>Ga0164292_10000162_pt1 | contig 45788 bp, 44 predicted proteins | sample GEODES117metaG_FD_111486 | JGI IMG/M metagenome (GOLD analysis project Ga0164292, IMG submission 111486) | Eutrophic lake water microbial communities from Lake Mendota, Wisconsin, USA - GEODES117 metaG | ecosystem: Environmental > Aquatic > Freshwater > Lake | place: USA: Lake Mendota... | reverse complement strand
ATCTTCGCTATCTTCATTTTCACTATCGTCATCTTCAACATCTTCATCTTCACCATCTTCATTTTCACTATCTTCTATTGTAGATTCTACAACATCATTACTACCTTGTTCAAAGGTAACTTCATTTGTAACTTCTGTTGTTGGTTGCTGTTTTTCTATATCATCCTTTGAAATATTACTTGTATCAACAGTAATATCTATAGGTATTTCATCCATTGGATTATTTAACTTACTAGGATTAAGAAATTTAATTTGGTTTTTAGGTATTTTTGATTTATTAAAGTTTAATAAATTATTACTATAATTATCAGATTGGTTTGAGTTTGAAAAAATAATATTATCATAATATTTGTTTTTTTTATGATTTTTATTTAATTCTGGTAAAAGATCAAGTATTTGGTCATCAAAAATATATTCATTAAATAATTTACGCTTCATTGTAGCTGTATATATATAATAAAATATATATTTTTATTTATAAACGTAATAATAATTTCCATTATTATCAAAAAATATTGTAGGACAATCTCCGTCATAGTCATTATCCAATAGTTCAATATCGTCATAATCAATAACCTTATCTTTATTTTTCATATAATATATATATCCACCTATACTTAAAAATATTGGGGAGTATAAAACAAAATCCATATATTAAATTAAATATTTTTTTATAAAAACCAAAAATTAAATAATAGTAATATTTTCCTGTGATAAACCTTTCGATTTAGGTTCTATTTTACTTATTTCAAATATAACAACTGGTTGTAAATTGACGTTAATTAAGACACCTTCAGTTGCTGAATATGGATTTTGATTATTTTTTATAAGTGTAATTATATCTTGAAAAAAAGGTTGAATTGTAAATAACCCATTGGTATTTGCTTGTTTTGGTATGTCTATATATATTTTATCAACAAACTCATCCGTGCTAGGATTTAATTTTAAAAAATGTCCCGTTTCTCTATTCATAAAATTTGTAAAACTATCAACAACTCCAGCTCCATAATTTCGAATTAATATTATATCACCTCTATTATATTGAGTTCTTCTAACAAATTTATCTAATGTAAGTATAATAGACTTTGGATCAGTCTGACTATCTATATTCATACTTTTTATTTTTAAATTATCTTTAGAATCGCTATACATATATCCAAGAGGATTTAATATTTCTATAGTCATATTACTTAAGTCAGCAATAGGATTATCAATATAATAATTGGCGCTTAAAAAATTAATATATTTAAGTTGTCCATTAAGTCTATTATCATCTAATGTTAATACAGCAAAAATAAATTTCCTATTAATATTACTTGTTTCGATTCTATTTTCTAATTCAGGTATATATATATAAATGTATGGAGGTATATATCCCGTATCAGATGTATCTAATTCATTCATAGATATATAAACTGTAGTAATTCTTATGGCGGATACATTTTTTTGTCTATTTTGCAGATAAATACCAGACATATTATTATTATTTATACCAAATCGATATCTATATGGTTCTAATCCAGGATTTATAACTTTATTTTCGATATCTCCAGACCATCGTCTATCTTTCGAATTTACTAAAAATTGTCTATCAAAACTATTATACTTTATTTCTGTTTTATATTCATCATATCGATACTTTTCTACTACCTTTTTATCAATAAGATCACTACCTATATTTGAAACATCATTTACATTGCTGTAAGAATTTGATTGTGTTTCTAAATTATTTTGGTTGTCTCTAAAATAGTCATTGTTTACAGATTGTCGATAATCTCCCAATTGTTGTTCTGAATTCTTTTTAATTTTTTCTAAATCAATTAAATTACGATCTTCCATTATTTTATTTCTATTCATTTTCATTTCAATTAGTCTTTCATTAAAACAATTTTTTCTCTCAGATAATTCCAATACTTCTGGAATTGAAGTTAATCTTTTATCTATTCCACTATTCATATTAACATAATTACCTAATAGTTCATCATATAAATTATTTTCTTTTACTGGTATTTCGGTTATAGCTTGTTTAACGGATGTAACGTTTATCGGTAAATTACTATTAGTATATTCTCGTTCTTTCATTAATTTTTGATATTCATTATTAACATCATTATTTTCTAATTCTTTAGTTGCTTCCGATTTAATAACATATGGTTTTAAAATATCAGCAAATCCATTTATACTTTGCTCAATGGTAATTTTATTTAAATATTCAATACTATCTATTATTGATAAGTCTTTGGGCAAAGATACTGTCTGATAAATATGTTTCATTATCAGACTTATTTGGTTATCAATAGTTTTTACCACAGATTGAATATAATATTTCTTAGATAATTCAGTCATTATGTGTGTTTTTATTCTATTTTCATTAGTAGTACTTAGAAATTGATTTTTGCTATTTTGGTTCATAATATATATATTAACTATATTTAATTAAACTTATATTTATAATTTATTTGATGTTATTGATAAATTATAATTATAAATTATTAAAAGTTAAAGCATATAAATATATATTTTAAATTAAATTAAATTGTTTTTCACTATTTAATTTTGTTTCTTAATTATTTTTTATAAATTCCAATTAACAGATTGTGCGTCATTTAATATTTTTATACTATTTTTATATATTCGTTCTAAATCAAAATTATTGGGGGTATTTAAAACATTGGCCAACTCTTCAGCATTTGAAACAACAATACAATTTACATTATGATGCCATATACTGTTTTGATTAATTGTCCATTTACTATTTAATATTAACACACAACCAGCATCGATAGCTTCTAAAAATGTATATTGTGTTCCGCCACCATCTTGTGAAATAGAAGACATATCTACAACAAACCGTTTATTTGTTAATATATCAGTTAATGTATCAAATGTCTTAGGGAAATGTCCCCGATATTGACTATTTATATCATCTTTTTTAAAACTGTCCCAAGTCAATAATTTTTGATATATGTATCTCTCATTAGGTTCACCGTATATTTCAATTTTGTTTTGTTGCCTGGGTATTAATGAATTTGCTTTAACAATAATATCAATATTTTTATCATAATCAATACGACTTATTGAAATTGCTCCAGAACGAATATTATTTGTAAATCGCTGATTTATCATAGGCATGTAAGGATGAATTATATATTTAGATTGAATTCCTATATTTAACAGCAAATCATGAACTGACTTACGTATTGTTATTACATTTAATCTATGTAAATGTTCTAAAACTATTTTTTTAGATGCTTTATTAAATTCAGTAGGGTCATGTATAACAATATATGAATTATCTGGTAAATAATCTAAAATATGATAGAAATTTTTATCTATAGCAGAAATTATAGGTGTATTTCCATTTTTTATCATTTCGGTTAAGGTATCTATATTAATATTATTATAAAGTGTATTATAACCAAAATTTCTTGATTTTTTTTCTGTTTTTTTTGATATTTTATATAAAGGTAGAGTATTTTTTAATGATAAGTGAGCGGTAAAGGTAACCCAACCACCATATGTAGGTTTTGCTAAATATAATAAAAATAGCATTTATATAGTATCTTAAAGTTAATACTTTATATATATAAATATGGAATTATATGAGTTCGGTAGATTTTTTGTATTTGATTTCTATAGATAGTTTATTCAATAGTTTATTATTTATTTTGATTTATAATATAAATTTATCTAAAAAAGATAAAATAGCATATTATCAAACATTTATTATTAGTTTTAAAATAAGATATTTATATTTTTTTGCTCTGTTTTTTGTAAGTAAAACAATTAATTTATTAATAAACAATACTATAGATATAAGTTTATTAGCATGTCCACTTTTTACATATATTTGTTATCATAAAACCTATTTAAATCGATATGTTAATATATTATTTATTGAAATTAATGTTCGTTTTCAAAAGTTAATATGTTATTTGCTATATATTGTATTATTATTTTTATCTAAGACAATATTAATAGAAGAGTGCAATATAAAGCTAAGTGAGATAGAGTTATTTTATAATAAATCAGGTTATAATAAATTATTTGATTTTTTGCAGTCATTTGTAATTGCGTGTGTATATGAATATATAAGCGTAAGTTATGTATCACTAAGTTTTTTATTTCAATATAAATCAGGATTTAATGAAAATTATAAAAAAAAACAATATATATTAGGATTATTAAATGATAAACAATGGGATAAATTATTACATAGTTCGACTATATCTATTTTTTTTGATATATACAAAAATTCAAACAATAAACAAATTTCAAAATTTATTCAATATCAATTAAATAGATTTCATTATCGTTTATTAATATTTTTTACAGCTTGGTCTATCATTGGATATTTAAATAAACCATATATAACACCAATAATCTTCTTTTTTTTCTATATAGATGTTTGGAGAACCCATCGTATATTATATAATCTAATAGGAATATTATCAATTTTAAATGTAGTTGACCCGTTAATTCCAATTATACTTTATTCAATACCATGTAATTGGTTATATGCTTGTTTTAACACAATACAAAAAATATCGTATGATAAGAATAAAATATTTTTATCAATAATAGTTTTTTTAAATATAATAAGTTTTAGTAAGGTTGAATATTTATTTGCTTATCTTGTAATTAATTTAATATTGTTTAGACAAATATTTTATATTAGTATGTTTTTATCTACATTTGGATATTTATCATCATATAATATTTCACATATGTTATGTTTACTATGTATGATAAATATATTTGATGTGTTTAAAATGAATATAAAAAAAAGTATAAGACAATATGTATAATGGATAAAAATAACGTTTTAAATAACTTAGATAATAGCGTAGATAACAATACAGAATATAAACGTGTTAATATCAATAAAATAAGAAATGAGGCCAATGAAATAAGTAAAATAATTAATAAGAATAATTTTGATGTAAATAAATTAAAAATTCAATATAATTCATTTTTTTTAGCTTATCCTACTTTATTTAATAATTTAGTTGATAAAAAGTTATCTTTAGAAGAATTAAATATTATATTAACTACATTGGATAATGCACAAGATCATTTCTTTAAATCTATTTAATAATTAATTTGTTTTTTTTTTATAATTCTTTAATATATATATATCAATATGGTAGAAGCAAACCCCGCTTTAATTACAGGCATAGTTATACTAACCGTAGGAGCAATATTTATGTCGTTATATCTATTAAAGAAATATAGAGAATTAAAAATGTTATGGAAAAGAGAAAATAAGTGGCCACCATCATATAATAGATGTCCTGATTATTGGGAAGATTTAGGTGCTGAAGGATGCCGAAATGCCCATAATTTAGGTAACTGTCCTAAAGGTGAAAATGGATTAATTATTGCGAATGGAATTCAAAAATTCGCAAGTATTGATTCTCCAGAATCAAGAAAGATGGCTTGTAAACAAGCACAAAACTGTGGTTTAACCTGGGAAAATATAGATAAGCTTTGTTAGATAAATTCATTTTATTAAATAAATTTAAAATTTTAAAATTTAAATTTATTTAAAATAGTATAGTAGATTTTCTAAATAAAATATTGATATTAATATTAATATTTATATTAATACTTACATTTTATTGATTATTAAATATCATTTTAATCATTATAATGTTGTTACTCCTAATTGATATTTACTTGACTTTTGTAAAAAGTATATTATTTATTTGAAAAAAAAATTAGTCAGGCACTATAATTGTTAAATATAGCGGTAATATAAGCTTGCTTTTCTAGATAATTTTCTTACTTTTTTTTGAGATCCACCATCCATTTTAACTATACCACAATCTCCATTACAAGAATTAAATAAATCTTGGGTATTATAATTATAAAGTGGATTTTGGCCACATACAGCCAATGGAACGGAGCCACGAATAAACCCACCTACCAAATTTTTAGGAAGATAATTGTTCCTTTGATATGAATTTCGTTTTGACTTTTTATTACTACTGTTTTTACTCATTATATATATATTTATACATTTTTTTATTGTATAATTAAAAAACATCAAAATTATAAATAAATAAGATAAAAATACAAATAAAAATCTTTATTCGTTATATATATAATGAACTCATTACTATCATTAATAGTTGTTGGATTGGCACTTGCGGCTCTATTTTTTTTCGTAAACAAAAACAGTCAAGCTACTAATAAAAAAATTGAAATGTTAGAAGATTATAGACAAGAGAAATTGAAAAAATTAGAAAACATAAAGGATAGTGATGTATTGGCTACTCCTGGAGATTCAGAATTCTCTGTCGTTCCTTCTGAAGAAATAAGTAAAAATGAAACATATAAGGTAATAGATGCTGAAGTATCTAATAATAATAATAGTTTTCATCTAAATGATAATCAAGTTCCTAGTGATTGCTTTCCTAAAGATCAATTAAATCCTGCTGAATTACTACCTGCCGATGCGAACAGTGTTTGGGCACAAGTTAACCCCAATGGACAAGGTGAATTAGGAGACCAAAACTTTCTTAATGCTGGATATCATGTTGGTATTAATACCGTAGGTTCAAGTATGAGAAACTCTAACTTAGGTTTAAGGTCTGAACCCCCTAATCCTCAAGTTGCTGTAGGACCATGGATGCAATCAACTATTCAACCTGACCTTATGAGACGCGGTCTCGAAGTTGGTAAATAAATATACAACTTATTTATCTATTATAAAAATGAAAATATATCTTATTTGTTAATTTTCCAATAAGATATAGTTTAAAATGATATAAGGGTTATCCTACATAATATTATAGTATTATATTAAAATATTATATTAATTCTATCATGAATCCAATTTTTGAAAATAACAGTCTATATACGAATATTATTTTAAGTAAGAAAGCATTTCTAGAATTTTATAAAAGCGAAATTGACGAACTTTATAAAACAGTGACTTCTGAAATCTCTAAGAAAAATATACATATTGTTTCATATGATGATTTTTATAATGATTTTATTGATTTTGTATATAAATTTAGTATAAAAAACCGTCCTAAAATGTAAAAAAAATAAAAAACGTTAAAATTAAATAATAATATTATAAATAATAATTATTTTATTTTAACGAATTTTATATATATATTGATATAATTATATAAAATGGGATCTTGTGCTAGTGTTGTTAGGAAAAGAGAAATGCAAAATATGAAACCAAATGTTGCTAATACACCATATACCAAATATACATCAAATAATGAAAATTATAATAGTAAATATAATTATCCAATCAAAAGTATCTCGCATAATAATGCAAATTCAATATATAAATAAATACAAAGTATAGTTAAATAAATACAAAGTATAGTTAAATGGATACAATGTATAGTTAAATGAATACAAAGTATAGTTATTTAAAAAACCAAAACTAATTTTATATTATTATTGTTTACGTCGTGTTTAACAATAATATAAAATTAATTAATATCTAATATTACAAATAAGCAAATTTAGAATATGTAGGCACAAATTCGCTTTCATCATCACTATTTAAATTATCATTTATATCACTATCACTGTAAATATTATCATATTTAATATGATAATTAATATTAAAATTTCTAAATATCATATTTATAAATTGTTCTCTTCTATAACTAATATCAATGGATAATACTGTAAAATAACCATTATTTAATTTGTCTAATAAAGTATTATATATTTCAGATACAGAGCAAACATGTCTATTTCTAAGTAATTCTAACTGATTATTATCTTTATCATTTGTATTATTTAATTGCTGTTCTAATTGTGATATAGGTTTATCATCTAATTTATTAGAAATGTTTTTTTTAGCAATATTTGCCCAAGAACTCATTAAATGAGATTTAAATTGTGTATAATTTATAATAATATAATAGCGTAAGTTTTATATCCTTAAAAAAATTTAGTTTTTATAATATAATTAAAATGAATATGAATGAATTTAAAAACAATATTAGTAAATATGTTTATTATGATAATTATATTCGTGAATATAAAAAAAAAATAGATCCTATAAAAAATAAAAAAAAGCAACTTGAAGATAATATTCTATTTACTATTAAAACAAATAATATACCTGAAATAAATATTAAATTACCCGATGGTAAATTAGGATATATTGAAAAAGAAGTAAGGGCACCTTTAAGTAGTGTTTATATTAAAACAATGATTACAAATTATTTTATGGAAAATATAAATGATCCATCGAAGATTGCGTCAGCAAAGGAAGCTGCTGAACACCTAATTAATTATATTTTAGAAGAGCGTCCTATTAAAAAAACGTTAACATTAAAGCGACAATTTAATAAATAACTATTTTATATTGTGAATAACATCAACTGAGTTTCATTATCTTCAATATTAACATTATCTAATGATTTATTTTTGATAGATTTATAAATTTCAGACCTATTTATTACATCAGCTAAAGGATATTTGGATGGCCAACTATAAACATTTACATTATATTTTTCAACATCTACTTTTTTAATAGTTACATATCCAGGTATATTTTCACTTTGATTTGATTTTAATACAATTTGTATTAGATTATTAAGAAGAATATGAACATTATGCTTACTTATTACATTTAAACAGCCATTTGTATTAGCTATAGAATTACCAGGACACAAATGAATATATTTGTTATCAAAAATACTATTAGGTAACTGCGTTAACATTTTATTCTGTTCTAATGAAGCTAATAAAATAGGACTAGTTTTTTTTAATGTATACCATTGGACATTTTTAGGCATTTTTTTACATAATTCCTCTCGTTCAGATGGACTTTTTTCTCTATACATAAAATTACATTCATCGTCAAACATACATAAATTATTTCCATTTCTGCAGAAAGCATTTTTATTCAAACATTCCATTGATTGTGAGCAACTTTGTAAATTAGGAATTTGTTGCTTATCTTGAAGTTGTAGACCAATATTTCTTAGGGAAACAGCTTTTACTAGAAACATATTTAATGTAGGATATTCACTTTCAAATATAGGACTTAGTGTATTATTCATTTCCTTATACCAATTACCATCTAAAGTTTTAGCATATAAAACATTTCCCATATTTAATATAACACTGAAAATTGTTAATAAAGCGACATTATTTTTCTCTATTGTATTTTTATTATTAATTTTATAACTATAGTTATTTGTAATTATTGGTGAAATATCTCCCTTATTATGTAATTTTATACCTAAACTTCTAAATTTTTCAAATCTTTTAACTAAATTTTCTAATCGAACTTTTAATTTTGGCAATTTATCTGCCTCAACTAAATCATAACGATTAATTGTAACAAATTTAAGATACTCTTGATTAGGAAATTTTACATATAATAATCCATCATCATCTTTTATACAGAACCCATTTTGTAATACTATTTTTACATTATTATAATCAAAAGGTTGAGGATCACCTGCTTTATAATATCTACTTTTTTCAATATTACTCTCTTTTATAAAATATAATAGTTGTTTATCAATGTTTTTTGAATTTTGATCAGATAATGGTTTTAATTTTATACTATTATCTTTTGATATATCTGTTACCCATTTACCCGCTTTTGTTTTTAAATAAATAACATTATTAATCAGAATAATTTGAAGAAATTCTAACATTATTTTATTATATTGATTTTGTTCAGCATTTGATTTAGTTATAGAATTTAACTCTTTATCTATTGTATATAGATGTGTTTCAGCATTTGAAACTTTCAATGCTACATCATCTATAGGTGTATAATATAGATTATCATATTTAAATGTAGTAGGTTTTTCAATATTATTCATAAGTGTCTTTCTGTTAACCATCGAATTATAAAAAATATTTAACTGATTTACTAGTGTCTTATCATTTAGCACCTTAAAATTATTGTTTTCAATAATCATCCAGTTAAATGATTTTGATAAAAAATATATCTTATCATTTAATAACACAATTACTAACGCATCTTGGTTATTACTCTCTATTTTTTTTTGTGTAATATTTGATATTATTAATTTACCATTTAAAATACTAAATTCATATAGTTGAGATTTAATATTTATTTTAATTGGAAATATATCGTTATTAATGTGAAATACAGGAACTTTGTTTACTAATTTTTTCCCAATTTTCTGTAAGTCTGTTCGTAAAACTAAAAATTCATTTACAAAATAATTTAATTTACTTATTATATTAGTATCAATAACCAAATTCCAAGAATTTATTTTATTAACATACCATTTATTATTCTGTGTATTAAATGAATATACATCATTCATCACTTTCATTATTAATGAACCGTTACTTTTAAAAGGTTTTTCAGTAGGGTCAAACCTATTTGTTCTAATGAGTATTGGCTCATTTTTATTATTATCTTTTAATACATATTCATATTTATCGGATATTATTGGTTTAATATCACCTAGGACATGTATATTTTCTAAATTTTTTTTTGCCTTTTCACAGTTTTCCGCTTTAAATTTTTTAGCCAATGCTAGAATTTTTGGAGATACTGTTGGATTATTCTGCATTTCTGTTATAACTGTGTTATTATTATGGCACCGTTCCTCTTCCGATATTGTTTTATCGTTTATCATATTATAATAGTTACTTAATAATTTTGGTTCATTTTTAATATACATATATTCATCATCTCTAGAAAGCCAATGTTCCATATTTAATTTATTAAATTTATTTATGTATACTTTGTATAGTATCAATATTACGAAAATCAATAATATAATATCAACTAACATATTATATTAAAGATAGATATTTAAAATTTAATTTAGACAATTTAAATATTTTCTATAATTCTAGTTCAATTATTACTTTTTAAGATAATTTAAATAATTTTCTTTTCATAATATCATATATACATATATTTATCTTAATAATGGTTGAAACTAATATTATTCCATTTGGTAATATAATTGGTAAAGATTTTTATGGCATAACCGCATTTTCAAATCATACTATAAATCCAAAAGAATTGAGATATGATAGATCTTTTATTTTTAAAAATATATTTACGGGTATAAAATGGGAATGTGTAGAATTTATTCGCCGATGGCTAATCATTAGATATTCGATAACTTTCCAAGAATTAGACACAGCATTTAAAATATTTGATTTACCATATATTAAATTTACAAATTTAATTACAGGCGAAATTTTACCCTATATGAAATATTATAATGGAAGTATTGGTAATTTACTTCCTAATGTTGGAACAATAATTATATGGGACAAATTTGGGGAACATCCCTATGGACATTGTGCCGTAGTTGTTAAAGTAGATGATAATTATATATATGTTAGTGAACAAAATTGGAATAATCAACAATGGAATAAACCATATTCTAGAAAAATACCATATAGTTTAGGTATTTTAAATTCGGTATTATTAAATGATAAAAATGTATATAATGTGTCTATTTTAGGTTGGATTTCTATAGATAATTTAGATAAAAATATTTTCTATCCACAATTACATACAAAATTTAATATATAATTTAATGTTAATGTGTGTATTTATTATACTTGATAATTATTAAGTTTTAATAATTGCGTCTATCTTATTTTTTTCAATTTTAATACTTAAAGGATCTTTGGATTTATCAGTCTTTGAAGTTGTGATTACTGTATTATTATTTATATTAATACTATCTTTTTTATAACTATATTTTGACCATTGATTAGGATTATATGCTTCTAATTTAATCTCGCCATTATTTAATTTTTTCTTATAATTATTTAGAGTTTCACGTTCTAATTCATTAAACATATCCATATTATATATTTGTTCTAAAGAACCATATTTACTTTCGTCGGGTTTAACACCAAAACAATTGATACCTAATTTATAATTATCGGAATTAGGTATTATGCCTCCATTTACTCCTTTTTTCCCAGAGCATGTGCTATTATCAATATCTTGGTTTAATGGATAATATGCGTTGTTATCATTTGCCCAACCATAATTACACCAATTAGCACCATGATTGGCTGCTTCTTCGATTTGTGTTTTAGTAGCTATTTCTCCGTTAAAAAGTGCTTTACATACTGTATTCGCAACATTTTTACCAAAAATATTCGATTTTACAAGATACACTTCTTTCTGATTATTTTGATTGTTTACATTGCTTTTCGTGTCTTTCGTGTCTTTCGTGTCTTTCGTGTCTTTCGTGTCTTTCGTGTCTTCAATTACTAATTTAGATGATGCTAATAATAAATTATTTTCTTCTTTCGCAATTTCATTCTCTAATTTTTTAAGGTCAAGATTTAATTTTTCTATCTCTTTATCAATTTCTTGAGTTTTTGGATCTTTTTTAGGATCTGTTTTTTCATTTACATCTGTTTCTAAATGACTATCTACCTTACTGTCTTCTTTAGTATATAATTTATTTTCAACTTTATTATTTTTTAAATCATCTTCAATAGTTATCGTTATTTTATTTAAGTCAGTTTTTACTTTTTCCTCGAATTTTTTACTATCTTTTGTGTGGTCTAACATCTGTTTTATTTTATTCCAAGACAAATATACATTCAAACTAATTGAAATAATAATTAATAAAACTCCTATATAAACAAGTGTTTGTATTTCCATATATATGTTATTATATCATAAAAAATATAATTATAAAATTAAATTATTCAAAAAAACATCCGTTAATTTGAATAGTTTAAAAGTCTGCCGTTTTTACCCATATATTTACTATAAATCGAATGCTACATGTTGTGCACCTGCAAAAAAGTGTTAGTATTTTTAGGATATATGCTATAAAAAAGTATACTTACATTTAAAATAAATAATATTTGGACACATATATTATCATATGTGATGGTATGTGTATGTATATGTTTGGAACAAGTGATATCTATCATCTTGCTTTTGGAATGGTTTGGATGGATTGGTTTTATATTTTGTTTTGGTTTTATAACATTTTATATTTTGTTTTAGTTTTATAACATTTTATATTTTGTTTTGGTTTTATAACATTTTATATTTTGTTTTAGTTTTATAACATTTTGGTTTAGGTTTTAAAAACAATCATTTATTCAGCTGTGTGTAGCAAATCATACTACGATAAATTGTACATTATACTATACTGCTGATCGTAATCTAGGACTTACTTTTTTAGGTCCCTATACAGACTACTGTTGTATTTATATATACTTTAATCTTTATATCCTTTTAAAAGATAATAATTTTATAATTTAATAAATAAATATTTTTAATAAATTTGTTATTTAATTATTTAATTACTATAATACAAAATAAATCTATTTTTTTTTTAGATTTACATTATATAGAAGAATTTCATGAGTATTAAAAAAATTATTGCTTCTAAAATAATTAATGATGAACACATAAATCTAAAAGACGGTGAATATTTTCCATTATCCCATTATAATTATGTAATTAAAGAGGATACTGATGTATACAAAGAAAATGGTGATTTATTATTAAAATTTAGAAAGGGTGTTATACCGTATGAATTGTGTAAAAAGGCTGTTGAAAGTTATAAAAAGGCAGCAATGAAAAAACATGAAAATAGAGGTGCATCAGCAGGACCACTTGACCGTGCTAAAATGCCTAATTATGTTGGAGATTTTGTTAATGAAGGAAAATATAGAACACATTACATAAGTAGTGTTAGTGGAATTCCTAGTAAACAATATGTTAGTAATTTAAGTCCAAGTAATATAATTGGATATTATGATAGACCCGATAGAAATACAAAAAATAAAGGACCACCATGTCGTCTAACAAGTTTTAATAGAGACTTTCCAGATAAATGGGAATCAGCATTACCTTTTATACAATATATAGATAAATGTTTTAAAACATATGTTCCGGACCGTCATAGCGTGCAGTATCAAAGAGCATGTCTAGTTCCCGAATTTCAAATTAAAAATACCGCTTTTTCCACAGTAACCATCAATTATAGTTGGCGAACAGCATTACATAAAGACGCAGGTGACTACTATCCAGGATTTGGCAATCTAATTGTATGTGAAGATGAGGAAAATCCACATACTTATACTGGAGCATATACTGGTTTTCCTCAATATGGCGTATGTGTTGATGTAAGAGAAGGTGATTTTTTAGCAATGGATGTGCATGAATGGCACTGTAATACAGAATTTATTCCAACAAATACCAATTTATTTAAAGAATATATTGATAATTATGAAGAATATAAAAATAACTGGCATTTTAATCGTCTTTCTGTAGTCTGCTATTTAAGAGAAGGAATGCTAAGATGTAAAGACTTATAAAATATATATATAGTGTAAAAAAATTTTATATATATATATATAACACTATAATGCTTAGAAGAGCAGGGATTAAATTTCCAAATATAACTATTGAAACTACAAGACATTATGATATAATTCATAAAATAAGTATAATGATGAAAACATTAGAAAATATTCAACGTGATTTAAATCGATTATGTAAATCAGACTCTGCCTACGATTTTATGCGTTTGCGATTACAAATAAAAGAAAAATTAATTGTATATAATTATAGATTAGATTTTGGTAAAAGGACAGAAGAAATTTTAGATACAGCAAATGAAACACTAGATAGAGATTTAAATCTCTATAAGACACTTACTAAAGAGGAGTACGATGCTTCATCAGGTGCTATAAAAGCACTTTTAAATGAATTAAACTTAGAGTTTGAATATACTAAATCAAAAAATGAATTCATAAGAGATGTTGAAAAAATAATAGAAGACGAATATAAAATAATTAAAGGATTAATAAAAATTTTGGAAAAACAAGATGTTGATGTTTCGGAATTAATACAAAAATCAAAAAATAGTGAGTGTAGAGATGTAAAAGATCAAATAAACGAGCTACGAAAATTATTAAATGATGATATATTTGAGAGGGAAGAGTTAATAGATCCATTTTCCGGACTTCCAGCAGCATGTTGTAATGTAGAGGCAACAAAAACATTAATAGCTCTGAAAGATGAAACGACAATCAGAGAACAAGATTTAATTAGCCAAGACACAGCTGAAAAGCGAGAAATTAGAGAAAAAAACAATATAATAAAAGAATTTAAAAAACTAACAAAATCGAATGATACAATCGACTATATAGCTTCTATATTTTCAATTGAAGAACTTAGTTCTATTAATTATAGAATAAATATGAATATAAAAACATATTCCCATAAAGATATTGGTGATTATATCATGTATTGTTCAAGAATATGGCTTGAGAAATATGAAAACGACTTGAAGAAAGGTTCAAGTATTCTAAAAACACATGGAAAAATCCCTAAAGAGGATGAGCTACAAACACATGAGTATGAACTATATGAAAGATATGTGTCGATTATAGGTAAGGGTGATAGAAGTATATATGGTACATATGAAAAAAAAACATTAAATAATTATAAATTTTTAAACCCAGACATTTTATATAAATCAAGAAATGCTATTGTAATATATGGACTAAAAACGATATTAAGCTTATTTGATCCAACACTATATTATTTTATGACTCAATCATATAACATGTTTTTAACAAGAATGTTAAGCTTTGTAATGTACCCATTAGCAAGAGCGGTATATAATTTCGGATGGATTGCTCAACAAATTGTTGAAACAATAAATAAAAAAATAGGATTTAAATACATAATTTTTGATTGTAAAGAAGGAATTGATTCATATACCTGTGGAAGAGGAATCAGTGAAATAGAATTTAATTTTGATAAAATACAAGATGCTAATACTGATTTTAGAATTTTAGTGCATAATACGGTGTCAACTGATAATGACCATGTTGATTTTGAACACATGTCTGAAATTGCTGGAAAAATGCCCGAAAATAAAGGAGATACTGGAACATACCCCTTGGAGAATTATAATTGATTGTAAATGTTAAGATTATATTAATACTTGTAGAAAGGCAATTAAAAGATAAATATTTGATGTAATGAATAATGTACAATATAATATTCATTACGACAATATATACAATGAAAATATCAAATATATTCATTATTTAGAATATTTTACCTTTAAATATAGAATATCCTTTAACTGAACTAATACCCAATATAGCAAATGATATTCCACTAATAGGACCGCCCAATATTGATATTGGTATAGATATAGCCAATATGCCTACCGAATAAATAATTGTTTTTTTAGTTATATTCGCTTTTTTGATTTTTTCAATGTCATCCAAATCATCTTGAGCAATAATAACATATTCACTTGTATTATCAATATTCATGTCTATAGTATTGATAGCATCTTTTTGTTGAACAACCATATTCTGAACAGTCGTAAATACCTCTGCTAGTTCTACGACATCCTTTTCTATTTTTTCAATGTCTTTTTCACTAATTTCATTAATAGAGCCATCACATCTTATGTCACTGATTTTATCACAGTGTTTTAAATTATATTTCTCACTATATTTATCAATTTCCTTTTCAATATCTTTTTTATCATAATCAAAATGGATAACAATACTTTTGGTTTTATCTACACTATCATGATTATTACTTAATCTAATTTGGTCTATAGTCTGCATATTATACTATTATATAGTATAATTATTTTTTAAGCAATAATATATATCTTTTCATTTTTTGGTATATCACTTTTATTTATTTTATATTGCGTAAATATTGGTTTAGTAATCTGTTTAACAGGAATACAATTATTACAATATTTCGCAATATATACATATAGATGAAAATCGGCTTCATTGTCGTCATTTGTCGCAAAATGACTATATATATTATCGCCATTACTCATATTGGTCCAATCTATTAATAATTTATAAAGTTTCGATTTTTTATTTAATATTTTTGCTATATTTAATATCTCATATGCAAGAATTGCTAAATCAAAATTTGGATTAGGCAAAATCTTCTTTTTTTGGTTATCAATACTATTTTGAAATCGATACATGTCTCTACAATCTCCTAAATTTGTATATTCTAAATTATTTAATTGAACTCCATTATATTTCATAGTAGCCCGATTCCAATCAATTATTTTAACAACTTTTCCAAAAGTTGGAACTTTATAATACGTATTCTTAAAATAATAATAAATGTATTTATTGGTTGTATTTTTAAACATTATATTACCTAAATGTAAATCATTATGATATAATTCCCAAAAATTATGAACAACACTTAATGCCGCTATAGTTTGAAATAAAATAGATGTAATATTTTCTTCAAAATATAAAGAGGGGTCTTCCACATTATTTTTATTTATTAATAAATCATCCTCAATAAAATCTCCCAAATCATAATCCATAACTTCTGTAGCCATTAAACATACTGGAAAATTATTATAAGTAACTTTATATTTATTAATATCATCATGGCATATTGTAGAATATAAATCAGATTTATAAATCCCATTATTATCTTCTATAAAATCAATAAAATCAGATTTACTCTCAAATTTGTGTGTAAATTTTGAAAAAATAGTATTATACACTCCATAAAAAAGAGGAAAATGTGGCGACACATCTTCTTCTACCAATCGACTGCATAAAAAATGACTAAATATATCAATATAACTTGGATTAGCAAAATTATATAAAAAATTTGTTAATTCTTGATTATAGTATGATGGATATCGGGTGCTATATTTATTCTGTGTATATTCAATATTGTTTAAAAATATATCAGGTCGAATTAAAGGCAATTCCTTAATAAATATTTTTCTTTTTAAAAATTTACTATTATGTTTTATTAGACTAAAATATATATTGCCATGTTCAAATACCTTTACGAGATGCTTATAAATATGAACAAGACGATATTTGGTATTTAAAATAGTATTACTATGAATATTAGTATTTAGTAAATTATAATTATAAAAATACACGTCTACAGCCTTAAGTTTAAAAAAACGATATATTGATTTGTAAATATTCTCTAATTCATTAGGGTTCATTAATCCAAGATTTATATTTGGTCGAATTAGATTCATATCTAACCAAATCTCTTTTTTTCGATGTATTGGTTTTTTAGTTATAGTCAAAAAAGAACCATTAATATTATGACCAACTATACGCATAGTTATATTTATCTATATAGAACATTATTTTAAAATATAAACTAATTTTATTATTTATAAATATTAAAAGTTCAATAAATAAAATGTTTTTTCAATTTAGTCTTTTTACTAGAATTTTATGTCTACTTTTAGGTTTACTAACAGACATTATATCATCATTACTTTCTTCATGTGTTTCCTCCGCAAAATTTTCATTATGATATTTCCAGTATTCTTCTGCACCAATTTTAAAATCATCATGTGCTTCTGCTTTATAATAAAAAACTTGGTCTTCAAGTTTATTAGATTTACTATTTGTATTTATTACAAGACACTCAAAATTTTCAGTGCATTGATCCATTACTTGGCAGAAAATATCAAAACTTCCAAATACTCCAGCAAAATTTTCAAATATTTTTCGACGATTTTGAACATAGGGTTCCCTAAGAATAAATACATAATCAATATTTGTTCGCAACAAAGGTGGAATTCCCAAAACATATTGCATTGTAATTATAAATAGTAAATCTTTGTGACGTCCATTCATAAAAAAAGATTTTATATTTATATCTTTAGTCCAAGAATTATCATATAGACAATCATCTAATAAAATAAATGCACGAGCATCTATTGATGCAGGAACCCGCTCTTTATTCCAGCGAACAAAATATTTACCATTATTCTCTTCTTTAACATCATTTATTTTGTCTCTGTGTAAATTTAGTTCATTTGAATTTAACCAACATTCCTTTCTTTCAATCTCATATTCAATATCCGAATTACGTCCACCTACCTTACACCTATCTTTCCAATCAAAATCATACGGTATTCTTTCTTTAATTTCTTTTTTTTGTGCTTCTATTACTTTATTCTGTCTTTTATGCACATTTGCTACTAATTCAGGGGAAAACTCATAATGTATAAATAGACTTGGTGAAAACTTACCATAGTATCCACTCGCGCTTTCAGTTCCAGAAATAATTGTGCCAATAGGCATATCTCTTTTATGATATAGACAATCCTTTACTAAAAATGATTTTCCAGTATTTCTTCTACCAATAAATACTAAAACACTGTCATCTTTTATTGAAGACATATCGAATTTTTTCATCTGTAAATTCATTATCTATTATAATATATTATTAGAGTTTTATTTTTAAAATAATAAATAGACGTTTCAAAATATGACTATTTTAAAAAAATTTATACTTTTTAGAAGATTCACAATTACATAAAAAAATATCTATCCTAAATTTATTATACCATTATTATTAAAATACTTGTTTATACAGAGCTTTGTTGTCTATTAAAATATTGGGGCAAAGCTACTAAACCTTGCTTGGCTATCAATTCAATAACGCGCATGGTCCAAGCCATAGAACTACCAGAATGACCTGTTTCCATCTCTCTTTGTATAATTGATACTATTTCATCGTCACAAAACATAAATCCTCTATTAGGTGACGGACTGAATTTGGATAAATAGTCCCATACATTTATCTCGCGTTTTTTTAACACATCATTCGCACGAACAATCGCTTGTAAAGCATCTATAATCATATCCCGTTCCCATTTATCTATATAATTAAGGTCTAAATTATTTACTTCCCCTATAGTATTAGGCAATCCACTCATTGGTAGTCAACTAATTAATATTATTTTTAAATGTCATACGACTTTCAATTTTTTTTGTTTTTCATACCTATATATTTATATAAAGAGTCGTAGAAACAAATATCTTAAATATTTGATATAAATGATTTCACTAATTATTTTAAAATATATATACACTAACTAATTATTTCAATATATATCTCGTGTAAATACTGAAATAATTATAAAGTAGTCAATTAAAACAATATATGGGTTTATATATAAATATTAAATTTTTTAAATACTCTTATATTAAATATATTTAGTAGATGTATCAGTAGTTAATTACTTAATAATTGTGTATATTATAAAAAAATAACATTATTAATTTATATGTTTTCTTGATTTATTTTTAAATAATTTCTTTTTTCTTGATTGTTTGTTTCTTGATTGTTTTTTTTTAAATTGTTTGTATCGAATATTTGATTTTTTAGAATATTTTTTTATTTTACCACCACCAAAATATTCTAAACTTAATGATGTGTTAACATACTCTTTAACATCATTAAGCCATTTTGTAGGTATATTATCTATAGGTAATTCTCGTATTTTAATTTCAAAAAAAGATAGTATATTACTTAAATTACAATTTAAACTCTGACATTTTAACCATTCACTAGGTTTCCATATACATTTATTATTTTGTTTACATATAGATTCATCCTTATTTTCGTTACATTCACTATCTAAATTATCCTGACCAACTAAATTTTGAAACTCTTCGTGAAATCGCATTAATATTCCCTCTCGTATATCTTTACGTTTTTCTTGATATTCACTATAACCTATTGCTTTAGGAAAAGTGATTTCATGACTTTCAGTTAATTGATCATTAATATCTGCTACCAATAATCCATCCTTTAAAAAAAATAACGATCTTTCGGCAATACCATTTACGCAACTTATATGGGTGTCAAGTGTAACATCAGATACGTTAATACCATATGAATCCATAATATTTTGAATGTATAGTTCAGCCCAATATTTTCTAAACTCACTTGTTTGAAGTTTTAAAAAGTTTATAACTAATAATAAAATATGATAACATGTGATTTTACCCCGATTTAAATTCATAAAATTATGTTGAGAATCTCTATAAATTTCGGTAAGCATATTACTAATAATTAAATATACACACAATCCCTTTCGATCTTGATTAAATTTTAAAACACTAATTGATTTAATTTCACTTCTTAGATTAAAATCTGGAACCCTTTCATTAAAATTAATGTTAAATTGTCTATCAGTGCTTTGTTCAAGTGCTGTGATTAATATTTTTTTAAACTCAATGACTAATTCACACATTTGCTTTTGATTTACATTTTGTTCTACATCTAATTGAGGTGTATGATTTACAATTTTTAATATATTTATAGTTTCTTCTAAATTTTTAAATAGTAATGGAAATTTATGAACATTATGAGAGTCTGTAAAAAAATCCTTAGGTATTTTATCTTTATCCATTTTAATTACTCTTGCTAAATTTATATATGGTATTTGTGTTCCAGGTATATTTTCAGTTAAAGGAACTATCATAATACCTCCAGATTCTCGTCTAACTGTTTCAGCATCTATTCTCCTGTTATGTCTTAGTTTTAATGTTTCTATATCAAAAGGTTCATCATTCATCCAATAATCTCCCGATATAATTCTATTATAGTCATCATATAATGTTCCTCTTCCATGTCTTAGATTATTTTCCCAATTACCACGATATGTTTGAGTAATTTTAGGGTATTGTGGCATATTTATAATTTCATCACAATTCCTATATTCTTCACGTAAAGTTGAAATTTTATCTACAAAATAATTTACTAATGGCGTATTATCAATTACATAAACTTGATTACCCATTCCATTTCGTTCACCATTTAACCAACTACCCGAATAAATACAACCGTTTTTTTCAATAAGTGTTGCTTCACCATTTAGTAAACCGTTTTTAAATTGACCATCAAAAATATCACCATTTTCAAGTCGTAATTCACCATGTCCATAATATTTGTGATCTATAAATTCACCAGTGTAAATATCACCATTATGAAATCGCAATTCACCATGTCCATGATAATTGCCATTTTTAAATTGACCAGTGTAAATATCACCATTATGAAATCGCAATATACCTTGTCCATGATAATTGCCATTTTTAAATTGACCAGTGTAAATATCACCATTATGAAATCGCAATATACCATGTCCATGAAATAAGTGTCGATTAAATTCACCAGTGTAAATATCACCATTATGAAATCGCAATATACCTTGTCCATGATATTCGTCGTTTTTAAATTCACCTTCATAACTATTCCCATTTTGAAATAGCACTTTACCTTGTCCATTTTTTATATGGTCTGATAACTCACCAGTGTATGTCCATTTATTTGGATTAGTTACAATTCCATATAAAAGGTTGTTGCGTGTAAAATTTCCAGAATATGTAATACCATTTATAGTTTCAACTCCATTCCCATGTAGAATCCACCATTCTTTATAAGGTATTACCTTACCAATATATTTATAACCATTAGAACTTATTATTTTAACATCATTATCTATAACTAATTCGTCATTTAGCCATTCACCATAAATATATTCCGTCCTACCCCTAGAAAAATATTTACCAAAACCATCTTTCTTACATTGTTCATTTGTTTCGCCAATATAAACTATTGTAGGATAATTATTACGATTTTCACCAACATAACGTTTGGCAATTATATTTTTATTTATACCAAATGATACATCTTCAATATTTGGCCAAATTTCACTATCATCATCATCACCCATTATTTCACTACTATTATCATCAATATTTTTTTCTTCCGTCTTCTCTAAAGGCTCAGACCTTTCCACCCCCAGCGCCCTCAATGTTTCGGCCAACTCGTGAAGCGAGTTAAACTTCGGAATGTAAGAACCACAAAATAGTTGCTCCGATTCAGTTATAAAAATAAAAATACCTTTATAAATATGGTTTCTTATATGTTCTTCTCCTTTTCCCGATGGATAATAATTATTTTTTATTTGTATTACTAAACCATGGTAATAATATCCATTTTTTTGTGTTATTGTATAATTTTTGTCTCTAATTAATGTATTATTTACCCATTGTCCCAAAATATTATATTCATTTCGGGTATTTATATTTATTATTTCTGTCCCATTACCATGTTTTAGACATGAATCATTTGTTTCTCCTTCATATATAATAACATTATCAGACATTATAACATTTTTAGGTTCTTCCTTTCCAAGTTGATAAATACCACAAAAATTATTTATACCGTTCTTAAAAATACCATTCAATATATAACTTTGAGACGGATCAGTATATATTCCTTTTCCATTAGGTAAATAATTGTGCGAATATTTCTGCACTTTACCTTTATAACGGGCACCCCAACTATATAGTATTTTTGCATCGCGTGTTTCATCCAATATATCATTTAACCAATAACCAGATATTGTACGTCCTTGTCCTCTCCTCTTATCATCAACATCGTCATCCCACAGATTAAATTTATAACGTCCATATCCATGTTTTAGACATGAATCATTTGTTTCTCCTTCATATATAATAATAGTATCAGACATTATAACATTTTTAGGTTCTTCCTTTCCAAGTTGATAAATACCACAAAAATTATTTAAACCGTTCTTAAAAATACCATTTAATATTAAACTTTGAGATGGATCAGTATATATTCCTTTTCCATTAGGTAAATAATTGTGCGAAGATTTGTGCACTTTACCATTATAATGGCTACCATCACTATATAGTATTGCTACATCTTGTGTTTCATCCAATATATCATTTAACCAATAACCAGATATTGTACGTCCTTGTTCTCTCCTCTTATCATCCCACAGATTAAATTTATAACGTCCATATCCATGTTTTAGACATGAATCATTTGTTTCTCCTTCATATATAATAACATCATTAGACATTATAACATTTTTAGGTTCGGCCATTCCAAGTTGATAAATACCACAAAAATCTTTTATACCGTACATAAAAATACCATTTAATATTAAACTTTGAGATGGATCAGTATATATTCCTCTGCCATTTGGAGTCCACCAATCAGCTACCCTACCAATATATTTTTTACCATTACGATATAGTATTTCGACATCTTGCGTTCTATCTAAATTATTTCTAATCCAATTTCCAATTAATTTAAAGCCGTCTTTGGTAACAACTGTGCCGTGACCATGCCGTTGATATCGGTACACATCTCCTATATATTCATAGCCTTCTATAAATTGAATCGGAAGAGTTTCTCCATTAGTATTTATTTTTGAGCCAATATACGTTTTAATAGAATTTAATGTAACATATTTAATATCTGGGACATATACATTATAGACATTTTCTATGTCCAAACTCGTATTACTTGAAGAATAACGTTGTATATAAATACCCCGAAAATCGCCATCAATATCTACATTAAATTTACCATTTAAACAATAGTTGGCAAACGAAGACCGCGGAAAAATGTGGTCACTTTCATTTTCCGCACAACCTGTTTCCCATTTCCCATGTATAAAGTTGCCTATGAAACAATTATAGATTCCACCTATGTTGTATAAACTTCCTTGACCATGAAACTTATTTTGAGAATCTAATGTTCCAATATATTTATAAGACTTATCATCATAGTAGACAATACCTTTTGGTCTCTCATCAAACCAATAACCAGTAATTTCGACATTTTCTTTTTCATAAAATTTTCTATAAAATTCATTATTGGTTTTAGGTGGATTATATAAAAATGTGTCTATTCCACTATGATATCCCTTAAAGAATATACTCCAAAAACTTGGTGCTTCTTCATCAATACCTATACAACCATAGAATACTCTATCTCCTAATATTATTTCTTCTCGTTTCTCTATTGTAATTATTTTAAGGGACTGGCAATGTTCAAAAGCATTATGTTCAACTTCTTGTATATTTCTATTTAATTTTAATTCATATTTATCCTTTCCATTGTCTATCGTAAGATTAATACATTTTGAAAAAGCCTTTGCACGAATAATATATACACTACTTGGTATATTTATAAATTTAAGATTATAGCATTCATAAAATAATTTAGTTTCTATAATTTCTAAATTAATATTATCTTCAAACCTCACATCTATAAGCATATAACACCTACCAAATGCGGCAGTACCAATATGCTTTACTGTATTAGGAATACGTATATGTTTAATTGAACTATTATAAAAAGCGTTTGGACCTATATTTATTAATCCTTCATTTAATATAACCTTTGAATACATACCCTGATATCTTAAAAAAGAAGACTCACCTATACTAGTTATTTTCCGAGGTATATTGATATCTCCATAAATTAAACAATCAACCAATAATTTATCTATAATTATAGAAATTTCAGATGATATAATTATTCCACGGTAAAATTTACAATTATTATATCGTATTGTATTATCTAAAATAACAGGCGTGTAAAATACTTCATCTTTCTTTAGGATAATACCGTCTTTATCGCCTGGTAATCCACCGTATTTTATATATTTATTTTTTTTGTATACTTTATTATACATTAAATACTAATATATATATATAGTATTTAATAAAATATATTATTAAATATATCTACAAATCATAATTAAGCAATTGTTTATAAAATTTCAATATAATATTTATTTAATTGTTTACAAAAGTCTCTGGGTAATTGATAAGGTCCTGTAAACTGATATAGATAACTAATTATTTTACGAATGTATTGTTTAGTAACACTTTGATTTTCAGATAAACTTAAATTACTATTAAAAGTAATATCTCTAAATTTTACCATAATCGATACTAAAACAGCCAATGAAACTCTAAAATTATTACAAATAAATTGAATTTTCTTTATATTGAATTGGTATAATTTAGCAATCATTCTATTCGTTTTTTCTAAAATATTCAAAAGACAATTATTTGTTTTTAAGTTATAAATACCAATATTTTTTGTAAAATTAGCAACAGATGTAAATACTTTAATGGATAACATATTATGTGGTCTTGTATCTTCCGTTGACTGCTCAGTAAATGTTACTGTATTATTTAAAAAGGATATAAAAATCATATTTTTAATATTCGATTCATAATTTAACGATGAAATAATAATATTTTTTATCATTTCATTATTATTACAATTTAAATATAATTCTGGATTTTGCCAGAACAATTTAGATGTTAAACCATCTGACCACATCTCTTCGTCATCCCCTGCACCTAAGATATATTGAAATTGCCGATCAATTTGATTTTCCATAAAAATACGATCGTGATTTCCAACGGATAAACATATTATAGGTATATTATTATCATCTAAAATACTTTTATAATAAATTTCATCAAATACATCAAGAGATGATACAAACATAGGAACAAGTCTTTTATTTCCTGATGCTAATACAAATTCAATAATATTTCTTGTTGTAGTTTCATCAACATATTTCATCAATTCTAATATCCAGTTTTTACTTTTTTTTTCTAAACATTCTAACAACCCATTTTTTTCATTTTCAGAAATAAACCTAGGTAATCTAATATTGTGAATGTCTTTTGTTTCATTATTTAGTAATTTATCAATATACATATTCATAATATATACCCAAATGGGTAATGTTTTAGAAAGTGCGTCTGGATATACTTTACGATGGTTTGTTGTCGAATCAACTACAATAACAGCATTATTTTTATATGCTAATTCTAGTAAGTTTATATTTAAACGACGTAAATTAAAATCCCATTGTTTATTATGACCATCTGTTGATTTAAAATAGCATGTATTTACACACTGGTCTCTGCAATACCAAATACCACATCTTAAATTGGCTACAAGTTTAACTTTTGGTAACATTTTACATAAGTTATCAACTGTATTACTATCATAATAAATGGATTTTAGTCTATTTGATATAGTTTTCATTATTTAATATTCTATTATTTGATTTTCTATTATTTTTGAATTTAAATAAACAAAAATATGAATTCAAATTTATTTGCTTTCTATAATTATTTAATCTTAAAAAAAAATATCTGTTTTTTTGAGATTAGATTTACACCCCACGGGAGGCTCGAACTCCCGGCCTCGAGATTAGAAGTCTCGCGCTCTATCCAACTGAGCTAGTAGGGCCTTAAAATATCGATCCATCAGGGAATTGAACCCCGGTCTGTAGCGTGACAGGCTACCGTGCTAACCACTACACCAATGAACCAAATACTTACTCTATATAATATTATATATATATCTTTATATCATTTTTTTATTAATAAAATAGTATCTTTTATTTCAATAAATATTTTTACATAATTTGTGCTATATAAAAGTTGGCGTTTAGATTATTAAAAGTAGTAAGACTAATAACTTAAAATAAGTATTTGCTATTGAATTTAGAGTAGATTACAAACATTGTAGTTTTTTTTGAAAAAAATATTTTAAAAAAATTTGATCTATTATATTTATTCACGAAGTATTTCATATAAAATACTATCCTAAATAAAATGTCTTCTAATATATCAAATCATAGTGAAGAAACACCTATTGTCGAAAGTCTAAAAAAGGTACATCCTTCAAATATTATAATAGTAATAGATAAAAGTGGTTCAATGAGAAAATATCTCAAAAAAGGTATAGAAAATTTTAATAGTGAAATTCTTAGATCACAACAAAGTATTTATAAAGATGCTATAGATATTGATGGTGTTGTATCTTCAGACGAGATATGTCTTATGACTTTGATATTTTTCTCAGGATGTAAGGAAATAGATGTAGTTTTTCAAGATGTTCCAATACAAGATGTAAAGTCGATTGACCCAAATTTATATGTGGCTGATGGAATGACCGCTTTGCGTGATACAATTGTTCTTTGTGACCAACTTCCTCTAAAGTATCCTCACCGCAAAACTATGCGTTTCTTTATTACTGATGGCGAAGACACTGACTCCAAAGCAAAGCATCAACAAGTAAAAGCAATATTTGAAAAATATGAAAAGAGTAAAATTGAAAATCCCAATTGCGCACATAGTGCAACTTTTATCGGATCTAACCAAGACGCTGTTTCACAGGGAGCATCAATGGGACTTCATCATTCATCGGCACTAACATACAATGATAATAATATCGGTGATGTGATGACTTCTGTTGGAAGAATGCTCTCTCGCGTAGCAACTGGTGTAGATTCGTCACCTATGGTTTCTGAACAAGATAGGATAGAGTCATGCCCCAAATCATATCACAGCACTCCACAAGATTATGACATTATAGCAAATGATGAAATCTAATTAAAAACATAATAGTTATAATTAATAATAGATAATAGAAAACAAAAAAATATTTTTTATTGATATGTTTTGGTCTATACAATTCTAATAGAATGACCTTCAGAACATCTCATTAATTTATCGTGAATAGCCATATCTAAATCACTATTTTTATCTGCAAATTCATCTAATTTCTGCACAGAAATAATTATTCCTTTAGCTCCCTCAATTTGTTCAGCTAATCTTAGTAAACTGTATATATTCTTAGCGACATCTATTATAGAAATTCCTAAATCAAAATATTTTAGACATTTATGTTTTAAATTGGCTAGTGACCCATTAGCGCCTATGATTACAAAACCCTGTAATAATTCTTGTGTAATTGTTTTTTGCGTATTTTCCTGTTCAATATAGGCAGGTATATTAGGTGCGTAATGTCTAAATAGTTGACCAGGACAATCCATTGCGGTGTCTACATCAACTACACGAGTATAATATTCTAAATTAAATTCTATATTATTTTTTTGTAAAATTTTTCTAATTAAATTTCCACCGATAATCCCAGTGCGAAGAACTGTAATTTTCAAAAAATCGGTTGTAATTTCTTCTAATTTTATTACAGTTGATTCTATACCATAACGCAAATTTCTATTTTCAGAATCATCTAATATACATAAATTACGATTATAAAAATCATTAGCCACATGATTAGCAGAATATGGAGAACAGTGACCCGACAAATTAGCACTTGGTGCAGCTATTAAACAACCGCATTCATCTATCAATTTAAGAGCAACACTATCATTGGGCATCCTAACACCTACAAAATTTTTACCTGCTGTTATTTCTTTGGGCACTATATCAGAAGCACGCAATACTAAGGTCAATGGTCCTGGCCAACATTCCGCACCTATTAAACCTAATGCCTTCTTTTCTAATCTTGTTAAATCCGTTATTCTATTTAATTGGGAAACTTTTGAAAAATGCACAATTACTGGATTATTAATAGGTCGCCCTTTCCATTGGAATATTTTATTAACAGCAACAGGGTCTAAAGCATTTGCTCCTAAACCATACACTGTTTCCGTGGGAAATGCGACAAGCTCACCTGATAATATTAGGCGTTTAGTTCTACGATAAGTTCTACTATTCAAAGGGTAGATTGTTGCATATTCTTTCATTTTATAACTATAATTCTTGCTAACTATTTAATTCATACTAAATCTAATATGTTTTGAAATCAATTTTTTAAATATTTAAAAAAAATGAAATCAATTTATAGAATTTATCAATAGCTATATAACATAGTTTTTATTTTTATTTTTTTGGAAAAACAGTCATTTTACCTCTTTGTAATTGACCACAAGGAGCTAATGTATTATCTTTACTTTCATAACACAAATTATTATCAGTATCTACCCATATATTTAGTGTAGAATTGTATACAAGCGTTGTCTCATCTTCTATCTCTTCAATTTTTGGAATGTATATTTCATCATCATCTGTATCACTTTGAATTAGAAGAGTGGCTGGTTTTGAATAAGCTGATTTATTAGATAATGCTTTCTTTTTATACATGACCTTATCTTCTTCAGATACAGATTTCCACCTTTCAGATGCTTCTTTTGTAATGGCCACAACTAAATCTCTTCCACTTATATTTAAATTATGCGATAATATACTATTTTTTATACTTTCAAAATTATCTGACTTAAATGTAATAAACGCATTAGCAATTGTTCTTTTAGCTTTCACTGGTTTTTCTTTCTTGGTTTCGGATTTTATATATGTATTTTCTTTGGAATTTACAGTTTCACCATTATTCATTATCTTATTTTTAGCATTATATTTTTTCAAAAGAATATTATAGGATTTTTCAAATATATAAGATGGTGAATTAATGGTGCCTAAATGTCCCCATTTAAAATCATGCTTAATTTCCTTTCCATAATGTTCACTATCCTGTTCATTAACAGTTCCATCAACACTTCCATGTTGTTTACAAAATTTACTATTATCTAGCATAGAACGCTTGCATCTAGAAGGAACTAGTTTATTATCACTATTCATCTCTAAATCATAAATAAGAGCTTCACATCTATGCGCATCAGGGACTATACTGTGAGGCTTTTTTTTATTTTTTGTTATAGTTAAATTGCATTTTTCTAAATTAATAGTAGTCTGATTTGTCTCTTTAAGTAAACTAAATACTCGATCTTTTAGTAGTCGCATATCTTTTGAACTAGGATTTAATATTTCTTCAACCGCTATTTCAACAGATTTTAAAATGTTTTCTATGCTCATAATGGTTATTAACCTATTGTTTGTTGTAAAATAATATCATCATATCAAAATATAATCAAATTTTTAAAAATACCATATGATTTGTTATGAATCTATTTACATAGATTTTTATATTATTATAGTATAATATATTATATGGATAAAAAACAAGATATTGATAAATCGAAAAGTACCAATGATGAGCAAAATGTAGATCAACAAAAAAATATTGATATTAGGCAAGTTCCAAATGTAACAATAGCATCATTAAAAAGAATTCCGCCGAAAAGGGGAGCAATAGAAAATCCTATTAAACCATCTTTAACACGATTTGTATTAGATACAACAACAAACCCAGACGTTTCATCTACCGTCGAACCAAAACATGCTTTACCAAGCTCTATATTTAAATCGACTACAAAAACAGCACAAATAATGCCATCCCCTAAACCTACGATAATATCGCATTCACCCTTAGTCTATAAACAAACACCAGACGTTGAAGCGCAAAGAGCAAAACCTATAAAATCATTTTTAGCAGTAGAGAAACCTACCATAAAAAAAGATGATATATGCACACAATATAATTCGTTTAAATTAAAAAAATTATCATGTTATATCGATAGTTTACTTTTTAGTTTATTACATAAATATGAAAATAATTTTATTAAAGATTTACAACAAATGATTATATCTAGTGATATAAGTAGAGAAAGTTGTAAATATAGAACAGTAGATAGAATTATCCGATTTTATCATGAGATTCATGATAAAACACAGCCTATTAAAAAAATATATAGTGAAGATTTTAGAGAACTATTATTTGAATGTGATAGACAAAGACAATATTCTGAAATTTCAAAAAATGTTTATACAACCACCCAACAGGATCCACATGATTTTTTAAGTAAAATACTACATATAATAAATCTTCCCGAATGTGAATATAGTGATATAAAAACATATAGTAAACCTAGAGGTAATTCACAATTAATAAGTAATTTTATAGAATTTAATACTGAAACAATTATTTCCACATATAATTCATTGTTAGTTTATCCATTGAGTGAAAGAAGTTCTGTAATTGATATTGGATTTAGTCAAATAGATGATAATACATTTTCATTTATAACACCAGAAGAGAATATTGCGTATGAACTAGCAACGGGGGAATATCCTGATATTGTTGAATTTATTCATAAACATAATTTAATTGATAGTGATTTTAAAGATAAAATACGAGAGAAAGACAAGCATCTACTTGAATTTTTTAAACCAGACTTAGAACATAAAAAACAAATTGAATTATATGAAAAAATATATAATTCACATATTATGGTTTTCAATGAAAAATTAAAACAAGAAGTGAAACAATTCATATATCGCGATGATTTACCAAAACTAACATATAGTCGAAGTGTAAATTCAAAAGTTTTTAAAAATCCAATTAATTATTTTGTGATTTCAATTGCTAGAGAGAACAAGGATTTAGAAACCAAAAACTATTTTGGTTTAATTAATTTACCCGAAAAAATTCAAAGTTATGGTAAAACACTGGAATTAGTGTCTGCTGTAGTTCACTATGGTGTGAATTTACTACAAGGCCACTATGTTTGCTATTTTAAATGTGGTTTACATTGGTATGTGATGGATAATTTTTCAAAAGATATTACACAATATGCTCCATTTGATATTACTAATCACGAAATAATGACCCAATGTAGACTACTGGTCTATATGTGATAATTTAATAAAATTTATTGATACTCATTAATAAATTCTATTAATTACTTATAAAAAAATTGAATTAAAATATTTATTACCAAAGTAATCACAATATTACCAAAAGAAATTATGTCATCTCAACAACAAAAAATACTAGAAATAATTGAAAATTTTAAATACAAAGGTATATCTGTCCTAAATGATCATACTGAAAAACAACTTTCTAAGATTATTCATTTCGCAAATGAAAAATATTATAACCACACACCCGTAATGACTGATAATCAATATGATATTATTAGAGAATTTATTGCTAAAAAATATCCCAACAATACAATAATAAATGAAATTGGAGCAGATGTTGAACGAAATAAAGTAGTATTGCCGTATGAAATGGGTTCTATGGATAAAATTAAACCAGATACTAATGCTCTTACATTATGGATGAATAAATTTACTGGACCATATGTTTTATCATGTAAAGTCGATGGAGTCAGTGCGTTATATTCAACAAAAGAGCAAACATTTAAACTATATACAAGAGGCAACGGAAAAATTGGACAAGATATTAGTCATTTAATTCCATATCTTAGTTTGCCGAAAGTAAAGGGAATTGTTATTCGTGGGGAATTAATTATATCTAAAAAGGTGTTTGATGAAAAATACAAAACTTCATTTGCTAATCCAAGAAACATGGTCGCAGGGATTGTTAATCAAAAACATATTAGTGATGCTATAAAAGATGTTGATTTTGTTGCGTATGAAGTAATTAGTCCAGAAATAGCTCCATCTAATCAGATGGATTTTCTTGAAAATATAAAAATAAATAGTATTTTATATAAGGTTACACAGACTTTATCCAATGAAATGTTATCTACAATTTTAGTTGAATGGCGAAAAATCTATAAGTATGAAATTGATGGTGTTATTGTATCAAATGACTATATTTATCCAAGAAAATCAGGAAATCCCGACCATGCATTCGCATTTAAAATGGTTTTATCAGATCAAATGGCTGAAGCAAAAGTAGTTGATGTAATATGGACACCAAGTAAAGATGGTTATTTAAAACCTCGTGTTCAGATTGAACCGATTAAATTAGGAGGAGTTACAATAGAATTCGCAACAGGATTTAATGCGGCTTTTATTAAAGATAATTGTATTGGTATTGGAACTATAATTCAGTTAATAAGGAGTGGTGATGTTATTCCATATATTCAATCCGTTGTAGTTCCCGCACCTGAACCAAAAATGCCTTCATCGCATTATATATGGAATGATACACATGTTGATATAATGATTGAAAATGCTATGGAAGATCCCACTGTAATAGAAAAAAATATTACTGGTTTTTTTAGAGGGATTGGTGTTGAAGGATTAAGTTCTGGAAATATATCAAGACTTATAAAATCAGGTTACGATTCAGTTCCAGCAATTATTGAAATGTCTGAAGAAGATTTCTTAAATATAGGTGGATTTAAAGATAAAATGGCTAATAAAATATATATTGGTATTAAGAAAAAGCTTGAAGACGCATCTATTGCGACTTTAATGGCGGCGTCTAATATATTTGGTCGCGGATTTAGTGAAAAAAAAATGGAGTTAGTTATAAGTGAAATTCCTAATATATTAATTTCAAATCATAGTATTCAACAAAAAATTCAAGAAGTATCTATTATTAAAGGCATGGGTGCCAAATCAGCTGAAGCATTCGTTTATAAAATTGATGAATTTAAAAATTTTATAAGTAAATGTGGATTACATGAAAAATTACTTAATACAAAAGGAGAAAGCTCAATAGAACAATTACATCCATTAAATGGAAAAACCATTGTTTTAACTGGAACTCGTGATAAAAATATAATAGAATTCTTAAAAGGCATTAATGCTAATAATAGTTCAAGTATTAGTAAAAGCACATTTTTGGTTATAGCTAAAAATAAAGAAGACAATAGCGGAAAACTAAAAGAAGCTAAAAGTTTAGGTATACCAATAATGTCGGTTGATGAATTTACACAAATATATATAAAATAACAAATATCCAAATAACAAAAACTACAATAATTATAGGTATAATAAATTAATTATTTTTTTATTAGTTTACATATACTTATAAAACCACCAACTAAAATTATAAAATAATGCCAAAATTCATTCCATGATTTTATTTGTTTTAATCCAATCATATTCAATAAATCATTAAATGATTGATTTTCATCCCAACCACATATTTTATTTACGTGGATAGTTAAATCACACAAATTTTTATTTAAAAACCAATAAATAATCGTGAATATTACACTAATAAAATGTAGTAATATAATAGGTTTATAATTAAAAATCCAACCACCTAATAAAAAACAACTAATAAAGTGGTGAAATAATAAAATGAAAAAAACACGAGGATGATTATTTATACATTTGTTTGTAATTGGGTGTAATATATCTAAGAATGTATCTAATAAAAAATAATAGATAAAATAGATTAACATATAATAAATATGATTTTTTAAATTTAATAGAAATATAATATTTTATTTTTAACCAAATCTTACAAAATACTTATATGGAACACCATATAAATATGGCCATAAAGATAAACTATCATAATATGTGGGAGCAGTTAAATAATTACTGCCACAGCAAAATTCAAGTGTTTTTCCAACAAAAGTTAATAAAAATGATACAATTATTAATATATAAATTAAATAATCATATCGAAACATTATTATGTATATTACCTATTATACATAATAATATTATCTTAGAACTAATTAAAAAAATGAATATATATAATTAATAATAATAGTAAGGTAATGCAATAAAATAATATATTTTTCTTTTTATACATATGCGTTTCTATTATTTTTTCTATATGTAATTCATTGATTGGCATTTTTTTTGGAATTTTACATTTTGAAATTTTATTAATGAATACTTTTATTTTAGGAACATAATTTATGGGAAGTCTATTATCATATTTCACAAAATGACAATTATCTTGATCATAATTAAAATAAAATAGTAATTCTGATAAACACATTAATGTTTGACTAGTTGTGTTAAATGCTAAATACCTATCATCAGTATCTAAATAAGCAAGTGTTTGTTTTTTATTACGGTACGTATGAAATTCAGGATTTAAATCTATATAATTTTTATTTAGACTTTTTAATATTTCATTTTTATTATTAACTTTTATAATTTCATTATAAGCTAATTCTTTTCGTAATAATGATGACATATATCTATTACCATAGGTATATCCTGTATTTTTAAGTTTTTCACCATGGTTGGTAAAGACAGTATCATTAATAAGTTTTTCTTTAATTGGTATTTCACCTTGATATGATTCAATATGAATGCAGTTATTAATATCACATAGTAGAGTATGACCATGTCTAGATAAATCACTGTTTTGTGAAAATGAAATCCATTCATTCGCTAATTGTTCTAGATTATTATGTTTTAACATATGTCTTTTTATATTGAATAATCGTTTTTGATATTCACTTTTATCAATAATTTCATCGGTCTTAACCGCTAATGTTGAATTTACCGCACTTATACCAAATTCGTTCATACCTTCTACCCAGTATGTATTAACGTCATACATGTAAACAATTTCAATATTATCTACTATCTCGTGTATTATAGATATAGTAGTAGATATTGATTTATCTCTATTTTTTGCTATATAATTTTTATTATCTATCTTTTTAAATACTATAATACACATATATAATATGTAAAAATAATTTTATTTTTATTTTATTTTATTTTTATTTTTTATTTGATATATATATGTATATATAAAAATGACTAAATTATATGAATTACGTGAATATCTAAAAGACACTAAAAACGATTGGAATTATATAACTCCTACTGAATTTTATAGTGAATATTATGTAAAAGATAAAAATTTTGTTTTAATAGACTTACGCAAAAGTGAAGATTATGATAAATTTCACATAAAAAAATCACTAAATATATTTTGGTTAGATATTCTTAAAAAAGAAAACTTGGATAAATTGCCTATGGAACGAATAATATTTCTAATTTGTTATGTAGGACATACCAGTAGTCAAGTAATGGTTCTATTAAAACTATTGGGATATAACGTTGTTTCAATAAAATTTGGTTATGGGATTTCTCCATCATTTGGAGTTCCTGTAGCAGGTTGGTTATCTTATGGATTTCCTGTTGAAAATTTACCTGTGATAACATCGGAGTGCAAATCTGCATATTAAGTATAACTCATTTCTATTTTTTGTATATACATGTTATAAATATCTCTTATAGATTTACTTTTAACAAATGTTTTCATGTCTAGGTCATATATTGTAAATCGAATTGGTGGACTATCGACATAATTTTGAATATAATTATCTTCAAAATCTTTATAATCTTCAGGTAATTCATCAATAGGTAAGTCATCAAATGCTTCTATTATTTTATTATAAACTTCTTCTAGTTCATTTAGAATGAAATAATCTAATACAACGCTACATTGTTGAATATCCTTACATGGAAAAATATTTATGATATGTAGTAAATAACGCATGTTGGGTATAAAATAGTTTATTTATTTATTACAATAATTAAGTAATCAATTTTTATGATAAAATCTTGTAATGAGGGATTGATCTAAATTATTCGAAGTTTTTACTTTTTTAGGAAGATATGTATAATAATCGGTAATGAGTTTCTGTTTATAATTGTGGCTTGTGGTATTTTCGGAAAACATTTTATTTTTTACATAATTATATAATCCTTTATAGACCTTTAAAGCAATCGATTTAGGGGTTATCGTATAGTAATTGGTTATTAATTGTTGCATTATATTAATATATATTTTTATAGATTTTACAAATGTAATTTATCAATTTTTTTTATATAAACGTAAACAATGTAATTATATAAAAGAAAGTAAATAAATGATTATACATATGGATTTTAATAGGCTACTAATAGTTTAGTTTTAGAACTATGACGCATATTTCCAAATTAAAAATAACCTTATTAAGAGGTAAAAAAAGATATAATTCTTAATAATGCTTTATACTAAAACACTAAGATAGATGACGATTATAAATCTTTATTGTCTTCATTAATGACGTCATATTCCTTAGATATAAAACCGTATTTTTCATGCCATAAATATTCGGGAAGTAATTCATGTGCTTGGTTTAATATTGTAGTAATTAAATGTTCTTTTTTTTGTAATAATTCATTCATATGATATAGTTTTTTTTCTTGCTCTAATATCTGTATAGATAAGTATTTTTCTAATTTTGCTTTTTCGCTGATTACATTTTCTATTTTTGTCTTATTAATTTCTAATTTGTTAATTGTATTTTCAAAATTTAATTTAATTTGGTCGAATTGTTCTTGTATTATTAAATTATTGTCTATAATATTTTTTCTGTTATTAAGTATTTTATCAAATTCATAAGCATAATTTTGAATAATATGATTATTATTTATATTATCTATATTTAGTTGTTCATATTCTTTTATTTTTTCATTTAATTGTTTTTCTAAATTTATAATTACTTCTTTATTTTTTTTAATAATACCTTTTAAAAAATTTCTTTGATTTATAACATCAGATACTTCATTAACTAACGCATTAACCTTAATATGTTGTTCTACGCAATAACTATTTAATTTTTTTTCATTATCGTAATTTGCTTTTATAATTTGGTCATAATTTAATTGTAATGTATCATGTTTGATAATTAGTGAATTTAATTCTTTTTTTGTTTTATTATAACAGTCAATAACATAGTCATTATTTTGTATACATTTTGTTTTATGTATATCTAATTGACTATAATAATCTAATAATTTATTTTGATATAATGTATAGTTATTAATTATATTTGATTTAATATTATCTAAGTTATAATTAATTACATTTTTTTTTCGTAAATCATATTTAATGCATTTTGGAATATTGTTTAATAAATTTATAATTATAACTTTTATTTCGGATATATCTTTTAATATATTACTAATTTTTTCATCATTATATTCATTCGTTAATTCATGATTAATATTAATATTGATGTCTATATCATTTAATTTTATATTTGTATTAGTTGACGATATATTCGTTGATAATGTATCCGTTAATGATGTATTCGTTGATGATGTATTAGTTGATAATGTATCAGTCATTTATAATATAGTATTATTGGATAATTTTAATATTATTATAGACAATAAAATAATATTAAAATAGAAAGAAATTAATTTTGTGAATTATTAAATAATGCTAATTGTTCAGGGGTCATAGGAGGTTGGTTAACAGGACCAGCCGAATAAACAGTAGACCTCCAATCAGAACTTGCACCTCCAGCCATTGAATTAATTACAGAAGCACAGGATTCAGTCATTCCACAAGAAGCCGCGGTTGGTTCTTGAACTATAACGTGAGTGTCTTGATAATAAGGTGCCCTATAAGTTGGTTGAGGTGGAATTCCCATACTATCAGTTCTTAATTGTAATTCAGGATTTACATAATCAACAAATCTTGTGGCTGTCCAAGGTTCACCATTCCAAATGGCATCAGCTGTTTGTAATGGGTTTATAGGAACATCAGCTCCTAAAAAATATCTAGTTCCACCTAATTGTTTATTATTTTTTCTACTTTTTTTACCACCTTTATAAGCAAATGTGTTGCCTTTATCTGTCCAGTCTAAATTGGGTTGTCTGCAATGTCCATAATCAGAAGTATTTCCAAAACTTATTTTATCTAAGCCTCCTTTTTGAAAAGGAAATACAATATCATTTTGTTGAACGGGTTGAGAATTTTGTCCAAACGCATCATTTCTGGATGCGGGAGTATCCAAATTATTTTGGTAACCACCTAATTGTAATTTTTCACTTTCAAATAGAGTATAAATATACATAATAACTGCTAATGGAACGAGAGTGTATGGTGAAACTGTTAATGCAGTTATACCAGCAAGTTTAAGACCTGTTCCAACAATTTCATCATCCAAAATGGGAATATCTACATTAAGAAAGCCTTCTCCACCTTGCTGTATCTCTTTATCATTAGCCTTAATATCTTTAACTACTTGTTCAAAAACATTCTTTCCCATAATTAGTGCGATTGGAACTAATGTAGCAGGAGTTAGAAGAGTAATACCCAAATATTTAAGATATAAATCTAGAACGCGATTATCTACTACTTTTTCAAGAAATTGTTCAACATTTTCATCGAAATCTCCACCTTGTTGTCTTTTATTTTGTCTTTTTGCACCTCCTGTAGTTTTATATTCAGAGCCATAATTGTTAACTATTTCCCTTACATTAAATTGGACTTTTGCTTCATTAGCAAAATTAGCTCCACATCCTTGTTTAAACCCAGACATAACATGTTGAGATGCAATAGAACCACCTGTTTTTAAGGAATTATGCTTCATTTGTGATTTATATATATTTAATCATATATATTTTTTTAAAGATTAATGTTTAAAATTAAACTTTAGTATGATTAATTAATATATATATGTTTGAATATTATTTAATAGAATTATTTAACAAATTCGGTCTGTTAGATAATAATACACAAGTTGTTTACATTATTATACTATTAATAATTCTATTTATTATTTATAATTTAATACCTGTTTCATCAAAATTATTTAATTCATTAATACTAACATTATTTTTATCTGTATTAATTTTATCACAAAAATATAAATCTATAGACTATGACTTAAAAAGTATAAATAAAATAAATACTTCACTGGACTTAAAGAATTATAAATATATATCTTCTGATTTAGAGATTTGTACAATTTATTATGATATAATAGAATTTAGAAATATTGATAAATATAGTTTTATGAATTCATTAATTGATACTAATAAATATATTGAAATATATTTTGATATCAAAAATAAAAATAAGGATTATTCTCAACTATTAGATATAGCTATGGAAAAGAAGGATAGTGCTATTAATCACTTATTATGTATATCTAACTCAATATCTCCTAATATTGGAATTATAGCAAATACAGATAAAATAGTTCAAAATTCATTAGAAAATAAACTTATAGAAAAGGTAAATGAATTGCGTTCAATTCTAGATAAATATTGGTTTGATATATTGAATATATGTAGAACAGTATATGAAACGACTCCTATTAATATAATGAGTCGACCAATAACTTTTGATATCAACACACCAAATCCAAACACAAAACATGATACATTTGATATTTACTATGGGAATGTTGACCCTTAAATTATAATTAGTTAATAAATTATCCTATAGTTATTTAGTGCGTTGTTTTAGATATTTAAATTAACGCACTAAATAATTATTTGATTATTCGTTATTACTATCATCATTTTCTTCTATTAAATCAAGTTGTTTTTGGTTCATATCATCCATATCTTTTTTTTTATCAATCAAATAATTAATAGCATCTTGTTCAACAATATATTGTAAATAATTTACACTATTTTTAGTCATTTTAACATCATTAAATTGTAATGTATTTAAAAAACGTTGAAATTGTGTGTTAGGAATACTAAATATATATTCATTATTATCTCTTATAACACTTCCACCTACTTTACATTCAGTAGCTAAGTCTGAATAAAAACACTGAGAAGGATTTCCATTACAGAATGAATTAGGTATTATACGGTCAACAGTGCCGCCTTTTTGCATTTCTGGAGCATTTACAGGGATAACTTGGTTAACAATTCCACATTGAGACGGACTTCCATGGCAAAAACCTTCACTATCTCCACCATTATGAATATTATCAATAATCTTTAATAAATTATTAACTATATGTCCATTTTTAATGTCTTCTTCAGTTATTGTTTTATTTTTCCTATTAGAAATGAGTGTAGTTGTATCAGAAAGAATTTGTTTTGTAAAATTACTAATATATTTAATTAGATTATTATAACAGTCATGTTTAACGCGTTTAATACCTGCTCTATTAAATAATCTTTTTAATGATAAACTTGAAATTTCTTTAGACATATATATATATTATTTAAATATATATTTTTTTTAAAAGATTATCCATAATTATAGAATACTTATTAAATATTATTATTATACTATATAAATATAATAATATTATAAATAACTAAATAGATAAATTAATCACACAGGAAGGTTTAATTAAATATTCATCTAAATTAAAATTAGTTAATATAATTTTTTTCCCTATAATATCACTAATATAATCAGAATTAATATCGATATTATAATGTTTATAAAAATCACCTAATGGTCCTGATGCTTTTTTTATTGTATCTAAAAAACAAATATTATTTTCGTCTTCTGCTGAAATCCATTTATAAATAGGAGTTTTTTTAGCCATCTCTTTTTCTACTATTACATCAATATTTTTAACATATTCTAATAAATTTTTAATTTTGATACCATAAATACTATACTTTTTACTATTATATAAATATTTAATTTCAAAAATATTTTGGTTGCTTGAATGGTCAGTTAAACTTGTTATATCATCATTTGTATTTAAAAGTTTTCCATTCAAATATATTGTATATGATGGTGGTGGATATTTTAGATTTAGCCATTTTTTATAATTTATCTCAATTCTTGAAATAGTCCTAAGCGTAAACTCAGCTAGATTATAACGAAAATAGTAAACACAAAATAGTATTGAAATTAGATAATACATTCTATATAATTATCGTGTAACGTAATCCTTTAAATACTTTAAATATTCTAAGTCTTTTTTATCCTTTTTAAAGTCTCCTTATCTATATCTATACGATTATCAAGTAAATATTTATATAGTGCTTCTGCTTCTTCTTTATCTGTTTTAAAATACGATAATAAATTTTCATGTATTTTTTTCCCTGATAATCCTTTTTTGGTATGTTTTACTCTATATTCTAATTTCCCATTATTTGTATTTAAATCTTCTATTTTATAGTTACGCATAAAATTAACTATTTTTGTATTCAATTCTAACCTTTGTTTTTTTAAAAGTGCTACTTCTCTAGATAAAGATAATACTTTATCATCAATATCAATCCAGGTTTTTACATTTTCCTTAAAAATATTCATATCATTTTCATCAATTTCATCTACATCACTTATTTCGTCACCTTTATCAAATTCATTTTCAGTCGCACTTATTTTATCTAAAATTGCTCCTATATCATTTTTGCTTCCCTGTTTTTCAATAACATTATTAGAGGTTTTTTGTAATAATTTACTATTTGCGTTTAATGTAGGTATTTCAGTATGAACAACTAAACTTCTTCGCATATTTGTATTTGATGATGTTGATTTATTATCATTTACCATAATAATATTAGGTTTATTTAGAGTTTGTTGCACAAATTTATCCATAATATCTATATATAATTATTAATTTTACTTTTATATCCATAGATTTATTATTTCATTTATATTTAATATATTAATAAGTATATTATATAATGGATGCCAATACAAGCATTTACAGTGCTAAGAAGATTAGACATGTCGTTAAAAAAGATATTAAATTACCAGATGTTATTGTTCTCACTATGAATTTCCATGGAATTATTGAAATGGAAATGCCCGATTTAATCACAGCTTCAAAATTAAGGGAACCAATACGATTATCAGATATATTAATACCGAAACATATTGGAACTATACCAGCAGGTATAACACTAGTAAAAATGAATGCCGTCGCATTAGGTGTTTCTAATTTTCTCTCACCACCAGAAATAAGACAAGAGATTGATATGATAATAACTGAATTAAGTAATCCTAAATTTGAAAATATAGCCAATGGCACAGAAAAAAATGTCGAAGTCTGTAAAAACTTTTCCGAAGTTGTCGCCCAAAATATGAAACAACAAATATTTAGGAATATAACAGGAAATGTTGATACTACACGTTTAACTAGAGACAATATTGAAACATATATAAGACTTCCTAAGGGGGATTTACCAAGTAACGCGGAACAAAGATATGCTTATTTTGATCAATTAATGACTGATTTTAGTTATACTACAAAAATATATAGACCTGGCGATTTATATACAGACAAAACATTTACACGTGAATGTTTAAAAGCAAAACAATTTGATGCCCAAGTTAGTGGAGATTTACAATGCAAAGTAATTAATATGCGCGGTCAAATGGATATTATTGATTTTTTATTTCCAGATTTAAAAGTATCACAAGGTTCCCTTATTGTAGACGATCATACTCTATATTTAAGTTCAATAATTGATGGATTAAAGGCATATGGAGTTAAAATTATTATATTTTTTGATTCAACATGTTCAGTCTTAGGTAATTTAAACTCGGGTATCCATTTGGGTAGGGACTATCCCGCAAACCAAAATATATATACTATTGAAGATTTAAAACACCATTTATTAACAACCAATCCAAAAAATTTTCCTGGAGGATATTTTAAAAAAATGAGTAAAAAACAAAAGTATAACAAAAAAAATACATTTAAAAACAGAGTATCTAGAAAAAGTTTTTACAAAATTTAAAATTTAATATTTATTTTAATCATATTTAATTTACTATTTATAAAATACTCTATAAATATAAGATATGCATTTAATAAATAGAATATTTATTATAGTATTTATATTTAGTATCTTAATATATTTACAAGTAATTAACAGACATGTTTTGTTTGATAAAGTTTTTAACAAACTTTTAGACTATTGTTTTAGATTTAATAAAGATACACCCGACGTTTTTCTACATATTAAAGGTGGTAGTTCTATTAAATATCATATGATTAATAATAATATACCGAGTGATAATATAACGAATGATATAGACATTGTTATTGTATCTACTAATAATAAACCTAATTGGAAACAAAGTGCGTTTTTAAAATTTATAGATGGATTACGTTCTAGTTTTCCATACTTTACTTGGTCTTATGATAAAGTTACCAATTTCATATTTGAAGATATCTATTTGAATGATATATATTTAAATGTTCTACCTGAAATAATTAGAGTAAAATTAAATGCAACTAAGATATTTGATATTACTTTTTATGATAAACATTATAGAAATGAATTACCCAAACTAGATTTGTTTACATATTCTATTAAAAAATTGTATAACATGAATAACTCAAAATATTATAGCAAATTAATAATACTACACTCTTTACGAAATCTAAATCCTGATAATTTAGAAAAACTAACAATTACAAAATTAGAAATTGAAAAAATAGTCCTTGAAAAAAGAATATCTAATAGAAACTATATTTTAAAAAACATTGTTTCAAAATCTATTCAAAAATCTATAATACTACATAAACTAATTAACAATGAAACCAACATTGATAAAATAATTATATTTCATCAAATGATACAATTTTTACATAATTTAAACATTAAATATGCTGATAAACAATATATACATAAACGTTTTGCTATATATAATCGCAAAATATCAATTATAAATACAATTCTATAATTACACATTTATATTTTATTTACAAATATAGAAATGTTTAATTTATTTATTTAACAAAAAATAATTTTATTTGTATCTATCTTATTTATTTCGATATTCTCCTTTTTGACAAGGGGCAAATTGTTTATTTCTGAGATAATAATAACTATATATACTAAATATGATATGTATTAATTGAGTCCCTAATACTAATATTATTAATATTGTTAAAATATTATTATCCCAAGATATTTCCATACTATATATTTATAAACTGTGATTATCTTTTTTAAAGAAAAATTGATTTAAGAAAATATTATTTTTAATTAATTTAGAATAACAATACTTATATATTTATTAATATGAAATTTGAAAATATACAAGTAATTAGTTGGGATATATATAGTGATAATCATAGTATTGAAAAAAATTTAAGTCATTCTATTATGATACCTAATTATATTATGGAATCATGCCTAAATAATAAAACTGATATAGATAATCCTATATTATTTATTGAAATAAAAGATATGAATGATAATAAAATAACACAAATGTCTAATAGTTTAGTATTTGGTAATATTGAAGTTACGGACGCTAATGTATGTGTATTACCATTTTGGGCAATGTCTAAATTAAAATTGTTAGAATTTGGAAAGGTATCAATTGAAAATGCCAATTTTATTAAAAAAATAGGATTTATTAAATTAAAAGCTAATATTTCAAACTATGTATATTGGGAAGATATCAAGAAAATATTAGAAAATGAATTAGAAAATTATAGGTGTTTATCGGTCGAAGATGTAATATGTATAGCTGATGTTGAATTTTATGTTACCGAATTACGAGATACTGATTCTATAATTATATCTAATGGTTCACTATTTAATACTGAACCTTCTATTGAGTTTGATGTTCCTACAGATATTGAATATTTAGAATTATTAAATAATACTACATTAGAAAATCAACAAACATATGTTCCTAGAACGATTGAAGAATTAGAAAAAGATGATAATTCCAAAAAACCCGCACTTTCATATACATTAACTTTTCACACTGGTGCTGAAATTAAAATTCTAGAAAAACATTACGCCGAACAAAAATTAATGAGCACAACTAAAAATAAAAAAAACTAAAGAAAACTAATTATTTCATAATCGTCACAATGGTCATTATGGTCATTATGGTTACAATGGTCATTATGGTTACAATGGTCATTATGGTTACAATGGTCATTATGGTTACAATGGTCATTATGGTTACAATGGTCATTATGGTTACAATGGTCATTATGGTT
>Ga0164292_10000157_pt1 | contig 46129 bp, 54 predicted proteins | sample GEODES117metaG_FD_111486 | JGI IMG/M metagenome (GOLD analysis project Ga0164292, IMG submission 111486) | Eutrophic lake water microbial communities from Lake Mendota, Wisconsin, USA - GEODES117 metaG | ecosystem: Environmental > Aquatic > Freshwater > Lake | place: USA: Lake Mendota... | reverse complement strand
TCCAACTATCGGAAATGCAAGCTCGATAGACGCCTATACGCTGGCAATTATAAAGACTGGTAGCGCTGCGTTCACGATGCTTGCGAGTCAGACAAGATTCGCATAAAAATATATGCCATTTGTCAATCGCATCGGAAGCGGAGCAACCCGCAAGTTCGGGTTTGGGACAGGGGTTAAACCTGGCGCACCAACGATTGGGACGGCCACACGGGGAGACCAGCAGGCAAGCGTTGTTTTTACTGAACCCGCAGTACTTGGAACTGGGGCACCTACGTATACGGCTACTTCAAGCCCAGGTGGCTTAACGGCGTCCGGTGCAAGCTCGCCAGTCGTGGTTACAGGTTTAACAAACGGTACCGAATACACATTTACAGTCACGGCATCCAACTCTTTTGGCTCGTCGACATCTGGGTCTTCAAATTCAGTGACCCCAGCAGGAGTTCCAGCTACACCTTCAGCTCCAACGCAATCTGCAGGGAACGCTTCAGTCGCCCTCTCATGGACTGCACCATCGGCCAATGGTTCTGCAATTACCGATTACAAGATTTACTACGCAACTTCAGAAGCCGGCACTTACACGCTATTCAGCGACACCGTAAGCACCACTACGTCAGTCACGGTTACTGGACTAACGAATGGCACAGCCTATTACTTCAAGATTGCCGCAGTAAACTCAGTTGGAGATAGCGCCCTGTCTGCTGCTTCTGCTTCTTCCACTCCTGCCGCTCCACCGTTCTTCCCGTTCTTCCCTACCTTCGCTCCACCGTTCTTCCCGTTCTTCCCGTTCTTCCCTGACTTCGTCGACCCATGTGCTGGCGTGAATTGCGCTGCATACGGAGCCCCACCAGGGGGAGTATGGCAATCACAGGGATTTAACACCCAACCTTGGGACCCACACTGCATTAATGCAGGATACCCTGCAGACCCACCATACTGCTGTAACTTTGGCACCAACACATGTGGGAGCGGTAATTCGTATTGGACCTCGTATATCAGCTCAGATGGTTGTTGTCAATTTAACTTGTATGTATACTGTGCTTGCAGTTAAGATGTTCACAACCAACACGCTAAAGGATTGACTATCAATGGAACCAATTAACATTTATCCGCAAGATAACCCGGACAACTTTCTATGGGTTGCTTTTGTCGTTGATGGAGAGGTTGGGGTCAAAATGCCGTTTCCACTACAAGCAAACCTATTGACAGCGGTTATGTCATCAAACCCACAGGCTATTGTCATCACTGAAGAAGACAGACTCAATGTTACAACCGGATGGACATATAGTGACGGAGTATTCAGTCCGCCGGCAGGTGAGTGAGAATGACGCCATGGCAGGAATATAAGAAAAAACTTGGCACGACCAGGCCATGGGACATGGTCAATCCAAAAGCTGAGCATGTTTCGGTAGAGGAGGCTACGGCGCGTATGGATATATGCGAATTGTGCCCAAGTCTTCTAGGGGCTACTCATCAATGCAAGGAGTGCGGATGTTTCATGAAGTTGAAGACGAAACTCAAGAACGCTGAGTGCCCTCTTGGAAAATGGTAATTTCAATCACTAATCTTTAATACCTGTTTCTTTCGTAAAAACCTATTTCTTTTACGAAACCAACTACAACATACCTCACTGGTCCATCAGAAACAGTCTTTACCCCATGTTCGTACTCGCTGTTGCCAGGGAAAAATAAAAGGTCTTTTGGATTTGGTTTCAAGGCAATTTCACGATTCTTGAAGAAAATCTCCCCAGAATTGTAATCATCGTTTATATATAGTATTGAGGCATACCTGATTGACGGGTCAGTATGTTGGTCAACATGTGATTTCAATTCCGTGCCGGGTGGCAATCTTTGCACGGTTGATAAACCGCTAAGAGTTAGAGATTGGTCGCATTCAAGTATCATTGATGACAAGCGGCGATGAATAGAGCGACAAACACCAAGATGCTCAATACCTAGTGTCTTGTCTGAAAAACCATGGGTGATTTCAAATTTTCCCTCTGCAATCAAGTTGTCAATATCGGTTCTTCCAAACTTGAGCTTGCAAAAATTAACAACACCAGACATGTAGTGGGTTTCCCAATCTTTTTGCGTAGTGTTCTCTATTGCACTAGTTATCGCATCTAGCTCTTCCTGTGTTATGAAATTTTTAATCCGAATCAACTCGTCGGTAATTTCTTCAAATTCCAGATTATTCAACTTGAGTTGAAGCAGAAAGTTCTCAATCATTGGCGACACCACAAACAGTCACAATATTCCTCAACAAAATAACTATGATTCATTTGTTTTTCATTTCTAAGCCTATAATCTGTATCTGGCTTGTAGTCTCTGCTATGAGTGACATATCGCTGGTCGAATATCTGCGCCACTTTAGACCTGTTAGAAGCAACTGTTTTTCTAAATAAGTGATGTGTAGGTGTTTTTTTTGGTTTTGCATTATTTTTGAGTCTTTCTTCATTTTCTTCAAAATGTTTTTTTACGTCAGCTAAAAGACTAAGACCTATTTCACTATGTAATTTAAGAATAAAATTACAATTGTTGGACCCAGGAAGCCCATTTACTTGGTCCCCATTTGGCAAGGCAACCATTTCTATTGTGTGGTTTAATTCATGAAGTATTGGCTCTATATTTAATATTGGAATTGAATCCAAATCCGCATACATGCCGCCGTAAAAACAGGTCACAGAATATCTCCAGATATCCGATTGAGTCATTCCTGAATAATTGTCATATATTTCGGCCTCAATTGGAGATAGGCATAAAATATTTATTACTTCTTCGCGTCTTTCTTTGGGGTTTTTAAAACAATATTTCCAATCTGGATATGTGTTTTTCCATAAGTTGCAGCATTTTTTGAAAGATTCATGAAGTTCTTCAAAGTCGCACTCATATGTTTGAAATATGTTTTTATTCCACATTTCAAATTCTTACACTGTTATATAATTTTTTATTTTGTTGTGTCATTCACATATAATCTTAACACTTTTGCTTCGTGCGAACCTATGGATTCGTTCTTCTCGTTTACTGCATCCCTGTACCAGTCGGTGAACTCTCCAGCTCGATTAAGTTTTTGCGCTGCGTACCCATAGCTCGAATTTGCTTTAAGTCTTGTGTTTTCTGGGTCCGAATAAGTTGTGATATTTATTGACGAATTATTTAAAGCAGTTAGCGATATAGGGATTATTGTGGCAATTGGTGTTCCAGCTATTATTCGTGTCTCCGCATTGGCATTTTTTGCTTTTATTGCCAGAGGTATCGGGTGGTCATAAAATGACGTGCTAATAAAGTTGGACATTGTCTCAAAATCATTATTAAAATAATTGACTGGATTGATTGTCCAAAGACTTATGTCTTCGGCGGTTCTAAAAATTAGTCCGGTGTTTAAACTTATCGAAGACTGACCCCTGCCAGCATATGCATCAATAGGGCTTGTTATTTTTATATGGTCTGGGGTCTGGTCGTTGATTCCGTCCCATGTGAAAACTATGTCTTCTTTACAGGAGAGGCTCCACCCGACCACATTCGCCTGCGTGACCGGGAAGCACCTATACGCATGGTTCCCTGATGTTTCGTCCATCCAGTCTCTTTTTACGGACATCTGAGAGATTTCAAAAATTGAACCGTTTGTTTTTTCAACAGAAATTTCAATCATTTCTCATCATTCCATTTCCTGTCGTACATATCTGGCGTATGATATTTTTTGCTGTAATCAAGCATGGTTACGATTGAGTACTTTGTCCCTGCGGTCACCGGCATGGCTTGATGTGGGTACATGTAGTTTGACGGAAATACATAAAGGTCTCCTGCCTGTGGTTTTATTTTTAAATTTTGCAGTCTAAAAAATAGCTCTCCGCCTTCGTAATCGTCGTTGACATATCCAACCAACGAGACCGTGCAGTTATATGAGAATCCGTGGTCTTGGTGTTCTTTGAAGTGCTGACCTGGGCCATACTTAACAAAATTCATTGCTTCCCAATACTTGAGGGACGCTATGTTGTGTTCGGAGCGATAGTCTCTGACGGCCGGAAGTGCGGAATCATAAATGTCCTGCCAAAGCGATTGTAAATTCAAGCTAACAGTGCTTTTGTCGTGTTCAATATCTGTTTTTTTAAATTTAAAATCAACACAGTCTCTGTACTCTGGCACTAATTCTTGGTATCCAACATATGCTGGCTGCCAACTATAACCAGTTGTATCGCCGACTGGTTTTAGGTTCGATTCAATTCTATTGATAACATCAAAACTCGATTTGATTATATTTCTGTAACACTTTATGCCATGCCCAAAATCGATTTTTTCTGTCCATGTTTGCATTTGAAATGCCCTACTTGTATTTTCTTCTTGACCAAATTTTGTTTTTGTAAACCCCACCATCGGGCTGGCGGTAAAATCTTGCATTGTTCATGTATTTGGACTGCATTTCTTCTTGTCCCAACATTTCCACTTTGTGTTCCCAGTCTTCTCTTTTGAACGGGAAAATCTGGAGATAGGGAGTCCCAGCAGGTATTACGCCCTCCCAGCCCTCAATGAGGAAAAACGGAAAACTTCCCAGTAAATGAACCTTATCTGAGTCAACGATTCCTGTTGTGTTCAAGAATGGAAGGTCAAACCTATTCATCGGCGTCATAAACAAGGCACTATAACCTTCTGGGAGTTCTATGCCCCAGTCAGCAAACCATGCAAAATGGTGGTCGTAATAACCCTGTGGATGTACGAAATCCGGCATCGGCGTTCTTGGCGTGCAGAAGTTTTTATACTGACTATTTTCTACCTTGACGTCAATTAAACCTTGAGTGTTTTTGTAAAATGTCAAGTCGCAAGGAGTTTTAAAAACATATCCGGTTAAAAAGGCGTCCAGAATAGCAGGACAGGCTTTCCATGTCGGAATTTTACCGTAATCGTCTGTTGTTCCTTCTTTTGGAAATGGACAAATTTCTTTTGTTGCTTTACGGTATTCCCCGTTTAGATTTTTTTCAAAACTGTCAGCATCTTTATACCATTGTGGAGCGGCGCTTTGTGCTGCTGATGGGGCGTATTTATTTTCTTTGTCCAGCCATGGTCTATGTGGTCTGAATATTGCGATGTTGTATTGCTCGCTCATTGTTTATGCCCTAGCTTATTTATGTCGGTCATGACTACTACACAGTACTTTATGCCAGATTTTATTGGAAGTGACGCATGCTCGTAAATATAATTTGATGGAAAAATTGCAATATCCCCAACTTTTGGTTTGTGCACATAACCGTCAAGTCTTGGGAATTCAATTTCTCCACCCTCATAATCGTCGTTGATGTAGATGACGGCAGAAACAGTGCAATTGTATGCCGGTCCATGGTCTGCATGTATATTGAAATGCTTACCCTCGCCATCGTATTTTACGAAGTTGAAAGCTTCATAGTAAACAACACTTATACCCCAGTATCTAGCATAGTCATCAATGCAAAACTTGAGTTTTTCATATATCTCTTGATGAAGGTCCAGAAGCTCGGAGTTGTGCTCGTCTCTTGGTCCTAGATTTTCTTGCTTGTATTTGAAATCGTAACAGTCTCTTGCTTTTTTTATCGGAATATTAGAATTTGTTACCTGGGCTTCGTTCCAGCTGTATTTTTTGTTCCCGGACAAATTTGACTCAAGAATCTTGATGTATCTATTTGAATCTTCAAGCGAAAAAGTATTTTGGTATATGTTTAATCCTAGTGCTGGATTTTGGGCTGTAATTGTTTCACTGGCAGCTCGATGGATTCTATTTGACGCAGTCTCTGACCTGTCTTTTGTGAACCATGGAATTGCGTTTTCATCATAAATACTCATACATGTATCTTATAGTCAGGCTCGGTGCTAGCATCGTTACATGGAATTAATAGGAACATGGTTCATAACCGCAACCTCGCCCCTGGGAAAAGAGACATATAACCTGCGTTTGAATGACGATGGTTCTGGCTCAATTTCACATGACAGGGGAATCGTGGAATTTTCAGATGCTCTAATCAGCACCTCTGACGAGTCCATGACAGTGAAGATTTGCGGCCACACAGACATACCAATGAGCGTCGACTTTCTGTGTCAATTTGAGTCAGTAGGCAAATCTCTTGCTGGATTTGTAGAAATCGGCAAATACGCAAACATCGAAATAAACGGGGTAAAGATATGAGCATCAAGTCAGTTTTTGATATGCCGATAAAATCTGTAGATGGAACGTTTGATGTTATGGACTCGGTTCGTGGCAAGGTTTGCTTATTCACGAACATCGTCACCAAGACTGGCTACACCCCAAAATGTAGCCCCATCTGGTCTTACGCAAGAGCTGCCAGACAATTATGGGAGCTACAGCAGCTTCATGAAATGTTTTCAGACAAAGGTTTTAGCGTTGTGGGATTTCCGTGCAATCAGTTTGGCCAAATGGAACCATCCGACAATGAGGATATAAGTCAATTCATATCAGAGGCCTATCCATTTGTGACTTTCCCAATTACAGAAAAAATTGAAGTAAACGGTCCGGGCGAACATAAAATATGGAGTTTCCTAAAAGGTGACACCGTTCGTGCTTTTGATGACAGCAAGGCAGATGGTTCAGATAAAGCTGCATCCGGGCAGAACCTAGCTGGACAAGCGATAATGCGCATACCTCACAACTATGAGAAATTCATGGTTAGCAGAGAAGGTCAGCAAGTTGCGAGATTGAACTGGGCCGACCTCCCACTTGCCGAACAGCCGCTTGCAGCGGGCTCCTCATGGACCGTTATAGAGGCAGTGAAGTCTCTTGTAGGTTGATTATGAAAATGCCTTCGACCCCGACCATTGGGGCCAATGAACTTAAAGAGATAAGTGAATTAGTTGTCGAGGACCTTGGCAGTGGAATAGTCGTTTTTAGAAACGCTTTTTCCGTTGAGGACTTTATTCTCAGACATATAGACGATTGTGCTGCAGAGGCACATAAGAGCAGATGGTCGTATGTAACCGATGAGGATGGGGTTGAATACGGGATAAACGAGGACGGCTTTAGATACCGCCTAGAAGACGTCCCAAATGCCCCTGTAAGGCTCCTGGAGCCCGTTACAGAGGCGACAAGCCCCAATGTGGTCGAATACTTCACCTATCTTGAGGACGCAATCTACAAGTGTCTAATACGCTATACGGACATGTTTCCGCTGATAGTCGGAAGCCTCTGGTGGAGGACCAGGGGTCACATACTCAGATATGACGGTGGGGGCATTCTTGGGTGGCATCAAGACAATGACACGAACTACAAAGTGACCCAGGGTGTCAGGTATATGCCAAGGGGGCAGGTGGCGCTCCGACAGACCGCTGGAGCCCTTGCGTATTTCAACGACTGCGTTGACACTAAGGAAGAACTTGATGGCACCAACTTTTCTGGCGGCCATCTTAAGTTTGCATACCTCGGGATTGACTACAAGCCCAAAAAGGGGGACATCATTATGTTCCCTACAAACTACATATGCGCTCACGGTGTAACAAAGATGGATGGTGGCACAAGATATGCATATCTCTCGTTCTTCGGACAAGGCGGAACAGATAATGCTGCAAACATAAGAATAAAGGAAAAAGACGCGAGTATTCAATGGTGTGAGCCAGTTTGGTTCGACAACATCTATGACGACTACGAGTTTTATTGCAAGTCTGAATACTCAATCTGGTCAAAACCAACCCCAGGTTTAGAGCTTGGCTCAAACCCTGTATTCCAAAATAGATGCGTCACTCAATACGGCGATACGCACACTGCGCTGGAGGTGAACCAAGTTGAAACGATATGAGACCAGGACACTTGAAGTCACGGATGAGGTTATAGAAGAAATATCGAATCTTGAATTCACGGACCTTGGTGGAGGTGTGATTGTATTTCATAATGCAGTCGACGTTGACCTAGAAACCATGTCGAATTGGATTGACAAAAATGCTCTTGCAGCACACCAGCAAAGATGGAAGTACGACATCGACATAAATGGCGTAGTCTACGCAAAGAACGAAGATGGGAATAAGTTCTCTATCGAGCAAGTGGAGAGAGTCCCTGTAAGAGTTCTTGAGCCGGTCCAGGACCATACAGAAGAAGAAATTGTATCCGTGTTCAGAAACTGGGAAGACTGCATATACAAGTCTCTAATACGGTATGTGGATATGTTTCCACTCGTGGTTGGGACTATATGGTGGAGAAGCAGGGGACACGTTCTGAGGTACGACTCTGGAAAGTACCTGGGACTACACAACGACAACGACACAAACTATAGAGCCACGAACGGGGAGAGGTACATCCCCTATGGTCAGCTTGGAGCCAGGCAGACAGTTGCCGTCTTGCTGTATATAAATGACTGCGTTGCCACTCCGGACGAATTAGACGGAACGAATTACTCTGGAGGGGAGCTCTACTTCCCATACCTTGGAATTAGCCATATGGCAAAGCGTGGGGACATCATAATATTCCCAACAAATTACATTGCTTCGCACGGGGTAAACACCGTCACCGGCGGAACAAGGTACGCCTATCTTGAATTCTTTTCGCAAGGAAGCCCTGACCCAAACGCAAGGATAGAAGTCTCGGAAGAGGATGAGGTTTCCAGCTGGTGCGTTCCGCACTGGATTGATACGATTTACGATGACTACCAAAAGTACGCGTCCTCAGTTAACCCAGGTGACAGCAAAACACTCGTAAGAAATCTTGAGGGCAAAAATGGTTACATTAATCCGTTGAACATGAAAGCTGAATCAGTTGAGTAAGGTTGGAATAGTATCTCTTGGCAATATGGGTGTGACAATTGCTCACAGCGTTATTAATTCTGGGCATATTGTCCACTGGACATCAGAAGGTCGTTCTGAAACGACAGTTGCCGCAGGCAGAAAAATAAAAGATGCCATAGAACACGAGTCGGTTAAAGAACTATTTGGCTCAGTAGACATTTTCATTTGCATCGGCAGAGGTGGAGTTGCAGAGGAAACAATAGAGCTGGCAAAGAAGTACGCATTTACAGGAATATATGTAGACGGCAACAATCTCCACGGTCTAGAATCAGAACTGAATATTGCATCAATAGCGGAATCTGGCGGGATTAATTATGTGGAGGCTCTTTTCCGAGGCTATCCGCTTGGTTATGACCAAGGTGGAGGAGAGGACAAAAGAAATTTATATCTTTCAGGTCTGTGGAAGTCAGCAAAAGTGATTGAATCACTATTCGTTGACGGAATATGGAAAGTAGAAATTGTTGCAGAGTCAGCAAAAGCTTTAAACCGAACAAGATTTAAAAGACTTTTTTAATGGTTTTGTGTTTTATGCTCGCCGACTAAAACCTGTTTTTGTTGGCTATTCAGCAAACCAACATCTGACCTGAATTTATTAACCCAATCATAAGCGCCTGGTTTATTTTCTTGGCCATTACCGTGATAAAACCACGACAGAAATGCCCAGCGCTCTCCACTTGTGACTTCATCTACTTCGTGGCAACCAATAAAATTAGATGGATATATAAGTGCGGAGCCAAACTCCGGTTTTGCATTTATTCCCCAGGTCCTGAATCTGACGTCCCCGCCTGCATAGCCATCATTTATAAAAATTGATGTTGTGAGCGTGTTGAAAGCAGGGCTTGTTGTTAGTGGTTCCAATGTTCCGGGTTTGTAAGGAATGTTGCAGTCTGAATGCGGCCCCATTCCATTGCCAGTTAGGTATCTAATTAGGTATCCATCGGTTTGACCAGTTATGCACTCCGTTGCAACAGGAAAAATTTTGCAGTACTCCACAGCAGCTGAATAAATTGCTTTTCTTAGCAATGTTGTTATCCCGAGTTCTTCTATGTCCGTGTATCTGCTTGGAGCTGCTTGCTTGCCTTGTTCGTCAAATTCATAACCACCATCACTTATAAGCTTGCCGTCAATAAGCGAATAACCCTGAGGAATCTTTGCATTGGCTATATGCAGCAATTCGTTTTCGTCAATTTCATCACGCTCGATTAGGCCATAAACGATGGCTATCCCATGACCCAAGTGTTTGATTTTCATGCGTGTTCACCCATTGCCAGTCGATATGTATTAGAAGATTTTTCCTCGCCAACCGATTCCAGATATTCAATAAATCTTTCCCTGAGATGCGGGATATAAACATTGGAGGATACAGCCGCTTTTTCTGGGTTGACGAGAGGGTCTTCAACTTCTTCGTTAACTGATGGATTTGGCGTTCCATGAGCGTACCATCCAAGATAGGTGAATCTGTTGCCTGATTCAACCGGAGTAACTTCATGCGCAGCAATATAGTTTGATGGAAACATCAAAACATCGCCTCTTCTTGGAATGTACTCAATATCCAAATATGTAAACTTATGATGCCCACCTGTAAAGTCACCCAGCTCAAAAACTTTCTCCCCATCTAGGCAGTTACCAAAATAAACCAAACATGACAGTGTGTTTCTTGAAGCAAGCTGATGTTGAGGGTGTGGTAATCCATAAACATAGTCAACGCTCGTGTCGCTATGCTCCCCTATGAAACCCCCACACTCGGAAGAGTAATTGACTAAATGTCCTTTCACTTTCCACCATATGTTTTTGAAAACAATTGGGAACATGTGCATATATCTGAAAAGATATTTATCTTTGCATTCCTCAATAAAACAAAATAATTCAGCTACTTCTGGTCTTGTGTCCTGGTGTACCCTAGACCCCCTTCTTGGCATTCTATCTATCCCATTTTTTGAAAAAAAATAACCACTTCTGTTAACATATTCTTCCAAGCCATTGTCTGGATTGATAGCCGGCTGGTACATATCGCCCATCTCTCTGTCAACAATTTCTTTAGATATTCGGTTAACGTAATCCCAATCAAGGCTTATGGCGTTACGAAATACAACAACACCACCACCAAGATGTTCGGCTTTAGAGTTGTTAAAAATCATTGATGGTCATCTTTTCTTGATTTGAATGGAGTCTTTCCTGATGGTATCTTACCCTCATCACCATATTTATCCATTAAGTATTGTTCGTAGTCTTCAACTATGGTTTTCATCCACCATTGTCCACCCACCGGCCTTTGTGCGGAATCCGTTGGCTCTTGCGGTGAGACCCCTTTGTCTTGTTGCGGGGAGCCCTGTGCAAACCACGAAAGGTATGAGTACCTAGAACCTGAAGTTACTTCTAGTATTTCATGAGCGCCCAAGTAGTTTGCTGGCATAAAAAGAATTGTTCCACTTTTAGGTTTTATGGTTATGTCAAAATACGGCAAAACCATTTCTCCGCCAGTAAATGAATACTCATCGCAATCCGATTCATCGCAATTATCGTTTATATAGAGGAGAGCACTTATGACGTTTCTAGTGGCGTGCTCAAAAGGAGGGAAATGACCATACCTGTAGTTGACATCGTTGTCGCAGTGGAAACCCAGTTTTGAGCCAGATGGATATTTAAGTGCGTGCCCTTCGCTTTTCCACCAAAGACACTGCAGTACAGCGGGAAACATTTCTACATACTCAAGTAAGCACCTGTAGATAGCTTCTTCGCACTCTATAAAGAAACCGTGATTCAGCTCTTGAACTCTTATTGGAGTTTTTGATATTTCATTAAGTTCGTAAATAAAACCACTTTTGTTTATTGCGTGAATTGGTTTTCCGTCAATATCGTATACATACTCATACTGTGCTTTTATGGCTGCGTCAGAAAGTTCATCTATCAGGCCTGTAATCTCCACGACTGGAACATTTACTGCATCCCTGAATACAACTACACCACCACCGAGATTTTCCACATTGAAAGACATGTCAGTATGTTAGTCAGTTTTTTTAACCACCGGAGATTCTATGATTGGTCTATCCGTGTATATTCCCCAATCTGCATTTGGGTTTACTCTGGGTTCAATTGGGCTAAGATTCATGCTTACAACAATCCTTGGACTTTCAATCATTTGCCGTGCTGTCATGTGGGTAATAAATGAGTTAAAAATAATCAACAGTCCATCTTGCGGCTTAACAGAAATAGTGTTGTGCATATAACCACACCAGTGCGCTGAAAAAATTAAATCCGCAGAATCAAGTGGGGCAGATGGGTAGTAAGCAATAGAAAAATAGTCACCAGGGTGTGTGTGATGGTTTTTGTAATGACTGTGAGCTATCACACTCTGCCCAGGCATTAATTTTATCGCCCATATTTCATCAATTTTGTATTTACGATTTGTTACTTCGTCAACAATTTGAACAATTAATTTTTCAAGTTTTGTGAATTCAGGTGTTACTGGAACAACTGTATCTTCATACTGCACAAAACCACGACTTACTGAGCCATATTCTTCGCAATCTGCATTAACTGGAAAACCGTATAAGTTTATATCGGACACAATCTGTTCATTGTCTATGTCCAAAAGCTGCGATGTAAATATGTTTTGATTTATTAAAGGAATAGTATTTATTTTACTCATATACAAAGTTGGACATATCTACTGGTGGGTTTGATTTCAGCCACACATTGACAACCATTACATTTCTAACCCCATACAAACAAGGGCTAGTTTGATGCACAACCCGACCTGCATCAAATATAACCAATCGATTTTCTCTAAAGGCAATTCGCTCTCGCATCTCAATCGGGTCAATATGTTTTTTCAAATTTTCCCATTCAAGCGCATTGTGCTCACCAAAGACAAGCTTTGATTCAAAAAGCTCAAGAAACCCACCAACCACTTTTTCTTTTGATGGGCCGTAATAGACACACCCAACTTCAGGCCCGTTGTATATTTTTTTATCCTGATAAAGAAAAGTGTCTTCATCAACATGGGGTCCAAGAAACTGTCCAGCCCCAAATGTTCTTGTCCAGTACTCAAATCCAAGAACTTCACTTATCGGCATTGGTAGATTGGTTTCCCATATCTCCCTAATGACTTGCTTCCTAAGTGTGTTGGCCGAAGAAGACCACCAACCATGCCAAAACATATAAGGTGCATAGCAGCTGGATTTTTCATCATGATAAGAGTTGAGCTCGCTAGCAATGCGTGAATCAGCTGTCATTGGACCAGGGAAAAATGATGCATCCTGGATGATTGCTGAATAAACAGTCTCATCTATGGCGTCATCGTAAATTTTCATATATTTTTAACTTTATTCAATTTGTAAAATGGTACGCTTGGCTTTAGGTGGTGGTTAAGGTGCTTATGGTGTAGTCCGGTAAATATGAATCCAAAAACAAATTTATTATTTTTTGCAGTAAAATTTTGGTTCTCTGCCTCTGTTGTTTTCCCAGAAACGTACGAATAGCTTATGTGTGGGAACCACGATAAGAAAACGAACACTAGATACGGAAAAATAAAGGTTGGGAAAAGCCATATGAACGTAAATTCCATCAGTTTCCCAAACATATACGACGAAAGAAATAAGACGAAAGTTGCTCTGTAAAAATTAACTTGAGCCTTATCTTTATACATTAAATACGCAAATATCGCCTCTCTTCTGCCTAACGTTTTTTTTAAAAGCTTAATGCCACCTGGAAAACAAACAACTACTTTTTCGTACAATCTTTTTGTTGGGAATTCAATTATTGAAATAGCACCATCCGAACAACTACTATCAGGGTCCAATTTTGAATTTGCGTACCTATGATGCGCGATATGTAATTTGCCGTAACCCAAAAACGGCAAACCCAAAAACACGGAACTAGAATGACCAACTAACTTATTCAAAAATTTAAACTTTTTTATTCCACCGTTTACGTTCCCGTGTATTGCCTCGTGCATTACCACAAATAGGTAGTAACAAATTACCGTGTTTATTAATGTGGCGATAAACAGTGGGAAATGCCCAACAATGGAAACTAACGCAACCAACACGTAGGAGAACATAAGAGAAATCCAGAAAAAAATTATCGGCCACCTTATTCCGTCGTTTGTTTTGTCTGGGTACAGTTGGTTCACAGGTACCCACTACCAACCGTATCGCGTAGATACTCTAGGTCAAAATCAAATATTAAAACCACCCTGTCATTTGTTCCTTCGTGTATTACAGAGTGCCTGTATGGCGGGCCATCCTTGAACGCAAGAATTTTCCCCTCATCCCATGTCCTGGTCTCATTTCCAACGGTAATTTTGCATTGTTTATCGTTTACAATGCATAAGTGACATCTCATTATTTTGTCAGAACCATTGTGTGGATTAATTATTGCCCCTGGTTTCACTATGCTGAACATTCCGCCAGAACACTGTCCATCATCTGCAAACTCTGAGACTATTGAATTAAATGTCTTAAAATAAGAACTTGAGTAATCAAGATGTGCCTCTAGGTCTTTTTTTGTCTTCCACTTAACCACGCTACCCAGCAGTTCGGTATTTCCCCACTGCCTGCTATCTGCGCTTGGTCTTGTCCCAGCAAAACAAACATCCCACACCCCTGAATAAAGGTCTATTTCTTCTTCTTCTTCTTTTTCGTTTGATTTTATCTTGAGCTTTGGCGACGCAAGAGTGTTGCCGCCACCCCTGGTTGGGAATGGGTGGCTATGTTCCATATAGGAATTAAATTCGTCTTTTATAGAGAGCCAATTTTTTTCAATCTCCACGCATACGGGGATTTCCCTAATAATATCATCCCAGAATGCTGGCTCCATTGACATTTTAGTCCTTAACGAAAGCCGTGTATCCGTAACTTTCAGAGTTGTGAAATGTGCTTCCATTTGAAAACTTTAGCACTTCGTGTAAATCACTTAGTGGGTGCAGGTTGTAATCGTCTCTGTAAATCTTCCCGGAATTGTTTGTTGAGTTTATCAGCAGCACACCGCCAGAAGACAGGGAGCCAATGCATTTTTCAAGCAACTCTATATCGTAAGCAACATCCCAGCCCATAACTTGAATTAGGTCAAAACCGGAAGCCTCTCCGTCGCCTATCTCGTCTGGCTCGACAACGCCATAACTTGTATCTCTAAGGCTTTCCGAACCGATACTCATGGAGTGGTCACGTAGAAAAGTTTCAAAATTATAAAGAGATTGATTGTTAACAAAATTTATGCTGATGTTTTTTCTCTTAGAGAATTCTATGAATTGCGAACTCCACAAATCCGGACTAAAAAACAGTATTTTTTCTGGATTCTTGACAGACATAAACAACTCAACCGAGTTATGCATGTTTGCCATTATCTCTCTCCACCCAGTCTGTGGGTTTAGGAGCAAATCCATATACCAAACCCCCTCCGAAGTACCCCTGGATGCGATTGACATATTCAAGTTCAAGGATGCTCGCCAATCAATTGCTTTTTGCGCTGACTCAAAGACCTCGTTAGTTATATCTTCCCAGGATGATTCCGTCCCCAGAACACGCTGCATGGGAGTATTACTCAACAGATGCGTAACCATTGCAGTACGTAGCCACCTATTGTCTATTTTCAGACGCCTTTGCCAACTTGTAGTTCCAGTATGCCTCTCGTGCAATACTTGTCATCTTTACATTTATTTTTGCCAAAAATCTTGGTATTGAATTAGACGTATAATCAGCGCTTGCGCCTCCCCTAATGTCACTGCTGTACTTCCAGAGCTGGCGTATTTTTACAGCTGCGTAATCAATCCTCATTGAATCAATGTCGCTTGGGTCTTGGTCTGTAATAAAACATATGACCGCAAGTTTTTGTTCATTTCTTTTGGCGTCTTTTTCGGCGTCGTACAAGTTTGCTCCGCCACTTTCCCTAGTTCTCATTTGCTATTTCCTCCACTAATTCGTTACGGGTGAAGTCTCCAGGTTCTGTTTCTTCCCATTTTCTCTGTGGGTCATTTGACTGGAGTAGGTCGCAAAAAAAGGCAGCTCCATCTGGGAGTTCAAAGGATAAAAGCGCTGGATTCCAGCGAGGAACTTGGCTATCCCTATTCGGGTTTTGCATTGGTTCTTGGATGAATGGATAATCCGGGTCCATATCTGGGCATATTTCATACCTCCCAGAATTTAGTGCAATTTCGACTATTGAAATCTTCCGTGGTATTTTTGGAGCTATTTTCATAACCGCCCACTAATCCCGGAGTCTTGCCAGCGCCGCCAATTGAAGTTTCAAACATTCGTATGCATCGTACTGTGCAAGCAATGCAGTGTTTTCGTTTACCGAAAGGTCAACTGGGTTTTCCATACCAGCCTCTAGGTCATCATCTTCCACACCAAGAACAAAAGCAAGCGTGTATATTGAGTATTCGAGTATCTGAATTGCTTCAGCCTTGGCCTTTGCCAATTGTTCTGGTGTTAGTGCCATGTTGGAAGCTTACTCAGCAATTCTTAACTTGATGTTGTTAATCTTTGAGATAAAATCAGCAATCAATTTGTGGCCATGAATAATGCCGTTTGAGTCCATACCTGGGGTGAAGTTGACATCATCAAACGTGTCTGGGTCGAAACCTTCTTGGAGCAGTCTCTCCATAAGCTGTCTCTCAATGTCCTTCAGGGTGCGCTGATAAACAAGCTTTTTTTCCTGAGTTGTAAAAGAAGATTCAAATTTCATGGCTGCTCCGTAATCCGTACGTTGGACAAGTACCCATATTCTACACTACGGATTGGCCAATTTCGGCAGACCAGTGAATGTCGGCCCTATCCGATTATCGTCAGCGTCAAGACCTGTACGAATCCCTTTGGTCCAAGTCCATGGTTTTTCAATACCATTTCGCGCCTTGAGTTCACCATATTTCATTCTAGAATCCACCAGCTCGGCATCGTCCCAGAAATTTGAAACAATAACTTCGGTGTTTTCCAGAATTGAATTATCGTAAATATTAAAAAAACAAAATGGACTTCCTGCTTCAAAAACTACAGGCTCTCCAATTTTTGTTATTTTCCAGTTCATTTGAGATTCATCCGGCCACCAGTAGCTGGGTATTGTCGCAGTGAGCGGTATTGCTCCATCTACAAAATAGTTTGGAGAGCCTGAAAACCACGTGTTGTAACCTTCTTCAGTATTAATGACCCACCCCATATGGATGGAAATCATTCCTATTATTGAAGATGTAGCCTGAACGCGACCGGATGAAGATATCTCGCCAGAAAGAATAACGGGAGGAGTATTTCCTCCATCCCACTGGACAACAAGGTCTTCCTCCATTTGCAATTCCCATCCGTAGACGTTTGCAACAGTCATTGGCAGGCACTGATAAGCGTGTTTATTGTAGGTGTTATCCATCCAGTCTCTTTTAATACGAGACTGTTCTATAACAGGTGGTTTCGAGTGCATTTTTTTAAGGAATAACTTTGTCATTTTTTAAAAATAAACCTTTCCCCAATGTCGCTAGATGTTGAAAAAACATTTGACTTATCGTATGTTGCTTTTTCCCCGTCAAGGTCTTTGCCGTAACCTTTCCACATTTTATGGAATCTGTCATTGTAGTCAAACATTGTAACTGCTGCGTATTTGGTACCCCTCGTTACAGGCAGAGATGCATGAGCATAAATGTATGTAGATGGGAACATCACTATGTCGCCATAAGTTGGTTTGAACTTTATGTCAAGGTATGGGAACCATAATTCTCCACCCTCGTAATCGTCATTTAAATACATAACCGAAGACACTGTGCATATGTAAGAAAAACCATGGTCAGCGTGTATGCTGAAGTGCTGCCCCTCCCTGTATCTAACATAATTAATTGCCTCCATAAAATCCATGCGCAAGTTGTATCTTGCTTCGTAATCTTGAAGGCAGGCTGTTAATCCATATACGGTATCGTTGTATATATTTATTAATTCAGAAAATTCTGATGGACAATTTTCAAGATGTGTTGGACTTATTTTACAGTCCACGCAATCTCTGTAGTCCTTCATTACTTCACCATCGCCAACCAGCGCCTGCATCCATGAGTATGGTGGCGTACTGCTTCCCCCAACAGTCGCCTCGAGGCGCTCTGGGATTCTCAAATCCTCGCTAAGCACATTTCTGTAAACTAGAAAACCTGCTTTGGGGTCGCCAACATATTCTACTTCAATGTTTTTCATGAAATCATCCTACACCCTCAAACCAGAGCGGCAACACCAAGCGATAGCCGTTTTTTACATTATCCACATAGTGCGAATAATCGATTCCGCTTGGGAAAAGCACGCAGCTACGAGCAATTGGTTTGTATGAAATAGATAATTTTGGAAAAACTAGTTCTCCTCCTAAAAAATCATCATTAAAGTAAACAATCGAAGAAACAACAAAATTTGAACAGCCATCCTTGTGGGAGCCATCCATGTTGACATTGTCTGCATGCTCTTCCGGTTTGTGGCCGACCTCCGTTTTGAACAAATTTGGCACACAGGAATCAAGACTCAAACCGAACATTTCCTCAGCAGCAATTCGCACCCTTTCGGAAATAGAAAAAAGAATACCGTAGACAAAATCGTCTAAACACAAAATATAATCACTACTGTAATACCTTACGCAATCATCGTCTTTTGCGTGATTTTCAACTTCTGGATATTTATTTACAAATTCAATAATTAACGAGCGTTCTTTCTCGGAAATAAAATTAAATTCATAGAATATTTTCACTCACTTCTCCACAGTATAAAAAGATGGCGTTGTATACCTGTAGCCTTTTTCAATCATGGTCACACCATGCAAATAATTAACATCTCCTGGGTGTATTACTGCTAAACCTGGTCTTGGTTTAACGCTGATTTCGTGTTGCGGATAATAAAGTTCGCCACCGTCAAAATCATCGTTGTAATAAAATAACGAGTTTATATCGTAATTTACAAAAGCGTTTGGTCTTCCATCATTGAGCTGTTTGTCTGCATGCGGGCGTTGCTCTATCCCGGGTCGCCACTTCATTATCACGGGTGGTCGGACTGATACCTGTACATTGAAAATATTTTCAATTGTGTTCTTCATTTTATGTATATATTTATCTATTATTTTATGGACATCAGGATTTAGTCTAAGAATGATTTCGCTGCTGCACTGTCTATCATTCCAATAATCAGCGTTGTACAAACATGTTCCATCTTCCGAGTAAACGCTTTCTGCTTCATTGTTCCACTCGTTTATAGTTGGGCAAAAATTTTGTATTTTGTTTAGGTCTTCTTGGTCTATAAAATTTTCGATTATATGAATATTTTCTGGACCGCTACCAAAATGGCCCGGTGGTATTTCCCATGGTGAATTTTCAATTGCCGACATGTCAACAAGACTACCAAATTACCGTTTCTGCACCAAATCATACAAATATTGGTCTATCTCAGAACGTCGTTTTATTTCTTTTATGTGGCTTTTATCTGGTTTGAATCCATTTTTATTTGAACAATTTAATGTGTTATAAATTGATTTATCCAAAGAAAAACCATGTGATTTTTTTAATTTTTGCTCAAGCCAGCTAATTGCCTCTAATCTTTTAGGAAGCGAAAACAAGTTCATATATTCAATTAACTCTTTTATCCCATCTTCGTCCGGCATGTCATTTTCTATAAAAACAATATTTTCATCATTCCGAACATCGTCATTACTAAGCGACACAAGAGACTTGTCAACAAATGCAATTCTGCAAAACAACATTTTTGACTGTATGTTTCCAGAGTTTGAAAACAGCTCATTAACCCCAAAGGGTGTCATGTTCCCATAGATGAACTCATCCATGTATTCATTCGACATTTTTAAACCAGCGCCAACTGATGCGTAAGCCGCAATACTCACAAAATGCTCTACTGGGTCTCTGACTATTGAGAAAACTTCAAAGCCGTCGTTATTGTAAACAATTGGATTTTTTGCAAAGTGTCCAGATATGAAAGGAAAGTCTCTCATTCCTTCGTCGTCGTACATTAGCTGTGATTCATGTGCGTCTGGTAAATACACATCAACAATTCCATTATTGTAAAATGTTTTCCATAGTGCGTGGCAAATACCCATTCCTGAAGTTCTGGGTATATGCAAGTGGTACAAGCGCTTCATAAATTTATCGTGCATCAAGAATTCTTTTTTGTTCTTTAGTAAAAAGTATGTTGTAAATTTCAAAATCTAGCCAAATTTTTGACATGATTAAATTTTTATGTTTTTTGCTTATCTTAAAATCTAGTCTTGGTGTTGAATTTACTATCTCAATGCTGTTCTCTATTTTTATCTGAAACAAATCATACAAATACGCATTTAAAATATTGATAAAATAATCTCTATTTACAACAGTTCCAATAATTATGTTTTCAATTTTATTCATCACATCTTCTATTGATTGTGGTTTTTCCACAAACACAACTTTTTCGTGATTTGCAGTTTGCAATGCGAGGTATGAAGTCTTTGAATAAAGAAAACAAGACTGAGGGTTTTCGCAGCCGGACATACCCTCAAATTGAGACAACATTTCATTGCCCTCTGTCAAAAAAAAATCAAGAAAATCTTCCGTGAACGGTTGATTCGTATAGCTCGCAGCGTATTTTAATGTGCTTAGGTATTGTTCGTATGGCTCACGAATCATAGAAAATGAAAAAATGTTTTTAACTGTTTCTATTGGATTTCTCCCGAAATGTCCACAGATTATTTCATTTGTTTTGGCTGTATCTGGGTTGAATACAAATTCAAATTCGCCCGGCAAATACACAGAAGGCTTAACTTTGTTTTTGCATTTACGAGCAGCATTTAACAAGTCGTACTGCATCTTCATTCCGGATGTTTTTGGTATGTGCAAAAAATAAGCTTTTTTATATTTCATTAATTTTAGCCATGTCAACCAACATTTTATTTTTTGTTGGAACCCAAAAATGGGCAGATGTGTACCGCACGCCAGAAATAATTTCGTTAACTCCGTGAGTGTAATTTCTGTTTGATGGGAAAAATATGAGTGTCCCAGGTTTCGGTTTAAGTTTTATGTGATATTTTGGGAAAAAAATTTCTCCGCCCTCATAGTTGTCGTTCAAATACATAATTGAACCATAATCAACTATGTAGTTGTATGTAGGCCATCCACCTGCGGTTTCTCCGTCAGCATGAAGGTCTTGTCTTTCGCCTGGATGCCATTTCCTTAAACCTGGATTTGCTTTTTCGAGTTCTCTACCAAAATGATATTCAATTTCATATTGAACATCATTTACACAATTTTGCAGTATCTGGTGTATCTGCGGAGAATTGTTTTGTATTTGAATATGTGTATGAATACTGTCAGAACCTAGTGGGCTCTGTGTTCCCCACTCAGTTGTTTTTTTGCAATATTCGTATATTTTTTTTACATTTTCCGCAGAAATAAAATTTTCTTTTATAACTATGTTTCCAGGGTTTGAAAATGGAAGAGACTCTACATCAATCCAATCTGAATCCATCTACAGCGCTCACTTAAATCCTGGAAAGAATGACGGAGGGAAGAACGGTGGGAAGAAAGGTGGGAAAAACGGTGGGAAAAACGGTGGGAAGAAAGGTGGAAAAAATGGAGGGAAGAATGGCGGGAAGAATGGAGGAAAATAAGGTGGAAAGTAAGGTGGGGCAACTGGTGTAACCGAACCTGAAGTTGCAGATTGCGAGCCATACGCGTTTGATGCCGTTACGGTAAACGTATAAGAAGTACCGTTGCTAAGACCAGTAAGGGTGACTGGTGATGCCCCAGTTGATGAAACCCCACCAGGGGACGAAACTGTTGTATGCGTTGTAGCACCAGTTCCAGCAGTGGCATTTGTATATGTAATAGTTGCTTGCGCGTTGCCGCCAGCAGCAGAAACGCTCGTTGGCGCTCCTGGTCTATTTCCTGCAGTAACAGAGTTTGATGATACTGACGTTGCAGAGCCGTATGTCGTAGATGCACTGACGGTGAATGTATAAGCGGTTCCAGCTGTTAGCCCAGTTGCTCTGATTGGACTTGTACCAGTAAAAGTCAAGCTGCCTGGAGTCGTGGTTACCGTATAAGTTGGAGAACCAGTCCCAGCTGAACCAGGAGTGAAGGGGACATCGATTGCTCTGTCCACGTTTTGAACTATTGCTGCGGTACCAATTGTTGGAGCGGTTGGAGCGTTACCTGCAGTCACTGAGTTTGAAGAACCAGAAGTTGCTGAACCAAATAGGTTTGATGCAGTAACGGTAAACGTATAAGCGGTTCCAGCAGTTAGGCCGGTAACTCGAATTGGGCTAGAACCAGTTGCGGTTATTCCACCGGGTGATGATGTCGCGGTAAAAGTTGTTACACCAGTTCCTGCAGTTCCAGCTGTGTATGGAACATCAATTGCTCTATCGACGTTTGCGACAATTGAAGCAGTTCCAATTGTTGGTGCACCTGGGTTTTGGCCGATTGCAACAGACCCAGTTGTGACAGTGTCGGATGGAACTCCATAGTTTGTGTTTGCTACTAGAGAAAATGTATAAGTTGTTCCAGAAGTAAGACCTGTGAGTGTTATTGGTGAGCTAGATGCTGAAGCACTAACGTCTCCAGGGCTAGACGTCACCGTATAGGTAATTGTGTCTTTGCCAATATATTCAGACGGGGTAAAAGATATTGAAGCTACTGTGCCTGCGCCGGTATTGGTCGCAACGACATCTGTCGGTGTCGTTGGCTTTTTACCGCCACTATCTTTTAGTGCTTCCATGATTTACGCCGAAAGGTCTCCGATGAGCACCCAGGTATCGGCTGCTCTTTTTATCAGCGTAGCACCAGACCACTGTGCGCGAAGCTTACGTCCTGGAGTTGCATTGACTGTCACCCCTGAACCTTGTGTTACAGTGCACTGCCCTGAGCCGGTCTGAATAATCGTGATGTGAGTTCCAGTGGGAAATAGGACTGTTGAGTCTGGCGGAACCGTCAAAGTGTTTGCAGTTCCAACACCCATTTCAACAATCTTATTTCTATCTGAAAGCACAAGTACGTAACTGGCTGCTTGAGCATTTGTCAATGGCTCGGCCAATTTGTTTCTACCTATTCCAGCATCTGATGATATGTCTCCGTCGACGATGGTTCCATCTTCAATCATGTATGAAGTAATCACTGCCTGGTCTGTTAAAACTACAGCAGTACCCGCAATTTTGTCCGGGTTAATTTCTGCGCCGCTGGTAATATGGATATCGCTAATAGCGTCATCATTAATCGTCAAAACACCAGAGCTAGTCATTTCAACATCGCCGGATATGGCGGTTGAAGTAGCAACACCGGATGAGTTGTACATAACAATTTTCCCAGCGTCGCTGTCCACAAGTCTGTTGAGAGGAATAGAATCCTCGGTTAGAGACGAACCAGCAACAGCGCCCGAAGAAAACATTGCTGATGGGATTGTTACAAGAACCCAACCAGAACCGTTGAAGGTCCAGGTCTTACCCGCACTTACGTGAAGGTCGCCTGATTGCGCGTCTGATGGAAAGTCAATTGCTGGCATGATTAAGCCTGTGCTTCCGTCCATGAGAGGCGGGCAAACACTGTCGCAGAAGCAGAACCGATGTTTGTAGCAACAATGTGCAATGTGTCTGGACCGTCTGGGTAAATGCCTGTTGTTGTTATCGTCGTGCCTCCGCCAAGAATTGAGTTACCAAGGTCTCGAACGTCTCCGAGGTCAATCTGCACACCACCTGTACCACCCACAAAGAAACCACCAGTTACTTCGCCACCGCTAACCGTTGTTGATGTTCCTTGGTAGTCTGCAATTTGGGCCAAACTTGATGTAACCGCTGTTGGCTTTGCCCATGTACGAGAGTTTGATGGAACACCATTCAGGATAGCCTGAACAAGAACGTTTGATGTAGAAGAAGTAGTCGTTACGTCAAGGTTTCTTAGCACCAACTGCATTCTGTTAACAAGCTCTCTTTCACCGAAGAACGCCGAGGTTCCGTTGTCTGCTGATGGAGAGACGCGAATAGCAATCAGGGTTCGTGTTGCTCCTGCCGAGATAGAAATACCGGTTGTCTGACCATAAGTAAACACGAGCGACTTGTCGTCGTCAAATCTTCCGTCCATGATTGCCGATGTACCCCAGTGAGATATTGAAGGCGCATATGTTGGGAATGCAAGCTCAACTCCAACTGGATTGGATGCTGAGTATGTAAATGCAAGAGCTGCGCTTGTTCCCATCGGGATTGCGTTTACTGTTGGGTTAGCCCCAGTCACAGCAGCACTTAACTTGATATTGGTGCCATCAATCTGTTGAATGAATGTTCCGTCTGGTACGTCTGTTCCAGTGACTCTTTGACCGACTTGCAGTCCAGAGTTTGATGCGACAGTTCCATCGTTTGCCCCAGCAGCAATTGTTAAGGCGAGGGAAGCGTTTCCTGTTTTTTGTCTTGTAAGACCAGTAAATGTTGTTGCAGTTTTCCCAGTGTAGTTGATGTATTCGTAACCAGTTGCCGTATTGAATACACACAATGTTCCAATGCTTGGGAATCCTGTTGTGCTTCCAACATTCATCGTTGTTGTTTCGGAGTCAGACAAAGTTCCAGTTAGCTGCGTATGTGGCGGCTGGCTGAGAGATTCGTATCGCGCTGGAAGGTTTCCCGAACGCATGTACGCTTCGGCATTTGTGTTGTTGTTGATTATCTTGTGACAGTAAGTAACTTTTCCGTCTTTTGCACGCATACCCCAACGGATGAAACCAGCACCATACCAAGAATAGTCGATGTAGAACATCTGCATTCTAGAAAGGTCAACGTTGTAACCAGATGCTCCAGTTCCATCAAACTTGTCTAGATTCCATTCAGCTTGTGGATACTTTGAGTCCACTGTTTTGGAAACTGAAACCATGGTTGAAGTAGAACCACGCCATGCAGGGCTGATTGTCAATTCAGTGTTGCTTGCAATGTCGGTAATTCTGTACGACTGACCTCGAGCAACGATGTAGTCACCGATTTCAAGCTGACCAGCATATCTCGTTGGGAACGCTGCGTTTGTTTGAGTCACGGTGCATGAGCCATTTGTGAATGTTGACTTTCCAGAAATCTGGAATGTTGATGAACGTTTTACGGCCCACAACGTTTGCCCGTCAAATTCAAAGAACACTCCGTTTTGGTCGTCAAACAAACCAATTCTGTTTACGTTTCCATACCAACCTGCAACGGTAATGTAATAAGGACCAGAAGCAAGAACGTTCGTTCCAGTCGAAGTTGCTGGAGTATACGTAAATGTATTGTACCCAGTAATCGTATAAACGGTTGTTGTACCGTTAAAGATTGCCTCATTAGCACCAAAAATGGTTATTGTCGAGCCTGGGTAGAGGTTATGCTTTTCCTTGGTTTGCACTGTAACCAAGTTTGTTGACGTGCTGTATGACAACTGGTCCAACTGAAGGTCTGGTTTGAGCAGTGTTCCAGATGACATCTGGATGCCTTTTCCTGACTGATAGCGGAAATAACGGCGTGTTTGACGTGCGGCCATTTCGTAATTAGATGTTCCGTTGTTTGAGAAAATAACACCGCCGTCAAAAGGTCTGTGTAGAAAGTTTCCTGATGGGGCTGTATAAATCGCCGCGCTTGTTGCTGTAAGAGTCCCGGTTGGTGCAACTGGGGCATGATAAACAAACTGTGTTGCGCTAATTATTCTTGAAACAAAGTTTGCGCCGTTTGGTGGGTTTGTGCCTGAAGTAGTAATTCCAGTTACTGCCACTTCGTTACCGATTGAAAGACCGTGCGGAATTGTCGTGGTCACTGTAACTGCAGTGCCAGAATACGAAACTGTTGGAGCTGCGCCTATTTTTGCGTTTGTAAAAATAACACCAGTAAAAATTGAAGTCTTATTTGCATCAAAAATTGCTGTCAATGTTCCGGTGTTTACCGCTTTACCTGTGTACGTAAATGATGTATTTGTCGTAACAGATTCAATTAGGTACGCACCGTTGGCAATAGATAGCTGTGTATCTCTGACGGTAATAGGCGTTCCAACAGCAAGCCCAGTTGTATCAGTCAGTGCAACCGTGACTGTTCTTGATGAAGTACTCATCGTAATGCCAGTAATCGACGATATAAAACTTGCCGAGTCATAAATAAACGGTCTATTTCCAACTGTCGTAAGGTTTTCCCACTTTGAAATTTGTGTTCCATACTCAAAGTCGGTGTCAATCAACGACTGTGGCTGTGAGACTCTTAACTTTTGGACAGGGTCAAAAAGTACTTCTTCTGGTGTAATCGGCGTTAAGCCAGGTGGTATTTGGTTAAGACCCATTACGCTATCTCCATCCCGCTGATGTGGAATTTAATGTCAGTTGAGTTTGCATTCCCAGTGATTGTGTCCCCTGCCGCGAGAACCTGCTTGAGGTCTAGGGAAATAACAGAATTTCCAGGTATTTCAAGTGTTGGAACAAGAGGGATACCATCCAGACCGATTGAGTATGTGCCGCCAGCTACGGCATTATTGGCCACGACAATATTCGTAACAACAGTAGTCGTCAACGACGGCACTGTGTAGAGCACCGTCGCAGGGTTTGTGTAAACCGTTGCAGCGCCTCTAAAAAGAATTTCAGCTGTATTAGCCATTGATTACTCCAGTCATTTAGAACGCTCCCATGATAGACGCTACTCCGACATCGTCGGTGCTAGTTGAACGAGATACAAGAACCCAGGCTCCGTCATAGTAGACGAAAACTTCGCTAGTTGTATTTTTAAACCAAAATTGTCCATTGGACGGGTTTTCTGGAGAGCTAGACCCAATGACGGCACCAATTCCAGATGAGCCAATTTCAACCCAGTACGAGTCGTAGTAGACAAAGGTTATGGCGGAGTCTGTCTCAAACCAGAAGTCACCATCATCTGGGGAGCTTGGCGGCGTTGTACTTAGCGTCATTTTTGCGCCAGCGTCAATGATGTGGTAGCTACTTCCGTCTCTAGTTGCTTCCCATCTGTCTTCTATTTCATTCCATCTAATATCGACGCTTGCACTTGAGCCTCGGTCAATTACGATTGCACCGTTGACCGTAGGTGCGCCAATTGTCCCAGCATTAAGAACAATCTTGCTGTCGGCGATATTTAGTTCTGCTTGGCTAGTTGTTTCTTGGTTTGTAGCAAATAGGTTAGTTACTACAAGTGTGTCAAACTGAACGCATGCGCTGGTTCCAACTTCCTGCCCAATTGAAATAGTTGGGGTTGCGCTTTCCCCGGAATTTTCAATAATCGTTACACCTGTGCCAGCAATAAGGTTGGCTACATAATTCCCAGTTGTATCAGTTCCCATTACAACAGAGTTTGGCTGGATGGCTGTTGACATCGTCACATTGCCAAGGTCGGTGAAGGTAACTGAGCCAGAAACATCACCAGACAATGTCAGTATTGGAGATACGCCAGTAATTATTGGGCTTGTTAAGGTCTTATTTGTTAACGTGTCTGTGGTGTTCGTTCCAATTAGGGTGGTAGTTGCGTCTGGGAATGAAATAACCCTATCTGCTGTTGGATTTGTAAACGTGATTACTGTTTCAAATTCATCAGGGCTTGAGCCTTCAAAGGTTATTCCTCCGCCAAACTTCACCTCTGGGCTTCCAGACGAGATTGATGATGACGGTGTTACTACTGGGGTGTATCTAAACTGGTATGCAGATGTTACTTGAGCAACAGTAAAGTCTCCGTTATACCCCTCTTGCGTTGCTCCGGAAACTGTAATCCTTGCTCCGACATAAAGGCCGTGCTCGGAAAGAGTGTTGACAGTAGCAAGATTTGTTCCTGCATTATATGTCAAGTTGCCGTTTACGCTTAGGTTTGTGTTCCCTATCGAGAGTCCTGAAAATAGTGGTGAGTCTCCAGAACCGACAGGTTGTCCGATATTGATAGTTGGGGTTCCTGCCTCTGAAGCCACTCCATTTGTTAGAGAAACACCAGTTCCGGCTATGACCGAAGCAACGAAGTTTCCACTTGTGTCAGTGCTTAGGTCAACCAAATCTGGAACCCAAGCTGTTCCGTTCCACTTAAGAAACTGACCACTTGTTGGTGCTGATGCAGAAACATCAGAAAGTTCATCCAATGCATGAGTTGATATTGATGAAACTGTTGCCGAGTTTCCTGAGATGCTTCCGTCAACAGAACCGGTTACGTTTCCGGTTAAGTTTCCAGTTACGTTTCCAAATAGGTTTCCAGTAACATTTCCAAGAACATCTCCGCTTACGCTTCCAGAGACGTTTCCAATCAGGTTTCCCGTTACATCTCCTGATACGTTTCCAATATGAAGACCTGTTGTATCTCCAAACACATCTCCGTAGACATTGCCAGTTAAATCTCCGGTTACATTTCCTGCCACGCTTCCAGAAACACTTCCGTATAGAATTCCTGTTACATCTCCAGTAACTTCTCCAATATGAGTACCAACTAGCGTGCCTTGAAACTCGGAGGCATAGATATTGTTGGTTGCGGTTATATTGCTGTAGAAAATTGGATTAAGCAGGTCTGCTTTTTCATTTAGCTGTGATTGAATATTTGCGCTTGCGCTATTTAGATATTCGAGCTGTTCTCTTGTGGTTGCAATTTCAAATAATTTATTTAAATCACCAGAAGTTGCAGTAAGACCATTTATGTCTGTTGTGTATAGGGTGATATTAGCTGAACCATCAAATGATTGACCGCCAATCAATCTTGGCGTTTCAAGAACTACAGCTTCAGCGGCTACACCGTTTAGATATGCAGTTACTCCAGCAAATGTAACGCTTGAGCTTGTGGCTACATTTTGACCAATAGCAAGTGTGTTTCCGGTTTTTGTTATTCCAGTTCCAGCTGTTATTGGTGCTGTTCCAGAAAATTGTGTAAAGTTTATTGCGTCTACGCCGATTATGTGTGCTTTGTCATCACCGGTTCCAGACGAGACAACTAGAAAACCTTGGTTTACATTGGTTGCTCCAGAACCTACATAAAGTGCTTCTCCAGGTTGTATTTCTGCGCTATATGTACTTGAGTCAAAATCTGAAGCTCTTTCCAAAACCCATTGAGAAGAAACACTTCCCTGAGCTTCTACAACGTAGACACCGTTATGAATGGGATTGGCTTGGTTCTTTACAAGAATTCGTTGCCCGTCTGATGCGTTTTGTCCGTCAACAACAAGTCTTGCGTTGCCAACAGAAGTGAGTGTTGCGCCAACACCATTAGTTCCATTTGAGTACGTTGGTGTGTTTGGAAGAACTGCGGCAGTAGCGAAGATTGCAAAATCATGCCAATTTATAGACGCAGCAATTCCGTCAACATAGGCTTTTGTGGCTGCATGGGAGTCATCTGTCGGGAGATTATTAAGAGTTACCTGAGCAAATGCTGGAGACGCTGAAACAGCAACGCTCTGCCCGATGTTTATGGTCGGCGTAGTTCCAGAGCCTGAGTTGCCCGTAATTGTTACGCCAGTGCCCTGTGTGAGGGACTCTACGTAGTTGACAGCGTCAAGACTTCCATAGAAATAGTCAAGCTCAGTCCATGAACTCGACCCATCGCCAAGCTTTATCTTCTCAGTGTCTGACTCAAGGCCTATTTCGCCGGCCGAAAGTACTGGGTCTACTGAGGTCCAGTTGGCAGCAAGGTCGCGACGGAATAAAATCTTCTTATAAGCCATTAAGCATCGCCTCCGTCAGCAACCTGGGTATCGTTGGCCTCATCGATTTCGATGTCGGCAAACCCACCGTCAATTATCGCAGATTTAAACCTTTGCCAACGCAACCCATTCCACACCCAAGACTTTCCGGCGACAGAAAACTCGTCATTTGTTGACGGCGATGGTGGGAAAACAATTGGCATGTGTTCATTATGGCATACCTCAGTCTTTCACTACCTCTAGTCTTTCGTTTTCCATTAGCTTTTTTGAAAATGTATTCAGTCCGTGAACATAGCCGAGTGGTTCTGGAATGTTTAATTCAATGCAAACATCTACGAGCTTTCCGTCCCTAATGTCAGTCCAGGCATCAATCATTGCTTGCGCCCCAGATTTGCCACTGATGTGGTATTTATCTGAAATAAGCTGAACAAGCTCATCATCGTAATTCCATGTTTTTAAAGTCATTGTGGATTTTCTTCTGCTCGCTTCTGCTCAATGTATTTTTGAGCCCATCTTGCTCCGGCTGCAGTGCTTTTTACACCCAATAGACCCTCATTGAAGTCGTATTCATATCCGCGCCCGTTCAGAAACTCTTCTCGCGAATAATCCAAGACCTTTGAAGCTATTCCCATATTTTGGTAATCTGGGTGGACATTGAGCATGAACGGCTTTTGCACCTCGTCTTTTATGTACGAACCGTAAACACACAGAAGCAAGCCATCTTCTCCGCGATATAAATCTATGTTTACATCGACCGAATTCTCGTGGCCGAAAAGGTGTGGGGCGGCTGCTGGAATTGTCTGTTTAGAAAAACCTGGCTCTCCAAATTCTCCAAACCTATACTCCAAAAAAGACCATTCGGCAAATGTGAAATCCTGAACGTTGGTATCTAGATTTTCCCATGGCTTATCTACGTTTGCATCGCTCATAACTGTGACTAATCCTCCAATGGCGCTCGTGGGGCGCCGTTTTCATACACCCATCCACCTCGGATGTGGTCGTAGTATTCACTATCTATTGGTATCTCTATTATCTTTGGGTCACTTGCTAGGGCTGTAACAATATATTCATAGCCGCCCTGCTGGTCTATCCATTCAGGATTTGGAGCCCAAGTAAAGGCAACTTCTCCGTCAACGACAACTGAGAATTTTCTTAAACGTTTTGCAGTTTTTTGTTGTTCCATAGTGTTTAGATTCTAGCGGTATCTAATGCACTACCGAATACCGATTCACACTCTAGATACATATAAAACCGTCCTTAAACCCGCCGCAACCAGCTGGAGGGCAACATGGTCCAATTCCTGGACAGTCAGGGCATGCGAAGGTCGGGAAGAACGGGAAGAACGGGAAGAACGGGAAGAACGGGAAGAACGGCGGCGCTGGGTTGGTGGTTTCTGATATGTAGATAGCGTCAGAGTTTGCCCACCCTGGTTTTGAAACATATACATATGTGTATCTAGTTGTGTCATAACCAAGACCAAACCATCCATGACAACTTCCAGATTGGTCGTTTGGCGCGTCAACATTGAATCCGTAGTAATTGTACGTAGCGGTTCCACCGTTGCCAGGTTGCTCTAGGCCATCAGTGAAGTAGTTGGTGTAACACCATGGAATTGAACTTTCCGTCTCTGCAATATCTCCAATAATCGGAGTTGGAACCTTGCCGAACAACGGAGTGATTGAGCTAGACGCAGTCGAGTAGCTTCCAGTCCCAATTCCGTTTATTGCATTCACTCTGAATACATATGCAGTTCCGTTTGTCAAACCGGTAACCGTCACGGAAGTTGCTGTCGACGCGGCACGGCTGAACGTCGTCCATGTCGAACCACTGTCTGACGAGTATTGAACTGTGTAGTCAGTAATCGAAGAGCCAACAGAGGCTGGCGCAATCCAGGCTACAGAAGCCGTTGTATTTCCATAAGTGCTTGGAAGAGTTACTGTTGGTGTTGCTGGAGCGGAAGGTGCAGAACCAAGAACAAGTGGACTAGAAGATGCTGACGCCACTGATTCAGTAGCACTTGTTGACTCAATCGCAACAGCAGAGAATGTGTAAGTTTCTCCCGGGGTGAGTCCGGCCAGCATGGATACCGTTGTGGAACTAGTTGTTGCAGTTACTCCATTGCTCGCAGTTACGCGATATGTAACTATTCCAGACTTGCCCTTATATCCAGTATGGGTGATTGTTATGTCTGCTGTTCCGCCAGCACCTACAACACTAGTTACTTCGCTTGGTGGGTCGATAAACTTCCCACCACTTGCCTGATTGCCAGGAATCATGACGCCGCCAAGTCACCTATAACAAACCATTCGTTTGCATTTTCTGTTTTGACCAATGTGCAAGATGAATAGCGTGCTCTTAGATAAACACCAGGTGTTGCAAGAAGTGTCACTCCAGAGCCAGCAAGTATTCTTGTTTTACCGGTTCCTCTTTGAACAACGGTAATGCTTGTGCCAGTACCGAACGCAACAACTGAAGCGCTTGGAACAGTCAAGTCATTAGCAGAGCTCGAGTCCATAATGATGATTGTCTCTGCGGCATCTCCGGAAGCGAGCGTATAGTTGCCGGCCTTTGCACTGAGTGATTGAACACCCGTTGTTGAAACCGAAGCAGTAGAGCCTTCGCCCTGAGTGTGAGAGATAGCGATTCCAGTTCCAGCAGATACGTTGAGCATGTAGTCACCGACGGTATCTGTGCCAAGATTAATTGAATCGTTAACCCATACGGTTGATGCACTGTTGTAGCGCAAGAATTGACCGTCAGACACTCCATTGATTTTTACGTTGTGGAGTTCTTCTATCTCGTAACCGTTTTGACACTTGACATACATGATACCGTTTCCGGAGTTTGCCCTGGCCACCACTCCAACAAACACGGTATGAGCAGGAGCAACTGGCTTCGTTACGGTGAACGTTCCGGGAGTTGAACCCAGCCAGAGTGCGTCACCAGCAGTGTATGAACCCAATGCGATTCCACTTACATATCCAAGCGTTGTAACTGTTACATTTGCGCCTGAATCCGCGCCAACAGAAACAACACCGACAGTTTTGGATGATGTTGCCTCTGATGAATTAGATGCCCTCTTTACTGAAGCCAAGTCCCCAGCAGCACCAAATAGGTAAACAACTTCTCCAACGCTAAGTGCGTTTGCTTCGGCATTTCTTGCATACGTTACCGTAGAAGCAAATTCGTTGACCCAGTTTGTTCCGTCATAAACAAGAGACTGACGATTAAGCGGACTTGTAATGACTGTATCGTTGAGACTGTCTTGACCTATTTCTGACAGAAGCAGAACGTTGTTATAAGTAGTTCCGTCGTTGGTGAAGTCCCATCTATCTGCGGACTCGTTCCAGCGCATAACGACATTTGCGGAAGTTCCACGCTCTACTTCAATTCCAGAGTTAAGTGTTGGTAACCCTGTGATTCCCGAATTCAAAACAACTATGTTGTCTTCGACTAATAACGTTTCGGTGTTTAATGTCGTGGTGGTTCCGTTTACAGTTAAGTCCCCACCGACAACGACATCACCAGATGTTTCAAGTCTTGCAAATGAAACAGACGAACTAGTTGCTACAGCTTGCCCAATTGCAATAGTTGCATTTGAGCCCTCACCTGGAGTATGTGTAATTGTTATGCCAGTGCCCTGGGTAAGGTCGGACATGTAGTTCCCGGTTGTGTCAGTTCCGAGCGCTATGGAACCAGCAAGCGCCACAGTTCCATCTGCATTGGGGAGTGTGATTGTCCTATCTGCAGTTGGGTCTGTTGCAACAAGGAATGTTTCGTAGTCGTTTGCGGTGGCTCCTTCAAAGACAACTCCGCCACCCACAGTGACGCTTCCGGCAACAGTTAGATGGCCTGGGTCGGAAATAGAAGAAGATGCAAGAATTTCAGCTGAGCCCTGTATCTCTGTCTTGCCACCACCAGCGGCGGCGTTTGAAGTCACTCGCACGAACCTGGTTGCCTCGTGGCTTATTAATTCAACGGTGCCGGTGTTTGGTGCAATAAACCTTATTCCGCTAGCTGTTCCTGCATTATCAGCTAAAAGCGCAGTTCTTGCTCTTCCGTCAGTGAAGTATAAATTTGTAGTTCCCTCTGTTACGTTGTCAGAGTTTCCAGTTGTATCTGTCCCAAGCGCTACGGAGTTTGGCTGAATTGTTGCAGTTATACTTACATCAGACGAACCATTGAACGATACAGAACCAGTAACATCTCCACCTAAAGAGATTGTTCGTGCATTTTCAAGAGTTGTAGCAGTAGAGGAATTACCGATTAATGGTGCAGTGACTGCTGCGAACTGAACAGAAGATGAAGTTCCGACGGCCTGACCAATTGCCACGGTTGGGCTTGAGCCTTCACCAGGTGTATGAGTTATGGTGACACCAGTTCCAGCAGTCAGGTCGTTTACATAGTTTCCTGTTGTGTCGGTCCCAAGTGTAACGCTATTTGGTTGAATAGTCGTAGAAATATTTACGCTTGCAGAACTGTCAAATAAAACAGAGCCAGACACATCTCCGCTTAATGCAATTATATGAGAACCGAGCAAATTTGAAACAGTGTCGTTGTACCAATCAAGACCATCAAATGCAAGAACGTCGCCAGTACTAGCTGTGCTGATGTATACGTTATTAAGCTCTTCGACTGTTGGGAATTCTGGTGTGAGCGTTACTTGAATCCAAGAACCTGAGTAATAGGTATAAAGCTCAAGTTCGCTTGAGTTATACCAAAGGTCGCCGACTCTTATCTCGTCAGTAGGTTCCGTGTCCGAGACTGTAATGAAGTGGATTGTTTCGTTAATCCAAGCAGAAGCAGAGTTCTTGTAAACAAGGAAATCTCCCTCTTCTACATCACTGATTGTTACGTCGCCAATGTCGTTTAGGCTGTTGATTGTCGGGATTGATGCCCACTCGACTCCAGCGGATGCTGAGCTACTTGCTTTGAGGAAGTAGCCTTCTGCTCCAACACCCAAACGAAGAAGGTTGGTTCCATCAGTGACGAGTAAGTCACCTTTGGTGGTGAGTTTGCTTACAAGTTCATTGGCTTCATCTGCGTCGTTGGCGGTGAATACTGGGTAGATGACAGAGCCAATTTGGTGCTCTGAAGCGGTGGTGTCATCCTGAGCTCTAACGAGAGTGAGGGTTGAACCGGAAATCGTTGCCAGACACTTTTCTTCATAAATAGAAGATGGATTGATGACAACATAAAAAGGGATACCAGCAATTGATGGCCAGCCAGTGGTTGCTGCAATGTCAACAGTTGTTCCGACATTCGTCAAGAGTGTCGTCGTTGTCGTATTGCGAGCCGCGCCCGAATATTGTTTACGTGTATATGCTGCCATGATTACTCCTAGTTTACTTCATCTCAACTAACAAGGGCCTGAATACCCCAGTACCCAGCAGTAATGCCTGATACTGGGTCTTGGTCATAAGTTGCAAATCCTCCGGATATACCAGTTCCACTTGCGGTTCTAGGCGCAGTGTGCAGACCAACTGCAGTATCTCCTGCAGTAGCTCCGCCGGTACCAGTTGCTGTAAGTGGAGTTGTTATTAGTTGAGTTGTTGACTGCGAACTTTGACCATGTGCTGATGCTGTTCTTAGGATTGTCAGCAATTGAACTAATGATGATGAACCATTTCCATTTCCATTTGCAGCTCTTGGTGCTGTGTGCAGACCTATCGCTATGTCCCCAACGGTTGCGCCACCAGAAGCAGTTGCTGAACGCAAATTGCCATGAAGGGTTAGGTTGCTAGAGCCGCTAGTTCCTGTTCCAGTTGCGGTTCTTGGTGCTGTGTGCAATCCGACAGCAGTATCTCCTGCCGTAGCTCCGCCTGATGCAGTTGCCCCTCTCGGTGAAGTGTGCTTTCCGATTGCTGTTTGTGTCGCTGTTCCAGAAGATATTGATGTTCTATAAAGAATCTTGAATTCGTTAGTGCTTTGGCTTCCAGTTCCAGAACCAGTTGCACTTCTAGGAGCGATATGTAGACAAATCGCTTCATCTCCAGCTGTCGCTCCACCAGATGCAGTTGCGGAGCGGAGATTACTGTGAAGAGTCGTATTGCTTGACCCACCAGTTCCAAAACCTGATGCAGTGCGTGGAGCAGTATGCAATCCGATTGCAGTATCGCCAGCAGTCGCAGAGCCAGAGCCATATCCGGTTCGTAGATTCGAGTACAGAATTGTGTTATTCGAAGTTCCAGCACCAGAACCAGAAGCAGTTCTAATGAATGTTGTAATAATCGATGCTGAAGAATCACCAGTTCCAGAACCGTTTGCATCTCGTGGTGCAGTATGCAAACCAGTTGAATCCTCTGAACCCTGACCGGACGCGCCTCCTGTTCTGATTGGAGTCTTAAATGATGCAGTACTTTCTGAACCGACTCCATCTCCACTGGCTGAACGAGGTGCGGTATGGAGGCCAATCGCTTCGTCATTAACAGTTGCTCCACCATCACCGTATGCGGTTCTAATTTTTCCATATCTAAATGATGCAAGAGACCCAGACTGTCCTGATGCTGTTCCAGTTCTATAAACTGTGTGCAATTGCTCTGAAGTTGAAGAGCCGCTTCCATTAGCTGAAACAGTTCTAAAGAATGTGCTCTTTTCTTCAGATGTCTCTGAACCTGTTCCACTTGCAGATGCTGTTCTAAGCGAAGAGTGAAGAATCGTTGCTTCATCACCAGCTGTAGCCGAACCAGAACCATATCCAGTTCTGATATTTGAATACAGAACAGAGTTATTTGATGAACCAGTGCCCGATGCAGATGCCGTTCTCGGATGAGTGAACAGCTGAGAAACTGATGAATCTCCATCGCCAGAACCATTTGCTGTTCGTGGCGCTGTATGCAGACCATTTGAAGAATCAGAAGATTGTCCTGCTGCAGAACCTGTTCTGACTGGGGTCTTAAATGATGATGAACTTTCAGAACCGCTTCCAGAAGCACTTGCAGTTCTGAGACTTGAATGAAGGATTAATGCAGTGTCACCTGCAGTTGCGGAACCTGAACCTTGAGCGGTTCTAAGGTTCGAATGAACGATTGAGTTGTTTGATGTTCCAGAACCACTAGCTGAAGCAGTTCTAAGATGCGTGTGAAGGGCGGAAACAAATGAATCGCCATTTCCTGAACCGGTAACACTTCTTGGTGAAATGATAAGTCGTGTTGCAGACTCGCTTGACGTTCCATCTGCAGTTGCTGTTCTTGGGGATGTGTGCAGTCCAGTTGCAGTTGAACCACTTGTTGCTGAACCGGAAGCAGAAACAACAGCTGTTCTAACTCTTGTTGATGATTCACTGGACTGACCAGAACCAGTTGCCCCTCTAGGAGCTGTGTGAAGACCAATTGCTTCGTCACCAGCTGTCGCCCCACCTGATGCACTTGCAGCTCTAAGGAATGTTATTACTTCACTTAGATTGCTTGAAGAGCCGGTTCCGCTTCCGCTTGCTGTTCTTGGCGAGATATGCAAGCCAGTTGCAGAGCTGTTTCCGGCTGCAGAAGCAGAGGCTTGTCTTGGTGAGACGTGTAGACCAATTGCTTCGTCTCCCGCAGTTGCAGAACCAGAGCCAGTGGCCCCTCGTGGAGAAATATGTACCGAGACAATAGCGTGGCTAGATGTAGCAGATGCTGAAGCGGTTCTTATCGCCGTATGAAGTTGCGATACGGACGAAGAACCGATTGCTGTAGCGGAGGCAGTCTCCGATACTGTTTTAAATCCTACATAGAACGACGACGTCCCTCGGAACGGCTCCGAGAAACTAATTATCTCTTGTTCATCCATGAGGGGTCACTCCCCTTGTGGATTAGTCGAGTGTTAGTGTAAGAGAAGTAATCTCGAAAGTGTCGCCTGCAGTAACTGAAGCGTTTGCAGAAAGAGCACCGTACCAGAGGCAGTTGCCAGCTGTTGAGTTGTCCCACATTGACCAGTGTGAGTATGTCTCTGTTGCAGCTACAAGTAACCACTCAACAGTTGCTGTTGAAGTCTTTGAACCGCCAGATGCAGCGCCAAAAGCGACAGCCTTTCGGTCTGTTTCTACTGCAGGGTTGCCGGTTCCATTTTCGCCCGGGTCCCCAAGATGAAGCTTGAGATAAGTAGCAGAAGCCGAGTATGCCGAACCCGAACCATCCAAGGTATCGAGTAGCTCGTTTTCTAAGTAGTTTGAAATTGTCATGTGAATGATACCTTTTCGCTAGGGGCCGGTTAATACCGCTTGCTAATAGAATACACCTATGGAGTGAACTCTATTTGAACAGTTAGGTCCATTCCTGGATTTAATGAACCAACAGTGTCAATATCAACAGTTATGTAGTCACCTGCAGAAAACTCTTTGATATTCGGTGTAGACGTTGACACAAGAGTTTGACCAGCAAAAATTTTGGGCCTGTTTGCTTGGGTGGTGAAAACGGTTGTCCCATTTTTGTTCACATCTATGGTTATGTCCGCCCCTGTTGGCGCTGTACCAACAGATGCTCTGACGTTTCCGAGAGTAATTGGCCCCGGGATATAGAACTTTGCCCTACCTGTTCCCACGCTCAGGGTTCCAGGAACGGTAAAAACCTGCACCTGGTAAGTGAACTGCTGAACCCCAGGAGCACGCGTAGTTGTAACGAGAACCCTGTTAGGGGTTTCTGTCGTAATTACTTGGACAACATTCTGCGTCATCGCGTCACCTCTTTGGAGAGGATAAAGTCACCCTCAAGAATTCTGTCTACTTCATTTGAGGGCGAGATTATCTCAATGTCATAAACGCCGGATGTTGATATCGCCCTGGTGTCCTCGGCCCGTATAAAAAGATTTATCGTTCCGTCATCTGGGTCTGCATTCCCAAGAATTATTCTAAATGTTGATATGTTCTCAGTTGTCAGGGTGGCAATTGGTGTTGCCGAATCAATGTACTTTCTAACCTGCATTCTTGCTGTGTATCCAGTTAAGTCCCAAATCAGGAATTCTGGGCAAACTTCTGGGTCTTCGCAATTCCCTGGATAATCCGGGTTCGTGTACTGCAGGGTCAGTTGGAGGTCAAAAGTTGACCCTTGCTGACAAGTTATATTGTATTTTCCCGCAACCATTGACACGGTTTTCTCCAATCATTGACCTAGAAGATTGTAGATTAGAACACGTCGACTTGGTCGGTAGTTAGCATCAAATTGCTGAAGCAGAGTCCTTATTTGGTCCGACCTTCTTGAGACCCATTGACATTGCCACTGAGAGAGCAACGGCTGTAACTCCAACTTTCAAATTGCTCTGGTTGACCAAACCATCAAAGTCGGCTCCAGTAGCAACCCATGCGGCAAGGTAGGCCTGAAGAAAAGTTCTGACTGCTCGCTCAACTGTGTCTTTAACAAATTTGCTTTCCATATCTATCTCCTCAATCTTTCGGTATACCCAATTTACCACACCTGCCTACTCTGCAACTTTTTGGATTCTGCTAAAGTCTCAGCGTGGCTCCAAAAAAACGAAAACCAACAATCGGTTTCTTGACCAGCGACTGGTCATGGGGGACTGACCCACTTCAGCCAAACGGCTGTGCGTGGTATAGATGCAAACTGCCTTCTGACGAACTAAACAAAAGGGGCTGGTTCACTACCGTTGGTTTCCCTGGTTTCAATCCACAACGCGGATTTGGGATGGTTGTACCTGGAGACAAGGCTGTCCACGGCTGGGACATTATTGTTTTCAAGCTTTTAATGCAGCGTGCGGTTTTGGAGGCGATGCCGCGAGCCAAGGAGCTTGGTCAAAAAATAGTTGTCGACATAGATGACTGGTTCGATGGTTTGGCTGTAACCAATCGCGCACATGCAGCAACTGACCCCAAAAACAATCCAGACAATAACCGTGAAATTTATGCTGAAATAATCATGCGGGCTGATGCGGTAATTACATCAACTCCGTTTCTTTTTGATTATTACGCAAAGAAGCGCGACAACGTATTCCTGGTTAGAAATGGGATTGATATTAATAGGTGGAGACCACGAACCCCAAGAATGAACCATCGGTTAAAACTTGGCTGGGTTGGTGCGACCCCGTGGCGTTCCAACGACCTGGAGACACTTTCGCCGTTTTTAGGTAAATACCTAGTGAGCAGAAAGATGGGTTTTCATCACTCTGGACACACATTAAACGGAGCTCCATTTGCCAATAAACAACTTGGGATACCAGACAACATAACAAGAACCTCTCCATTAGTTCCGATTATGTCTTATCCGAAACTGTTTGAGCCAATCGACATAGGGATGGTTCCACTTAGCAATGTCCCTTTTAATCATGCAAAGTCGTTCATTAAAGGTCTTGAGTACGCAGCTGCTGGGGTTCCCTTTATATCTTCTTACTCTCCTGAGTACAAATACCTAGCCGATAAGGGTATTGGCAGAGTTGCCTATACGGCAGATGACTGGATTTATCATTTTGATGAATTGAGGATAACTCAAATCAGAAGAGATGAAATAGAGCACAATTTAGAGATGCTGAAGGATTTTACGATAGACAAAAGAGGTGAAGATTGGGATGCCACTTTTAGGGTGATTTTGGAAAAAATATAGGCCACCGTAATGAGCGATATAGATTTTACATTTGGCATAATCACTGTCTACGAGGACAAGCAAAGACTTGACGAAATAATAGACAATATTCGAAGTTTAAAAATTCCAAGATTTGAAATACTTATTGTTGGTGGTGGTGATTCATCTGGTATTGATGGACCAGACATTGTGAAAATTGACTTTGACGAATCAGTTAAACCAAAGTGGATTACAAGGAAGAAAAACATTCTTGTTCAGAATGCAAAGTACGAGAATATTGTGCTGATGCATGACTATCACGTATTTGACGCGAGCTGGTATGAGGAGTTCAAGAAGTTTGGTACAGACTGGGAAATCTGTTCGTGCCCCCAGTACCTAATCAATGGCGACAGAAATCCAATGGATTGGTCACTTTGGGACAAGCCAGGACATGGGCGCGCCTGGTCGCTTGATTACAACGACTGGACGCAAACACAATATATGTACATATCTGGTGGATTCTTCATGATTAAAAAGCACGTCATGATTGAGGAACCTCTTGATGAATCGCGCGGGTGGAACGAAGAAGAAGACGTTGAGTGGTCAATGCGTGTGCGCAACAAATACGTAATGAAGTGCAACGGAAATAGTATTGTTCGTCACAATAAGTGGCACAGACATGCAGGGCCCAATCCAAATGAAAAATAACTTTCTTGTCATCTTCGACCTCGATGGGGTTCTGATTGAATCACGAGAAGTCCACTACGATTCGCTGAACATCGCTCTAAGTCGAATTGGACAAGAGTATGTTATTTCCGAAGAAGAGCACCTATCCAGATATGACGGCCTTGGAACAACAACAAAACTAAAGATGCTCACCGAGGAAAAGGGTTTACCAGAGTCAGCGCATCAGCAAGTCTGGGAAGACAAGCAAAAAGCTACTCTTCAAATACTTTCAGGTTTTCCCAAAAACTATATAGCCATTGACATAATGCAGACCCTTAAAGAAAAGGGTTGGCGAATAGCTGTTGCGTCAAACGCTATAAGAGACACTGTAATTACAGCACTAGATGCAATTGGCGTACTCAAATATGTCAGTTACATAATGAGCAATGAAGATGTAAGGAACCACAAACCTCATCCTGAAATGTATTGGCAATGCATGGTCTCCCTTGATGCGACACCAGCAAATACTATAATTATTGAGGATTCCCATATCGGCAGGGAAGGTGCGCTTAGTTCTGGGGCAAACCTACATGCAATAAAGAACGCCAGCGACTTAAGCAAAGAACGTTTAATGCGCTTTGTTGATGAAATAGAAACAAGAGGCAAGAAGCCTGTTGCGTGGAGGAATGAAAAAATGAATGTTTTAATACCAATGGCTGGAGCTGGTTCGCGTTTTGCGCAGGCTGGATATACGTTTCCAAAACCGCTAATCGAAGTTAACGGGAAGCCAATGATTCAAGTTGTTGTTGAGAACTTGAATATTGATGCTCACTTCATATTTCTTGTTCAAAAAGAACATTACGAGAAATACAACCTAAAACAAGTATTAGGACTCATCAAGCCAGGTTGCGACATTGTTTTAGTTGATGGAATGACCGAAGGTGCTGCATGCACGACGCTTTTGGCATCTGGTCTAATAGATAACGACGAACCATTATTGATGGCAAACTCCGACCAGATAGTGGACTGGAATAGCAACGAGTGCTTGTACGCATTTGGAGCAGAAGGTGTTGATGGTGGGATTCTTACATTTAAGGCAACTCATCCAAAGTGGTCATACGCGAAGCTTGGGGATGACGGCCTTGTCGATGAGGTTGCAGAAAAGAACCCAATTTCAGATAATGCCACAGTTGGAATTTATTACTGGAAGCACGGCTCGGATTACGTGAAATACGCAAATCAAATGATTGAAAAAGACATCAGAACTAATAATGAGTTCTATGTTTGCCCAGTATTCAATGAAGCAATTCAAGATGGGAAAAAGATTCGGATAAAGGAAGTTCCAAAGATGTGGGGTATTGGAACACCGGAAGACCTCAATTACTACTTGGAGAACAACAAATGAGCAAAAGTAAAAAAGATTATCTAGCTATGCAAAATTCGTATTATGACGAATATGCATCAAAATGGTCGCTTGACTTCAGAGACCCAGTTGTTGGCTCGTACGACGCACACAATAACTGGTCAGACTATGACAATTTCTTATTCAAGGACTTTGATACAAATGGTCTTGTAGCACTTGAATATGGATGCGGACCTGGGAGAAACTTGGTCAAGTTTGCAGACAGATTTGCTCGAGTTGACGGAATTGATATATCTGATGTAAATATAGAAAAAGCCAGAATCAATACAAAAGCAAATAATATTTCAGAGCCAAATCTCTATGTAACCAGCGGAGATAATCTTTCAGCAATTGAGGACGACATTTACGATGTTGTTTTTGCAGTTATTTGTTTTCAGCATATTTGCGTGCATGAAATCAGATTTAACATCCTTAAAGACATCTTCAGAGTCTTGAAGCCAGGTGGAAAGTTGTGTTTCCAGATGGGGTACGGCGGAAAAGGTGAAATACCGACTGCTGGCTATTACGACAATAACTACGATGCTGGAAGCACTAATGGTCACTCGGATGTAAGCATCCAGGATGAGCAAACACTTTTTGATGACCTGGTTGGCAAAATTGGTTTCACGAACTTTAAATACGACATTAGGCCAACTGGCCCTGGTGATAACCACAAGAACTGGATATGGGTTCAGGTTGAAAAATGATTTACATATCTCACAGAGGAAACACAACAGGTCCAAAACCAGAATTTGAGAATCATCCAGACTATGTGGAGGAAGCAATAGCAAATGGTTTTGACGTAGAAGTAGACCTTTGGGTTAACGAGTCTGGGATATTTCTTGGCCACGATAGCCCTCAATACTCAGTGCCTAAAGAATGGCTTATCGATAGGACGCATCAGTTATGGGTCCATTGCAAAAATCCAGAGGCTCTTAGCTTTTCACTGCATTATCAATTGCATTGTTTTTTCCACAATACGGACGATTACACAATTACAAGCAGGGGTTATGTTTGGGCATACCCAGGTAAAAAATCAACTTCAGATAAATGTATAAATGTTTTGCCAGAGCGTTCATGGTGGGAAATTGATTCCAATTGGAAAATAGGTTTTTCAGGTGTTTGTTCAGACTTTGTTGGGATGTTAAATAAACCACAAATCAAGATACCTGATGCTCCAGTATTCAAGCCAATTGACTATGACAAACATTTCGTAATTGGAACACCGCTTGTTGCCTGGAAATGTGACGCTAAAGAACACTTGAACTGGCTGTCAGACAGAGTTGAGATATGTCGAAAGTTCCCAAATGTGAAATGGTTTTCTGCATTCGAGGTTGACAACAGAGGGATAGAGCCTTTTGCAGAAGTAATTGAAGCTCTTCGTGAAGTAAATGGGGATTACTGGACATACTCCATAAACGACATGCAAGCCAAAGTGGATTCCGGAAACAGATGGATTCGCATAGAAACCGGCAGAAACCTAATAAGAGAATTTGCTCAAAGAAACAGAGTGACAAGCGGTCATCATTGGGGCGAAGATTGCACTGAATTGAATTATGGCGTAATTAATTACTCTGCAGTACTTTACATAGATTCTGACATGTCTCTTGATAGCAACGCTATTGAAAAAATGCTTGAAGTCAACAGGCCTCTAGTGGGTGTGGATGTTCCTGCCTACTGCCTGTCTGGTCCAATCATTAACCAGGAACCAAGAATTGAAGAGCACTGGAATACCGCAGGAGCGCTTCTTGTTAATGCTCCGGCGTTCTATGACTTGCCATGGTCGCACAATGCTTATCTAAACCTGAGTGATGACCCGACGTTCCAGTCCATGGCCGAGAGATTGTTGCGCAGAGAAGGTGCTGAGAATCTTGACACAACATACGGAATGACTTGGGTTAGAAAAGACGTGCAGGCAAAGCACGAAGGCAAGCTAGTGGCTGTTGAGCAAAGGAAGATAGCGGACAGAGCTATTTGATTTTTTGATTTAGATACTCATCAATATCTTCGCTAATTGACTTAAGCGAAAACTCAATCCCTTTTCTCTGTTCTTTTGTTGGCCAACTTGATTCCTGCTCATGGCTTGTTGGCTCCTGGTTCTCCTGTGGGGTCATGACTGGATTCCAATCACGTTTTCCATTTTCCTGATATCTCTCTTCAACCCATGGGAAAGCTATGCCAATATAATCTCTTTCTCCAAGCAGGAATCCATTTGCGTATCTTTTAACTTTTGTTCCAGTTCTATCAACTAAAAACTTTTCAAAATTTCCTCTTAGCGGGGGAAATGATTTTTTGTTTTCTGGGTTTAGCAGCTTGTAGTCCGACCAAGGGACGTCCTCATCGTGGAACGGCAATCCGTTTTCATCCTTGTCAGCCTCATATGCACCAGTGAGATAATGCCAAAGTGTGTGTTGCTCTTGTTCTTTTACTTTTCCTGGGACAAAATCAGAGTCATATCGATGCTTGTCATATCTGCCATTAGTAAGTTCTGAAAACTCGTAAGTAACGTCAAAGTGGTCAACTGCATATTTTTGAGATACCTGCCCAGGAGTCAATTCAAGATTGTTAATTTCGATATATTTCTTAATCCCATCTTGAAATTCTGGATATCCGTGGCAGGTGAAGTCGTCTACAACTACAGCAATTATTGAGAAGTCTTTTTCGTCTTTGTACTTTTGATTCAACTCCTCAATAACCGAGTGCTGTGGGATATTTCCACATCCTGCAGCAACGTTGAATATCAATGTGACTTTTCCTTTTTGGCTTGACAGGATGTCGCTCTTCTTGCCACCCGCAGACTGAAGCTCGATGTCGTATATCGAGATTGGGATAATTTTTTCAAAATTGTTGTAAGCCATACGAACATGTTACATCACGAAAATTCATCAGTTTAATAATTTCTGAATGGTAGAATTGGAGGCTCTTTTAAAGGAGGCACCATGTTCGTACGGCGTCGCCGCGTTAATAAGCCTGCATTGATAATGGCGGTTCCTTCGGTATTCCTTTTGTTGGTATCGATTTTCGGTTTTTCTGCGCCAGTCCAGGCTGATTCTTTCCCTGATGCTGGATTTGAGGATGGAACCTTTACGGGCTGGGAAAAGGGAAGCCAGTCAGGGAGCCTAGGAAGCACCATTACTGGAAACGGAACTGGCGTAACTATATTTACTGGTTCTAGGACATTCACCCATAGTCAACATGGAGCAATGGGCAGCCCTACAAAACAAGATGGGTCAGCGAACCCATATTACGCTCCAGCGGTATCTGCTGGAAGTTGGACATTTGGGCCAAACAATGCAGCAAAAGCAGTCGCCCTGCAACCGATGGGACAAATTACATTCTCTGACGCAATGACTGCGCTCGGATTGTCTGGGTCTCCGCAAACAGCAATACAGGCACAGTTGACAGCAGATAGAAATGCATCTGGGTTTGGGAGTCCTACGCCAACCAACGCGGCATGGATTACTAGAGAAGTACAACTAACTGCTGGCACTACCTACACAATGTCTTGGAACTACCTAGGAACGGACTATGTTCCTTATAACGATGGTTCCGTGACCGGCCTTGTGCCAGTAACTGTAACTGGAACTCCAGTTATAAGAGTGAACAATTACGTACAGTCGTATGCCCTTCTTGGATTCACCAACCCAGGAACTGGCGACTATTCAACGAATTCCTATGGTGCTACTGGTTGGCAAACATCTACATACAAAGTCGATATAACCGGAACATACAAACTTGGTTTTGCTGTCTTTAACCTTGGGGACACCTCCCTCTCTCCAGTGCTGATGATTGACAGCGAGGCTGGCTCAACAGAGCGTTGCGTCTCTGGAACTTGCACTACATTCGGTGGAGTTGCTTCTAATAGCGAAACCGCACCAACGGTTCCCCCTACAACTACAACTACAACTACTGTTGCCCAAACTACTACTACCAGTAGCACAACTACCACAAGTACTACGACTACTACTATTCCTGCTGCAACATCGCTTGAAGTTACAAGTCTCTTGGATGATGGTTCAAGCGGAACTCTTCGCTGGGCAATCAATCAAGCCAACGCAAATGCTGGTGGGATTTACGATGCCATTGACATCACCACAGAAGGAACAATCACCCTCACTTCCGACTTGCCCAACATTACGGCTGGGGTGACAATCACCGGCACGGGAATGGCTACGACAATTATTGATGGCAATAATTTGTGGCGAGCCATTTACAACAATGGCTCAAGAACAATTGTTATTGAAGACAT
>Ga0164292_10000156_pt1 | contig 46153 bp, 48 predicted proteins | sample GEODES117metaG_FD_111486 | JGI IMG/M metagenome (GOLD analysis project Ga0164292, IMG submission 111486) | Eutrophic lake water microbial communities from Lake Mendota, Wisconsin, USA - GEODES117 metaG | ecosystem: Environmental > Aquatic > Freshwater > Lake | place: USA: Lake Mendota... | reverse complement strand
TTCCATCGCGCCAAGGCATCTCGCCAGCAAGACACAACGCCAGTTCACCGAGCACGGTGATTTCGCCGGTGCCCACCGCGCCGTGCTTGCGCACGAGTGGCGTGCGGCCGTCGTTGAGCGCACGCACGAGTGCTTCGACAATCGACGGCGTGATGCCCGAGCCGGGGCGCGAGAGCTGATTGATGCGCACGAGCATCATTGCTCTGGCCACTTCTTCGCCAAGGTCCTCGCCGCCACCTGCGGCATGTGAGCGAACCAGTCGCATGCCGTGGTCACCATCGTCGTTGTCGGCAGCGACGTCGCGATTAGCGCCAACCCCGGTGGTGCGGCCATAGGCATTGCCCTTCGCCGTCTTGCTCTCGTACAGGTTGGCTGCAAGTGCGGGAATGACGTTGTTATCGAGGGTCACCGTAGTTGGCGACTCAAGCCATCGCCAGAGATGTTCGACACTGATGGTGTCGATGCCGATCTTCATTTCTTCACCGGGATCTGCAGGAGTTGGCTCGCGACTGCTTCGAAGATCAGCTTGGCGCCTGGCTTGTACACGTGCACGCCATCCCACCGATAGGAGGTGCTGGTAGAGATTTTCATGTTGTTGCACCACTCGTGTGGGCCCGTCACAAAGTACACGCTGTCGTCTTCAGGTGCAGCGAACTCGCGCAGCAACGTGTTCAAGTGCTGGGTCCGGCTGTCGTCGCGGCGTTGCGGCAGGGGTGGCACTGGGCCGCCGCTCGATTCCAATGGCCGCATACATGGCACCTCTAGCAATGCGACGCTCGCACCGGTGGAGCGCAAGGCACGAACACCTTTGGCGAGTTGCGCGGTAAACAGGTCATCTGCCGCATCGGTTCCCACCTTGTACTGCACGTTGCCGACGCGCAGGTCGAGCACTTCCCAGGCACCGAGCACGACGAGCGCAACATCAGCTTTTGCTTTCGTCGCAGAGGCAGCCCACTTCTTGTCGAAGCCCGCACAGTTGCCGAAGTCACGCCTGAACTTGCCCGTATTGCCACCGATGCCGACGCCGCGCTCATACACGCCACATCCATCGAGCGCGCCGTTCGACACTAGGAAAGTCTCTTCAATCCCCGATGGCTTGTTCACGGCTAGCGAGTGAGCCTGCGAGTCGCCGACGATCACGACGCGCCGCGGCAACTTGGGCAGTGTGGTCGGCGTCGGTCGAACAGTTGTGGAGACACTTGGCGGCACTGTTGTCGTGGCTATCGCCGCCTCGAGGTCAAAGACGACCTCCTCGCCGGAAGTATCGATCGACAGGTCACGAGCCTCGACGGCAGCAACGCGAACGCCGACGACGAAAACGGCAGTGATCATTGCAGCACCTGCCAGAGTCGTGCCGATTGCGCGCATGACGGACCATTCTTGTCTCCTCGACCACCACGTTCCAATTACACCGTTGCGTGCGGGGGTCTCAATGAGGAGGTAACTCAATTCATTGATAACGACGGTCAGCGTGAGTGCCACCGCCAATCGCGTCACCGATTGGCGGGCCTCGGCAATCACAAAAATCGGCCAGTGCCAGAGATACAAGCCATATGACCGACGTCCGATTGCGGCCAGCACGGGATTGCGCATGACACGCGCCACCAACGAGATGCTCGGTCGCACGATCACCGCGATGACGACGGTCGATCCAAGAGTTGTTGCCGGTAACCACCACATATAAAGGGATCGATCATCAACGTGCTGAGTTGCCATCGCATACGCAATAACACCGATTGCCACGATCGCCGCCGCGTCGGCAGCAATGCTGCGTAGCCGGCGCACATCTTGCGCACTAGTCCACGGCTTCCACACGAAAGCGAGTGCCGCGCCAAGTAACAGCCCGCTCGCGCGTGTGGGTGTGCTCAAGTACAGGAAGTTGGTGCGCTGCTCGGAATCGGGCAACCAAAGCAGTGCGGTGCCGACCATGATGCCAAGCGACGCGATAGCGAGAACCATGCCAGACATGCGAGCCGAACGCCTGCGAAATGCGAGAAATGCGAGCGGCCAGACGAGATACCACTGCTCTTCCACTGCAAGCGACCACAGGTGCCGCAACACGGGGAGATCGGTCGGAGCAAAGTATGGCGTTTCAACAAAGAAGATCTGCCACCAGTTCGACACATACAACAGCGACGGCACCACGTCACGGCGGAAATCGGGTGCATGCACGGTGGCAAATGTGGCCACCGCGAACGCAAGTGCCACCAGCATTACGAACAACGCCGGCATCAGTCGACGAGCGCGACGAAGCCAAAAACTGCGCAGGCTCACCGAACCTGTCTGTGCACGCTCCTCGAGCATCAGTGTGGTGATAAGAAAACCGCTGACCACGAAGAACACTTCGACACCCAAGAACCCACCGGGGATCCACGCAAGATCGGCGTGATAGGCGATCACCGCCAGCACACTCAGCGCGCGCAGGCCATCCAACTCGGGTCGATACCCCATCGACAAGCCGTAGACGGATTCAGTCGACATGGATGCGTGTCACCACAGTGAGCAAGGCAAACACGGCAACAATCGCCCCCAGCGCAAACGGGGCACCAACGCCGATGACATCGAAAGCCAAACCAGCGACCGGTGGCCCAATCGTGCGTGCGAACGCATTCGCTGACTGCTGCACACCGAGCACCTCCCCGCGACGTGCATCGTCGGCGGAATTGACCACCAATGTCGTGAGCGATGGCGTCGACAAACCCGAGCCCACCACCATCAAGGCGAGTGCAATCAAGAGAACGGGCCACACCACTGCCGACGACATCGTCAACAACCCACACGCAATGCAGGCCAAACCAATGCGAAGTAGTCGCGCCGACCCGAACCGCGCCGTGAGCGGCCCGATTAAGCCACCGTGCACTGCAGCGGTGAGCAGGCCAATGAAGAGAAATACGGCAGCCGTGGAGGCTTCGTCAAGTGCGAAGCGTGCCTTGCCGAAAATGGCAAAAGTTGCCTCAAACCCCGCGAACGGCAGCATCGTCAGGAATCCCACGACTACGTATACCGAGAGCCAACCGCGCGAAAAGCGCTTCGTGCGGGCCTGAATTGGAGCATCGAAACGCTTCGTCTCGGGCAAGCGGAAGATTGCGGCAACGGCATTCGACAACGCGAGCGTGCCCGCAACGATGAACGGCACGTGTGGCCCACCAAGAGCGGCCAAGCCGCCGATCGCAGGGCCAATGATGAACCCCACACCAAATGCCATGCTCAACAGGCCGATCATGCGGGCACGTTGTGCGGGCTGGGCAATATCGGTAACTGCCCCTTGCGCTACCGACACGCTGCCACCCGATGCACCATCGATAAGGCGGCCAATAAACAGCATCCACAGCGAACCTGCAGCGGCAAGGATGAAGCTGCCAATCGCGCTGCCGAAGAGCGACACGATCAGTACCGGTTTACGACCAATGCGATCCGACCATCGTCCAAAGATTGGTGAGAACACCATTTGCGCGAGCGAGAACGATGCAAAGAGCAACCCCACTTGCAGACCTGTCGCGCCAAAACGATCGGCATAGCGTCCGAGGATGGGCACAACGATGCCGAAGCCGATCATGTCGAGCACAACCGTCGACCAAATGATCCAGAAGCCCTTCGGCAAGGGTTCGCGTACTTCTCGTGACTTTCGTCGCGCCATGAACGTTGCCGCCTACGACGTGCGTCGCACGCGGGTGCCGTCCTTCGTGGTTTCCACCACGAAGCCGGCATCCTGCAACTCGTTGCGCAATGCATCTGCTGTAGCAAAGTCCTTCGCTGCGCGCGCCGCATCCAGTTGCGCAGCCTTCTCGGTGATCATCGCATCTACGTCAGCATCGCCTTTTAGTGGCAGTCCCAGTGCTGAACACATTTCGACGACGGCAGCAGCGAGAGCGGCGGCAGTTGCATTGTCTGCAGCGTCCATCGCTACGTTCGCGCGGCGCACCGTGTCGAATATCAGCGCCATAGCCTTTGGCGTGTCGAGATCGTCATCCAGCGCTGCACGGAACTGATCGATCGTAGAGACATCGGCAGTAGCGGTCGGCAATCGCGCAGCGCGGGCGGCAAAGCCGTCAAGACCACTGAGCGACTTCACTGCGGCATCGATGTTGTCCTGGCCCACCTTGACCGGCGAGCGATAGTGCGTCTGCAACAACAACATCCGGTATGCGCGTGGGTCGTACAGCTCGATCAAGTCGAGCAGGTTGGTCACGTTGCCAAGGCTCTTCGACATCTTCTCGCCCTCGACATCCACGACAAAACCGTTGTGCATCCAGTGACGTGCAAACTCCTTTCCCATCGCAACAGCCTGCGCACGCTCGTTCTCATGATGAGGAAATCGCAGATCGGCGCCACCACAGTGCAAATCGAATCCCTCGCCCAGTAACTCGAGACTCATCACTACGCACTCGCTGTGCCACCCCGGTCGGCCATCTCCCCATGGCGATGGCCACGAGGGTTCACCCGGTTTTGAAAACTTCCACAGCGCGAAATCGGCGGCGTTGCGCTTGTTTTTTGCCCCAAGCACTTCCCGCTCGCTGCTCTGCATCTCATCCAGGCTCTGGTGTGCGAGCAAGCCGTAGTCATGCACTGAGGAGACATCGAGATACACGCCGTCGTCTGTGGTGTAAGCGGCATCGCGACCAATCAAGTCAGCAATCATCGCCACCATCTGTTCCACATACTCCGTGGCATGCGGAACGTCGGTGGGTCGAAGCACTGACAGCTTGCCCATCGCCTCGAACCAGACGTTTTCGCACTTGTGTGTGATGTCCGACCACGGGCGGCCCTCACGATTGGCGCGATCAATGATCTTGTCGTCGATATCTGTAATGTTCGACACCAAACGCACCTGAATACCGCTCCACTCCAAGTACCGGCGCAGGATGTCGTAGACAAGCGTTGCGCGGCCGTGGCCCAAATGTGGCGGCCCGTACACCGTCGGCCCACACAAGTAGATACCCAACTTTCCCGGTTCGCGCATTGCGAGCTGGCGCACCTGCCTCGTGGCGGTGTCATAGAGGTGCAGCACGCGGATCAGCCTAGAGCCCACTGCTCATGGGGAACCGGGTGCATCCCAATACAGTTGAGCGGCGATGACTACCCCCGACAAGCCCACGCTCGACGGACTTGAGAACCGATTTGTTGATCAGTGGGAGCAAGCAGGGATCTATTCCTTCGATCGGTCCGCGTCACGCGACGGTGTCTTTGCAATCGACACTCCGCCGCCCACGGTTAGCGGTTCACTGCACATGGGACATGTGTTCAGCTATACGCACACCGACACGGTGGCGCGCTTCTGGCGTATGCGTGGCAAGTCGGTGTTCTACCCCATGGGATGGGACGACAATGGCCTGCCCACCGAGCGACGCGTGCAGAACTTTTATGGGGTGTCGTGCGATCCAAGTGTGCCGTTCGACCCAGCGTTCACGCCACCGTTTTCAGGCAACGTGCCCAAGGAACATCGTGCAGTAGCGATCTCCCGGCCCAACTTCATCGCGCTGTGTGAAGAACTCACGCACCAAGACGAGAAAGTGTTCGAGGACTTGTTTCGACGGCTTGGTCTGTCAGTCGACTGGAGTCTCCTGTACACGACGATCAGTGACCACGCTCGGCGCACCTCGCAAGCGGCGTTCTTGCGCAACCTCGAGCGCGGCGAGGCATATGCACAAGAAGCTCCCACTTTGTGGGACGTTGACTTTGGCACTGCAGTTGCACAAGCCGAACTCGAAGATCGCGAACGGCCCGGCGCCTATCACGACGTGGCGTTTGCGCGCAGCGATGGTGGCAACGTGGTGATCTCGACCACGCGGCCTGAACTCATTCCTGCATGCGTTGCACTCGTTGCGCACCCCGACGACGATCGCTACAAACCACTGTTCGGCACCACCGTGCGCACACCGCTGTTCGATGTCGAGGTACCCGTGTGCGCACACGAACTTGCACAAATCGACAAGGGCACCGGCATCGCAATGATCTGCACCTTTGGCGACCTCACCGACGTCATTTGGTGGCGCGAATTGGATTTGCCCACACGAGCGATCATTGGACGTGACGGTCGCATCCTTACCGATGCACCGGAAGGGCTCACCGACGCCACGGGCCTCAGCCGCTACGCCCAACTAGCCGGCAAGACGGTGAAGCAAGCACAGGCGGTAATCGTCGAAATGCTCCGCGAGAGTGGCGACCTGCAGGCTGAGCCGCGCGCCATTACGCACCCCGTGAAGTTCTTCGAGAAGGGCGACCGTCCGCTTGAGATCGTCACCAGCCGCCAGTGGTATATCCGCAACGGCGGACGTGACGAGAACCTGCGCAACGCATTGACCGCTCGCGGCGATGACCTCGCCTGGCACCCCGACTTCATGCAGCACCGCTACACCAATTGGGTAGGCGGACTCAATGGCGACTGGCTCATCAGTCGCCAGCGCTACTTCGGCGTGCCGATTCCACTGTGGTATCGACTCGACGCTGCCAGCCAACCCGATTACAGCCAGCCGCTCGTGCCTGGCGCTACCCATCTGCCCATCGATCCCAGCGCCGATACACCCGATGGCTATACCGAAAGCCAGCGCGGCAAGCCAGGCGGTTTCATGGGTGACGCCGACGTCATGGACACGTGGGCCACGTCGTCACTCACGCCGCAACTCGCATCGAAATGGATCGCCGACGACTCCATGTTCGACGCAGTCTTCCCCATGGACGTGCGGCCGCAGGGTCACGACATCATTCGCACGTGGTTGTTCAGCACGATGGTGCGGTCGCATTTCGAACACGGCGTTGCACCATGGCGTAATGCCACGCTGTCGGGTTGGATTCTCGACCCGGATCGCAAGAAGATGTCGAAGTCGAAGGGCAATGTGGTCACGCCGATCGACCTGTTCGAGCAATACGGCAGCGATGCCGTGCGGTACTGGGCGGCAAGTGCGCGGCCCGGCGTAGACACTGCGTTCAGCGAAGACCAGATGAAGGTGGGCCGCAAGCTCGCGACCAAGTTGCTCAACGTCAGCAAGTTCGTACTGACCTTCGGTGAGGCCAGTGGATCGGTCACTCACCCGCTCGACGTGGCGATGCTGCACCGACTCGACGCTGTCGTCCGCGATGCGACGGTGGCATTCGAATCGTTCGACTACGCGCGCGCTCTCGAGCGCACTGAGTCCTTCTTCTGGTGGTTCTGTGACGATTACGTGGAGCTCGTTAAGACGCGTGCCTACGGCGAAGGTGGAGACACCGACTCGGCTCGCGTTGCCCTGCGCGCCGCACTCAGCACCATGCAACGTCTCTTTGCGCCGCATCTTCCGTTTGTCACCGACGAGGTGTGGGGATGGTGGCAAGGAGGCAGCATCCACCGCAGCGAGTGGCCGACGACATCGGCGCCCTCGCCCCTTGGCACTGCCGAGGAACTGCTCGATGTCGTGTGCGAAGTGCTCGCAGCCGTCCGGCGAACCAAGACTGAGGCGAAAGTCTCACAACGTGCCGCTGTCGAACACGTTGAGATTCGCGCGACAGACGCGCATCGTGCGCTCATTGAGTTGGCCGAGGTCGATCTTCGCAACGCTGGTGGCATTGCGGCAATCGACTTTGCCTCATCAAGCGGAGAACGCCCCGAGACGATTGTTCGTCTGGCACCTGCCGCCGACAATGCCTAACACCTCCGCGACTACCCTGTAGACGCACATGTCCAAGTACCGACGACCGTGGACGCACTATGCAGTGCTGACCTTCAATATCGTGATCGTCGTTGCACTCGTACTCGTGGGTATTGGTTTTCTCTGGACAGGACAGCGACTGGGTGGCCGCCAAGTGGTGTCGTTAAATCGTGATGAAACGGCCACCACCGTTGCCGAGGCCCAGGTCGAGCCGACCGAGGAATGGAACCTCGACGCGGGGGACCTCGAAGCAAAAAATTTCCTGATCACCGGATCTGATAACGGCGGGTGCGTCGACCCCGACTCGCCGTACGCGGGAGCATTCGGGGACCGCTCAGCATTCGGCGAGCGCAGCGACACGATCATGATCATTCGTGTCAGCCCGAAGGAAAACCAGGCGGCGTTTCTCTCATTCCCGCGCGACTTGTGGGTACAGATTGCCGGCTCCACCCGCAGCAACCGGATCAACACCGCCTTCGATCGCAAGAACCCCAACCGCCTTGTCGACACGATCTACCAAAACTTTGGCATCGAAGTCGACCACTACGTCAACATCGACTTCTGCGCCTTTAAGGACATCGTCGATGCTGTTGACGGTGTGAAGGTGCCTTTCGCCTACTCCACTCGAGACAAGAAGACCGGGCTATTCGTGCCCAACCCATCGTGCTACCAATTCTCTGGTGACCACGCACTCGCTTACGTGCGTTCGCGTTCCGGTTACTCCTACTACGACGAAGGCAAACAAGACTGGGTCTTCGATGGCACCGGCGACCTGGGCCGCATCTCTCGACAACAGGATTTCATTCGCCGCGCGATGCAGCGCGCGCTCGACAAGGGTTCAGGGAGTCCACGAGTCGCAAACGAACTGCTCAACGTTGCGCTCAAAAATGTGATCACCGACAATGACCTCACGCCGATTCGTATGCTGCAACTCGCTCAGGCAATGCGGGGCCTCAACACCAGCGGCATTCCGAGCTACACCATCGAGGCGTCCGGGCAAATGATCGGCGACCAGTCAGTGCTTATCCCGCGTCTCCAGAACGACACCATGCGTGAAGTGCTCGCATTGTTCCAGGGCAAGGCGAGCTTTGGTGTGCCCGCCGCGGCAACCGACGAGTCGATTGACAGTGCTCCCGCGTACATGGGCGTGGCATACATTGCTGCACCGATCAACGTCGAAACATCTCCCACCACCACTATTCCGGTCGTAGCTCCTGAGCAGGACACAATCGGCTTCGTTCCACCGAACGATCCGTCCTGTCGTTAGTCGAGCAAGGCGGCAAACGCCGCGGGAATGTCGCTTGGGCCAGACACCTTCGCGAATCGCGCACCCACCGACTCAGCAAAGTTGCGTGCCTCATCGGCATCGGTCGCAGGCGCCACCACGAGTAAATCGTCAAAGCCCACCGCGGCAACAGCAGCCTCGTCCTTGTTGGTCGCACGACAGTCCGACAGCAGCACCGCAACCTTGTGTGTTGCATGCGAACGATCCAGCTGTTCTCGTGCGGCCCGCAACGCACCGGCCAAATCGGTCGTGCCAAATCCGCGCAATGACAACACGCGATCGACAACATCTGCCGATTCGCGAAAAGCGTCTTGGGACTTCACCACCACCGACTCGTTGGAAAACATCACCACGCTGTAGTCATTGGGTTCGCGACTCGCCACCGCCGCTGCTGCAAGTGCCGCTGTGGCTAGGGGCTCGCCGCCCATCGAGCCGCTGCGATCAACAACAAGACACATTGCCGTCGTTGGCTTTGACCACTCACGAACGCGAAGCTCCTCGCGATCGACCGGCATCCCACTTGCGAGCCCAACTACTGCATCGACACTTGCATCAAGGTCGACGTCGGCCATGGTGTCTCCCATACGCATCGAACGCATCTTGCCGATACCGCGACCACGTACATCTGCGCGTTGCGACAGCTCCACCACTATCCGACCGGCGAGTTGTCGAGCCAACCGGCGTAACTCAGGGTCTGTTGCCGCCGTAAGGTCGGCGAGTAGGGCTAAGGCTTCGTCCGGAGACTCGCCCATCACGCCTTCGAATGCCTCTTCGTCGAGCTCGCCGACGTCGGGTGACACCCGCTCGAGCAGATCGTGCGCACCGAGTGCAGCCCGTGAGATGGTGCGCTTCCGCGAGGCGGCAATTACTCGGTCGGCTGCGGCGCCTTCGCTGACGCGTTGGCCGCCCCCTACGGGGCCGGGGCTTTTCCCGAATCCGTCGACCCCCGCGGTGATTCGAACACCGTCCGCCAAATCTCTTCGATTACCTCGTCAGAGGTGCGCGACACGCCTTCGCGCAGTCGCACCCGCCCACTTAGCGCTACGAGAGCCGACTCCAAACACGATGCTTCGTCGCTGCACGTCACGCCTCGTAGGGATGACAGGCTTGCTGCAACACGCGCCGCGTCAATTGCCCCGCGAACCGACGACCCCACACGCAAGTCCGAGTGCTGACGCGTGCGACGCACCACTTCCACCATTTTTGTAATCCACGCCGTATCAGGGGCACTGTCAATACCAACAAGTGCGCGTTCGACGATCGCCGTCTCTTCGTCGAAGGGTTGATATCCCATAGATACGCGGCACACGCGGTCATAAATCGCACCCGAGATGCGCGCGGTGCCCACTGCGTCGAACGGATTCATTGCAGCAACCAGTCGAAAGCCGGGCGCAGTGCGCACAATTCCCAGTCGTGGCACCGATACTTCCCCTTCGCTCATCACGGTGATTAGGACGTTCAGCGTTTCTTCGGGCACCCGATTGATTTCCTCTACGTACAGCAGCGCACCAAGTCTCATGGCCTCCAGGAGCGGCCCATCAAGGAACACCTCGGGTGAATAGCCCTCCTGCAGCACACGAGACGGATCAAACCCACCCACCAAACGCGCAGGGGTGAGTTCCGCGTTGCCCTCGACAAACCGAAATCCGACACCAAGGGAATCGGCGACTTGGCGAAGCAGTGTGGATTTTCCTGTTCCGGGTGGGCCCTCCAACAACACGTGACGGTCGGCAAGCAAAGCTGCAACCACCAACTCGGACTCGCGCGCGCGTCCTACGAGCGTTGGGCGAACTCGGGACACAATGTCCCGAGCGTGCTTCGTCATCGACGGGGCTCAGTCGTAGATGATGACGCCGCGAATGTTTTCGCCGTCGCGCATCGCCCGATATCCCTCATTGATGTCCTTCAACGCGTATGTCCGCGTCACAAGACCATCGAGGTCGAGTTGGCCTTCGCGATACAAATCCAGCAGCTTCGGAATGTCGGAACGAGGGTTCCCCGAACCAAAGAGCGAACCCACCAACTGCTTCTCCATCAACGTGAGATCGAGCAGGCTCATGGAGGCGCCGTACTCGAGGGCAGGATGAATGTTGGTGACAACAACGCGTCCACGCTTCGCAGCCAACGCCATCGCCTCACCGATCATCGCCCCGTTGCCGACGCCCATCGTCATGATTACCTTGTTCGCCATCGTGCCGCGGGTGAGTTCCTGTAGTAGCGGAACTGCCTCAGCCATCGAACTCGCCGTGTGCGTCGCACCAAACTCCATCGCCTTCTCCCGCTTGAACTCCACAGGGTCGATCGCGACGATGCGCTTCGCCCCAGCGATGCGTGCTCCTTGCACCGCATTTGCGCCAATGCCACCGACACCGACGACCACGACCGTGTCGCCTGGTTCTACTTCTGCCGCGTACACACTCGAGCCCCAGCCGGTGACCACGCCACAACCCAGAAGACAGGCGCGATCGAGCGGCACGTCCTTGTCAATCTTGATGCAGCTCGACTCGTGCACGACGGTATGTTCGGCGAACGTGCCGAGCAGACACATGATGCCGAGGTCTTTGCCATTGGCATGGTGACGGGAAGTCTGGTCAGCAATCTGCTTGCCGGTGCCAAGGTATGCGCCAAGGTCGCAGAGGTTTTGGTGACCAGTGCTACAGCTCACGCAACGACCGCACGAGGGAATGAACCCAAACACGACATGGTCGCCGGGCTGCAACCAACTCACTCCTGCGCCCACCTGAGTCACGACACCCGCGCCCTCGTGGCCGCCGATGATTGGCAACTCAAACGGCAGATCGCCCGTCACCAAGTGTTCATCGCTATGGCACATACCCGATGCGGATAGTTTCACGAGCACCTCGTTGGGCCCAGGTGCATCAAGTTCAACATCTTCAATGCTCCACGGAGCATTCAGTTCCCACAACACTGCGGCTTTCGTCTTCACGCACTCCCCCTTAGCAACGTCGTTCGCATGGGCGAACCCTGCCCCATTGTTGCCCAGTTGCCGTCGGTTGTGCCACCCCGCGCACAATCCAGAACACATAAGGGGAAACCGTGGGGCTACTGTGTGCGTATGGAACCCAGCGCCGTCAACACTTTCGAGGATCCCGTCGCCGATGTGGCCGTCGCACCAGAAGTGACCGAAGTACTCGTCGAAGAAATTTCCATCGACGGCATGTGCGGCGTGTACTGAGCCACTTGTTTTCCGCATGAGCATCACGCTCGAGTCGGCTTGCGAATTGCACCCCCAGGTGGCCTTGCGGCCCGAACCATTTGGTGCACTCGCCTATCACTATGGCAATCGACGCCTCATCTTTCTCAAACACCCCGATGTCGTCGCAGTTGTGCGAAGCCTCGCGGATCACGACGATCTACGTTCCGCGCTGGATGCACACGGTGTTACACCTGATCGCTGGCCAAGTTTTGTCGCAGCAATTGATTCCCTCAGCCGATCGGAGATCGTTCGTGCCCGCTAGTTCACTTGTTGATCAGATGAAAAGCGGGCTCGATGCCCCAATTTGTCTGACATGGGAGCTCACGTATGCCTGCAACCTGCAGTGCATCCATTGCTTGTCATCAAGTGGTCGTCGCGACCCGCGGGAGCTCGACACCGACGGCGCATTTGCGGTGCTCGACGAGTTGCGTGATTTACAGGTGTTTTACATCAATATTGGCGGCGGTGAGCCGATGATTCGTAAAGACTTCTTCGACATTCTGCGGAAAGCAGAAACAAACGGCATCGGCGTGAAGTTTTCGACTAACGGTGCGTACATCACCGCCGAAAATGCGCGAGAGCTTGCCGCAATGGATTATCTCGATATCCAGATCAGCCTCGACGGCGTCGACGCAGCCACGAACGATGCAGTCCGCGGGACAGGCTCATTCGACACCGCGATCACCGCGATGAACCACCTCCGCGACGCAGGCTTTGGTGCATTCAAGATCTCCGTCGTCGTCACCCGGCACAATGTGGCCCAGCTCGATGCATTCAAGGCGCTCGCCGACTCGTATGGTGCGCAACTGCGCATCACGCGCCTGCGCCCCGCTGGCCGCGGTGCCGACACCTGGAACCAACTACACCCCACACAGGATCAGCAACGAGCGATTTATGCGTGGTTGATGCGTCACGGCGAAAATGTGCTGACGGGTGATTCCTTTTTCCACCTCAACGCACTTGGCGACTCGCTTCCCGGTCTCAACTTGTGCGGTGCTGGACGTGTGGTGTGCCTAATCGATCCGATCGGCGACGTGTACGCATGCCCGTTTGTCATCCACGAGCAATTCAAAGCGGGTTCGGTGCTTGACGAAGGCGGCTTCACCCACGTCTGGCGATCGAGTGACCTCTTCACCTCCTTGCGTGAACCTGAGTCCGCGGGGGCATGCGCCTCATGCGGCAGCTACGACGCCTGCCAAGGCGGATGCATGGCCGCCAAGTTCTTTACTGGATTGCCACTCGACGGCCCCGATCCCGAATGCGTCACCGGGCACGGCGAATCCGCGCTCGCCGTCTCGATTGCCATCCGGCCTAAGCCGTCGATGGACCATTCCAGACGGGTGGCATTGACCTCCCGTTAGGTCTTATCGCGTAGGCGACTCCGCCGCGGTCGCCATCGGCAACAATGGGAACGATGAATCCTCTCCTCGCCGTGGCGGCTGTCATTGTGTCGTATTTGCTCGGCACATTCCCGAGCGCGCTGATTGTCGCCAAGCGCGGTGGTATCGATGTCACCAAGGAAGGCTCAGGCAACCCCGGTACGTCAAATGTCGTGCGTCTCCTTGGGTGGAAGTACGGCGCCGTCGTATTCATCGCCGACATTCTCAAAGGATCACTGTCGGTTGCGCTGGGTTGGTTCGTCGCGAGCGACCGCGTCTCGATGCTCGCATTCGGTTGCGCGTACGCAGCAGTCATCGGCCATACCTTCCCCGTCACACGCGGATTCAAGGGCGGCAAGGGAGTCGCCACCGGTGGTGGATCGATGTATGTGTTGTATCCGCTGATGAGCCTCGTCCTGTGCACCTCTTGGTTTGTGATTCGCAAAATCACCGGCAAGTCCTCGGTTGCATCACTCGCGATCACCATCGCAGTACCCGTCTACGTCGTGATTTTCCGCGACGCATTGTGGGAACTCGCCGCCACGCTCGGACTCGTGGCCCTCGTCATCATTCGGCACCTCCCCAATATCCGCAGGCTGCGCAGTAACGAAGAACACGCGGCATAGGTCTCGGACAATGCCCCAGATCATCAACGATGTCTTTGATTGGTTGAAGGACTTCGCCTCCTCCCCGTGGTTTTACGCGATCATCTTCATCATTGCGGTGCTCGATGCAGTACTCCCCATCGTCCCCAGCGAAACCATGGTCATTATTGGTGGCGTTAGCGCGGGAGCTGGTGAACTCGAGATCGCGTTCGTCATTCTCGCCGGCGCCTTGGGAGCATTCACTGGCGACAACTTGTCGTACCTCATCGGTCGACGGGGCAGCAACTGGGTACGCGGTCGCTACGCGCGTAGTCCGTCCGGCGAAAAGAAGCTGGACCAGGTGATCGACCAAATACATGAGCGTGGTGGCCTCCTCATCATCACTGCACGCTTTATTCCCGGTGGCCGCACGATTCTCACCCTTGCATGTGGCATCACGCGACAGCCTCGCCCCTGGTTCATGAAGTGGACCGCAATCGCCGCAATCATCTGGGCCCATTACGCAGCATTGCTTGGCTTCATCGGCGGCAAAACCTTTGAGGACAACCACGCCCTCGCCTTCGGTGTTGCGTTCGGCACTGCGATTTCCGTGACGATTGTGATCGAGGCGATCCGATGGGTCATTAAGCGTCGTAACAACGGAACGTCGAACGCCTGACAGACTGACCGCATGACGGTCGAGCTCGGCACACTTTCGTGGCCCATGGTCGCTAATTCGCGCCCGATTCTTGTGGTGCCAGTTGGCTCATGCGAGCAACACGGCCCGCACCTGCCACTTTCAACCGACACGATTGTTGCTGAACGGCTCTGCGCGCATGTCGATGACGTGCTCGTCGCCCCAAGTATTGCGATTGCCGCTAGCGGAGAGCACGCAGGTTTTGCCGGCACGCTATCAATCGGCAATGAGGCACTCACCCGAGTACTCATCGAACTTGTTCGAAGTGCCGATTGGGCAATGGGTGTCATCTTCGTCAATGGCCACGGCGGCAATATGCGCGCAATATCTCTCGCAACGAGCGCCCTCCGGGCCGAATCACGACGTGCCGCCGCTTGGGCGCCTCAACTGGATGGCGATGCCCACGCCGGTCACACTGAGACATCAATGATGCTGGCGCTCGCGCCCCACCTCGTTGACATGACACGTGCCGATGCGGGAAATACGGCACCCCTTCGCGACGTGATGACCGATATCCGCGAGGGCGGGATCCGCGCGGTAAGCGCAAACGGCATTCTTGGCAACCCACGCACAGCAACTCGGGACGAGGGCGAACGCATCGTCGCAGCCTTGGTCGACGACTTACGTCGATTCGTGGATGCTTGCCGCAAGGAATGGACATGACGCGTTTCGTGGTAGACGAGTCGTGGCGGCGCGATGGTGTTGTCGTGTTTGCCGGCTCACCATTGTCGCGGTTCACATTCTCGGGTACGAAGTTCGTTGAGCAAGTCGAAAGCGGTACCGACCTCCGTGCTGGAAATGATGAGCTGATTGAACGGTTACTCGACGCCGGTGCGATACATCCGCTCCCTGGGCCACACCCTTTTCACCCGTCGGACGTCACTGTGGTGATTCCGGCGCACATCGTCACCGCGGTTGATCGTGACGCGCTGAGCGCACTCGTGGCTGCACTCCCTCGCGACACGCCGGTCATCGTGGTTGATGATGCTTCTCCGCTCGCATTCATTGTGCCGGATACTGCCCGCGTCATCCGCCAACACACGCAACGCGGACCAGCGGCGGCACGCAATGCCGGGCTTCGTGAGGTGACAACATCCTTTGCTGCGTTTATCGATAGTGATGTCAAACCACCCGCAGATCTGCTCGACAACTTGTTGCCGTATTTTGTCGACGAGCAAGTCGGTCTTGTCGCGCCGCGCATTGTGTCTCGACCGAGTTCGGGTCTGATCGCTCGTTACGAATGCCAACGATCGCCGCTCGACTTTGGACCCACCGAAGGACGAGTGCGCGCCGGCACCCGGATCAGCTACGTGCCCTCGGCAACGTGGGTATGTCGCACCGAAGCAATCCGCGCAATCGACGGATTCGATGAATCGATGATCACAGGTGAAGACGTCGACGCAGTATGGCGACTCGACTTGGCCGGCTGGCGTTGCCGCTACCAACCCGATGTCTCCTGCGAGCATGCTCCACGCGCGACGTTGACCGCGATGCTTTCTCAGCGGATGGGATATGGACGATCAGCAGCGGGTCTCGCTGCCAAACATGGATCCCGAGTCGCCCCCGCGCGCACCACCGCGGCTGTCGCTGGCGCCTGGACGGTCGGTGCACTGTTGTCACCGCTACTCGGCATTGTCATCGCCGCCATCGATGCAATGCGATTGAGCAAGACCCTGCGCTCTACTGCACCTGCAGAGATCGCCCGACTTTCGCTGCGCGCGCACCGACATGCGGGAGCAATGTTCGCTGCCGCAATCACACGCACATGGTGGCCATTGGCGCTCGTCGCCGCACTCTTTTCTCGGCGTGCACGCCGAACACTCATCGCGGCGGCAGTGATTCCTGCCGCACTTGAGTGGCGACAACGACACGCCTCAATCGACCCAGTGCGATTTCTCGTCATCCGCATACTTGACGACGCGGCGTACGGAATCGGGGTATGGCAGGGTGTCCGACGCCATCGGAGCATCGCCGCGATCCGACCGTCTATTACGCGGCGGTGAACCCCGCTACCGTGGCGTGCCGTGACGCTGCGATTGACCGTGCAACGCGACGCCTGGAGTGCGGCTGTCCGCAGCACGGCGTCCAGCCTCGGCGACATGATTCCCGTGATCAAGGGCAATGGCTACGGCTTCGGAGCACACGTCCTTATGTCGCATGCCATCTTGTTCGCCGACACGATTGCGGTCGGCACAATTTATGAATCGCGCACCGTGCCTTCGTCGCATGCACCAATGGTGCTCACCCCAGTTGGCAATGACGTCGGGTCGCTCACGGTACACCCCCGCGCGATCCTGACCGTCGGATCGCCCGACCACCTCACCACATTGCAGCGTCTCGGATACAACGGTCGCATCGTGATCAAATTGCGTTCGTCAATGAACAGATATGGCATTGATCCAGATGAATGCAATGCGATTCGGGGCACCGCAGAAACGTCCGGGATCGAAATAGCAGGATGGTCACTGCACCCGCCTCTCGCAGAGAACGGCCGCGACCACGCTTCCGAAGTGTCCACGTGGTTGTCACGACTCGACGCCACACTCCCTCTCTACGTCAGCCATGTCGGGGCCGCCTCACTCACCGCACTGCGCAGCCAACATCCGCAGCATCGCATTGTGGTCCGGAGTGGCACCGAGTTGTGGCTAGGCGACAAGGCCCACATGCGACTGTCAACCGAAGTCGTTGATGTCCGTCGTGGCGTCACGGGTACCGCCGGGTATCGCCCAAATGCAGTGCCGAGTGGTGCGACGATCGTCATGGTGGGTGCCGGATCGAGTCATGGCATCGGCGCCCTCACCGATGGCGCAAGTCCATTTCACTTTGGCAAACAGCGCATGCCGCTCCTCGAAGCGCCGCATATGCACACGTCGATGCTCATCGTCAACGCCGAATCGCCGTGTCCGCAATACGGAGACTCAATCGACGTGCAACAACCGATGACGCGCGTGTTTCCCGACGTAATCGACTGGGTGTGAAGACCCGGTACGCCAGCCTCGACGTCACGAGAGCAGTCGCGCTACTCGGCGTGGTCGCGCTCAATTTCCACGGTTACCTCAACGGCGGCGAGGCATTCCGACCATCGAACCCCACGCTCTGGAACCGTGTGTTTAGCCCACTCACCGGAATTCTCTCGACACGTTTCGCCGCGACGTTCGTTCTTGTCGCTGGTATCGGCATGACACTGTTCATGGCAGGGGCCACAGGCAATGCCGAGGAATCCCGCCGAAGACGCCTCGTGCTGTTGCGACGCGGCGCAGCGCTGTTCGGCGTGGGGGCAATCCTGCAATGGGTCTGGCCGGGGACCATCCTGTTCTATTACGGCGCATATTTCATGATCGGTGCGGCGATCGTTGCCTGGTCAACCCGTGCACTGGTAATCGTTGCAACGATCACCTCGTTGTTCTCCGCGGTACTGACCGGCTGGCGCGGGAACCGCCTCCTTGCCGGCGACCCCACGCGATGGCTTTCTCCTCCGGTTGATTCGCCGCGCAACTTGGTCATCCGCGTCTTCGTTGACTACACACACCCTGTTGTTCCCTGGCTGGTGTTTGTCATTGGCGGCATCGTGCTCGGCCGTCACCTTGCCACACTCCCGGCATTTCGTTTTCGCCTCATGACGGTGTGCGTCGCGGTGCTCGTCGGCACACACGTTCTGCGTTCGCGTACATGGCGATCGCCCGTACTCACCACCGACGACGTCATACGTCGCGTCATCGTCTCTACGGATCCGTACGATCGCGCAATCGGCTATGTACTTTCCACACTTGCCGTCGCACTTCTTGCTTTTTGTGTTATTTCACTTGTCTGTGAACACCTTGCCGACGGTCGTGCCGTAGACGCCTTGTCGCAGGTGGGCTCAATGTCACTCACGTTGTATTTCGGACACGTGCTTTTCTACAACGTCCTTGTGAGGCAACTTGGCCTTGTTGGCCCCGATGGTCTCGGTAGCGCCTTATTGCTGACGTTGCTATACGTCATCCCGGCATTCGTCTTTGCGCTGTGGTGGAAGTCAGTCGTTGGCACTGGCCCCGCCGAACGTGCGTATCGAATCATTGGCGGATGACGTGTTCGGTGCATGGACGTCGATACTTGCCGACGAAGTCACTCAGCCCTACTTCATCCAACTCGAGCAGTTCGTTGCCGACGAGCGTTCGCATGGTGAGGTCTACCCCGCACGAGATCACATGTTCACTGCGCTACACATCACTGCACCACACGACACTCGCGTTGTCATGCTCGGCCAAGACCCCTATCACGGTGCCGGCCAAGCGCATGGTTTGGCATTTTCCGTCCCTACCAACACACCTGTCCCGCCGTCCCTGCGCAACGTGTTCATCGAACTGCGTGACGATGTGGGGTGTGCGGTTCCCCTTTCCGGCAACCTTGAGCTGTGGGCACAGCAAGGCGTGTTGTTGTTGAACACCGCACTCACTGTGCGCGCAGGCTCGGCAGGCTCACACGCCGGCAAGGGCTGGGAAACGTTCACCGATCGCATCATTGCCACACTCGGCTCGCGAGTAGAGCACTGCGTATTTCTCTTATGGGGTCGCCATGCCGCAAAGAAGGCATCGCTCATCGCCGACCACCACACAATCATTACCTCTGCACATCCCTCGCCTCTGTCTGCGCACAACGGGTTTTTCGGCTCGCGACCGTTCACACGAGCCAACGCCGCACTCATTGCCCACAACCAAACGCCGATCAATTGGTCAGTCATCGCAAGCAGATAAGTTCAACGAATGGGTTCAGTGCGCCGTCACGCCATAATCACCTGCAGCGCAGCTGAAGTCTGGACACTCGTCGGTGCGCCGGAGCGTTTACACGAATGGTTCCCCACTACCGAAACGCGTGTGGAGGGCAGCACCCGATGGGTCACGCTCGCATCGGGCATCACTTTCGAAGAACAGATTGTCACGCTCGACCACGACCTTCGCCGGTTTCAGTATCGAATCCTCAATAATCCAATCGTCACTGAACACCTCGGCACCGTCGACGTCATCGAGGACGGGCCAGATCGCTGCATCGTCGTGTACTCCACCAACATGGAACCCGAGGTCCTCGCACTGCCTATAGCGGGCGCCGCCGGCATCGGGCTCGAGCGCCTCGCCGAGCGATTCGGACGGAGCATGTAGTGGGCCGCAAGATTCTCTTCATCACGACAGACCAGCAGCGTTACGACGCACTCGGCTGCAACGGCGGCACAATTGCGCGCACGCCAACAATCGATGCACTCGCCGCCCGAGGCGTTACCTTCGACCGTGCGCATCCACAAAATGTCGTGTGTATGCCGTCGCGCTCGACGATGCTCACTGGCCAACACGTCGCAACCCACGGTGTGTGGATGAATGGTGTTCCGCTGCCCGCCGATGCGCCGTCCATCGCCGCTGATCTTCGGCGTGCCGGCTACTCGACCGCACTCATTGGCAAGGCCCACTTCGAACCGCTTCTCGATCCCTTCCTCCGATTCACCGAGAACCGCCTCGGTGTCGACCGCGTCAACACCGATGATCCGCTCGACCCACACCGCGGATTCGACCACATGGAACTTGCCACGCATGGTGCGGCGGGTCAGTTGCACTACTCCACCTGGTTGCGGGATCACCACGCCGAGCATGCCTTCAGTTACTACCCCGTGCTCGACGGCGAGCTCCAGGTAAACGCCGCAGGCGGTGGCGATACAGGCGCACCGCAGGTGAAAGTGAATCCGATTCCACGCGAGTGGTATCACACCGAATGGGTCGCTGACCGCACCATCGCATGGTTGAATGCACTACCCGAGGATCGCGACTGGTTCTGCTGGATGAGTTTTCCCGACCCGCACCACCCGTGGGATCCGCCTGCGAACGAACTCCATCGTGTCAACTGGCGCGACGTCGATTTGCCAGATGGATACATCGCCGATCGCGACAAGCGCGAACGCGTTCTCGACGACAAGCTGCGTCACTGGCGCGGATGGTATGACGGCACGTTTGTCTCCAACTATGAGGCACCAGCGAAGTGGGTGCCCGCAACCATTACCGACGACCAAGTGCGCGAGGTCAACGCCTTTACACATGTCGAAAACGAATTGATTGACGAGGCCATTGCCCGCGTGCTCGGCACAATCACCGACCGCGGATGGTCAAACGACCTTGACGTGCTCTACACCACTGACCACGGTGAGTTTCAAGGAGATTTCGGCCTGTTGTTCAAGGGCCCCTACCACGTGGACGCACTCATGCGTCTCCCGCTTATTTGGTCGCCTGCACCGAGTGCAGGCGTCACACCTGCTCGCGTGCAGGCTCCAGTTGGGCTCGTTTCGCTCGCGGCCACCTTTGCCGACATTGCCGGCCTCCCGCGTCCCACCTACACCGAAGCGCCACGGCTACCCGTGAGCGACGCAGAAGCACGCACACTCGGTCACGAACGCGTGCTCACCGAGTGGGACAGCGTCCTCTTCGGCAAAATCGTTCGTCTCCGCACGATTTGTCGCGACAACTGGGTGTGCACGGCGGCACTCGACGGCACAATGAACCGGCGCGGCGAGGGCGAGCTGTACGACCTGGCCAACGATCCACTACAGCGAAACAACCTGTGGGACGACGCGAATCACCAGGCGATTCGCGATGATCTGCTCGCTGACCTCTGGGCCAACCTGCCTACGACCGCGATGCCACTGCGCACGGTCGACGCACCGGTGTGAACTAGAGCGCAGGGATCTGCTGCGTCACGCAGTGGACGCCACCGCCTCCATACGCGAGCACCCCACCGACATCGAGGCCCACGACCTCGCGGTCCGGGATGAATTCCGCAAGTAGGGCAAGCATCTCGTCGTCGTCGGGGTACCCACTCACCGGCACAATGACGCCGCCGTTGACGAGGTAAAAGTTCAGGTACGGCACCTGCATGGTGCGACCGCCCCATTCGATAACCGGCAAGACCGGAATCTCGCGCACAACAAGCCCGTGCCGTTCGGCAATCGCACGATTTGCCTGCAACTGATCGTGATCGACGAGTGTCATGTCAGCACACCCTTGCACTACGAGGACACCCGGCGCCACAAATGCGGCCACATTGTCGACGTGGCCATCGGTGTCGTCGTCCATCGACAACCCGTGGGGCAGCCACACCACTTCACGCACCCCGAGTTCGTTGCAGAGATGCCTCTCAATTGCCGTGCGATCAAGGTGGGGGTTGCGATTCGGATTGAGCAAGCACTGCTCGGTAGTTACTACCGTGGCACCATCAACGGTGATTGATCCGCCTTCAAGCACCATGTCGATTGCACGAGCGTGGTGACCTGCGTGAGCCGCCCACCTCGCGGCGAGCTGCGCATCACTTTCAAATGGCGTGAACTTGTTTCCCCACCCGTTGAAGATCCAATCTTGGGCAACGAGTTGTCCCGACTCGATTGCGTAAATCGGTCCCGAGTCCCGCACCCAGGAGTCATCAATGGGAATGCCCACGACCTCGATGCCGTCGCCACATGCGTGTTGCGCTTCGTCAATATCGCCTGGCATCGCGATCATCGTCACTGGCTCAAAGCCGGAGATGGTGCGGGCAAGCGCCGCATGGGCCCGCTTGGCTTCTGCCATGTGCTTGTCGTACAGATCGCGCCGCGTCGGCCAACAGATGAGTGTTCGTTGGTGAGCCGAGAATTCACCGGGAACGGTCAACGCTCATCCCCATCAAGTGACAGCAACGACTCGTACAGCTCAGGTCGACGATCGCGGAACAACCCCCAAGACAAACGCATTGCGCGCAGTGCCTCAAGATCGAATGATGCCGTGAGTACTGCCTCGCCGTCCCGCCCTGCCTCGGCCACTTTGGCACCCGTGTTGTCGGCAATGAACGAAGAACCGTAGAAGGTGATCTCGGTGGAGATTCCGCGCTCGGTTCCGTAGCGGTTTGCCGCCACGACCGGCATCAGGTTGGCACCTGCATGACCCTGCATCACCCGTTGCCAATGCGCCGACGAATCCCATGCCGGGTTGGGTGGCTCACTGCCGATTGCCGTTGGATACAACAGCATCTCGGCCCCTTGCAACGCCATGGCGCGGGCGGCTTCGGGAAACCACTGATCCCAACAAATACCTACGCCGATCACACCATGCTGTGTCTGCCACACGCGGAATCCGGTGTCACCTGGACTGAAATAAAACTTCTCGGTGTAGCCGGGGCCATCAGGAATGTGGCTCTTGCGGTAGTGACCGAGTGGCGCACCGTCGGCATCGAGCACGACGACCGTGTTGAACAGCGCATTGTTGGCGCGTTCATACACGCTGATCGGCAACACCACGCCGAGCTCTGCAGCAAGTCGCGAGAAATACGCAACCGTGGGATGCCCGTCGAGCGGGAGTGCACGCGCGAGATCCTCGGCGCGCTGATCTTTACAGAAATAATGCCCCTCGAAGAGTTCAGGAATCAATACCACCTGCGCACCCTCGGCCGCGGCCACACGCACAAGTCGCTCGGCAGTCGCGATATTGGTGGCAACGTCCGGCGCCATCGCCATCTGGATGGCGGAAACAATCATTGACTGAGTGCCGACTCAATCGCCGTCACAACAGCGGCATCGTCAGGAGCGGTCTTGGGATGGAATCGAGCAACCACATTGCCTGATCGATCGACCACGAACTTCTCGAAGTTCCAGCGAATGTCGCCGTTATAGCCCTCTCCATCCGTTACTTCGGCAAGTGCCGCATACATCGGATGGCGCCCCTCACCGTTCACGTCGACTTTCTCGGTAAGGGGAAAAGTGACATTGAACGACGTCGAACAAAACTCGCTGATCTCGGCGGCAGTACCGGGCTCCTGCCCCATGAACTGGTTGCACGGCACGCCGAGCACCGTGAAACCCTGTGCGCCAAATCGCTCGTGAATCGATTGCAACGCGGCGTACTGCGGGGTGAGCCCACACTTCGAAGCCACGTTGACCACCAAGACAACCTTGCCCCGCAGCACATCCAAGGCGTTTCCGCTGCCGATTAAGGGAGAGATGGGATTAGTAAAGACGCTCATTCGTGATGCTCCAATCGCTGAGGCGTATTGACGAGCGTATCCGTCGCTTCTCACCTGCTACACAAGACGGGTGCCTCGTAAGACCTTCGACGCGTCGTACTACTCGCGCTTTTATTCGAGTCTGCCCGTCCACACACGCAAGAAGGTGGCCGACCTCGCCGAAGCCGTACACGCACTCTGCGGTTGGTGGGATGTCCGCGTGCGTTCAGTCCTCGATGTGGGGTCTGGCCCGGGCTATTGGCGCGACTGGTATCGGGAGCGTCACCCTCGCGTGCGCGTGCAATCGATCGACGTCAGCGAGCATGCGTGCAAGCGCTACGGACACGATCTGCGCGACATCACTACATGGGCGCCATCAAAACCGTTCGATCTCGTCGTGTGTCAAGGCGTGCTGCAATACGTCAACGACGCTGCCGCTTCACGGGCAATTGCCAACCTCGCTGCCGCAACTCGGCACGCAATGTATTTGGAAATTCCCACGATCGATGACCGCAAGCATGTGGTTGACGTAGATGCCACCGACATGGAGATTCACTGGCGCAGTGGCGAGTGGTACCGCAAGCGTTTACAACGTCATTTCACGCAGGCCGGCGCGGGTTTGTGGATAGCGAAGTCGAGCACGATTGCGCTTTACGAACTGGAGCGCGCCGACAACTAGCCGCGATGACGCAGCGTCGCCCAAACGGTCGACGTGCAGGCAGCCGCAGCGAGCGCCTTCAGCGCGTCACCCACGAGGAACGGCGCAACGCCGAGCTCGATTGCATTGGGGTCGCCAACGGCGAGCCCAATGTTGAGGTGCATGGCGAGCCACGATGCGCCAAACGCATAGATGATCGCCGAGCCCATCACCATTGCAGGAAGCGAGGTGGCAAAGTTGCGATCATGTCGACGTTCGGCGAGCATGCCGATCACCGCGGCAGCAACAATGAAGCCGACAAGGTAGCCCATCGTTGCGCCGGTGCCCTCTGACCAACCGCCCTTACCACCTTGGTAGAAGGGCAAGCCAACGAGTCCAGCGACCCAGTACAGGCCCATGCCGAGTGCTCCGCGGCGCATTCCCAGCGCAGCACCGGTCAGCAACACCGCAAACGTCTGCAGGGTCAGCGGGACTGGAGTAAAGCCCAACGGAATCGAGACCTGAGCGGAGGCTGCGGTGAACAACACCGCAAGCGACACAAGCACGGCGTCGCGCGCAATGCGCTGCGAACGAGTGTGGGTGGTGACGACGAGATCGCCAAGTACGAGGGAGGATGCGGCGCTATTCATGACTAGAAACGCTACCCCCGGACGGGGGTACTCCGAAATTGGGGTGCGCTCGGTCACGTCGCACTTTCGTATCATGGCGCCATGACGAACTCGGTTGCTGACGCGTTCCACCTCGCCGAGGAAGCCGGCGCCCGCATTACCGCGATTTTTGGTCGTCGTCACGATCTGCTCGTCGTGCTCGGCTCCGGTTGGTCGGAAGCGATTCCCACTCTCGAGGCGGCCTCCGCCACACCGCCACAATCGATCGCCGTCACCGAGATCCCTGGATTTGCCAAACCTTCCGCCCTCGGCCACGGCGGTGCACTCGTGTCGATCACCATTGGCAACATCGCGGTACTGCTCCTCACCGGTCGCACGCACCTGTACGAAGGACACGGCGTGCATGCGGTTGTCCACGGAGTGCGCGCCGCGCACGCCAACGGATGCAGTGCCGTTCTCCTGACGAACGGTGCCGGCTGTCTGCGCCCCGACTGGCAGGTGGGTACGCCGGTCGTCATCACCGATCACATCAATCTCACTGGGCATTCGCCACTTACGGGCGACAACCCGCCCGCGCCACACGCCGGTCGATTCGTCGATCTCACCGACGCTTACTCACAACAACTGCGCGATGTTGTGCGCAGCGTCGACCCGACGATCAACGAGGCGGTGTATATCGGCTTGCACGGACCACACTTCGAAACGCCGGCCGAGATCAGGGCAATGGCGAATTGGGGTGCCGACATGGTGGGCATGTCGACGGTGCTCGAAGTGATCGCTGCGCGTCATCTTGCGATGCAGGTGTTGGCCTTGTCGCTCGCCACCAACCAGGCGGCAGGTATGAGCGGCGAAAAACTCTCCGGCGAAGAGGTGATCGCAGTGGGCAAAGATTCAGCGCCGCGGGTTGCCGAATTGTTGCGCAAAGTCCTTGTTGCCATCGACCACAACGGCGTGATTGTCCCATGACCGACCGTCTTGCCATCGTCAACGCCACGGCGATCGTCGCCGACGACAATGCCACTGTCGTTCCGACCGCCACGCTTGTTGTGGCTGACGACGGCAGGATTCGCGCACTTGCGGCGGGCAACGTGCCACATGATGCCCGCGACGTGATCGATGCGCGTGGCGGCATTGTGATGCCAGGCCTCATCAACGCACACACACACCTGGCAATGACCCTCTTTCGCGGTCTCGCCGACGACATCACGCTCGAGGATTTCCTTGCGCGACTCATGCCCGCCGAATTCGCCGTGCTCTCCCCTGAGGCGGTGGCGGCGGGCACCCGACTTGCCGCACTTGAGTCGTTGCGCGGTGGCATCACCACTGCACTCGACATGTACTACCTACCCGAGTCAATCGTGGACATTGCACGCGAGACTCGCATGCGCATCCATACCGGGCCAACACTGCTCGAGTTCGATGGCCCCGAGCGACTCGTGTTCGATGCGCGACTGGCATGGGCAAAGCGATGGCTGGAGCGCGCAAAGGCCGACAACGATGTCGCGTCACAGTGGCTCGGACCGCACAGCACCTACCTCATGGGTGAGGATCATCTGCGTCGTACCGCTGCCCTCGCACAGCAGTGCGGCGCACGCATTCATGTTCATGCGGCCGAGACGCGTGGCGAGATGCAACAAGTAGCCGATCGCCACGGCGGCAAGAGCCCTATCGAGGTGTTGCACGACACCGGCCTGCTCCCTAATGCAGTTCTTGCTCATGGCGTGCACCTGTCTGATACCGATATCGCCGCGATTGCTGCTGCTCGAGCCACCGTTGTCCACTGCCCGGCATCAAACTTCAAACTCGCCAGCGGATTTGCACGCGTGGTCGATCTCCTTCGCGGTGGCGTAAACGTTGCCTTGGGCACCGACGGGCCTGCCTCGGGTAACGACCTTGACCTTTGGATTGCCATGCGCCTTGCGGGATACGGCCAGAAGAACGTCGCTCGCGACCCCACGGTGTTGCCTGCCCACCAAGTCGTACGCATGGCCACACTCAACGGAGCGCGCGCGCTCGGCATCGACCATCTCGTTGGGTCACTCGAGGTGGGTAAGCAAGCCGATGTGATAGTCCTCGACGCCGAGTCTCCATCGCTCACTCCAACCTTCGACCCACATGTCGCAGTTGTCGCATCGGCGGGACGTGGCGACGTTCGCCACGTCATTGTCGACGGACACATCGTCGTGCGCGACCGCGTTGCACAGACAATTGACGTGACCGCCACCCTCGCGGCAGCGCACACGTTCGCCGAAACGGTGCGTTCGTCAGTAATCCAGCCATAATCAGTTCGGTATAAGGTCTCGACTATGCCAAACACTCCTGCGCCTATCGATTGGGAGGCGTTGCGCCAAGCCGCACGCGCCGCACAGTCGCATGCCTATGTGCCGTATTCCAAGTTCCGCGTTGGGGCGGCAGCGCTCGTTGACGACGGTCGCATCATCAGTGGCTGCAATATTGAAAATGCCTCATACGGCCTCACGTTGTGCGCCGAATGCGCGTTACTCGGCCAACTGCACATGGGTGGTGGCGGCAGGCTCGTGGCTGTTGTCTGCGTCGGTAACGACACACATGTCACCCCATGTGGTCGTTGTCGCCAACTCCTTTGGGAACACGGCGGACCAAACATGCTGCTTGAAGTTGAAGGTACGCCACGACCACTTTCAGAAATGTTGCCCGTGGCGTTCCCCGAACGCTCCGTGTTCGAGAACCCTGCCGGGTAAACCGCCATGCTGAGTGCCGACCAACTCGCGCAGTATCACCGAGACGGCTTTCTCGTGTTGCCAAATTTCGTATCAGCCGATGCATGTATGCGTTTGCGTGAGCGCGCAATGACATTGGCCGAAGAGCTCGTTCCCTCTCCCGAAGAGGCGACAATCTTTACCGCCGACGCCGACTCGCGTCATGCGGCAGATGACTACTTTCTATCGAGCGGCGACAAAATCCGATGCTTCTTTGAAAAAGATGCCTTTGATGAACACGGAACACTGCGCGCCGAAGCCCACCTCTGCCTAAACAAACTTGGCCACGCGATGCACGATTTGGACAATGAGTTTTCAACATTTAGCCGGACACCAGAAATGGCGGCCGTCACCCGTGACGTCGGCTTCGTCGACCCGCTTCTCCTGCAATCGATGTACATCTTCAAGCAGCCGCGTATTGGCGGCGAGGTCAACTGCCATACCGATCACACCTTCTTGTGGACCGAGCCGGTGTCCGTGGTCGGCTTCTGGATCGCCATCGACGACGCAACTATTGAGAACGGGTGTATGTGGGCATTGCCCGGCGGCCATCGCATCCCCGCTCGCTCGCGTTCGCGGCTCAACGATTCACGAACCGCCACCATTACCGACGTGCTTGACCCCACGCCGTATCCCACTGAAGGGCTGGTTCCTCTTGAGGCGCCGCGCGGCACACTCGTGGTGTTGCACGGTCTGCTGCCTCATCTCTCCGGTCCAAACCTGAGCGACAAACCACGTCATGCCTACACCGTCCACATCATCGACGGTGTTGCGAGATACCTGCCAGACAATTGGTTGCAGCGGCCCACCTTGCCGCTGCGCGGGTTCTAACGAACGAGTAACTCAGCAATCTGCAGTGCGTTCAAGGCTGCACCTTTACGCAAATTGTCATTAGAAATGAACAACGCAAGCCCGCGATCGCCGTCTACCGACGAGTCTTGACGAATGCGTCCAACAAAACTCGGGTCTCGTCCTGCAGCAAGGAGCGGCGTTGGCACATCTTCAAGCGCAACACCCTTCGCGGTGGAAAGAATCTCTCGCGCGCGATGCGGTGTGATCGACTTCGCGAACTCGGCATTGATACTGAGCGAGTGACCGGTGAAGACCGGCACACGCACACAGGTGCCCGACACCTTGAGATCATCAATATGCAAAATCTTGCGACTTTCATTGCGAAGTTTCTGCTCCTCATCGGTCTCAAACGATCCGTCGTCAACAATTGAACCAGCGAGTGGCAAGACGTTGTAAGCAATCGTCTTGGCGAACTTTTTTGACGCGGGAAAGGAGACCGCCGCACCGTCATACGTCAATGCATCTGCACCCACCGCTACCGCTTGCACCTGCGTGTCGAGTTCGCTCACGCCGGCTACACCAGCACCACTCACCGCCTGATAGGTGCTGGCAACGAGTCGCACGAGTTGCGCCTCGTCATGGAGCGGCTTGAGCACGGGCATTGCCGCCATCGTCGTGCAGTTGGGATTTGCGATGATGCCCTTCTTTGCCGCCTCCACGTCTTGCGGATTGACTTCGGCGACGATGAGCGGCACATCAGGGTTCATCCGCCACGCCGACGAATTGTCGATCACGGTTGCGCCGGACTGCGCATACTTTTCTGCGAGCGCACGCGAGGTTGTAGCACCTGCGGAGAACAGGACGATGTCGAGACCGCTCGGATCCGCTTCAGTCGCATCCTCAATAGTGATGGTGCGTCCGTTCCACTCGATCTGCTGACCCGCCGATCGCTCGGAAGCAAACAGACGCAACGAACTAATCGGGTACTTCCGCTCGGCGAGCAAGCGCAGCATCACCGTGCCCACCATTCCTGTTGCGCCAACTACTCCTACATGCATACGGACAGGCTAGTTGTCGATCAACCAGTTGCGTATTTGCTCGACCGTGAGATTGCTGCCACACACCACCGTCGCCGACGACATAGATCGGAGTTCTACGTGTTCGAGCAATGCTGCGATTCCCGCGACGCCCGCAGGCTCCACCATCAATCCGGCCACAGACGCCATGAGGCGCATAGAGGCAACCAGCGACTCGTCACTCACCAGAACCATGTCGTCCACCAAGTCGCGCATGTCATCCAATGCCTCGGGCACCGGCGTACGCACAGCGATGCCATCGGCAATCGTGGACACCGAATCACGTTCCACCACGCGGCCCGAATGCCACGAAGCGTGCATGGAGTCGGCTGCAGTACTACAGACGCCTACTACCCGTACATCGGGCGCATGGTGCTTCAACCATCGAGCCATTCCCGCAATCAGCGCGCCATTGCCCACGGGGATAACAACCTGGTCCCAGCACCGACCGGCCAGGAGCTCCATCGCAATGGTGCCGGCGCCCTCCGAGACGGCCACATCCAAGCCGTCTTCTACAAACCGTGCACCCGTCGACACGCAAAACGCCTTCGCCGCTTCCTTTGCGGCATCGAAGTTGTCTCCCACCTGACGCACCTCGGCGCCCATCGCCCGCATCCGCTCAATCTTCAGCGGATTCGCATTCGTCGCGCTGTACACGACCAACGATCGGCCCAAGGTTCTACAGGCATATGCCATGGCTTGACCAAAGTTGCCCGCCGTTGCACACACCACGTCGACACCAGCCAATGCTTCGGCGTTCTCACGGACGAAGAAATCGGCTCCTCGTCCCTTGAAACTACGAATGGGGTTGAGCGTTTCTACCTTCAACGTGGTGGTTACGCCGAGCGACGCCGACAATGGCTCACATTCATATTGGGGAGACTGCAGAAAGACGTCGTTGATCGTGCGTGAGGCACGTTCGATTGCATCAAGCGACAACCGGTGTGTCACGACAGCAGCGTCACGGTCAACCACCAATGGCTGCGATTAACACCTCTAAGCGGCGCGACTGCCACACCATCCCTGCGCACCCGGCGCGCGAGCCGCGGAGAATGGTGAATCGACACAGTGGCGATTCTGCGGGCAACCTCCGGAATCGCGTACAGGAAGTCGAGGACTTCATCGGGCGACAACCGATTTGCCTGCCACCCGATTCTCGTCGACCAACGCATCAGGGCAAGGCGCTTGCCAATGACCGGTACCTTCCACAACTTACGCATCAGCATGCCCAACGGCACAAGCACCACATCGAGTGGCACCCACGACCGATAGTTCAAGATAACTGTTCCGCCATCGCGAGTAACCCGAAGTGCCTCACGAGTCAACGACAGAGCATCTGAACGCTCGCAGTGCTGCAAGGTGATATATGAAAACGCCACATCGACCATGCAATCCTCAATATGCAATGTGCGTCCATCATCTACATGAACCGTGCGCAGTCGTTCGGGACAGCCAAACTTGCCGACGGTTTCTCGGCATCGCTCAAGAAATGCCGCATCAATGTCGGCTGCCACAACCGCGGCACAACGATTCGTGAACGGTGCGGTCATTCGACCAATGCCACTGCCGATCTCCAACAGCGTCGCCGTCGCAAGGCGCTCTGGCCCAAGGCCGAACTGACGCATGTAGCGCTGCACTTCCTTGTCGCCGGTTGCCACGAAGTCAGCAAGCGTCAACTGCGAACCCGTCTCGTTGTTAAAGACCCACCCCGTGCTCCGCACGACGTCGTCCGCGGTAAGACCACCTTCGGTGCGATTACCCGCACTCTTCCAGGGCAAGAATTGCGCCCTGCGTGCTGTCGTCTTGGTCATCGTTGACGTACTACTTACGTTCCGGAAGCGGAGCCGAATAGTCGCTGCCACTGTCCAGGTCGAAGGCGCTATGCAATGAACGAATCGCCGCCTCTAAGTGCGCCCGGTCAACAACAACAGAAATGCGAATTGTCGAGGTTGAAATCATTTCGATGTTGACGCCATTGTCAGCAAGAACACGGAACATCTTGGCTGCGATACCAGGGCTCGACTTCATGCCTGCGCCCACCAGTGAAAGCTTCACAATGTTGTCGTCCTTGTTAATTCCGGTAGCGCCAACCTCACTCGCAACCCGCTCCAGAATCGGCTGCGCCGTTGTGACGTCGGCGTTAGGCAACGTGAACGAAATGTCTGTTGTGCCGTCGATCGACGTGTTCTGCACGATCATGTCGACGTTGACATTGGCTGCGGCAAGTGACTCGAACAACAAGGCAGACACGCCCGGCCGGTCAGGTACGCCAAGAAGCGTCATCTTTGACTCACCTACGTCGTGAACAACTCCCGAAATGATGGGGTCTTCCATCTTCCTTTTCCCTTCGTCATCGGCTCCCGAAACTCGAGTGCCTCCCTCCCACGTGAAACTTGAACGAACGTGAATCGGCACATTGTGATTTCGCGCGAACTCCACCGAACGCAACGCAAGCACCTTGCTTCCCGCTCCCGCCATCTCCAACATTTCGTCGAAACTCAACCACGGCAACTTGCGCGCTTGGGGCACAATGCGCGGATCAGCACTAAACACCCCAGTGACATCGGTGTAGATCTCGCACACGTCGGCCTTCAGCGCCGCCGCCATTGCCACCGCAGTCGTATCACTTCCTCCGCGGCCAAGTGTTGTCACTTCGCGCGCTGTGCTCACACCTTGGAACCCAGCAATAACGGCCACCTTGCCCTGGGCGAGCGCCTCACGAACTCGGTCACCCTTGATCTCAAGAATCTTGGCCTTGGTATGCGACGTATCAGTAATGATGCCCACCTGGCTGCCGGTGAAACTGACTGCATCACAGCCCATGTCATGTAAAGCCATACACAACAGCGACATTGAGATGCGTTCACCCGTGGTGAGCAGCATGTCCATTTCGCGACCCTGGGGGTTGGACGACACCTGTCGGGCGAGTTCGACCAAATTATCGGTCGCCTTCCCCATTGCCGACACCACCGCCACAACGTCATCGCCAGCGGCCCGACACGCCGCAATATGTCGGGCAACGTTCTTCATGCGCTCCGGATCGGCCACCGAAGTGCCTCCGAACTTCTGAACGATCAGTGCCACAGGTGTTTCACGCTAGTTGAGGATCAGTAGCCTTCAGGGGCGATGGGTACCGACAAGCGCAGCCGCAAAAAGCAGAACCGCCAACTTCGCCTCGAGCAGGTGGCCCGTCAAAGCAAGCGGCGCAAGGTGCAGCGCAATGTCATTCGCATCGGCATCGTGTTGGCAATCGTGGTCAGCGTCGGCGGCGTCATCGCGGTATCGGGCAATGACCCTGAACCCGCAGTCACTCCCGATACCACCGCGGCAACCACCGACACCACCGCGGTTACCCCACCCGCTGGACGCACGATCACCGGCCCTACCCCGTGCCCAATGGCCGATGGCAGCGAAGAGCGCGTCGCTCAGTTTGAGCAGGCACCACCCACGTGCATTGAAGAAGGCGTCACATATTCAGCAATCGTTGAGACAAATAAAGGCTCCTTCACCATCGAACTGGATGCGACGGCCGCCCCACAGACGGTCAACAACTTCGTCGTTCTTGCTCGCTACAAGTACTTCGATGGCACCTCTTGCCACCGTGCAATTCCCAATTTCGTCGTGCAGTGTGGCGACCCCACCGCCACTGGCTCGGGTGGCCCCGGATATCAATTCGCTGATGAGCTCCCGCAAGAAGGCCAATACAAAGTGGGCTCGATTGCCATGGCTAACTCAGGACCAAACACCAATGGCAGCCAGTTCTTCGTGATCACTGGCAGCGATGGTGCATCACTTCCTGCGAACTACAGCTTGTTCGGTCAAGTCACCGACGGACTCGACAGCACAGTGCCGGCTCTCGATGCAGCAGGTAACCCGGCAGACAACGGTGTTCCACCACTTGAGCAACTGCTCATCAACTCAGTCACCATCGCCGAGTCATAAACACGCAATCGCGTTGTAACGAGATCCTTACTCCGGCAGCAAGCCGTGTACCACTACGTCACCGTGGGTGGTCCATGTGCCGTTAGCCAACATGAGTGCCGCTCCCGAAGGCACCTCGACGACCGTGGTGTTGGCGAGGTCAAGGCTGCGCTGCAGGCGATCCTTGCCCCATGATTCCGACTCGGTAATCAGTGCCAACCCCTTCACAAGACCGAGGCCGATTGCATACGCGCCGCCACGCGGATCAACCATCGGGTCGCACAGTGCAGCAGCACTCCCGGCAACGGCAACGAGTAACCCGTCATGTGCTTGTTGGCGTAGTGCCTCAAGTACCGGCGTCTCCATGATCGCGGAGCGCAAATGGATTGGTGAATCGCCCACCACATAGACCGCGGCGGCGTTGAGCAAGACCTCTGCGTGATGTGACTCAAGTGCATCGGCACGAGTGAAAACGGGTACCGACTTGACCGTGGCACCCATGCGCTGCGCCCACACTTCGGCTGCTCCGATCAACTTCTCGGGACCTTCAAATGCGTCCGCGGTCGGCAAGATCGCCACATAACCTGCGCGACCCGTAAGTGCCGCTCGATCAAGGTCATCGTTGCCCACGAACGGTGCGCCACCTTGCAGGATCAGCGTTCCGCGCATCCCCGCAAGGTAGCACCCGTCTCGCGCCGGTCGGTCGAACGATTGGTTCATTGGTTGAGAGTCATCACGCCTGACTACCGTGTCTCCATGGCTGACGGCTCAGTTCCCCAATTGGTTGGCGTTTGCGGCTCGGGAATCATGGGCGCTGGTCTCGCCGAAGTAGTTGCCCGTGCAGGCACTGATGTCATTGTGCGATCGCGATCACAAAGCGCGATCGATGCGATGCTCGCCACAATTAACGGCAATCTTGCGAAAGCTGTCGCGAAGGAAAAGATGACGCAATCCGAGATGGACACGGTGTTGTCGCATGTGCGCGGCACGACCAACCTTGCTGATCTTCATGACTGCGACCTCGTCATCGAGTCGATCGTCGAAGACCTCGAGACCAAGCTGACTCTGTTTGGTGAACTTGATGCAGCGGTAAAGCCTTCTGCAATCCTTGCCACCAACACCAGCACACTGCCGGTCATCAAGATGGCACAAGCCACGAGCCGACCCGATCGTGTGTGCGGCATTCATTTTTTCAATCCAGCAGTCATGATGTCCCTCGTCGAGGTGGTACGTGCGGTGACGTCGTCTGACGAGACTGTTGCGACTGCAACTGCGTTTGTACGACACTGCGGCAAGGACGCCGTACAAGTGCTCGACCGGGCGGGGTTCATCGTTAATGCGCTGCTCTTTCCATACCTGAACAATGCAGTCCGAATGTGGGAAGCCGGCACTGCATCGATGGAAGACATCGACGTCGCGATGCGAGGTGGCTGCAACTTTCCGATGGGTCCGTTTTCGCTACTCGACCTTGTCGGTCTTGACACATCGCTCGCAATCTTGACCGCATTGCACGAGTCCTTTGGCGATCCAAACTTCGCACCTGCCGACACGCTGAAGAAGCTTGTTACCGAAGGCAAGTTGGGCCGCAAAACCAAGCACGGCTTCTTCGCCTACTAGACACGTGGGCGACTGGGACCGCGATCCCACGCCGGTTGGCGAATGCCGTTGGGCGTTCCCTGATGAGTTTCCCGACGACGAACTCGTTGCGGTCGGCGCAGATCTTGCACCTGCCACAATTCTCGCTGGCTATCGCAGGGGGATGTTCCCCATGCCAGTAGGTCGAGACAACACGATCGGATGGATCTCACCAGATCCACGCGGCATCATTGAACTCGATGCACTTGTTGTGACTCGATCACTTCGCCGCAGTTGCACACGATTGCATTGCACGGTCGACGAGCAATTCGACGATGTCATTGAACGCTGTGCTGAGTTGCCGCGTAAAGGAGCGTGGATCACCCACGACTTCCTTGATGCCTATCGAGAACTGCATCGACTTGGATGGGCACATTCGATCGAGACATGGAACGACGAAGGAAAACTCGTTGGTGGGCTCTACGGCGTGCGCATTGGGCAATTCTTTGCTGGCGAATCGATGTTCCACCTTGCAACAGATGCCTCAAAAGTGGCCCTCGTGCAACTGGTCACGATCATGCGCGATTCGAACATGAGCCTCCTCGATGTGCAATGGCTCACACCGCACCTTGCCAGCCTCGGAGCCACAGAGATTCCGCGCGGCCAATACATGGCCCGACTGGCCTCGGCGCTTGCCCTCTAGCCTTGAACCATGCGCGACGAACCGTGGATGATGCGCACGTATTCGGGCCACTCATCGGCCCGCGCATCAAACGAGCTCTACCGCACCAACCTCGCCAAGGGTCAAACCGGCTTATCGATCGCATTTGATCTCCCCACACAGACGGGTTACGACCCCGATCATGTGTTGGCCCGTGGTGAAGTCGGCAAAGTCGGCGTTCCGGTTACGCATCTCGGCCATATGCGCACGTTGCTCGACGGCATTCCGCCCGGCGACATGAACACATCCATGACAATTAATGCCACTGCTGCATGGCTTCTCGCGCTCTACGTCGCTAACGCTGCAGAACACGGCACATCCAGCGATCAACTCCGCGGTACGACCCAAAACGACATCCTCAAGGAATATCTCTCTCGCGGCACATTCATTTTTCCGCCCGCCGCATCACGTCGACTCATTGTGGACATGATCGCGTGGTGTTCACAAAATGCTCCGAAGTGGAACCCGATGAACGTTTGCTCCTACCACCTCCAAGAGGTGGGTGCTACGCCAGTTCAGGAGATTGCCTACTCGCTGGCAAACGCCATCGACATTCTTGATGCAGTGCGTGCGAGCGGTCAGGTGCCCGAAAACGAATTCCCACGCGTCTTTGCCAGCATTTCATTTTTTGTGAACGCGGGTATTCGTTTTGTTGAAGAAGTATGCAAGATGCGTGCCTTTACACAGTTGTGGGAGCGCATCGGACGTGAGCGTTATGGCATCACCGATGAGCGCGCACTCCGCTTCCGCTACGGCGTACAGGTCAATTCACTCGGGCTCACTGAGGCCCAGCCCGAGAACAACGTTCAACGGATTGTTCTCGAAATGCTCGCCGTCACTCTTTCTAAATCAGCGCGCGCTCGCAGTGTGCAATTGCCAGCATGGAACGAAGCTCTCGGCCTTCCCCGACCGTGGGATCAACAGTGGTCGTTACGTATGCAGCAAGTGCTTGCCTTTGAAACTGATCTCCTTGAGCACGATGACATTTTCGACGGCTCGACGGTGATCGAGTCAAAAACAACTGCACTTGTGGAAGCAGCATGGACCGAACTCAATGACATTCTCGATCGTGGCGGCGCATTCGAATGCGTAGAGGAACTGAAGGGCAGGCTCGTTTCCTCAATGGCGGAACGTACTCGTCGCATCGAATCAGGTGAACAGGTTGTTGTTGGTGTCAACCGTTTCGTTGAATCAGCTCCCTCACCACTCGACGACAACGACAACATCCTCACCGTCGATCCGCGTGTTGAACAAGTAACCATTGACGACGTTGCCGCATGGCGTCTCGCACGCGATCAGCATGCCGTCGATCATGCGCTTACTGAACTAAAACGAGCGGTGGAAGAAGGCGCCAATGTGATGCCACCCTCGATCGCTCTGGCAAAGGCGGGTGGCACGACGGGCGAATGGGCGAACGTCTTGCGCGACATCGTTGGCGAGTACCGCGCGCCCACCGGTATCGCCGCCGCCGCGGGCCGACGTGTCGGCGAAATGGGGGCCATTACCGAGGCGGTCAAGAACATCCCCGGCGGACCGCCCAAACTGCTGATGGCCAAGCCTGGTCTGGACGGACACTCCAGCGGCGCAGAACAAATTGCGGTTGCTGCTCGCGATGCCGGCTTCGAAGTGGTCTATGCCGGTATCCGCCTCACCCCGAAGCAGATTGCCGCTTCCGCTCGCGACGAAGACCCCGATGTCATCGGACTCTCGATTCTGTCCGGTTCGCACATGCAGCTCATCCCCGACGTACTTACCGAACTGCGCACGATGAACGTCGATGCTCCCGTTGTTGTGGGCGGCATTATCCCTGAGTCAGATCGTGAGCGTCTTCTCAGCGATGGCGTCGCCGCCGTCTACACGCCGAAAGATTTTGCTGTCGCTCAAATCATTGGCGATCTTGCTTCCCTCGCCGCATCGCACCGCGCGCGTTAAGCACCTCAGGGTTGCATCGTTGTTGATGGGGCGATCGCCACGAATCCAGTAGGCGCTGGCAGCTCCAGCACCTGCCCCGCATACACCTTGTTGGGGTCGGTGATGCCATTGAGCTTCATCAACTCTTCCATGTTGACCTGGTAAGTCTCTGCGATACGAAACAATGAGTCACCCGACTGAACGGTGTAAAAAACTGGCTCGTACGGAATGGTTGTGGTGGTAACGGCAGTAGTCGCGACGGTGGTCTCAACAACCACTTGGTCGTCACCCCCCTGACGAGAAAAGTAAAAAGCCAGCAACCCACTGACGATGGTTACAGCGAGGAGTGTCCACTGCAATCGTCCACGGAGATACATCGCACGTCATGCTAGACCTCCACTACGTGCAATGAGCTTCATCACGCGAGCACGATTGAAGCGCGCGACGATGAGACACGGAAGGTTCGCTACGACTGCATACACCACGTTGCCAACGAAAATGGCGGGTGGGTTCCAGAGCGCAAAGAAAGGCAAAGCGGCGAACATCGCCAGATGAGTGCGTTCAGCCCGCAAACACTCTGCGGCAAATCGACGCCATCCGCCTTCACCTACCTCTGGCAGATGTCGCTTGGAGAGGCCTCCAAACCATGTGCCGGCATCCGGCAGCCGGTCTTTCCACAGGTCCACTTTGAGCACGCGCCGATACCAGCCGCCCCCATACTCCCGAGGGCTCATCGCCGTAAACAGACCCGTGCGTGAGAGCTGATCGGGGGCGCGCCCCGCCTGATACCGACCGACAACCACCCCGAGAATGATCCACGCCAGGACATCAAGGGCCACCGCGATACGCCAGTCCATCGAGACAGTGTGGCGGGTCGACCACTACCGTAGAAAACCGTGATGAACGTGCTGGTTGCTCTTTTCGCGTTTGTGCTGATGGAGCCCTGTACCTATGCGGCTCACCGCTGGATCATGCATGGACCGGGCGAACGATTTCACCGCAGCCATCACGTCAATGCGGCACGCAGTATTCCCACCAAATGGGAGGCAAACGACGTCTTTCCGCTTGTGTTTGCCGCCTTCGTCATGGGCGCACTCGCTCTGGGGTTCAACACTGCATCATTTGCCGTGCTCGTGCCCGCGTCCGTCGGGGTCACGCTCTACGGCGCCGTATATTTTGCGGTCCACGACCTCTACATTCATCGCCGCATTCGACTTCTCGGTAGTCGCCATATTGCCCCGTTGGAGCGTCTCGCCGACGCCCACCGCATGCACCATGCCACCAATGGCGAGCCATACGGCATGTTGATGCCAATCGTGCGTCAGCCCAAGGGGTCTCGCCCGCCCCACGTGCCCATCGAGGCATAGGGCGCAAAACGCACGAACATCTCCTCCGAGTACCACTGTTCGTCGCGTGTGCGACGCATGACCTCGCGATGCTCAGGTGAACCATATGCCCATTGCTCGATATGGCTTGCCGAACGCCACAGGCTGAACGTGCCGAGTTTGCCCACAGGCGCTTCGCCAATACCGACCACGTCGATCAACCCATCAGCTCGATGGAGGTCCGCATTTACTGGATGACCGGCGACACCAAATGATCGCCATGAGCGCAGCCGAACATTTGCGCGAGTCACCACAGCAATCGGCCCGTCAACGGCAACCTGGTCAACCACTTCACCAACTCGCACACCACGCCATGCGCCACCCCCCGAAACCACCTTCAGGCGGGTCGACCACGACTCGTCCTCACGCGCCCATCGGCGAGGCACGGCATGGCTGGACATAAACCGCTCACAGTCGGCCTCGCTCGCCCACACTGCAAACATTGCCGTGCGACGCAAATCTACGCTCGGCGTGGTGTCATTGCCCTTACCTGTTCCGAGCAGACGCCAGAACTCAAGGCCTGGAACTGATCGCAACGCCAGCCGATGGGCTCCAAGCGATGCCATTGCGGCAATAGAAGAATGCCATCGCGTGAGGTGAAACGATGCAATGCGCGCCATCATCGGTAATGCTTGCAGCCGTGAGCCAAGCCAACACAATCGCCGGGGTGCTCATCGTTGTTGGCTACCTGATTGGCTCGATCCCGCTCGCCAATAGCGTCGCTCGGCGTCGTGGCGCACCGGATCTCCGCCAGATAGGTGACCACAACCCCGGCTTTTGGAATGCGCGAAGCGTGCTCGCCACACGCGACTCAGCAACAGTGTTCGCCGGCGACTTCGCCAAAGGTGCGCTTCCCGCCGCTCTTGCCGTCGGCATCGATGAACGCTGGGCCGTGGCCTACCTCGTCGGTCTCGCCGCAATGGTGGGGCATGCATGGCCACTCTTTGCAGACTTTCGCGGCGGTCGCAGCGCGCTCACGTGGGCGGGCACAACCGTCGTCGTCGCGCCGCTCCCTGCCGCAGCTGCGATAGCGCTTCTCACAATTGTGTGGGCCCTAACTCGACGTTTTCCACTTGCCGTGAAGGTCGCTGTCATCGTGTTTCCATTTCTGCAGATCGCCATCGAAGGCCCTTGGCGAACCGCCATGAGTGGCGTGTTGATGACGTTCGTTGGTCTGCGTTTTGCGATGGCGATGCGCGAGCAATAGATCAGGCGTAGGTACGACCCCGCCACATTTGTGGTTTGTCACGTCGTACCACGCCAATAACAAGGGCCCACCACGCGATGACATCGGCAAACGGCGAGAGCCAATATGCAAGATCATTAGTGGCATATGCCTTACGCGTTCCCACCAATGTGCCGCAACGCATGGCCACGAGCGCAATCGCTACCGGTGTGGGGAAACCAATAAGCACCGCCAACGTCGGGGCCACCTGCGCAAAAAACACCACAAACAGATGCCACCACAACATTCTCAATGACTCCACTGGCGCTAGTGACAGTGAGCGACCCCAGCCATTGAACGTCTCACCAAACGTGTCATACATGCGCGTAGTCAGCATGGACGATGCATCCACCATCACGGCAGACTCCACATGTCGCGCCAACGCCACATCTTCAATTGTTTCGTTCTTCACGTCGATCAGCAATGTGCGCGCATCCATCGTGCGCATGGTCATGCACTGTCCGTTTGCCAAACGTCGATTTCGCGCTGGAGTCCCCGACCAATCAGCGGGACCAAAGCGATACACCAGCGTGGTCAACATTGCAGGATGCAGAAATCGGGCGCCCCATGTGGGGCATTCGAATCGACCAGCGGCAGTCAGCAGCACACAACGTTCTTCGAGGGCACGCGCCACCAGTGCAGACGGCAGACCCGGCTCAATACGTGTATCTGCATCGAGTGTGACTACCCAATCTCCCGTCGCTGCTTGAGCGCCTTGATGAAGCGCCCACACCTTTCCCACCCACCCAGCGGGAAGCGGTAACCCCGTTACTACCTGCGCACCGAGATCGCGCGCCACTGCAGCTGTGTCGTCGTCCGAACAATCGTCAACGACAAGTACCTCGCTCACTCCGGGTGCGCCGATCACATTCTGCAGACAAGCCCCAATTCGTTCGGCCTCATTTCGTGCAGGTATCACCACGCTGATACGAGGCACTGTTGAGTCGGTGGGAATGAGTGGCTTTCGACGTCGTGCCGCACGAACCACCATGCGGAGCGCGGCAATACCGGCAACACACTGTGCCAACACTCCGAGCCAGTCGCCGATGAACACGCAGGCAACCTAGCCTGATGGCCGTGCGGGTACTCGCGGCGGTCGACAAGTTCAGAGGAACGGCTACGGCTGGCGAAGTGGCACGTGCGATCGGCCATGCATGTTGGGATCTTGGCCACGAATGCACCGAGCTGCCCATTGCCGATGGTGGAGAGGGAACACTCGATGTACTTGGTGGCCCCAATCGAACCACCCGTGTCACCGATCCACTCGGTCGCCCCGTAGACGCACAGTGGCGGCTATTCCGCGATCTTGCGGTCATCGAAATGGCACGGGCGTCAGGACTCACATTGGTTGGCGGAGCCTCGAAGAATGACGTCATTAGTGCGTCCACCATTGGCACTGGACAACTGATCGACACTGCCCTCAACGACGGAGCAAAGCGCATCATCGTGTGTGTGGGTGGCTCGGCCACGGTCGACGGTGGGCTTGGCGCGGTCCAGGCAATCGGTTCGCCAGCTCGACTCAAAGGTGTCGAATTCGTCGTGGCCTGCGACGTGCGCACCCTTTTTTGTGACGCCGCGCGGCTGTTTGGTGCACAAAAAGGTGCGAGTCCTGCCCAAATTGATTTCCTCACGTCGCGCCTTGAGGGACTGGCGGTGAAGTATCGCGATCAACACGGCGCTGATGTATCGCAGATTCCGGGCTCCGGTGCCGCAGGTGGACTCGCCGGCGGTCTTGCTGCAATTGGGGCCACCCTTGTCGCAGGATTCGATGTCGTGGCCGACGAGGTATCGCTACACGACCTCGTCGCAGAGCACGATGTCATCCTCACGGGTGAAGGGTTCATGGATAGCGAAAGTTTTGACGGCAAGGTAGTCGGGGGCGTTCGCGATATCGCTCGAAAGGCCGGCAAACCCATTGTTGCTATCTGTGGTGGCGCACAACAGTCGGTGCGTCAAGAAATTGATGCGGTGGTATTAGTAGATGAATACGGAGAACGTGAAGCGTTCGACCAGACGTTGACATCAATCGAGCGCGCCACGCATCGGGCGCTCGAAATCGCTACGAAGCGATAAGCATCAACCGCCGGCGACGGTGGTTTCAGTCGCCGCAGGCGGCGCCGTGGCTACGGGAGCAGCAAGTGGTTTGCCTGCGATATCCGTACCCAACAAGATGAGCACACTGGCTTCGCCCAGACCGCCCGATTCGGTGGGCACTGGCGCAGGCATCGGCGCGGTTGCCACCCCACCCAGTTCAGCCGCTACTTGAGCAGCAGCAGCTTCACTTCCCGCCAAGTAGTAGACCATCGTGGCCGTCTGCTTCGGCGTGATTTCGCTCGAGTTGACCGCAGGCTGGACGATGTAGCCGCGACCCTGGAGTTCGGTGGTCAACTGACCTGCACTACCGGCCACCTTCGAGGCATTTGCCACCTGCACCTTGAATGACGTCAGCGGCAGTGGTGCAGCGGTCGTTTCAACCGCAATCGTCTCTTCGGTCACTGTCTCACCGGGAACAGTTTCCTGCGTTTCGGAGCCTGCGTCGGGTGGGGTCGCGGTGTTGTCTGCGCTGATGTCACGCAAGATGAAAAAACCTAACAACACGGCTACCGCCGCGACGATGATTGACAAGCTTGAGTTCATGCCCGACTTGCGTGGCATCGGTGCTCGTTGGGGACGACGGCGCTCTTGACTCATGGCTCTACCGTACCCTGCCGGGCATACGGGGTTTGCGCATGCGCTGAATCCGAGCCGGGTGTGGGAATTGAACCCACGACCTACCGCTTACAAGGCGGTTGCTCTGCCCCTGAGCTAACCCGGCGAATTATCACCCAATGTTACGAGCGAAATCTGCCTACGACTGCTCGCGCACGCGCAACACCTCATAGGTAGCGAGTGCGGTTGCGGCCGACACATTGAGTGACGACAACGACCCATGCATCGGAATTGAGAGCAACACGTCGCAGCGCTCGCGCACAAGTCGCGACAGTCCGGGACCCTCTGCGCCCATCACCACACACAACGGTTCGTTGGCAAGGTCTCCGAGTTCAAAAATGCTCTTGTCAGCCGCATCGTGAAGACCAACAATCCACATTCCCGCTTCCTTCATCTGCTTGAGCGCGGTCGGCAAACCCCCAACAATCGCCATGGGAACATATTCAGCCGCACCTGCTGCCGACTTTGCCGCCGTTGGCGTGACGTGGACCGCACGATGTCGCGGCAAGATAACACCGTCTACACCTGCGCCATCACACGAGCGCAAGATTGCACCCAGGTTGCCCGGGTCTGTCACACCATCAATAGCCACAACGAATGGGGCGCGCTTGCCGGGCCGCACGCGAATGAGATCGCCAAGGTCCACTTCAGGTAAACCTGCCGCCATCGCCACAATTCCTTGCGGCGCTTCACTACGCGCAACACGTTCAATCTCGCGACGTGGCACTCGGCGCACCGGCACACGCTGCGCGTCCGCCAACTCGAGAATGTCCGCAACAACATCGCTTTCGTCCAAGTCGTTTGACATGAGAATTTCAAACACGCGACGACGTTGCGCAATCAACATCTCGCGAACTGCCTGACGACCCTCCACCTGGGTACCACCAAGTTCGCGTTTGTCCGGCCGAGGCGCACGAGAATCGCCGCGGCCACCGCCACGTGATACCCCACCCGAACGTGGCGCACTACCCGAGCGAGTCCCACTCGTGCGTGCACCCGCGGCTCGTGGTGCACGACCTTTCTTGGTGCCTGTTACGCGACCAGCCTGTTTCTTTGACCGTGGTTTCATGAGCGCTCGATCACCGTGACCGCAAAACACGCGATCCCTTCGCGACGACCTATCGCGCCGAGTTCCTCTGCACGCCGACCCTTCACCGTCACCGGCGCACCGACCGCCTTACTCAAGTTCTCTTGCATGTTCGCTTTGTGTGGCGCAATTTTTGGCGCCTCACAAATCACACTGCAGTCCACATTGCCAATCATGTATCCCGCCCTGCGCACCATTGCTGCAGCCTCTTCCAACATCTTCAGCGAATCGGCACCCTTCCATCGCGGGTCAGTATCGGAGAAATGCTCACCGATGTCACCTAAGCCCGCTGCACCCAACAGCGCGTCAGCGGCAGCATGGGCAATCACATCGGCATCGCTATGGCCCGCCAACGGACGCTCGTCGGGAAACTTCACTCCGCCCAAAATGAGTATCCGGTCACTTGCGCCTTCCACATGCTTGTGCACATCAAAGCCCTGCCCCACTCGAATGTTCATTAGATCTCGCTCTGAACTGTCACGCGCGCCCACTCCACGTCTTCGGGTGTCGTCAATTTCCGATTCATCACTTCACCTGTCACGACAACCACCTTGCCACCCACGGCTTCGACCAATGCGGAATCATCGGTGCCGTCAGCGCCACCGGCATGGGCGCGACGCAGGATGTCTGCCCGAAAAGCCTGCGGAGTCTGGACCGCCACAAGCCGTGACCGATCAGGGGTTGCCACCACCTCATTACGGTCATCCACTTGCTTGATGGTGTCCACCACGGGCAGTGCAGGAATTGCTCCATCGGCACCCGCAACGACATGGGCAACAACTTCCGTGAAGAGGTGCTTCGAAGCAAACGGCCTTGCGGCATCGTGCACGCAGATGATGGTTGCCTCAGCCGGCACCGCCGCCAGCCCATTGCGCACCGATTCGCTTCGGGTTGTGCCACCGGACACACCGCCTTCGGATTGCGCGTATTGTGCGGGCAATACCACGACCACACCGTCACTCACCAGCGCTGCAGTATCACGTGACCAGTCGAGTACTCGGCGCTCGCCAAGTGGTACGAATTGTTTCGGACCACCGAAACGTGATCCAGATCCAGCAGCGACGATGATCGTCCACACGCATTCGTCTGCAACGGGTGTCACGCGACTTCAGGGTAGTACCGTGAAGAACAGATGACTCACGAAGACATACTCTCCCGAACACAGTTCTTTGCCGACGCCCCCTCCGATGCCATTGCGCGTATCGGTGAAACAGTTCGTACCGAATCTCTCCAACGCGGTGACGTACTGTTCGACGAAGGAGCCTCTCCCACCGATTTGTTTGTCGTGCTCACCGGCCGAATTGCAATCGCCATCGGCAACAAGCCAATTGACAGCCGCGAAAGTGTGCTCGCACTCATGGAGCCGGGCGATCTTTTCGGCGAACTTGGCCTGCTCGATGAAGGTCCGCGCAGCGCAATGGCGCGGGCAATCGAGCCTTCCACCGTGGCGCGCATTCCCTACGCGCCAGTGCTCCACGAGTTACGCGGAAATCCGAACATGCTCTGGGGTGTAACAAAACTCCTTGCCGCTCGCCTCCGCGTGATGGACGAAAACCTCTCCGACAGTGTGTTCCTCGACGTCACCGGCCGCACTGCGAAGCGTCTTCTGGAAATGTCCAACGGAATGGATGAGTTTGTGCTGCCCGTCACTCAAGAGGAACTCGCTGGCATGGTCGGCGCCTCACGTGAACGCATCAACAAGGCGATCGCCAGTTTCATCCGTTTGGGTTGGCTTGAACAGCACGAGCGCCGCTACAAAATTCTGCAGCGCGCGAAACTTGAGGTTCGCTCAAGCTAGCCGAGTAACCACGCCTTCGCACGATCGAAGGCATCGGCCGCATCGTCTGCGCGATGTGCTGGGCGCGACGCGTCGTGGGCGAATCCATGCTCTGCTTCGGGGTACGCCACCACCGTGACGCCAACTTCACGTAGCTCGTCTACGTGGTTGGACGGTGTGTAGGGGTCCTTTTCACCGATGATG
>Ga0164292_10000154_pt1 | contig 46226 bp, 34 predicted proteins | sample GEODES117metaG_FD_111486 | JGI IMG/M metagenome (GOLD analysis project Ga0164292, IMG submission 111486) | Eutrophic lake water microbial communities from Lake Mendota, Wisconsin, USA - GEODES117 metaG | ecosystem: Environmental > Aquatic > Freshwater > Lake | place: USA: Lake Mendota... | reverse complement strand
TTTACCCCTTTTTGACCACCTTCGGCTTCTTTAATTAGGTTAGGCAAGGTTCTGTAAGCATCCGGGCCAATTACCAAATCCACTAATTTTTCTTGTTCTAACAAAGTAGATTTTAATCTTTCAGCCATACAACCTAAAATGCCAATTAACATTCCTGGTTTGGTTCTTTTTACTTTTCTAAATTCGGTAAGTCTTTTTCTGATGGTTAACTCGGCTTTTTCTCTGATTGAGCAAGTATTTACTAAAACCAGATCTGCTTCTTCAAAATTTTTTGTTGAACCAAAACCTTCTGCATGCAATATCGAAGCAACTACTTCACTATCGGCAAAGTTCATTGCACAGCCATAACTTTCTACATAGAATTTTTTACCATTAGGGGATGCATCTAATGTAAAATCAAGTGCTTCGCCTTGCCTGTTTTCGTCATGTAATTTTGTTGATTCTCCTACTAATTCCATCCACCTATTAATTGAACAACGAAGTTACGAAAATTGCTGAATTTATGTCAGTTTGTCAGCAGTCTCTTGCCTAAAATATGCTAGTATTGTTATATTTGCACGCAAAAATTAGCTGATATGCCCAAAATTGTTCTTTTATTAACGATTATGTTAACGATAAGAACTGTTTCATTGGCCCAAGACAATGTGGTAAATGCCCTTCAAAGACAGCAAAATCGGAATTTTAAAAAAGACAATGATACAACTACCAATTGGAATTGGAAGCATGGGGGTTTGATGAGTTTTAATCTTGCTCAAGGTTCATTGAGTAACTGGGCCGCAGGGGGAGATAACTTTTCATTAACGGTAAATGGATACTTCAATTATTTTCTATATTATAAAAAAGGGAGACATGGTTGGGATAATAATGTAGATGTTAATTTAGGGTACATACAATCAACCAGTTTAGGAAGCAGAAAAAATGATGACCGTTATGATTTGATCAGTAAATACGGTTATAAAATGGATTCAGTGGGCAAATGGTTTTTAACTGGACTTTTCAATTTTCGTTCACAATTTTTTGATGGGTATAATTACAATAACAATGTGAGTGATTTTACCTCCTCCTTTTTGTCACCGGCTTATTTTATATTATCTGCAGGCTTCGATTATAAGCCAGATACCAAGTTGTCTGTTTTCTTGTCGCCGCTTACTTCAAGAACCATTATAGTGCTTAATCAAAAACTTTCAGAAAAAGGTGTTTATGGAGTGCCTAAAGGGGCTAAATCATTCAATGAAATAGGATCATTTGTAACAATTAATTACAATAATACAATTGCTAAAAATATCAATTATAAGGGTAGAGTTGATTTGTTTTCCAATTATAAAAACAAACCACAAAATATTGATTTGTTCATGACCAATTTATTTTCATTTAAGATCAATAAATATTTTTCAGCAACTTATAGCCTTGATTTGATCTACGATGATGATGTACGATTATTTGGTGTAAACAAAAATGCACCAGGATTGCAATCTAAAAGTTTAATTGGGATTGGATTTTTAAAGAAAATCGAATCTAAAAAACGATAATTAAGACTTTACTTTCAATAGATTTTTTACTTTATTGGCTTTATGGGTTAGGTCTTGATAGTTGTTGTGCAATAGGGTAACATGTCCCATTTTTCTACCTGGCTTGGTTTGTTTTTTTCCATACAAGTGCACAAATGCATTGTCTATCTGTAACACTTCTTCTAAGCCCTCATAAATCGCATCTCCGCTGTAATTGTCTGCGCCAATGATATTAATAATTGCAGCAGGAAGTATGGGAGAGGTGTTGCCCAAGGGATAGCCAAGGATAATACGCCAAAGCATATCGTATTGGCTGCAATGGTTTGCTTCGATCGTATGATGACCACTATTGTGAACACGTGGAGCTGTTTCGTTTACCCAAACTTCTTCGTTTTTGTCGATGAATAATTCAACTGCAAACAATCCAGGGCTATTCAATGCTTTTACCAATTTTATAGCCACAGCTTCTACTACCCATAGTACTTTTTCAGGAATCAAAGCAGGGCTTAACTGGTAATCCAATAAATTTAAAACAGGATTAACCATCATTTCAGATACCGGATAAATGGCTGTTGCCCCTTTTTCATTAATTGCAACAATCAATGCAATTTCTTTTTGAATAGCTACTTTCTGCTCCAAAACACTTGGGGCATCAAAAGCCTTTTCGATATCGCTAATGCTATTAATTACTTGAACACCTTTTCCATCATATCCTCCTTCGCCAATTTTATGTACAGCTGGTAATAGATGGGTATTTGTTTTAAGATCTTCTTTGTTATTTGTTATGATGAAGTCAGAACTCGGAATTCCATGTTCTTTATAAAACTGTTTTTGAATAATTTTATTTTTAATGATGCGAATTGCTGCAGGTGTTGGATAAATTTTAACGCCTTCTTTTTCCAGTTTGTCCAATGCATCTACATTAACGGACTCGATTTCAATAGTAATTGCATCCAAATTTTTTCCAAAATGATACACTGTTTCAAAATCAGTAATATCCCCTTTGGTAAAATGATGGCATAAATGGGCAGAGGGGCAATTGGCGTCGTTTTCTAATACAAAAGTTTCTACGGTATAATTGGCTGCTGCTTGTAACAACATTCTTCCTAATTGACCACCCCCTAAAATTCCTACTTTCATAATGATGTGCTATTCTGCGAAGATAATTCAGCAATACACAGGTTTCATCAAAACTCGAAACAAATCCTTAGTTTTGTTGAAATGACTCCAGATTATCCACATAAGGTTTTTAATGATACCAGATTGGGTTATTGCCTTTTGATGGAAGCCCTTGCTATGCGATCGCATTAGTTTGGGCTATGTATTTAGCTACTTATTATTGGTAAAATATTTTATAGGTTAATAACAACCTTTTATAATTAGTATCTCATAATTCATATTTCAAAATAAACAATATCACAATAAAATGATTAAGGAAGTAATTCAACCTCAAATAACTGCAGCAACAGATTTCCTCCCTTTACAAGGAACAGATTATGTAGAATTTTATGTGGGTAATGCAAAGCAAGCAGCACATTTTTATAAAACAGCATTTGGATTTCAAAGTCTTGCCTATGCAGGTCCGGAAACGGGAATCAAAGACAGGGCAAGTTATGCCATACGTCAAAACAAACTCACCTTTGTTTTTACAACACCACTTAGGGGTGGAAATGAAATTGCCGATCATATTTACAAACATGGAGATGGAGTAAAGATCTTGGCTTTAAAAGTTACCAATGCTACGGATGCTTGGGAGCAAACTACACTTCGTGGTGCTATTTCTTATATGGAACCTGTTCGAATGAAAGACGATTCGGGCGAGCTGGTAATGAGTGGAATCAAAACATACGGTGATACAGTTCATTTGTTTATTGAAAGAGAAAATTACACAGGTGTGTTTATGCCTGGTTATCGCAAATGGGAAAGCAATTACAATCCTTCTGAAACAGGGCTATTGTACGTAGATCATTGCGTGGGAAATGTTGGATGGAATCAAATGAATAAATGGGTTGGATTCTATGAAAATATAATGGGCTTTAGAAATATTCTAAGTTTCGATGACAATGATATCTCTACAGAATATTCTGCTTTAATGAGTAAGGTGATGAGTAACGGAAATGGATATGTAAAATTTCCTATCAATGAACCAGCAGAAGGGAAGAAAAAATCACAGATTGAAGAGTATTTAGATTATTATGATGGAGAAGGTTGCCAGCATGTTGCTTTAGCCACAAAAGATATTGTAAAAACAGTTACAGATCTACAGAATAGAGGCATAGAGTTTTTAAAAGTTCCTACCACTTATTACGATGATTTATTAGATCGGGTAGGCGCAATCGACGAAGATCTTCAGCCGCTTAAAGAGTTGGGTATTTTAGTAGATAGAGACGATGAAGGATATTTACTGCAAATTTTTACCAAACCTGTAGAAGATCGTCCAACACTTTTTTTTGAAATCATTCAAAGAAAAGGAGCCAAAAGTTTTGGAAAAGGAAATTTCAAAGCGCTTTTTGAAGCAATTGAAAGAGAGCAAGAGAGTAGAGGTAATTTATAATGTCTCCAATCCCTTAATTCAAATCTGCGTTGATAAAATGGGCAACAGCAAGAATCATGGCTTTTCCCGAAGAATACATTTCGCGCGTTACATTTAATAAAGTAGAAATGTCTTTTTCGGGCAAGTCTTTTTTTCCGGCATGCATATACAACTCGCCAATTCTTTGTTCAAATTGCTGATTCAGTTGTAACAATAAAGCATTGATTAAGTCTTTGTTTGAAAGATTATTGGTATTCGATAAAATATTTTTCAATTCAGCATAAAAATGAATGAGCTCTTTTTGAGATTGTTGGTATTGGCTAAATTTCAAGTTGTTTATGGAATTACTTAACTCATGTAAATCTGTAAAAATATCTTTCATGCTTTTTGCTGCATACATTGCATTTCTGAGTATTTCCATTAAGTCATTTAATCTTTGGGTATTTTTTTCTGTATTTTTTTGTTGCATCATCTTTGCATAAAAACGAAATATTTCCCCTTCTGCTTGTTTTAGCTTATTGTAATTATCCAGATGAGATGCGCTAATCTCAAAACTGTCTTTGTTTAAGTCAAGCACCCTATTGATAAACAGTGCTACCTCTTTTTCCATTAAATCGAGGGAAATATTGGTGAATTCGGCGTTGGCAAGCGGTAAAAAAACTGTTGCCGATTTGTTAGATTCATTGAACCTACCTTCTAAAAATTTTCCAAATTTACCCAAGAAGAAATAGAATAAGATTACCCCACCTATATTGATGAAACTTTGAAAACTAACCAATAAGAATATGGGATCATCAATGCCCAATATTTTTTGAATAAATGCTAAAATGGGTGCTATGAAAATAAAGCCCAATAGTGATGTGGTAAAATTGAAAATGAAATTGCCCAATGCTACTCTTTTTTTTGCAGCAATTCCACCAATTGAACCAAGTAATACTTTTATAGTGGTACCTAGTTCTGCCCCTAATACCATTACAACGGCTGTGTCTACCGGGATGATCTTAGCGTATAAAGCACTTAAAACTAAAACCACTGTGGCTGCACTTGTTTGAATAAGCGATGTTATTAAAAATCCAATTAGAACAAATACGATTTTTGGATAATCAAGAAAGGGAATAATGTCAAAATGTTGAATAAAATTATCCATGCTTTCCTTCATTAACTGAAGGCCGAATAACAACATGCCAAAGCCCATGCATAATCTAGCGATACGATAAATTATTTTTCTTTTTGTAAATGCAATCATTGCAATTCCGGATAATCCAATAAGCGGAAGCGTAATTAGATTTAAATCCACTTTAAATCCAAGAATTGCAACCAACCAACTATTAAAGGTTCCGCCAATATTGGCGCCAAGTACAACTGCCAGTGCATTGCGCATCGATATCAAGCCAGAGCCAACAAAAGACAACACCATTAAGTTAACAATAGAGCTACTTTGTAGTAAAGCAGTGATAAGGGTACCACTGATAATTGCCTTAAATTTTTGTTTGGTTTGTTGCTGTAGAAATAGTTTAAAAGATCTTCCTTCTAATTGTTTCATTGAATCTTCTAGATGAAACATACCATAGAGAAAGAAACTCAAGCCAGCCAATAACATCCAAAATTCACCAGTACTCATTTTATCAAAAATTAGCTATGATAATTGTTATGATGGTTCAATTTGCTCAGAGTTGATTTATAAAGAAATCTTTAACACATGCTATTTTTTGATGCACTGTTAATTTATCGGTTTGTTGTAGTGTTATTTTAATGTCATTAAAAAGATGATTCTTTTTCAAGATATTATACAACTCTGATTTTGCATTGGTAGGACCAAAAAGTAGTACATTATCATACTTTCTTATTTCTTCCCCAATTTTTTCGTAATACTCATTTTGTTGATGCTGTTCTTTGTTGTGCATCAGGTGTTCGCTTTTATCTGCGCTCTCTTGTTTGCTATTATTATTAAAAGCACTATGCAATAGGTGATTATTGCTTTCTTCTATGGGGAATTGTATGAAATGCGCACTTGAATGATCCATAAAAATGCCCACTTTTTTATTGGTTTTCATAACCTTAATTTTATGTGTGAAAGAACTGTTTCTAATCACTATAAAGGTAGCACCATTTTAGCAGGAATACTCAAATCATTTTCTTCAGCATTTTTTACTGGTAAACTGACTCATATCTTTATTCATATGTATCATCCCAATCTGGTTTATGTATAGCATAAACAAAATTTAAGGCATTGTCTTCACCAAAATATTGATGTACTTCTTCTGCAATTTTGATGGCGCCTATTTTTTCAATGGCTTTTTGAGATCGGATATTGCAAGCGCCAATATGAAAAATGATGGTTTCCACAAATTCAAAAGCATAATTGATCATTAACTGTTTAGCTGATTGATTGTATGGTTTTCCCCAGCATTCCCTCGAAAAAAAACTATATCCAATTTCAATGGAATTAGCTACTGGGTCGTAATTGCAGAATCGGCTGCTTCCAATTGGTTTGCCTGATCCTGTATTGATAATCAAAAAAGCACCTTTGGATTCAATGGCCCCTTTAAAAAAAGTTTCAAATACTTCTTTTTTGTAGCGATTTTTATTCGGGTGTTGTTCCCAGATGAGTGGATCTGATGCAACTGCATAAAGTTTATCAAAATCACTTGGCATTAATGGAATCAAACTGACCCATTGATTGCTTAAATTTGTAGGTTGGATAGAAAACATCTGAATTTTTTAAAATGGGCTTTGATTGTCAAGGATTTTTTAAAACATAGATTTTGTATATTTTATCCAATTTAGGAAATTGTTTAAAAAACAAATCTGGGTATTTCTGCAATGTGTCTAATTTGCTCATTGTTTTACCTTCATAACCGCTATACAAGGAATCTACTACTTACATGCCTTTAATTACTTTTCCGAAAGGAGGGTAGCCTTTTACACCATTGGCAGTTACTGTATCTAAACGTTGATTGTCTTTTAAATTAATAAACAAAGTACTGCCTCTTGTTTCCTTGCCACTTCTTGCATAACTCATATATCCTTTTAAATTACTTTGAATAACGGGCTCATCGGCTAATTTAAACGGTTTCCAATATTTTAGAACAGCAGTATCATTATTGCCCCATTGTGCTACAAAATTGGGTACCACTCTGTAAAAAACAGTGTTGTTGTAATAGCGGTGTTTTACTGTTTGATAAAAACGATCTACAGCCATAGGAGACCATTCTCTTGTGATTTCTACATCAAATATTCCTTTAGTGGTTTCAAAGCGTGTAATGAATTGGGAAGGTGCTTCTTCTTTTAACCATTTGCTTTTAAAAATAGGTTTGGAGCAAGCAGAAAACAACACCACTATAATTAGCGTACTATAAATTGAAAACTGTCGATTTTGATTTTTTGTATTTGAATACATCGTTATTGAAATTTATTTTAGCACCTGTTAAAGTTATCATTCTTAATTTTATTTAGCCTTAAATGATGGTAATAAGCAAAAAAAATCCCCTCCAATTACTTGGAAGGGATCGAATTTGAAAAGTACGATTTAAAACAAATTCAACTATGGAACATAAATTTTCGCTTGCAATGTTTTTTGCAAATTGGTTGGTAATTTAGAAAGTAAATCATAAGAAGTTGATTTTTCTATTGCATCTACTGTGGTAATGTATTTTGTCCAATCTGAATTAATTGTATTGTCGTTTGGTGTATCAATGGCTAGTACCCTTGTATCTGCAGTTACTCTTGATAAATCGTTATTTCCTACTGGAAGAATGATTGCAACTTTCCATACTCTCTTTGGTACAACTACTTTCCCGCCATTGATGGTTTCGGCATATCCATTGCTACCAGTACCACCTCTGCCATAAGTGCCCATAATGGTATAAACTTCATATCCCTTTTGCATTTCTGCTCTTAAATAGCTTTCTAAGTTAGCCCATGTTTTTTGATTGTTGTTAGGGGCCTGAGGAATCATATTGATCATAAGAAAAGTAGAGGAATTGGCTTCAATAGAGCTGGTTCTATCGGCCGATGGGCAATTATGGCCTCTATCGAAACCAGAGCCACTGTAGCTATTACTTTGCACCTGATAATAGCCGGTAGGTAAATCTAAGAACGAAGCAAAATTATCTAAACGCCCAGTGCTACCAGTACTATTTGAACCTAGGTACCAACTAACCCAATTGGGTGTTCCTCTCGAACTGCTATAGGATTCTGTATAGTATTTTGCGTCAATTAGATAATTCTCCAATAACACGATGTTGGTAGCTGCATTGGAAGGGTTGCCAAACAATAAATTGCTATTATCTCCATCGGCAGGTGGTACATCTATTCCTGTTCCATTTGGTGTGGCTCTACCAGGTGCTGGGGTTGATACAAATCCGGTAGTATCTGGTACATTGTCTGCAGGGTCGGTGAAACTAATATTGGGGTTGCCTTTACCAATGAAAATGATATCGTCTACATTAACACGAGTAGTTCCTGTTTTTCTGATTTGAAAGCGTAATTTTTTTATTGTTGGAATGGCAAATGAATCTGTTTTAAATGTTCTGGTATTCGTAGAAAGATTTGCCCCTAGTTGTGTATAAGTAAGCCCTTTATCTTCGGATACCCAAATACTTAGTTCAGAAACAGCATCTGTGCCGTATTGGGCATGATTGATTTTGATCATCGATACACTATCAATATCAAAATTCATAGAAATCCTTCCTGTTCTTAATCTAACAGATTGTGCATCATTCTTTATATCTGCTGCTAATTTTCCTAGTAGTGCATCATCAAAAGACCATGCGCCGGTTTTAATTGTTACATCAGCAATAGCATAAGCTGCTTTATTGCCCATCTCAAAATCTTCTTTGATGGAAAAAGGAGAGGGAACATGCTTGTAAGCAACCAGATCTGGTTGGACTGTGTTTTTTTTACAAGCCACTAAGGCAATAGCCATTAAGGCGAATAATAGAATCTTTTTCATTTGCAGTTTTTAGGTGTTTTAAACGCTGCAAACTAGTATTTATACTCGAATAATTAGGGTGTTTTAACGGTATGTGGAGAACCAAGTATAACTTTCAAGTTGGTTAATTAAATTTTAATTTTTACAATCACTTTATATAAAAAATCCCCTCCAATTGCTTGGAAGGGATCGAATATATACTTCGCCATGGCGAAATAAAATACTAGTAACGGTACATTTCAGATTTGAAAGGTCCTTTTTTGCTGATACCTAGATATTCAGCTTGTTCGGTAGTTAACTCATCTAAAACAGCACCTACTTTAGCAAGGTGTAAGAATGCTACTTTCTCATCTAAATGCTTAGGTAACACATATACTTTGTTCTCGTAGTTTTTGTGGTTCATCCATAATTCTATCTGAGCCAAAGTTTGGTTAGAGAATGAATTACTCATTACAAATGATGGGTGACCAGTAGCACAACCTAAGTTTACCAATCTACCTTCAGCCAATACAATCACATCTTTTCCGTCGATATTGTATAGATCAACTTGTGGTTTGATGGTATCTTTTGTATGACCATAGCTTGCATTTAACCAAGCCATATCAATTTCAATATCAAAGTGACCGATATTACAAACGATTGCCTTGTCCTTCATCAAACGGAAATGCTTTTCAGTGATCAAATCTCTACAACCAGAAGCAGTAACAATAATGTCTGCTTCTTTAACTGCTTCAGCCATTGGCTTCACTTCAAATCCTTCCATTGCAGCTTGTAAAGCGCAAATAGGATCAATTTCAGTTACAATTACTCTGCAACCAGCACCTTTTAAAGAAAGGGCAGAACCTTTACCAACATCACCGTATCCACCAACAACTGCAATCTTACCAGCCATCATTACATCAGTAGCTCTGCGAATAGCATCTACCAATGATTCTTGACAACCATATTTGTTATCAAATTTAGATTTGGTAACAGAATCGTTTACATTGATTGCTGGAATTGGTAATGTGCCTTTTGCCATGCGCTCATATAAACGGTGTACACCTGTGGTTGTTTCTTCAGATAAACCTTTGATATTAGAAATCAACTCAGGATACTTGTCAAACACAATATTGGTTAAATCGCCACCATCATCTAAAATCATATTCAATGGACGATCAGCACCACCAAAGAATAAAGTTTGTTCAATACACCAATCAGCTTCTTCTTGGGTTTGACCTTTCCAGGCAAAAACACCAATACCTGCAGCAGCAATTGCAGCAGCAGCTTGATCTTGTGTAGAGAAAATATTACATGAACTCCATTTTACTTCTGCACCCAATGCTACCAATGTTTCAATTAAAACAGCAGTTTGAATGGTCATGTGTAAACAACCAGCAATACGCGCATTTTTCAGCGGTTGTGATGCGCCATATTCGGCACGCAATGCCATTAATCCTGGCATTTCAGCTTCTGCTAAACGAATTTCTTTACGACCCCAATCTGCTAGGGAGATATCAGCTACTTTGTATTGTAAGCTGAAATCGATAGATGTAGTTAGTGTAGACATAATAGGTTTTTTATGAGGCGCAAATGTAGTTTTAAGGAATAAAATAATATAATTATTTAAAAATATAGTATAAAATACTATTTTACGTATCTTTAAAAGTATAAATCATCTGTTTTTTATGCCTAAGCACCTCTTAAAAGCCGATTCCACTATTCCCATATCCTTAGACGGTAAAGACTTGGCCATTCTTAAATTACTTCAAGTAAATGCCCGAATTACAGTAAAAGAAATTGCAGCTCAAATACATTTGAGTACCACACCGGTTCATGAGCGCATCAAAAGAATGGAAGAAAATGGCGTGATCAAACAATACGCAACTTTACTAGATCATAATAAAGTGAAGAAGGGATTGATGGTTATCTGTTATGTATCACTCAAGCAACATGATAAAACTGCTGGGGGAAAATTCATCAAACGAATTCACGAGCTCAATGAAGTAATCGAATGTTACAATATTTCAGGTGAGTTTGACTTCATGCTAAAAGTGGTTGCAGAAAGCATGGATGCTTATTACGATTTTCATGTAAATAAATTAAGCCAGGCTGATAATATTGGTCATGTTCAATCTGTATTTGTTATGGGTGTGATCAAACAAACGCATCAATTGGTTTATTAAAATTGGGATGATTTAAGTGCATAATCGAAAATAAGTTGCCATATTTGTTGCTAAATAATAAAACAAAATGAATACTGATAAGGCTTGGCAGCAATGGGGAGAGAAGGATCCTTATTTTGGGGTATTTACTGATACTAAATATCGAAAAGAAAATTTGACAGAAGAGGCTAAACAAGATTTTTTTAATTCAGGTGATCAATACATTCAACAGGTATTGATCACAATTAAAGAAAAACTGTATCCAAATTTTTCTCCCAATTCTGCACTGGATTTTGGGTGTGGTACTGGGCGGTTACTTTTACCCTTGGCAAAAATTTGTAATAGGGTTGTAGGGCTTGATATTTCTGATGCTATGTTGCAGGAGTCTCAAAAAAATTTATCTGCGTATCCCCATGTTTCTTTGTATAAATCCGATGATCAGTTTTCTAAATTAAAAGGTCAACACTTTGATTTTGTAAATACTTTTATAGTACTACAGCATATCCCCAAGCAAAGAGTATTGAATATTTTAGAACACTTAATTCAATCTGTTTCTATCGACGGTGTTGGGGTTATCCATCTAACTTATGCAAAAACAAAATTTAGGGATAATCTTGGGATTCCTCCAGATTCAATGTTCTACCAATTGAAGAATGCATTGATTAATGGTAAAAAAAGGATGATGGCCTTCTTTAACTCCAAGCAAGAGCCAGAAATGCAAATGAATTTACATTCTTTGAATCAAGCGTTTTTCCTTTTACAAAATTTTGGGATAAAAAATATGTATACCGAATTTACCAATCACGATGGAGCGCTGGGTATTACACTGTATTTTAGAAAATAAGATTATTTACAACAAGCAAGTAAAACTTATTGATTGGTTAAGTTAAGGCCCATAATGTAATCATCCATTACATATCCATGCGCTAATTCAAGAATATCTTCTCTTAAAACAGTAAATCCTTGCTTTAAATAAAATGCTTTAGCAGTATTTTGTTTATTTACTTGTAAGATTAATTGTTTTCCATGTTCGGCCTTTGCATGTTCAATCACTTTTTGTAATAAGGCTTTGCCTGCTCCAGTTTTTTGAGTAGAAGGTAAAACATACAATTTATTAAGCTTGAAAATATATTCACCTTCGTTAGAAACGGAGGCAAATCCTATGGGATTACTTGCTATTTCAAATAAATAAAATTGATGCCCTTTTATCATTTGATTCTGAAGAGAATCATTCGAATACATTAGATCGAGCATATAGTCCAATTGGTCCTTCGAAATGATATCTTCATATGCAACTGGCCAAGTTGTTTGGGCTATTTGTTGAATAATTGCTATGTCGTTTATGGTTGCAGAACGTATCATGATCCTGGGTTTAACAACTATGGAATTATTTTAACCATCTCTTTTTTTGATGGCATCATTTTTTTCATCAACCAATGAGATGCAAATCCACTAGCAGTTCCTACAAGTGCACCCATAAAAACATCAGAAGGGTAGTGTTGGCCTAAATAAATTCTTGAGTATGCTACTCCGGTAGCCCAGGCAAATGCAGGTACTGAAATATACCATTTTTTGGTAATAATACTTAACGATGCGGCAGTTGAAAAAGCTGTTGTTGTATGGCCAGAAGGGAAAGCATAACCGTTGTCAATTTGATCAGGATAAATATCAGTATAGGTTTGATAAGGTCTTGGCCGTTGAACGATTCTTTTTAAAAGCTGCGTTGTTGCCGAGGCAATCACTAAACTGCCTAGTACTTCAAATGATTGTTTTTGTAATTGCTTATTGTGATTGATTAATGAAGTCGCAAGCATGCCCAATGGCAAAGCTACTGCTATTGGCTTTGCAGTAGAAGACATGCTTTTCCAAAATTGATTATTAGGATTAGAAGGGTTGATATTTCTAACTACATCAACTTCCCATTGAGCTTGCGCAGAAACTTTAATAATGCATAAACTTATTAAAAATAGGAGTAGGAGTTTATGCATTTTTAAATTATTGGTTATTGGAGTATTCACAAATTGTATCTCATATCTTTTATCTCATATCTCATATCTCTTATCTCATATCTTTTATCTCATATCTCATTTAAGCTTTCTTCTATCGTTTTAATTCTAGCTTCTGCATCAGCTTGTTTTTTTCTTTCCAACTCAATTACTTCAGGTTTTGCATTGGCTACAAATTTTTCATTGTTTAACTTCTTCATCACCGATGCCAAAAAATTTTGTTCGTAAGTCAAATCTTTAAGCAATCCGGCTTTCATTGCAGCAGTATCCAACTGTCTTTCCGCTTCAATATAAAATTTATCTTTCTCGATATTTACTAAAATGCTGTTGCTGATTGCATGGTTGGTATAAAAAATAGCTTCGGCATTAATTTGTTTTTTCAAGATCGATTCAATGGGTTGATAAGTCTCTGAATTGAGCGTTTGAATATGCAATTGAATTAGATCTTTTGGTTTTATTTGATTTTTATTTCTTGCGTCTCTTAAAGCGGTGATAACTTGTTTGAGAATTTCTCCAGATTGAAGAATGGTATGGTCTGGACTAGCAATTGGTTGAAATTGCTTTACACATAAATCACCTGACTGCTCTTTTAATAGATGATATATTTCTTCGGTAATGAATGGCATAAAAGGATGAAGCATTTCCATTAAGCGCTCAAAGTATTGAATTGTTTTATCATATACTTTGGCTTCAATTGGTTGTTCAAAGCCAGGCTTAACCCATTCTAAATACCAACTACAGAAATCATCCCAAATTAATGAATAGAGTGTTTTCAGCGCTTCGCTTAATTTAAATTGAGTCAACAATTCATCTACTTCTTTGGCTACTTGATTCAATCTATTTTCAAACCAATTAATTGCAAACAATTCCGTTGATACCTCTAATGTGTTATCTCCAATTGCATTGCTGGTATTTACTCTGGTTTCCCACATTTTCAATAGCTTCAACGCATTCCATAATTTGTTATTAAAATTTCTTCCTTGTTCCAACGCAGATTCGTCAAATAAAATATCATTGCCTGCTGGTGAGGCAATCATGATTCCAAATCTTACAGCATCTGCTCCATAAACATCTATCAAGCCTAATAAGTCGGGTGAATTCCCCAAACTTTTACTCATTTTTCTTCCTTGTTTGTCTCTTACAATACCAGTAAAATATACATCCTTAAATGGTTTCTCTTGTTTGTATTCATAACCTGCCATGATCATTCTTGCCACCCAAAAGAATATAATTTCTGGTGCAGTAACCAAGGTATTGGTAGGGTAATAATAGCTTACTTCTTTGTTGCCAGGGTTGGATAAACCTTTGAAAACTTCAAAAGGCCAGAGCCAACTAGAAAACCAGGTATCCAAGCAATCATCATCTTGATAAATATCTGCTAAACTTAGTTGATTGTTTTTTGTACTAATTTTTAATGCTGCTAATGCTTCTTCTGCATTGTTGGCAACTGCAAATGTTCCGTCAGTTGTATACCAGGCAGGAATTCGATGTCCCCACCAAAGTTGACGACTAATACACCAGTCTTTAATATTCTCCATCCAATGACGATAGAGATTTTTAAATTTAGCTGGATGAAAATGAATATCATCATTCATCACTGCGCTCAATGCCGGTGTGGCCAAATCTTTCATGCTTACCCACCATTGTAAGCTAAGTCTAGGTTCTACTACAGCATCTGTTCTTTCACTGAATCCAACTTGATTGGTATATTCTTCAATTTTTTGGATATGACCAGCCTTTGTTAAGTCTTCTACAATTTTCTTTCTTACTTCAAATCGGTCTTCTCCAATATACAATTGTGCAGCTTCACTCATCGTGCCATCATCGTTCATTGTATCAATGATTTCGAGCTGGTATTTCTGCCCCAATTGATAATCATTCATATCGTGGGCAGGAGTAACTTTTAAAGCACCTGTTCCAAAATCAAGTGTTACATATTCATCTGGAATGATTTTTATTTTCCTTTTGATCAATGGCACATAAGCAAACTTGCCATGAAGCTGCTTGTATCTTTCATCATTTGGATTTACACAAATAGCCGCATCACCTAAAATAGTTTCAGGGCGAACAGTTGCAATAGTAATTGTTCCGCCTTCTTCTAGTTCGTAATTAACATAGTATAATTTGCTTTGTACTTCTTTATAAATAACTTCCTCGTCGCTCAAAGCAGTTTTTGCACGAACGTCCCAATTGATCATTCGTTTGCCGCGATAAATATGGCCTTTCTTGTACAAGTCGTTAAAGACTTGTATTACTGAGGCATAATAATCAGGATCCATGGTAAAAGATGTTCTATCCCAATCCAAACTGCATCCCATTTTGCGCAATTGCTGTAAAATGATGCCACCATATTTTTCCTTCCATTCCCAGGCATAATTCAGAAATTCTTCTCTGCTTAAGGAAGATTTTGTGATGCCTCTTTCTCTAAGCATGGCTACTACTTTTGCTTCTGTTGCAATAGAAGCATGGTCGGTACCCGGAACCCAGCAAGCATTTTTACCCTGCATCCTGGCTCGTCTAATCAAAATATCTTGAATGGTATTGTTCAAGCAATGACCCATATGTAATACCCCGGTTACATTCGGTGGTGGAATAACTACTGTATAAGGCTCTCGATCATCTGGAGTACTGGAGAAATAGTTTTTTGAAATCCAATGTTCGTACCATTTTGATTCAATTGGAGTGGGTAAGTAGTTTTTGCTCAATTCCATGATATGTCCGATAAGCCTTTTTTAAGCTTTTAGTTGATAAAACGCAAATTTAAGGAATCGGAGGCGATTAGTAAGTGGCAATCAGTTCAGTCTTCTCTGCCATTATATCTGAAACAGATGGGCTAGGGAGTAAATGCTCTAATTGATTGATTTCATGTGGAATGACAATCTCTTCATTTTGAACAAATTTAGCCATTTGTTCTTTTACGGTTTTGCCAATCATTTTTGCTGCTTTTTGATGGGCATTACAAGATGAAAATGTTACTGCAAACAGCAGCAATGCAGCAGCAAGTGCAATAAAAGATTGTTTTTTGGTTTGGTATTGCATTTTCATCATTATCCTTAACGCAGCATTTAAAATAATGTTACAAAGTTGGCTACTTATTTGTAAAAATTTTGATAAAATATTACAGGCTATTAAAAATTTATTTTCTTCCAAGCCATTCTAGGCAGGAGAATAATGCCAGAACTGAAAACAAAGGGCAACAATGGAAGCGATTTTAGCGTTTTACATGCCTTGAGGGTTGGCGTAAAAATGGTTTTAAGGTCCAAATCATTATTTACGGCCTTTGCCCTAATCAGTTAATTTAATCATTTGTTCCCTTAATAGCAAACAATTAGATATGCAATTTGCCATAGTTGATATTGAAACAACTGGGGGATTTCCTCAGCAACATGGCATCACAGAGATAGCAATTGTACTGCACAATGGGAAAACAATTGAAGGTAAATTTGAATCGTTGGTGAATCCACACCAACCCATTCCTCCATTTATTGTAGGAATGACTGGTATTACCAATGCAATGGTGGCGGTTGCCCCCTCATTTAGTGAAGTTGCTGAACAAGTGCATAACTTATTGCAAAACCGTGTTTTTGTAGCCCATAATGTAAATTTCGATTTCTCCTTTGTAAAACACTTTTTGCAAGAAGCTGGCTATGCTTTAAATGTGCCAAAATTGTGCACTATTCGTTTGAGTAGAAAGGTGTTTCCTGGGTTTAAAAAATATGGGCTTGGTCATTTAACCAGAGAATTGGGTATTCAGATCGAAAACAGGCATCGGGCAGGGGGAGATGCATTGGCAACAGCGCAGGTATTGGATTTAGTGCTGCAAAACAATGGTCAAAGAGTTATCAAAGAAATGTTGGCAAAAGAAAACAAAGATTACTTGCTTCCTCCCAACTTACCTAAGGCTATGGTTAGCAGATTGCCCAATACACCTGGTGTATATTATTTTCACAATAAGGCAGGTAAAGTAATTTATGTTGGCAAAGCCAAGAATATTAAGAAAAGAGTGGTCAGTCATTTTACCGGATTAGATGTTAGTAAAAAAAGGCAAGATTTTTTAAGGGAAATTTATGAAGTGGTACATGTGGATTGTCCAACAGAATTTATTGCATCATTGCTAGAGAGTATAGAAATTAAACGTTTATGGCCCATTTATAATAAAAGCCAAAAAAGATACGAACAGCTATGGGGGATTTATGTGTTTGAAGACAATCGTGGTTATTTCCGTTTAGCCATCGATAAAAAACACAAACATGTGCAACCAGTTATTTGCTTTCCATTATTGGTAGACGCACATCGCTCATTGTGGAAAATGGTAAAAGACTATGGGTTGCATCCTGCACTTTGTTTTTTAGATAAAAATCAGCCTTCGGCATTGCCTGAGGTTGCACCATATAATACCTCTGTTAAGCAGGCATTGGCAGCTTTGACGGCTCAAAAAGAAACCTATATTATACAGGAAAAAGAGCATACTGTTTTGGTGGAGAATGGACAATTTATTGGTATGGGGGCGTTTCAATCAACATCAAAATTAGAAATACTTACTGAAGATATTCTAGTAAAAATCAAATCTAGTATAACTCCTTATGCAGAAAACGAAGTGCTCAAATCCATGATCCGTAAATATGTAGAAAGATATCCTCACAAAGTTTTACCAATAACCCAATAACCCAATAACTAATAACTATTATCCTTACTTTCGCTGCCCTAAAAACAAACTAAGGATATGTCGTTTGCTCCATTAATAGCTACAAAGTTAGGAATTCGTGTTAGTCAGGTAGAAACAGTGCTGGGTTTATTGCTAGAAGGTTCTACCATTCCATTCATTGCCCGTTACAGAAAAGATAGTACTGGAAATTTGGATGAAGTTCAAGTTCAGCAAATTCAAGATGAACAGAAGCAAATACTGGCTTTTACCGAAAGAAAAATATTTATTGAAAAAACGATTACAGAGCAAGGGAAGATGACAGAGGCACTGCAATCAAAACTTGATGCAGCAACCACAATTGCAGCATTAGAAGATATTTATCTGCCATTTAAAGTTAAAAGAAAAACCAAGGCAGTTGTTGCAAAAGAAAACGGTTTAGAACCTTTGGCAATATTTTTAATGGAGCAGGGTTCAGCCAATCCTGAAGAGGAGGCAACAAAATATTTCAACGAAAAAATAACAACTGTTGAAGAAGCTTTACAAGGTGCTAGGGATATCATAGCAGAACACGTAAATGAGAATGCTACAGTAAGAGCGAAAATGAGAAAGTTGTTTGAAGATACTGCTTTGCTTCAAAGTAAAGTGCTAACTGATAAAGAAGCGGAAGCGATCAAATACAAAGACTATTTTGATTTTTCCGAACCTATTCATAAAGTACCATCGCATCGAATATTGGCCATATTGAGAGGGTTTTTAGAAGGTTTTTTAAGAATGAATATCGCTCCAATTGAAGAGTCGGCTTTGTATGAAATAGAACAGCAGTATTTAAAAGGAATGAGTGCAAGCGGTGAGCATTTAAAGAAAGCCATTAAGGATGCTTATAGACGATTGTTGCAGCCGAGTTTAGAAACGGAATGCAGAACTGCTTTAAAACAAAAGGCCGACGAAGATGCCATCAATGTTTTTGCAGAAAACCTTCGACAGTTATTGTTGAGTGCTCCACTGGGAAGTAAAAGAATATTGGCAATAGATCCTGGATATAGAACTGGTTGCAAAGTAGTTTGCTTGGATGAAAAAGGAGAATTACTTAAAACCGATTTGATTTTTGTGCATGAAGCCAATAGGCAATACGATGGTGAGCATACCATTAAGCAATTGGTAAAGCAATTTGATATTCAAGTATTTGCTATTGGAGATGGTACTGCAGGGAGAGAGACTGAGCAGTTTATTAAAAAAATGAATTTAGGGTTGCCGGTGTTTTTAGTAAATGAAGATGGCGCATCTGTGTATTCTGCTTCTGAAATTGCAAGAGAAGAGTTTCCGGATTTTGATATTACTGTAAGAGGCTCTGTAAGCATTGGAAGAAGGTTGATGGACCCATTGGCGGAATTGGTTAAGATCGATCCTAAAAGTATAGGAGTTGGACAATATCAACACGATGTTAATCAATTCAGGCTTAAAGAAAAACTCGATCAAACGGTAGTGAGTTGTGTAAATACAGTAGGTGTAAATTTGAATACAGCTAGCAAACAATTATTAAAATATGTAAGCGGTATTAGTGAGTCTATTGCTGAAAACATTATCAATCACCGTAAGAGTATTAAGCAATTTAGCAATAGGGAGGAGTTGCTAAAAGTGCCTCGTTTAGGTGCTAAAGCCTATGAGCAATGTGCTGGATTTTTGAGAATACCCAATGCCGAAAATCCTTTAGACGCAAGCGCAGTTCATCCCGAAGCATATACTATCATAGAGCAAATGGCAAAAGATTTGTCAACAGATGTGCAGTCTTTAATTGGCAATGAATTGATGCTTCAAAAAGTGGATGCTGGTAAATATGTAAACAATCAAATTGGATTGCTCACTTTAAATGATATCATTAAAGAGCTTAAAAAACCAGGGTTAGATCCAAGGTCTGAATTGGAACAATTTGAGTTTGCTAATATTTTTTCTTTGGAAGAAGTTAAAGTGGGCCTTGTATTGCCTGGTCAAGTAACCAATCTTACTCGTTTTGGTGCTTTTATTGATATCGGTGTAAAGCAAGACGGGTTGGTACACGTTAGCGAAATAGCCAACAAATTCATAACAGATCCTGCCGAAGTGCTCAAATTGGGCCAAAAGGTTTTGGTAAAAGTGGTTGAAGTAGACGTGGCAAGAAAAAGGATTGCTTTATCCATCAAACAAGCTCAAACAACAGATGGTGGCGTAAATGCTAGCCATCGAATAAACAGCCATAATACTTCTACGCCGAAGAAATCAGGACCTATTGCTAATGCTAAAGAAGATTTGAGTACAATGAATGTTGCCGATGCACTTCAGGCATTGAAGAAGAAATTTGGGAAATAAGCGTATATTGAAACATTGGTAATTTAAAAGCTCCTAAAAAATGAAAATAGCTTCATTCATATCGATTCTATTCATTGCTCAAATTGCAATAGCTCAGCAGAAAGTTTTCCCTTTAATTAAAAACTATGGAGCAGTAAATGAAGTGCCCTTTGCAGCCATGACCATTGATCCTAAAGTAGATTATAAAATTCTAATTGATGTAGTAACATCAACCGAAAAGCCGGATCAACTTAATGAAAACATTGAAAACATTGCCCGAATCATCAATTTACATGCATTGGGTGGGGTTAGCAATAAAAAATTACATGTTGTTGCTGTAATTCATGGCCCTGCTATTATGAATTTGTTAAACAATGAAGCTCATCAAAAAAAGTTTGGTGTAAACAATCCTCATTTGGCACTTTTTTCTGCTTTAAAAGAAGCAGGAATTCCGATGTATGTTTGTGGGCAAACGCTTTTTAAAAGAAATGTAGAACCTACTAGCATAGTACCTGAGGTGCTGCCTTCTTTGTCGGCCATTACAACTATTTCTACATATACTGCAAAAGGGTATACGGTTTTTAAATATTAATATACATTTAGTAAATGACTCAATTAAACATACAAAAACTAGGGATTGCTGCTTTAAACGATATGCAGATTGCAGCTGCTGAAGCTATTGAAGCACATCAGGATATTTTGTTATTGTCTCCTACAGGATCTGGTAAAACCTTGGCTTTTTTGTTGCCCATTTTCAATTTATTGAATCCCAAAGCAAAGCAGGTTCAAGTATTGATTTTAACACCTTCCAGAGAATTGGCGATTCAAATTGAGCAGGTATGGAAAAAAATGGCAACTGGGTATAAAGTTATTTGTGCCTATGGCGGACATGACATGCTCATGGAAATACAAAGTTTAGTAGAGCCCCCCGCTTTATTAATTGGAACGCCTGGTAGAATTGCCGATCATTTAAAAAGAAGAAGTTTTGATCATAATTATATTCGTTTAGTAGTTTTTGATGAGTTTGATAAGTCTTTGGCATTGGGTTTTGAAGAAGACATGGAGTATATCGTTAAGCGGTTGAAGAAGTCGATTCAAAGAGTGTTTGTATCTGCAACTGAAGCAATCGAAATTCCTTTATTTGTTAAACCAGCCGAACTTGAAGTGTTGAATTACCTCGGTGCTAAGGAAAGTTCAATCGACTTAAGTGTTTATAAAGTTCTTTCCGAAGAGAAAGACAAAGTGAATACATTGGTTCAGTTATTGTCTCATTTAGGAAATACGCAGGTGCTTATTTTTTGTAACCATCGGGAGGCTGTTGAAAGAACGGGAGAATTACTTGCGGCTAGTGGAATTCCCAATACCATTTTTCATGGGGGTATGGAGCAAATGCAAAGAGAGCAAGCGTTAATCAAATTTAGAAATGGCACAGCCAATTATTTGATTGCAACTGATTTGGCAGCACGTGGCTTGGATATTCCTGATATGGAACATATTGTTCATTATCATATGCCAGCTACAATGGCTGAATTTACCCACCGAAATGGTAGAACTGCAAGAATGCATGCAATGGGGCATGTGTACTTGCTCATGCATCAAGACGAGATGTTGCCAAGATACATTGATGTAGACCCACCAATACTTCAACTTAATAAATCGTTGTTGCCTGCAACCTCTTTATGGTCAACTGTTTACATAAATGGTGGCAAAAAAGATAAAATCAATAAAGTAGATATTGTTGGGCTATTTATTCAAAAGGGAAAATTGGCCAAAGAAGACATTGGTTTAATTGTGGTAAAAGATACCAATTCTTTTGTAGCTGTTAAAAAATCCAAGCTTCAGTTATTATTGAAATCCATACAACAAGAGAAATTAAAAGGCAAGAAAATGCTGATTATGGAGGCAAAATGAGATGGGGATGAAAATAATTCCAAGGAACTGCTCGCAAATAGCAATAGCCCCTTAACTAAATATTCACTGTTCAATTACATGAACAAATTTTTGTATTTTCAATGCTTAAACGACTGTTATGCGGATTGTTCCATTCATTATTTCGGCCTTAGTTGCAACAGGGTTAATTATTGTTTTAAACTTACAACTTCCTGTTGGCGGAAATAAGACCCCAAGATTGGGCTATTTTTTATCTCCGCAAATTGGATTTTGGCAAAATGCCGAATCAGTAAATACCAATTACAACAATGACATAAAACTTACCGGCCTAGAAAGCAAAGTAGAAGTATATATTGATGATCGTTTAGTACCTCATATATATGCCGATCAAGAAAATGACGCCTACTATGTGCAAGGCTATTTACATGCAAAATTCAGGTTATGGCAGATGGAATTTCAAACCCATTTAGCAGGAGGAAGAGTAAGTGAGATTTTTGGAAAAGAAAGATTGTATGTGGATCGTTTTTTTAGAAGATTGGGAATGGTATATGGAGCTGAGAATACCCAGGAATATGTAGAGAAAAACAATCCTGAAATGAAATCCTCCATTGAAGCCTATGCCAAAGGGGTGAATGCATATATCAGCTCCTTGAAACCAGAACAAATTCCTTTTGAATACAAATTATTAGATTATCAGCCCGAAGCTTGGTCGGCAAAGAAAACCTATCTCTTTCAAATGTTCATGTCTTATGACCTAACTGGGAGAGGCGCTAGTACCGATTTGCAAATGACCAATGCAAAAAATTATTTTGGATACCAAGATTTCAACCAGCTTTTTTCCAATATCAAAGATTCCTTAGACCCCATCATTCCTAAAGGAACTGTTTATGCAAAACCTTCTATTAATCCAATCATGCCTAAAGATGTAGATTCGGCATATTTGAATAACAATGCACCGAATACAACTGCAACAGCTCCATTTATACCCAATAAAAACAATGGAAGTAATAACTGGGCAGTTGCTGGTTCGAAAACAAAAAGTGGAAGACCAATTCTCTGCAACGACCCTCACCTTGGATTAAACATGCCATCACTGTGGTATGAACTGCAAATAACAACACCTACTCATAGTACTTATGGAGCAAGTTTCCCAGGTTCCCCTGCAGTTATCATCGGGTTTAATGATAGTATCGCCTGGGGTGTAACCAATGCCGGAAGAGATGTATTGGATTATTATGAAATGAAATTCAAAGATTCTTCTAAACAAGAATATTGGTACAATGGAGCGTGGAAAAAAGCAACAACAAGAAAAGAGGTTATTAAAGTAAAAGATTCTGCAGATCAGGTAGAAGATATTGCCATGACAGTTTTTGGTCCGGTGATGTATGATAATATGTATAAAAATAGCAGTACCGAAGGTAAATACCTCGCATTGCGATGGACAGCTCATGAAGCTTCAAAAGGGTTGCTGCCATTTTATTTATTAAACCGGGCACGTAATTATGATGATTATTTGGTTGCTATTTCTAATTGGTACAATACCGGACAAAACTTTGTTTTTGCTTCAAAAACGGGAGATATTGCTATTAAACAACAAGCTGCATTTGTTGCCAGATGGAGTAGGCAGGGAGATTTTATCATGCCAGGAATAGATAGTAGTTATGCCTGGCAAGGGATGATTCCAACTGAGGAGAATCCAATGATTAAGAATCCAATTCGTGGATTTGTAAGTAGCGCTAATCAAGAATCAACTGATACTTCTTATCCATATTATTTAGGAGCAGGATCCAATTTTCCCATTTACAGAGGCATTATCATCAATCGTATGTTAACTGCCATGAATGCGATTACTCCAACAGATATGCAGTTGCTGCAAATGAATAATTACCATGTTTTTGCTGAAATGGCTCGACCTGTTTTGTTGAAATATCTAAGTAAGGCTTCTTTAAATGCGGAAGAAAAAAAATATGTAGACATATTGGCTAATTGGAACTTAAATGCCGATATCAATGAAAAAGGAGCCACTGTATTTAATGCCATTTGGGATAGTACAGAAGCAGCTATTTACAAAGATGAGTTTGCGGCTGCAAAATTAAATCTAGGATGGCCAGACGATCCTATTTTACTAGAATCTTTATTAAGAGACAGTGCATATACATTTATTGATAATATTGGTACTAGCAATAAAATGGAAACAATTGATGATGTTGTTTTAGAAGGATTGAAAAAAGCGGTAACTAAATTAGCTGCCTTAGAGAAAGAGAATAAACTAGAGTGGGGTAAATTTAAAGATACCAAAGTAGTGCATTGGCTTAAAATTCCTGCTTTGAGTAGGATGCATTTACCTATTGGAGGTGGCAGACATATGATCAATGCAACTACAGAAGATCATGGTCCTAGCTGGAGAATGATTGTGCATTTAACCGATGAAATAGAAGCCTACTGTGTTTATCCCGGAGGACAAAATGGAAATCCTGGAAGTAAGTATTATGATACTTTTATCGATTCTTGGGCCAATGGAAAATATTATCAAATACTCTTCTTAAAAAAAGAGGATGCGCCTAAGCACAAAAAGGTGAAATGGTTAATGACATTTACTCAAGCATAAATATACATTCATGAAATTTTTTTCTTCTATTATTTTGACAGCAATTTTAGCGTATGCGCTTGGCTTGTACACCACATTGCCATGGTGGGGATTTGCTATCACCTCTTTTGTTGTTGCTTTGAGTATACATCAAACTCCATTCAAATCATTCTTATCTGGATTTTTGGGTCTATTTCTATTATGGGTTGTTTTAGCAACTATTATTGATATCAATAATGAGCATATTCTTGCAACAAAAGTGGCTCAAATTTTACCATTGGGGGGTTCTTATATGGCAGTAATAGGTTTAACAGGTTTGTTGGGTGGTTTAGTAAGTGGTTTTGCATCTCTGGCTGCTAGTTATTCTCGTAAAGCATAATTAACTAATTGGAAAAGCATTTTTGCTAATGGAATTAATTGATTCGTTTAAAAAGCATTGGCAAAATAAATTCAATCAACTGCTTGCAGAGGGAGAAGCAATTGTTTTGGCTTCAAGCGGTGGGTTAGATAGTACAGTTTTGGCTCATCTTTTAAAAGCCAATCAAATTCCTTTTGTTTTAGCTCATGCAAATTTTAAATTAAGAGCCGAAGAGAGTACAAGGGATCAAGATTTTGTTCAAGAACTGGGTTTACAATTAAATGTTCCTGTTTTTATTAAACAATTTGAAACTGAATTGTATGCAGCTGAAGCCAAGTTGTCCATTCAAGAAGCAGCAAGAGAGATACGCTATAATTGGTTTGCATCCATACTGCTAAGCCAAAATGAAGGATTCAGATTGAGCTGTATTGCAACAGCCCATCATACAGATGACAGTATTGAAACAATGCTAATGCATTTTTTTCGTGGTACAGGTATCGAAGGATTAACCGGAATACCAGCTTGGCATAGAGAAAAAAAGGTCATTCGGCCTTTATTGCCTTTTACAAGAAAAGAATTGGAATCTTTTGCATTATTGAAAGGCATTAAGTTCATTACAGATTCGTCTAATGCCAAAGATGATTATACACGAAATTATTTTCGAAATCAATTAATACCTCAATTGCAAGAAGTCTTTCCTCAAGTAAGGGATAATTTGCAAAGAAATTTAACCCGTTTTGAAGAAGCAGCTACTCTGTATCAAAATGCGGTTAATCAGCAAATCGAAAAATTGATCGAGCAAAAAGGCGCTGAATGGCATATCCCTGTTTTAAAGTGGAAGAAAGTAAATCCATTGCAAACCATCACTTGGGAAATTATCCGAAAATTTGGATTTTCGGCAAATCAAACCAAAGAAGTAATTAAACTATTTGATGCAGACAATGGAAGTTCTATCCGATCTTCGAGTTATCGAATCATCAAGAATAGGGCTTGGATGATTATTGCACCAATTGCAAATGAAATCGAAAACAATATTTGCATCAATGAGCCAGGCAAATATTTATTTGAAAAAGGGAGTATTGATATCAAGTTAGTAAAAAATACTCAATCAATAAAAAATACTGAAAATGGAGTTGAGTTTTTAGATGCTTCCAACATACAATTTCCTTTACTATTGCGTAAGTATAAAATAGGCGATTATTTCTATCCACTTGGAATGACCAAGAAAAAGAAGTTGGCTAAATTTTTGATTGACGCTAAATTAAGTAAAACAGAAAAAGAATCTGTTTGGGTATTAGAAATGGATAAAAAAATTATTGCAGTTGTTGGACATAGGATAGACAATCGTTTTAAATATTCAGATAAATCAACCAGCTTGTTGCAATTTATTTATCGCAAGTAATTGAATACTTCATTATAAAAATTTTCGAAAACATTCATTTTTGATAAAAAACTTGAAGTGATAATTAAAAAGATGATCCCATAAATAGCGCCCCAAATATGCGCCGAATGATTGATATTTCCCTGACCCTTATTGGCTAAATAATAGGAGATGCCTAAGTATAAAGGGCCAAAAACAAAACCTGGAATATGAAAAGGAATTGGGAAGATACCCATACCTAAAGTAGGGTATAAAAAAATGCCCACAAAAATGATTGCTGAAACTGCTCCAGAAGCTCCAAGACTTCTATAACGATAATCATTTTGATGATTGAAATAAGTAGGTAGAATGCTTACTATCAATGCTGATAAATACAACAGAACGTATAGCATCTTTCCCGATTCTCCAAAAATAAAACCAAATGACTTTTCTACAATATCGCCAAATAAATAAAAAGAATACATGTTAAATACCAAGTGCATAATATCTGCATGAATGAAACCACAGGTAATAAACCGATACCACTGATTTCGATTGGTAATGGATGGGGGATAAAATATTAAATCGTCCATCACTTTTTCATTCGAGAATGCTGTAAATGAAATGACAGCAGTGAGTAAAACAATACTAATGGTTATGGTAATCATATGTGATGGTATTTTTCGTTTCTTAAAATGGTGCAAGCCCTATAGATTTGTTCAGCTAGTATAAGTCGAACAAGCATATGCGGGAAAACCAATTTAGATAAGCTCCAAGTAAAATTGGCCCTTTTGATAATTGAATCATCTACTCCAAATGCACCACCTATTAAAAAAACAATTTTTTTTGTGCTTTCATTGGCTATTTGCTGAAGCAAATTGGCTACTTCAGGAGAACTCAACAATTTGCCTCTTTCATCGAGTAAAATCAAAAAATCATCTTTCTGAATATTTTGTAAAATTATACTTGCTTCTGCCTTTTTTAATGCTGCCTCGCTCATACTTGCCGCATTTTTTGGTGCGCCAATTAATTGCCAATCTGCTTTAAAGTACTTATTGATACGGTTGGTAAAATCAATAATACCCTCATTTACATGTGTTTCATTGGGTTTTCCAACTGATAAAAATACCATTCGCATGAGGCAAAATTATACAAGTATGCAGATAAAAGACGAACTAAGTTCCAATTATCTCAACAAGGTATCGTTATCGGCATCGATTGCGTAAAAAAAACAGTCAAATAGAGGGGAAATTTCAGCAGAATTCTCTGTAATTGACAGGGCTTATTTTGGGTGGGATAAATAAAGACGCTTGCAACCGTTCCCGCTACAATTATTGGCTTATTAAAAGCAATATTGAAATTGTAAATTGACTATTAACGCTTTTGGTGTTATCTTGGTTAGAATAATCAATTACCGATTGGAAAAATTTGAGCAATATGGGTAGTGTTTTTTGTTTTGGAGAATTACTGATGCGGATGTCTCCAGTTTTAAATAAACAGTGGATCGTTAAGAATGAAATGCCCATCTATATTGGTGGCGCTGAATTGAATGTAGCTACTGCATTGTCTTGTTGGGGGTTGCCTACTAAATACATGACTGCCTTGCCCAATAATTATTTAGCAGAGGAAATTGTTGCTGATATAAGTGCTAAAAACATTGATGTTTCGTCTGTTTTTTATACTGGGGATAGAATTGGTGTTTATTATCTTCCTCAAGGAGCAGATTTAAAAAATGCTGGGGTTATTTATGATCGGTCTCATTCGGCTTTTGCATCTTTAAAACCGGGAATGATTGATTGGGACAAAGCACTAGATGGATGTAGTTGGTTTCATTTCAGTGCAATAAGTCCTGCATTGAATGAGCAAGTTGCTTCGGTATGTAAAGAGGGCCTGGAAGCTGCTTCAAGAAAAGGGTTAACTATTTCCATTGATTTAAACTATCGATCCAAACTTTGGCAATACGGAAAAAATCCGGTTCAAATAATGCCCGACTTGGTTTCTTATTGCGATATAATTATGGGAAATGTTTGGAGTGTTCAAGATCTTTTAGGTATTCATGTGGATGCAGATATTCATGCAAATAAAGCAAAGAGAAGTTATGCATTACATGCCAATCATCAATCCAAGCTTTTGATGGATCAGTATCCGAAATGTACAATGGTTTCATATACTTTTAGATTTACGGAAGGCAATACGGTTAATTATTTTGCTACTTTACACAATCCGGATCAACATGTTGTATCAGTCAGCTTTTCAACTGATCAAGTGGTAGATAAAGTGGGTAGTGGAGATTGCTTTATGGGTGGACTCATTTATGGGTTATACAAAAACAATAATTCTCAAGAAATTATTAATTATGCTGCTGCCGCTGCATTTGGTAAATTGCAAGAATTAGGGGATGCTACTACCCAATCAGTAGCAAAGATTAAATCAACCTATTGAAATGGATAATCAAGAATTAACAATTGAACAGATATGCAATGGGGGTTTATTGCCCTTGTTTTATCACGATGATATTGCTACATGCAAACAAGTAGTTGGAGCTTTGTATAATGGAGGGGTTCGATGTATTGAGTTTACCAATCGTGGCAAAAATAGTTTAATCAATTTCAAGCAATTGATACAAGCAAAAGCTGAGTTCCCAGGATTGTTATTAGGAATTGGAACCATTAAAACAGGCGAACAGGCAACTGCATTTATAGAAGCAGGTGCTGATTTTTTAGTAAGTCCTATTTTTGATAATGATATTGCCGATGTTGCCTACATGAATAAAATAGCATGGATACCTGGTTGTATGACTCCAACAGAAGTGCATATTGCTCAAAAAGCAGGATCTAAGTTGATTAAATTATTTCCTGGAAATGTATTGGGTCCAGGATATGTAGAGGCAATTATGCCATTGTTTTCAGATATCCGATTTGTTGTTACAGGTGGTGTTGATATTACAGAAGAAAGCATTGATAAATGGATGAAAAGTGGCATAGTAGGTGTTGGATTAGGAAGTAAACTAATTACCAAAGCCATCTTGGAAAATAACGATTATGATCAGCTATCCTTAAACACTGCTTCTGTTGTAAAAATAATGAATAAAATAAAACAGTCTAAATAATCATAAAATACTTGTATGAGTTCTACCATTGGAAAATATCGTTGGACAATCTGTAGTCTTGTTTTTTTTGCTACTACCATTAACTATTTAGATAGAGCAGTAATTAGTTTGCTAAAATCTACTTTAACAGTAGAAATGAATTGGAATGATGGCGACTACGCCAATATTGAAATTGCATTTAAAATTTCATATGCTATTGGGCTATTATTGGCTGGTAAATTCATCGATTCAATTGGAACTAAAAAAGGTTATGCATGGGCCACCGGATTATGGAGCGTTTCTGCTGTAGCACATGCTTTTGCTTCCAGTGTTTTTGGCTTTGGTGTAGCAAGAGCTGCTTTGGGTGTAACCGAAGCAGGTAATTTTCCGGCGGCTATTAAAACTGTTGCCGAATGGTTTCCTAAAAAAGAAAGAGCATTGGCAACTGGCATATTTAATTCAGGTGCCAATATTGGAGCCATCATTGCTCCATTAACAGTGCCTTTTATTGCAGTAACTATCGGATGGCAATGGGCATTTATTTTAACTGGTCTATTGGGTTTTATTTGGTTGTTTTTTTGGATGCGGTCTTATTATAAACCGGCTAATCATCCAAAACTTTCAAAAGAAGAATTTGATTATATCCATGGTGATATAGATGAACAACCCGATTTGGTAGAAACCAAAAAACAACCTTTCACTTGGTTGAGATTGATGAAATATCGTCAAACATGGGCTTTTTCTATTGGCAAATTTTTAACTGATCCGATCTGGTGGTTTTATCTTTTTTGGTTGCCCGATTTTTTAGAGAGTGAATATCATTTAAAAGGAACAGCCATTGCATTGCCTGTTGCGTTGGTCTATACTATTTCTACGTTTGGAAGTGTTGGAGGTGGTTGGTTGCCATTGTATTTAATTAAGAAAAACTGGACCGTATTTAAGGCAAGAAAGTCCTCTATGTTGTTTTATGCCTTTTTTGTGCTCCCCATTTTATTTGCACAAATTTTAGGACAAGTAAATATGTGGTTGGCTGTTATTGTGATTGGGTTAGCTGCAGCTGCTCACCAAGCTTGGAGTGCCAATATTTTTACAACAGTGAGTGACATGTTTCCCAAAAGAGCCATCGGTTCGGTAACCGGTATAGGAGGTATGTTTGGAGCTATTGGGGGTATTTTGCTTTCCTTCTTTGTTCAGAAAAACTTATTTGTACATTATAGATCCATCAACCAAATAGAAATAGCTTATTATATCATGTTTTTAGTGTGCGGTCTTTCCTATTTAATAGCTTGGGTAATCATGCATTTTTTAGTGCCAAAAGTTAAAGTAATTGCAGATCAATAATTTTTAGCTGTTGAATTTTTATCTTTTGACAGTTTGCGATTATCTTACGGCAAATTATCGCTGGTATGAAAATTGGGTCTTGTAGAATATTGCTATTTGCTGTATCATTTTTCTTATTTTCTGCTGTAAAAGCACAGCTGATCGATTCGATGATGAATGTGTATGCTCAGGGCTCTCCTAAGGAAAAAATGCATATTCATTTTGATAAGCAGATTTATAACCCCGACGAAACGGTATGGTATAAAGTATATATCTTGGCAGGAATTGAATTAAGCCCACTAAGTAAAAATGTATATGTAGAGTGGTACGATGATGCGGGTAAATTATTAAGACAAACTGTTTCTCCATTATTCCAAGCAACTGCAAAGGGGTCTTTTGATATTCCTTTAAATTATAAAGGAAATTTTATACATCTTAAAGCATATACAAGGTGGATGCTAAACGATAGTCTTTTTTTATTTGAAAAAGACATCGTCATTAATAACGGAAAGGTCAACTCTTCTACAATAGCCAATAATCCAACTGCTGTAAATATTTTTCCTGAGGGGGGAGATTTGGTATATGGTTTAACCAGTAGGGTAGCTTTCAAAGCCACCAATAAAAATGGCTTACCCGAATTGATTAAAGGTTTTTTGCAAAACGATAAGAATCAAATTTTAGATACCCTTAAGGTAAAACATGATGGTATGGGGTCTTTTAGTTTTCAGCCACAATTGGGTACAAAGTATTTATTGAACTGGACGGATAGTAAAGGTGTAAAGGGAGTCACCAATATTCCGATTACAAAAAATGAAGGAGCTGTTTTTAATATAAAAACGGACAATGAAAAAGCCATCGTTGTAGTTTCAAGAACTACGAATGCAGGGGAGGCTATGCAGAATCTCCAATTGATCGTTCACATGAATCAAGAATTGATTTATAAAGTGGCTATCAAAATGAAAGAAAGATTGGTTCAAAGAATTGAATTGCCCATTGAAGAATTACCTACTGGAATTCTTCAGTTTAGTTTATTCAATAGTCAGTGGATTCCTATTGCAGAGAGAATTGTTTTTGTTAACAATCATTTGCATGAATTTAATGTTAAAATGAATCCAATAACAGTGAGTTTGGATAAAAGAGCTAAAAATTCATTTGAAATTGTGGTTAATGATACTGCTTTTACCAATATGTCGGTGGCTATAACTGATGCATCTATAGTATCGGCAGATCAACACACCATTTTTTCTAATTTTTTATTGACCAATGAAATTAAAGGATATGTTCACAATCCTGCTTATTATTTTAAAAGTGATACTGATTCTATCTCAGCTCAACTAGATTTAGTAATGCTTACCAATGGTTGGAGAAAATACGATTGGGATAAAATTATGGCAGCTGTTCCTCCTAAACTACAATACTTGCCGGAAAACAATTTTATGTCGTTTAAGGGAAAAGTTTTTGGTAATAAGTTGGCATCTAATGCGGCGCCCATGCAATTAAATTTTATTGCAGTTGGTAAAGATAGTAGCAAGAATTTTTTCTTTACTCCAGTTGAAAAAGATGGGACATTTGAAGAAAAAGGTGTGTTTTTTTTCGATACGGTGAAAGTGTATTATGGTTTTAATGGCAAAACAAAATTGGCGGAATCTACTCAAGTACAATTAGACAATGGATTATTGCGAAAAGAAAACAACACATCAATCAACTTAAGTGGTATTAATCCATTTGCAACTTATTCTGATAGTTTAGCCAATTTAAGAATGAATTATTTTCTATCCGAGCAAGAAAAGTTGCGCAGGGCAATGGCAAGTGCTACATTGGCAGAAGTAACAGTAAAATCTAAAGTTAAAAATCCAATGCAAGTGATCGACGAACGCTATGCTTCTGGATTATTTTCTGGAGGCGATGGTTATAGTTTTGATTTAACAGATGATAAAATGATCGGAGCCCTAGATATTTTTACTTATTTGCAAGGTAGAGTGCCAGGTTTACAAATTTCTACAGCAGGTGGGCAACCAACATTAAGTTGGAGAGGAGCTAACCCCGATTTATTTTTAAATGAAATCCGCTCAGATGTATCTATGATTCAATCAATGAGTGTTTTTGATATTGCCTATATAAAAGTTTTTAGACCTCCATTTTTCGGGGCTGCTGGTGGCGGAGCTGGAGGGGCTATTGCCATTTATACCAAAAAAGGGAATGACTCCAGAAAAGCGGATCCCAATAGCAAGGGAATGGATATGATCATTTTAGCAGGGTATTCTAAATTCAAAGAATTCTATTCGCCTTCTTACGACAGAACACCAACCAATTTTGACCCCGATATTCGTAGTACTTTATATTGGAACCCTTACATCATAACGAATAAAAAAACGCCAAGATTTAAAGTAGAATTTTACAATAATGATATCTCTAAAAAACTTCAAGTAGTGCTGGAAGGGGTTAACGGAGCAGGTAAAATGGTAAGGGTGGTAAAAATAATAGAATAATATGCAAAAATGATGGTATCTGATACCAATGCATGTCTCTTAAATTAGTGGTTTTTTATTGGTAAGCAATCGTTTAAAGGAGTGGTATATCAATATATCACTCCTTTTTAAAAAAAACTGCCATTTCTATGGTATCTTATGTCGAATTTCTGCTCTATTTAAGGGATTCTTACTATTTAAAGCTTGCTTGTGAATTTTTCCATTGCTAATGATAACGTAATTTGGCAAAACCTACTTACAGGAGATAGAAATGCTCTTGCTAAATTGATGCATGCTTTTTTTCGTCCTTTGGCTAATTATGGGCTCAGATTTACGTCGGATAAAGAACTAATCAAAGATTCTGTTCAAGAATTATTTATAGTATTGTGGGAGAGAAGAGATCAATTGGCCACTTCAGTTAATCTTAAATCTTATCTGTTTACTTCATTTAGGCGACTGCTTCTCCGAAAACTAAAAAAAATACACAAAACGTCTACTATAACTCTAGATCCGATTTACGTGGATTCTTTTTCTTTTGTTCTAGGTACTGAGAGTAAAATTATAGCATCAGAACAAGCAAATAACTTATCCAATCACTTTAATCAATTAATTGCCAAATTGCCAGAACGACAAAGGGAAGTGGTCTATTTGAAGTTTTTTGAATCATTGAGTAGAGAAGAAATAGCCAATATTCTAGAAATTGCTCCACAAACTGTATCCAATATTCTTCAAATTGCATTAAGCAAATTGAAAATTGCTACTCCTGAGTCAGTTTGGAAGTTCTGTACATTTCCATTGGTGCTGTTATTGGTTGAATATTTATTTTAGTAAAATTTCAGTTTCAATGGTATTTATTTCAATTCACGGTCTCTATATACACTTAATACATCAAGATTAATGCTAATTCAGGATCCATATTTAAATTATAGCCTCGAAGATTTTTTTTGGGACGAGCGTTTCAGGGCCGATGTATTGAATGGGGGTAAAGATTTTGCTTATTGGGAAGAATGGGTAAAGCTTCATCCAACTCATCAGCCATTGGTTGAAAAGGCAAAGTTGATGATTTTGTCGGTTTATGTTGACAATATAACTTTTCACGAGGACGAAATCCAGCAGTTAGTTAGAGATACTCAAAAAATACTTGAATTAGATTATGTTGATGATTTTCCCATGGAGGATGCTACTCCTGCTCGAAAGATGAATAGATATTGGGCAATTGCTGCTTCTATTGTTTTGATGGTAGTTGCTAGTTGGATATTTGTAGAAAAAAATAAGTCAGTCAATCTTTCCTTTCAACCTTCGTACGAAAATTTAATTAAAGCAATTCCTCATCAATTGATTGAAAGAGTCAATCAAACAAATGCGCCTTTGATTATCACTTTGCCTGATGGTACCAGAACTACGCTGAGTACAAACTCAAAAATAAGCTATCCAGAAAAATTCATTGCATTAGATAAAAGAGAAGTTTTTCTTGTTGGGGAAGCTTTTTTTGAAGTAGTAAGAAATACACAAAAACCATTTTTGGTTTATGCGGAAGGATTGGTTACTAAAGTGTTGGGCACTAAATTTCGAGTTAGATCTTATGCAATCGATAAGGAAGTTGTTGTAGAAGTTGCTTCTGGCAGAGTTTCAGTTTTTGCAAATCCGAAATTTGCAAATGATGATAAAAAGGCCTCCAATGAATTGTCTAGTATTGTCTTAATTCCGAATCAAAAGGTTAGTTTTTTAAAGTCTGATGCAAGCATTGTAAAAACTTTGGTAAACAATCCAATTTTATTAAAGCCTGAGCAAGAGGCTAAGAAGCTAATCAATTTTGACGATACCCCTATCTATACCGTTTTTGCAGTTTTAAAAGAGGTGTATGGAATTGATATTGTTTTTGATGAAGAACTATTGGCAGAATGTTCATTAAATGCCAATTTAGATGGGTATAGTTTGTATGAACAATTAAATATTATCTGTAAGGCCTTAAATGGCAGCTATGAAGTGTTGGATGGAAGGGTAATAATTAATGCAAAAGGTTGTTTCAAAAAATAGTTTGCCCTTTGGGGGCTCGATTGTATATAAAAAAATAAAACTACGCTTGCCATGAGAAAATCTTTTTTTCCTATTATAGTATTGTTCTTTGTGCAGATATGTGGGTATGCTAATTCCCAAAATGTTGCTGATAAAAAAGTAAGTATTCAAGTTACCAATTTGGAGTTGAAAAAAGTATTTACTTTAATAGAAAAGCAGACAGCTGTTAGATTTGTTTACAGTGCTGAAAAAATTCAATCCTCTAGAAAAATTTCATTAAATCTTATTGATAAACCCCTTATTGATTTCCTAAATAAAGTATCTAAAGAAATGGGGTTTGTGTATGAGTTGAATGGTGAATTGATTATTTTAAAACAAATTGATAATAAAGATCAACTATTACTTAGCGCCCCAGTGGTTGGTAAGCAATTATCAGAAATAAAAGATTCCAGGGTAATAGCTGGTACAATCACTGATGATAAAGGTGTTGCACTTTCAGGCGTTTCTGTTCAAATTAAAGGCACTAAAATTGGAACTACTACCGATGTAAATGGCAAATTTTCCATAAAGGTGAATGATAATTCATCCATTTTAGTTTTTAATTCAACAGGGTATGCTGTACAAGAAATTGCTGTTGGAGCGCAGACTACAATAGGCGTGTCGTTGATATCAAGTATTAATAAATTAGATGATGTAGTTGTTATTGGTTACGGAACTCAGAAAAAAATTACGGTAACAGGTTCTATTGGTACAGTTTCAACAACAGACATTTTAAGAGCCCCAGTTTCTAGTGTTGCAAATGCATTGGCAGGAAGATCGCCAGGAATTATTGCCGTTCAACGTGGCGGAGAACCAGGAAGGGATATTGCAGATATTTTTATTAGAGGTGTTGCTACTTTTGCTGGTGGTTCTAGTGCAACCCCGCTTGTATTAGTGGATGGAGTTCAAAGAAGTTTAAACGGAATAGATCCTTATACTATAGAATCCTTCAATATTTTAAAAGATGCATCCGCAACAGCGGTATTTGGTGTTAGAGGTGCAAATGGTGTAATCATTATTACTACTAAAACAGGCCAAGTAGGTAAACCTCAATTTAATTTCTCTAGTAATTTAGCTTGGCAAAACCCAATTCGTCTTCCTAATGAATTAAATGCGGTTGATTATGCTTTATTGCGAAATGAAGCAGAGGCAAACGATCAAAATAATCCCAACGCCAAAAGATTCAGTGATTACGATATAGAAAGATTCAGAAAAGGTGATGACCCTATATTTCATCCCAATATTCGTTGGATGGATTATATGTTAAAAGACTTTGCACCCCAACAACAATACAATTTGAATGTAAGTGGTGGAACCCAAGATGCTAAATATTTTGTATCTCTTGGTTATTTAAATCAGGATGGTATATACACAACGGGTGGACTTTTTCCTGAATTTAGTGCAAACCCTAATTTTAAAAGGTATAATATCAGAAGTAATTTTGATTTCAATATTTCAAAAAACCTTAGTTTATTTATTAAGTCTTCAGCAGAAATTCAAAATTCTAATTATTCTAACAGCGCAACCAGCGATATTTTTGGAACAATTCTTTCCGCTAACCCTATCATGACGCCTGTTTTATACGATGGCAAACTAATTCGCAATATTGATGGTCTTGCTGCATGGAATATTTCCAATACACCATTATTCCAAATGCTTAATAATGGATTTAATGTAAACTACAGCAGTCGGTTGAATATTAATATTGGTGGTAAATACAAATTAGATGCCATTACCAAAGGGTTGTCGGTAAGAGCCATGGGTGCTTATGACAGTTATTATTTACAATCAGTATCAAGAAGAAAGCAAATTCCTTTGTGGGATTTGAGAAGAAATCCATTGGCTAGTACTTTCCAAGATTCTATTATTCCAATACCTGTTGTTAATCAGTTTGAAGGACCTGTTGGTTTTCAAGGAGAAAGTTTTAGCAAAAACAGAAGAATTTATGGGGAAGCTGCTATTGATTACAACAGAACTTTCGGTAGTCATACTTTTACAGGATTGTTTTTAGCAACTGGAGAGCGTTTATATGATGGAAGTAATCAGTTGCCATTCAATTATTTAGGTTTGGTTGGAAGGGTTACTTATAATTATCAAAATAAATATTTTGCAGATGTTAACATTGGTTACAATGGATCAGAAAATTTTGCCAAAGACAAACAATTTGGTTTTTTTCCATCATTTAGTGCAGGGTATGTAGTTTCTCAGGAAAGTTTTTTTCCTAAAACAAAAGGCTTCAGTTATTTAAAATTAAGAGGTTCTTATGGAACTGTAGGAAACGATAAAATTGGTGGAAATCGTTTCTTGTTCTTGCCATCTTCATTTACATCTGGGGGGTCTTATTTCTTAGGTTTAGCAAATACACCTGTTACAGGTTATCGCGAAGCAAGTATAGGAAATCCTGGTGTTACTTGGGAAGTTGCCAAAAAAACCAATGTTGGTGCAGATTTCCGTTTTTTAAACGAAAAACTTTCATTCACATTTGATGTATTTTCAGAAAGAAGGGAAAAGATTCTGTGGAATTTAAATGTGCCGATAACCTTTGGACCTACTAATTTAATTTCTCCATATAATATTGGTATTGCCGAAAATAAAGGTTTTGAATTTGAATTAGGGTATAGGAATACGGTAAAAAACTCGGGGCTAACTTATTATGCGAATGCGAATTTCACTTATACAGAAAATAAGATTGTATACATGGATGAAGTTCCTCAGCCGTTTCCAGGTTTAGCAATGACTGGAAACAGAATTGGTCAACCAAAAGGTCTTCTTGCAGAAGGTCTTTACAATACCATTGATGAAATTAATGATCCCAAAAGACCTAAATCGGCTTGGGAAGGTGCTGGTTTAAAACCTGGCGATATTCGATATACAGATGTTAATGGTGATGGTAAAATTGATGACAATGATCGTGTGAATATGGGTAATCCAAACATACCTGGAATTATTTATGGAGCTACCGTTGGAGTACAGTATAAAGGGTTTGAATTATCCGTATTTGTGCAGGGTGCAGGAAATGTATCTACCTATTTAGCAGGTGAATCTGCATGGCCATTTATTGCAGGAACAAAAACTGCATTTGAAAATGCAAAAGAGAGCTGGTCGCCAGAGCGATATGCAAACGGAAGTCCAATTTCTTTACCAAGATTAACTGCTGCGCCAGAATCAAATAGACACAACTACAGGGTTTCTTCTTATTGGATGAGAGATGCTTCATATGTGCGAATAAAGAACATAGAATTTTCTTATACTTTCTCTAATAAGATTTTACAAAAATTAGCTATGAAATCGATGAGAGTATACCTAAATGGACAAAATTTAGTAACGTGGACCAGTATGCCATATTTTGATCCTGAGATTCCAAGTTCTAATGGATCGGTATATCCGATGATGCGTGTTTTTAATTTTGGTTTAAATATTCAGTTTTAAATTTTTATACGATTGCTCAATGACAAAATTTATGAAAATGAAATATTTTTTCAAGCTTACACCCATACTTGCAGTGTGTATTTTAACAATGACTACTTCTTGTAAAAGGTTTCTTGAACAACCTAGTGGAAGTATAATAACTGTTGACTCGGTATTCACTACTCCAGATGCAGCCCAACGTGCCTTATGGAATGTTTATGCAACATGCGTTGTCAACGGTTTCATTACTGGCGACGGCGGTTCTGGTTTAAGCGATGCAGGAACTGTTGATGGGTTTTTATTAGCTGCTAGTGATGAAGGAGATCAATTTGGATCGGGGGGAAGGGCGAATGCTTTTAATGCGGGTACATGGGGTCCTACTTTTCAGGATGAATTTTCTTATAATCGAGTTACAATCGGTATGCGAAATGCATGTATTTATATTGACAATGCATTAAAAGTTCCTATAGGCAATACTGGTTCTATCAATTGGACCACCCAGCTCAGAGATCAAACTATTGCAGAAGCAAAAATACTAAGGGCATTAATGCATTATGAGGCAATGATTCGTTACGGAGGTATTCCAATTATCGATCAAACACCTGTTGTTCAAATTAATAATGTAAATGGCGTAAATCAGGCACAAGTTATACCAAGAGGTAATAGAAGTAGTTTAAAATCAACTATTGATTTTATTGTTAAAAGTTGTGATGAGGCTATTCCAAGCTTACCAGATAATTTTCCTGCAAGTGATATAGGAAGAGTTAATAAAGGAGTTGCGCTTTCTCTAAAAGCAGTAACATTACTATGGGCAGCAAGTCCATTGGTGAATACGGCTACACCACCGGTTCCTAGCGCTAATGATAGTCTGGTTTGTATGGGTTCTGCAGATCCTAATCGTTGGACTTTGGCGGCAAACGCACATAAAGTTGTTTTGGACTGGGCTATTAGTAATGGATATTCTTTATTAGATGATGTTTCTCTTGGTAAAAGTGAAAGTTACAATTATGCTACTGGAGCAGCGCTTGATCCAAGAAACAAAGAATTATTATATTATGATAAATCACATGGTCAACAAGCAGGTGGAGCAAATGTAGTAAGATGGGGTTGTCCAATTTATTTTTCATGGGGCAATACTGTCATGGCGCTTCCAATGAATTTTATTGCCAAAACATTTAGAGATGTAAATGGTAATGATGTAACAATTCCAACAGATGGAACATTTACACAGTTTAAAGCAATTATGAAACGAATGGAGCCTCGTTTTAATGCCGTTGCTTGGTGGCCTGGTTCTGCTTATACCAATACTGGATTAATGCCTGCCCAGGGAGGAAGTGACACGGCTAAATTTTTGTATAGACAAAGAGGGATAACCGGAAATACTGTTCAAATAGGAGCTGGTACTGCATTAATTGGTAATGGAATACCAAATGGGATACACCAAAAGAAATTCATTAATTTGGTTAATCAAGTAAATGGAACTGCCAATTTTTATTGGCCTATATTCCGTTTAGCTGAATTTTATCTAGGCTATGCTGAGGCTTTAAATGAGGTTAGTCCTACAAATCCTGAAATATTTACTGCATTGAATGTTATTAGAAGAAGGGGAGGGTTACCTAATTTAGCGCCAGGAAACGCAACATATGCATCCATTTTTGGTGATAGAATAAAAACAAGGGAATACATTCAACGTGAAAGATCGGTTGAACTATATGGAGAAGAACATCGGTTCTTTGATGTAAGAAGATGGAAGATTGCAGGTAACGACGGAGTAATGAAAGGTAATTTTACCAGAATTTTCTTGTATGAAAATAGTGCAGCTTCATATATTAATCCAACTACAGCACTAACTCCTGCTCAACGTTTGGCAAATGATAACCGATTGTCGTACCGAATTGAAACATTTGAATCTCGAGTTTGGGAAGATAAAATGTATTTCTTTCCTTTTGCTCAAAGTGAAGTGAATAAAGGGTTTATTGTTCAAAATCCAGGCTGGTAAAAATTAATTAATAAAACGATTTATTATGGCTTTATATAACAGTATGCAACGATTCTTATTGATTCCTTTATTTTCAACTATTTTATTATCTGCAGTAAATGCTCAAAGCATTTCTACAGCAATAAATGATACGCTGAAAACTAAAGACAACAATTCATTCAATAGTTTTTTAGATCAAACTATTCAAGTTCCGTTTGCTAACCGTGTTCAACGTAAATATATTACTAGCTCAGTTTCTTCAGTGAGTGGAGAAGTGCTAAAGCGCATAAATACCCCATTTTTGAGCAATACCTTGTATGGGCAATTAAGTGGTTTGCATGTGCAACAAGGAGGTGGATCTCCAGGAAATACAGATTTCCCATCCTTGTTTGTAAGGGGGCGTCAAACATTTCAAGACAACAGTGTATTGGTGCTGGTTGATGGATTTGAATCAAATTGGTTCACATTACTTCCTGAAGAAATTGAGAGTGTAACTGTATTAAAAGATGCAGCAGCTTTGGCTCAATTTGGAATGGATGCTGCTAATGGGGCTGTTGTAATAACCACCAAAAGAGGAGTTGAATCAAAAAAAACCAATATCAATTTTAGTTCACGTTTTGGAGTTCATTCTGCTAGATATCTTCCTGAAGTTGTAAATAACGGTGATTATGCGGAATTATTCAATGTTGGTATTGTGAATGATGGCAGATCGATAAGGGATGGTTATTTCAGAAATGATTCTATTGTGAATTTCTTTAAAAATCAACAGTATCCTTTTTTGTATCCAGATGTAAATTGGTACGATCAGGTAGTTCGTCCAAATGCCTTGAGTCAAGATTATACCTTATCATTTAACGGTGGTAAAAAGGATGTCAAGTATTTTTTAGCAATGGGTTATGCAGATTATAAAGGATTATATGCAGGAACTGATAATGATAGAACCAATAATTCTAATTACAATTTAAAACGATACAATCTTAGAGCCAACTTCGATGTAAACATCACTTCTTTTTTAAGCGCTCAAGCAAATCTTCGTGCTACAATGATGGATAAATATTTTCCAAATACACCTGAAAATACTTTATGGAGATCTATGTCTTTATTTACACCTTATGCGGTTAAAACAGAACAAGGTAAATGGGGAGGTGCGCAAGGATATGTTGATAATCCAACTGCCTCCATTTTGCAACGTGGTTTTCAATCGATCAATGATAGAACAATTGATGCAAACGTTAAGTTGATTGGTAATATGGACTTCATTACAAAAGGACTTAAATTTTTCTGGCAACTTAACTTTAGTAACTTTTTCTTTGATACCTATAATAAAACCCGACCATTGTATTATGATGAAGTGGTGCCTCGTTTAGATCTTGTTACAACTCCTGGAGTTATTCCTTACGATATCTTCACAAGAGGAACGGTAGATAACAACTTTACTATTACACAAGGAAACGGTAATCAGTTTAATAGAACAAGCTTGCTGGGTGGCGCTGAATACGAGAAAAAAATCGGCAAACACAGTGTTTATTCTTCATTAACTTATTTCCAAGAAAAATTCAATGGAGATGGTTCAGATATGCCTTTTGCAAAGCAACGTTTTATGGGAAGAGTTAGCTATAATTATGATCAACGCTATTTTGCCGATTTAAACGTGTCATACAGTGGATCTGAGAATTTTCCAAAAGGCAATCGTTTTGGTGTTTTCCCTGCATTGTCTGCAGGTTGGGTAATGAGTAATGAAAAGTTTATGTCTAATCAGCATGTGCTTAATTTTCTAAAATTAAGAATGTCTGCAGGTTTATTGGGTAACGACAATACAGGAAATGCCGGAAGATTTATTTATAACCAATATTACAATGGAACGGGAAATTATTTGATTGGTAATAATTTGGGTGTAAATGCGCCAATGTTCAATCAAAGTGCTTTAGCAAATCCAAATGTAACTTGGGAAAAAGCTGCCAGATTTAATATAGGATTTGAGGCTGTTGTTTTCAAAACATTGTCGATTTCAGCTGATTATTTTCTAGAGAATAGAAACGATATTTTCCTTAATCCAAGCAGCTATACCCCTTCTTTAATGGGTGCAAGTTTTAATAGCGTTAACAAAGGAAAAACGAAAACATCTGGCGGAGAAATTGAATTGATGTATAAAGAAAAATTCGGAGCCTTTAATTTTTATGCAGGTGGTAATATTTCCTTCACTAAAAATACAATAGTTGATATTGCAGAACCTACTCCCTCAGATCCATATTTGGCTGCAAAGGGAAATCCAATTAATCAACCATTCGTATTGGAATTTCTGGGATTTTTTAAAGATCAAGCTGATATTAGAGCAAGCCCAACTCAACTATTTGGAACGGTTGTACCTGGTGACATTAAGTACAAAGATCAAAATGGAGATGGTGTAATTGATAATCGGGATAGAAAAGCTTTTGGTTATACTGCATTACCACAAATGTTTTATGGTTTTAATATGGGGGGAGATTACAAAGGATTTGATTTCAATATAGCTATCCAAGGAGCTGCTAAGCGAACTGTTTCTTTATTGGATAATAATATGATTATTCCATTTTTGAATGGAGGTGTAAAGCCTACTCCATGGGTTAAAGACAATTATTGGACAACAGCAAGAGGAGATGCGGCTAAATTCCCTCGTTTAACTACTACACAGAATGACAATAATTATCGCGCTTCTACCTTGTGGCAAAGAAATGGAGCATTTGTTCGAATTCAAAATATAGAAATCGGTTATACCATTTCCGAAAAGATTACTCGTAAAGCTGGAATGAATGCCGTGCGATTCTTTTTAAGTGGTAATAATCTATTCACTTTCGATAATATTAATGAAGTAAATGTTGATCCTGAAATCATGAATACGTTTGTTCATCCGCCGATGAAAAGTTTCAATTTCGGATTTACACTTAAATTATAATTCTTTTTTACAAAACGATCATTATCACAATTGATGTTATGAAAAAAAATATATTACTGATTATTACAACTGCTAGTTTACTTTTTACTGCTTGTAAAAAGAATCTTTTAGATACTCAGATTCAACAAAACTTTAGCGAAGATCTTTTTCTGAATTCTGGACCAACCAATTTGAGGGCTTTTGGAATGGGGGTTTACGATTATCTGCCTCAAATGAATAGATTTGGTGGAAATGCTTTGTTGGCTGGTGCTTCAGATGAAGCAGATTATGCTAGGTTTAATAATTTGCAACGATTTAATGCAGGGGCTTGGGATCCTTTTACCAATCCTGATGATGTATGGGCAACTTATTATAGAGGCATTCGTCATGCCAATTTATTTTTAGAAAAAACAACTGATTTTAGAAAATTATTAGTAGTTGATACAATTAATAATAAAAGAAACTATGAGTTAGATGTTGATGATTTTATCAAGCTAAGAGCTGAAGCAAGATTTTTAAGGGCCTTTTATTATATGGAATTGATTAAGCGTTATGGCGGTGTTCCATTAGTTAAAAATGTAATTAACGAAAATGAAGCATTCGGAGTTACCAGATCTACATTCCAACAATGCGTTGACTATATTGTTGAACAATGTGATTCTGCTTATACAGATCTAGCCAATCATTATATTAATTATGGAATTCCTGCTGGCCAAACAATCGGTAGAGGTGATGCAGGGTCGGATAACAACCGATTGGGCAGAATAGAAAAACCTGCTGCTGTAGCACTAAAGTTACGTGCATTATTGTATGCGGCAAGCCCATTGAATAACCCTAGTGGCAATGTAACCCTATGGCAAAAAGCGGCAGAAGCTGCTCAGCAATTATTTACAGATCCCAATTGTGCCCATGTTAATTTTTTGAATTCAAATTATAGGGATTTATTCATGGCCCAGAATACCACCAATAATCTTACTCCAAGAAAAGGAGCCAATTCTGGTATTATTCTTACAAGACCATTCCAATTAAATTCAAATACATTCGAAAGAGCCAATTATCCAGTTGGGATGGTTAATGGTGGTGAAGGAGCAACCTGTCCATCACAAAACCTAGTAGATGCTTTTGAAATGAGAACAACTGGTTTGCCTATTGCAGATGCGGCTTCAGGTTATGATGCCAATAATCCTTATGCCAACCGAGATCAGCGTTTGGGATGGATTGTTGTTTTAAATGGTTCTACAATGGGTTTAAATACCAATAATACCGCCAGAATAGTAGAATCGTTCACTGGAGGAGCAGATGCAATCGGGGCAAAGGAGGGAGCCACAACCACAGGATATTATTTAAGGAAACTTTGTGTAGAAAACTATAATTTATCTTTAGCTGGAACAAGGGCTAAAGCTTGGATTTTAATGCGTTTTGCTGAAGTATTATTAAATTATGCAGAAGCTGCAAATGAAGCATTTGGTCCTGAAGCTAAACCTGTTTTAAATGGAACTGCAGCAGTAAGATCTGCCAGAGAAGCCATTAATTTGGTTAGGGCTAGAGCAGGTCAACCAGCCATCAATGCTGGTATTACACAAACTCAATTAAGAGATAGGATAAGGAATGAAAGAAGGGTAGAGCTTGCATTTGAGGAACATCGTTTTTTTGATGTTCGTAGATGGAGAATTGCAGAACAAACAGAAACTACTCCACTTGCTGGAATGCGTGTAAATGTTACTGGACCAACTACATTCTCTTATCAACGATTTACAGTGGAGCCAAGGGTTTTCAATGCTAAAATGTATTTATATCCAATTCCATTTTCTGAGATTGCTAAAAGCAATGGATTGATTACTCAAAATCCTGGTTGGTAAAAATGCTGTTATGAGAAATTTTTTATGGTTTTTTACATTTGTTTTTCTCAGTACAAGCGCATGTAAAAAAAAGGACTCAACGCCAGTTTCTCCAGTAACTCCAGCTCCAGTTGTGCCTCCTCCTCCAACCGGAGGTGGTGCATTTAGTTCAGCTGCAAAAATTCCGGTGAGTCCTGCTACGATTGGCGAATGTTTTACTGGAATGAGAATGAAAGACATTCATCCCAGACTTTTATTTTCTGCTGCTGAAATTGATCAACTTAAAATATTGGTTCAAACTGATGCTTTTGCAAAAGCTACTTATGACAATATCATTACTCGAGCAAATACCTTATTGGCATCTCCCATTTTAAGTTATGGATTGGATGGCGCAGGATTGCGAATCAGCAATATCCATACTTTTTCCAACGATCAACTTCCATTCTTAGTATTGGCCTATCAGTTTACCAAGGATAGCCGATATGCAGCGCGCTGTTGGCAACAATTAGATGCTATGTGTTCCTGGCCAGATTGGGGAGCAAATAGACATTTTTTGGATGCAGGAATTGCAGCAAAAGGAGCAGGTATTGCATTGGATGGATTATTCGATTACTTAACAGCAGCTCAAAGACTTAGATTATATACAGGGATTAAAAACTTTGTTTTACAGCCAGGCAAAACACAAATTGAAACCAATACAGGTGCTTGGAAATGGTATTTATCCAACGATAATTGGAATGGTATCTGCCACGGTGGTATGATTATTGGTGCACTTGCAGGATATGAATTTGATTCTACTTTTAATGCGAATGTAATAGCTCAATGTACAAATGGTATTAATAAATACATGCAATCATTAGAGCCTGATGGTGCT
>Ga0164292_10000153_pt1 | contig 46442 bp, 41 predicted proteins | sample GEODES117metaG_FD_111486 | JGI IMG/M metagenome (GOLD analysis project Ga0164292, IMG submission 111486) | Eutrophic lake water microbial communities from Lake Mendota, Wisconsin, USA - GEODES117 metaG | ecosystem: Environmental > Aquatic > Freshwater > Lake | place: USA: Lake Mendota... | reverse complement strand
CCACGCGAGGGTCTTCGGGCATGAAGGGCAGGCGCACCGCCTGGCTGCCAGCGGCGATGATGGCTTGTTTAAAAGCCACCACTTTATTGGCGCCGGTTTTTTCTTGCGCCGATCCGGTGGTTTCTTCGACCTGCAAATGGTTAGGACCGACAAAGGCGCCATAGCCGCGCAGCACGGTGACCTTGCGCATCTTGGCCATGCTGCCCACGCCGCCCACCAGCTTGCCGACCACCTTGTCCTTGTGCGTACGCAGCTTGTCGATGTCGAGCTGAGGCGCGCCAAAGCTCACGCCCAACTCGGCCATATGGCTGACTTCGTCCATCACCGCCGCCACATGCAGCAGGGCTTTGGACGGAATGCAGCCCACGTTCAGGCAGACACCACCCAAGTCGGCATAACGCTCGACCATCACCACTTTCAGGCCCAGGTCGGCAGCGCGGAAGGCCGCCGAATAGCCGCCGGGGCCGCTGCCAAGCACCAGTACGTCACAGTCGAGGTCGGCGGTGCCGGCAAATGCCACCGCCGCCGAAGCACTGGAACTCCCTCCCCCGCTGGGAGAGGGTTGGGGAGGGGGCACGGTCGGTGAAGAAGCGGACACCGCTGCCCCCACCCTGCCCTCCCCCAATGGGGGAGGGTTGGACGCAGCCGACCCCTCCAACATCAGCACCACCGAGCCTTCAGCGACCTTGTCGCCAAGCTTGACCTTGATTTCCTTGACCACGCCGGCGTGGCTGGAGGGAATTTCCATCGAGGCCTTGTCGGACTCAACGGTGATCAGGCTTTGTTCGGCCTTGACGGTATCGCCCGGCTGGACCAGCAGTTCAATGACCGAGACTTCCTTGAAGTCGCCGATGTCGGGGACTTTGATCTCAATGAGGGATGCAGCACTCATAGATGGGGAGCTTTCATTTTCAGCGTGTAGAGCTCAATCGGCAGGGCCGAGTTTTTGTCGAATTCACAGCCCGCCGTCACACCAGCCAGAGCGACCTCGCGCGCGCTCTTGGCCTTGTCCCAGCAGGCATGCATGGCCCCCAGCGCAAAGCTGCGGCCTGAGCCTATGCCCCAGAACTGTTTGAATTCAAAGATTTCACGGTAGCTGTAGAGCCCGTAGATGCCGGTGTGGTTGGCAATGACCACACTGAACTGGCTGGACTCATAGGGGTCGTTGTCGTCTTCCTTGGTCTGCAGGTAGAACTGGTCCTTGAGCACCGGATGCAGGCGGGTGAAGGTGTCAAAAATCTCGTCCTTGCTGCCCAGCAGCACCTGCTCGGCTGGCAGGGCGTTCATCGCCTTGCGCAACACCGGAAAATGCGCCACCGAACCGGCCATACCCACATAGCTCACGCCCTGAGGGGTGTCGAGCCTGAGTATCTTGCTGTTGGTCTCAAAACGGCTGCCCAGCCGCGTGTCACCAAAGGTCACCAAGGTATCGGCAGCGATCGCCACCTGACCGGCCTTCTTCACAATCACCAATGTCGTCATCTGCTGCTCCGCTTGCGCCAACTACGGTGCGAAAAACCGTAGGTTAACCGCACGGCACGGCTGAGCTTCACAGCAGCACACGGCGCATGTCGCCCAGGATCTGGCCGAGGTAGGCGTTAAAGCGTGCGGCCGCAGCGCCGTCGATCACCCGATGGTCCCAGGTCAGCGACAGCGGCAGCATCAGGCGGGGCACGAACTCCTTGCCATTCCACACCGGCTCCATGGTGGACTTGCACACACCCAAGATCGCAACTTCAGGCGCATTGATGATGGGGGTGAAATAGCGCCCACCAATGCCGCCGAGGCTGGAAATGGTGAAGGTCGCGCCGTTCATGTCGCCCGGAGCAAGCTTGCCATCGCGCGCTTTCTTGGCCAGTTCGCTCATCTCCTGGCTGATTTGCAGGATGCCTTTTTTGTCGGCGTCCTTGATCACCGGCACCATCAGGCCATTGGGGGTATCGGCAGCAAAGCCGATGTGCCAGTAGTTCTTGTAAATCAGCGCATCACCATCGAGCGAGCTGTTGAACTCGGGGAATTTCTTCAGGGCGGCGACGCTGGCTTTGATCAGGAAAGCCAGCATGGTGACCTTGATGCCGCTCTTCTCGTTGTCTTTGTTGGTGACCACCCGGAAGGCTTCGAGCTCGGTGATGTCGGCGTCGTCGTGGTTGGTGACCGCCGGAATCACGATGGCGTTGCGAGTGAGATTGGCGCCGCTGATCTTCTTGATGCGGCTCATCTCCTTGCGCTCGATGGGACCGAATTTGGCAAAGTCCACCTTGGGCCAAGGCAGCAGGTCCAGCCCGCTGCCGCTGGCTGCCGGCGCCTTGGCCGCCTGGACCTGAGCCTGCGCCCGGGTCTGAGCGCTGCCACTCATCACCGCCTGGGTGAATTTCTGGATGTCTTCAGCAGTGATGCGACCCTTGGGGCCTGAGCCTTTGACCTCGTCGATAGGCACCCCGAGCTCGCGGGCGAATTTGCGCACCGAAGGCGAGGCGTGGGGCAGGCCAGGCGCGGGGGTGCCGGGCTGGTGGGCAGGCACGCTGGCTACAGGCGCCGCGACGGCTTGACTCCCTCTCCCGCTTGCGGGAGAGGGTTGGGGAGAGGGAGCGGGAGAGGGAGTGGGCGCGGGGCTTGCAGCGACGCCAGCGCCTTCCACCATCGCAATCAGATCGCCGATATTGACCTTGTCGCCGACCTTGACCTTGAGCTCCTTGAGCACGCCGGCAGCCGAGGACGGAATCTCCATCGAGGCCTTGTCGGATTCGACGGTGATCAGCGACTGCTCGACCTTGATCGCGTCGCCCGGCTTGGCCAGCAACTCAATGACCGAGACATCCTTGAAGTCGCCGATATCGGGTACGCGCACTTCGACCGTGCCTCCCGCCTGACTCCCTCCCCCGCTGGGGGAGGGTGGGGGTGGGGGCGCGGTCGGCGCAGACGCTGCGGCCGCAGCCCCCACCCTGCCCTCCACCAGCGGGGGAGGGTTGGAAGAAGCCGCCGCCTCCAGCACCACAATCACCGAGCCTTGCTTGACCTTGTCACCGAGCTTGACCTTGATCTCCTTGACGACGCCTGCCTGGCTGGACGGAATCTCCATGGAAGCCTTGTCGGACTCCACCGTGATCAGCGACTGCTCAGCCTTGACCGTGTCGCCGGGTTTGATCAGCAATTCAATCACCGCGACCTCGTCGAAGTCTCCGATGTCCGGAACCTTGATGTCTACCAATGCCATGTGTGTTGTCTCCTGACGTGCGCGCCGCCTCAGGCGTACAGCGGGTTGGTCTTGTCGGCGTTCAGGCCGTATTTCTTGAGGGCCTCGGCCACCTTGGCAGCTGGCAGCTCGCCCTGCTCCGAGAGCGCCTTGAGTGCGGCCACCACGATGTAGTGGCGGTTGATCTCGAAGTGCTCGCGCAGCTTGCTGCGAAAGTCGCTGCGGCCAAAGCCGTCGGTACCCAGCACCTTGTAAGTGCGGCCGGCCGGCACAAAAGGCCGGATCTGCTCGGCATAGGATTTCATGTAGTCGGTCGAGGCGACCACCGGGCCGGCCTGCGTGGCCAGTTGCTGCCCCACGAAGGGCACACGGGGCTGCTCGGTCGGATGCAGCAGGTTCCAGCGCTCGCAGTCCTGGCCGTCGCGCGCCAATTCGTTGAAGCTCGGGCAGCTCCAGACGGCGGCGGCCACACCCCACTGCTCTTCAAGCAGCTGCTTGGCGGCCATGGACTCGCGCAAGATGGAGCCCGAGCCCAGCAGGTTGACCTGCAGCTTGCCCTTACCCGGTTCCTGCAGCAAATACATGCCCTTGATGATCTGCTCCTCGGATCCGGCTTGGAGGCCCGGCATCGGATAGTTCTCATTGAGCAGGGTCAGGTAGTAGAAGACGTTTTCCTGCTTTTCGACCATGCGCTTGAGGCCGTGCTGCATGATGACCGCCACCTCGTGGGCAAAGGTCGGGTCGTAGCTGATGCAGTTAGGGATGGTGCCAGCCAAGATGTGGCTGTGACCGTCCTCATGCTGCAGGCCCTCACCATTGAGCGTGGTGCGGCCCGAGGTACCGCCGAGCAGGAAGCCACGCGCCTGCATGTCGCCCGCAGCCCAGGCCAGATCGCCTATGCGCTGAAAGCCGAACATCGAGTAATACACGTAAAACGGGATCATGATCCGGTTGCTGGTGCTGTAGCTGGTGGCAGCGGCGATCCAGCTGGACATGCCGCCGGCCTCGTTGATGCCTTCCTGCAGGATCTGACCAGCCTTGTCCTCGCGGTAGTACATCACCTGGTCCTTGTCGACTGGCGTGTATTGCTGGCCCGCAGGGTTGTAGATGCCGACCTGGCGGAACAGGCCTTCCATGCCGAAGGTGCGCGCCTCATCGACCAGGATAGGCACCACGCGCGGGCCCAGGGCCTGGTCACGCAGCAACTGGGTCAAAAAGCGTACATAGGCCTGGGTGGTGGAAATCTCGCGGCCTTGCGCAGTGGGCTCGAGCACTGCCTTGAAGGTCTCGAGCGAAGGCACGGTAAAGCTCTCTTCGGCGCGGGTACGGCGGTGCGGCAGGTAGCCGCCCAGGGCCTGGCGCCTCTCGTGCAGGTACTTCATCTCCGGGGTGTCGTCGGCCGGCTTGTAGAAAGGCAGCTTGGGCAACTCGCTGTCGGGAACCGGAATGTTGAAACGGTCGCGGAAAATCTTGATGTCTTCGTCGGTGAGCTTCTTGGTCTGGTGCACCGTGTTCTTGCCTTCGCCGGCCTTGCCCATGCCAAAGCCCTTGACGGTCTTGATCAAGAGCACCGTAGGCTGGCCCTTGTGCTTGACCGCAGCGTCATAAGCTGCATAAACCTTTTGCGGATCATGGCCGCCACGGCGCAGGTTCCAGATGTCGTCGTCGCTCAGGTGCGCCACCATCTCCAGGGTGCGCGGGTCACGGCCAAAGAAGTGCTTGCGCACATAGGCGCCGTCATTGGCCTTGAAGGCCTGGTAGTCGCCGTCGACGGTGTCCATCATGATCTTGCGCAGGGCGCCGTCCTTGTCGCGCGCCAGCAGCGGATCCCAATTGCTGCCCCAGAGCAGCTTGATCACGTTCCAGCCCGAACCGCGGAACTCGCCTTCAAGCTCCTGCACGATCTTGCCGTTGCCGCGTACCGGCCCGTCGAGACGCTGCAAATTGCAGTTGACGACGAAGATCAGGTTGTCAAGGCTCTCGCGCGCGGCCAAGCTGATGGCGCCCAGCGACTCCACCTCGTCCATCTCGCCGTCGCCGCAGAACACCCAGACCTTGCGGTTTTCAGTGTTGGCAATACCGCGGGCGTGCAGGTACTTGAGAAAGCGTGCCTGGTAGATCGCCATCAGCGGACCTAAGCCCATGGACACCGTGGGAAATTGCCAAAACTCAGGCATCAGCTTGGGATGCGGGTAGCTGGACAAGCCCTTGCCGTCGACCTCCTGTCGGAAGTTGAGCAACTGCTCCTCGGTCAGGCGCCCCTCGAGGTAGGCTCGGGCATACACGCCGGGCGAAACATGGCCCTGGATGTAGAGGCAATCACCTCCATGGTTTTCGCTCTCGGCATGCCAGAAATGGTTGAAGCCTGCGCCGAACAAATGCGCCAGCGAGGCGAAGGAGCCGATGTGGCCGCCGAGGTCGCCGCCGTCGGCCGGGTTGTGTCGGTTGGCTTTGACCACCATGGCCATGGCATTCCAGCGCATGTAGGCGCGCAGGCGCTCCTCAATCTCAATATTGCCGGGGCAGCGCGCCTCCTGATCAGGCTCTAAGGTGTTGACATAGCCCGTGTTGGCCGAAAACGGCAGGTCTATGCTGTGCTGGCGGGCCTCTTCGAGCAACTGCTCGATCAAGAAATGCGCCCGCTCCGGGCCCTGGGCCGCAATGACGGCGGACAGGGCGTCCAGCCATTCACGGGTTTCTTGTTGGTCCTGGTCCTGATGGGACAGGCCGATGTCTTTGGGTTGAGCCGCCATTTTGAGCCTCCTGCGCTGGTTCTTAACATCATCGCCCAGGTGAGCCTGCCCAGCACATCGCCAGGGCCGCCCACCCGCATACGAATCAGGCCGGAGTGTCGCACACTTCTTGCCAATTTCAAATAGTGCCTATTGATTTCATATTAAGAAATTTATGAGGTCCATCGATCTCCTGCGGGCAACCCCCACGGCGCAGGGCCAAGAACAGCCCACTACACTCATCCATCCATGCTGTCACAGTCCTCACCCCGCCCCGAGCGCGCACCTTCGGCCTTGTTGGCGGCATGGCGGCGCTGGTGGCGCCGACTCTCACCGGCCCGACAGGACCGTTTTGTCACACTCGGGCCCTTGCTGGCCGTGGTGCTGTTTCTGGCGGCGGTGACCGCCGCCTTTGCTTATCTGCGCATCGAAGAGATAGACCGCGAAGCCGAGGCGGTGCGCCGGGACGTGGAATACGCCCAGCAGCGCCTGCGGCTGCGCCTGCTCGAGCGCCAGGAGCAGCTCATGCGGCTGACGCGCGACGTCTCTAACCGGGAGATTCGACTCGGCGATTTTGTGCAACAGGCCGAATCCATGGCCAACCAGCACCCTGAATTGCTGGCGGTCAGCTGGGTCGATGCGCGGCGACGGGTGCGCGCCATCTATGCCTCGCCCAGCGCTGGGCCGGCCCAACAGAGGCAGGCCGGCGACACGCTGGCGGCCGGAGAAACCGAGCAGACCTTCGGCTTGGTGCGCGATCTGCGCCAGCCGGTGTATTCACGGCCCCTGGGCGCAGGCAGCGAAACGGCGGCAAGCATCCCGACCCTACAGCTGCAAATTCCGCTGGAAAGCCAAGGGCGCTTTGACGGCGTCATTCTCGGCGAATACTCACTCGATGCCTTGCTGCGCTTTGGTGTGCCGCCGGAGGTCAGCGCGCGCTACGCGGTGGCGCTGACCGATGATCAGGGCCAGGTCATGGCCGGCAGCCTGCCGCCGGCCCGTCCGACGGCTGCCCAGTTACTGCCCTGGTATCAGGAGGCAGCGGTTTACGAAATTCCGGTATCGCCGGTAGGCAATGGCCTGCTGATCCGAGCCCAGGGCTATCGGGCTTCACTGGGGGTGGTGGGCAGCGGATTTTTCTGGCTGGTCAGCGCGCTCAGTGTGCTCACCGTCTGGATGCTGCTGGGCACCTGGCGTCACACCCGCCGCCGGGTGCAGGCCCAGGAAGCGCTGGTGACCGAAACCAATTTTCGGCGGGCGATGGAAAACTCCATGCTCACCGGCATGCGGGCGCTCGATCTTCAAGGACGCATCACGTATGTGAACCCGGCTTTTTGCCAAATGACGGGTTGGAGCGAGCCGGAACTGGTCGGCCGCACCGCCCCCTTTCCCTACTGGCCCGACGACGATGTGGACTGGCTGATGGCCCGGCTCGACGAAGAACTGGCCGGCCGCTCGACATCCGGCGGCTTTGAGGTACGGGTCAAGCGCAAGGACGGCTCGATTTTTGATGCGCGGATGTATGTCTCCCCGCTGATCGATCCGCGTGGGCAACAGGCGGGCTGGATGACTTCGATGACCGACATCACCGAGCCCAAGCGCATCCGGGAAGAACTGTCCAATTCCTATGAGCGCTTTACCACCGTACTGGAAGGGCTGGACGCAGCGGTATCGGTGGCTCCGCTCGACAGCGCCGAACTGTTGTTCGCCAACCGGCTCTACCGGGCCTGGTTTGGCGGCGATGTGGCCGGCCACCTGCAACTGATCACACAAGCAGGCATGCCGGCGGTAGCGCCCAATGACGACCTGCTCGATCCGGTCGACTCGCTGGCCGGTCTGCCCACCCACACCCTGACCGCCGCCGCGGCTGAAAACGCCGAGATTTTTGTACCCGAACTGGGTAAGTGGCTGGAGGTACGTTCGCGCTACCTCAGCTGGGTCGATGGACGGCTGGCGCAAATGATGATCGCCACCGACATCACGCCTCGGCGGCAAGCCGAGGAGCAAGCGGCCATGCAGGCCGAGCGGGCGCAAACGGCCAGCCGCCTGATCACCATGGGTGAGATGGCCTCCTCAGTGGCACACGAACTCAACCAACCCCTGACCGCGATCAGCAACTACTGCAAGGGCATGGTCTCACGCATCGAGCGCGGCAACATCGACACCGCCGACCTGGTCGGCGCGCTCGACAAAACCGCCCGCCAGGCCCAACGCGCCGGCCAGATCATTCACCGCATCCGCTCCTTCGTCAAACGCAGCGAGCCCAACCGAACGCCCTCGGATGTGGCCACCATCGTCAGCAACGCGATGGAGCTGGCCGACATTGAGCTGCGCCGCCACCATGTGCGACTGAGTCACTACATCGCGCCCAGTCTTCCGAAGATCATGGTCGACCCGATTCTGATTGAGCAGGTGTTGATCAATTTGCTCAAAAACGCGGCCGAGTCCATCGAACAGGCCGGCCGCCCCACCGCCCGCCGAAGGGTCGAATTGCGGGTCAGCCGCCACCAGACGCCCGACCAGGAGGCGATGGTGGAATTTGCCGTGCTCGATTCCGGCCACGGCCTGTCGGAGGAAAACAGTAAGCGCCTGTTTGAAGCTTTTTATTCCACCAAGGCCGAGGGCATGGGCATAGGGCTCAAGCTGTGCCGCAGCATTGTGGAGTCCCACCAAGGCAGGCTGGAGGCCGAGAACCTCTACAATGGCGACGAAGTGTTGGGCTGCAGATTTACCTTCTGGCTGCCCGCCACTTCAGAGACTGCGGCATCTGCCCCTGGGCATCCCGAGGAGTCCGTTGAGGCCTCCTTGCGGCGATAAATTTTTCAACCGCCACGCTTTAGCAAGGTTCGCATGAGCTTGATTCCGAAAAAAGGCACGGTGTATGTTGTGGACGACGACGAGGGCGTGCGCGACTCGCTGCAATGGCTGCTCGAAGGCAAGGACTACCGGGTGCGCTGCTACGACTCGGCTGAAACCTTTTTGAGCCGCTACGACCCGCGTGAGGTGGCCTGCCTGATCGTCGATATTCGCATGGGCGGCATGACCGGCCTGGAACTGCAAGACCGGCTGATCGAGCGAAAAAGCCCGCTGCCGGTGGTTTTCATCACCGGTCACGGCGATGTACCGATGGCCGTCAGCACCATGAAAAAAGGTGCGATGGACTTCATCCAGAAGCCCTTCCAAGAAGAAGCCCTGCTCAGCCTGGTCGAGCGCATGCTTGAACAGGCGCGGGAAAGCTTCAATGAATACCAAAACAGCGCCAGCCGAGACGCCTTGCTGGCCAAGCTGACCTCGCGCGAGGCCCAGGTGCTCGAGCGCATCGTCGCTGGCCGCTTGAACAAGCAAATTGCCGATGACTTGGGCATCAGCATCAAAACGGTTGAAGCGCACCGCGCCAACATCATGGAAAAGCTCAACGCCAACACCGTGGCCGACCTGCTCAAGATTGCTCTGGGCTCAACGACCACCGCCAAAGCCTGAGCCGCCGAACGATCCTCGCCTGCGCCCGCTTGATGCGGGCGTTTTTCATCCCAGCTTCAGACCCACACCATCATGACGGCCCAACTGATAGACGGTAACGCCCTGTCCACCCGCCTGCGCGCCGAAGTGGCGCAGCGCGCTATGGCCCTCAAGGTCCGCGGCATCACCCCCGGCCTGGCGGTCGTGCTGGTCGGTGACAACCCGGCTAGCCAGGTCTATGTGCGCAACAAGGTGAAAGCTTGCGAGGCGGCTGGCCTGCATTCGGTACTGGAAAAATACGAGGCCGATATGAGCCAGGCCCAGTTGCTGGAGCGCATCACCGCCCTCAATGCAGATCCGGCCATCCACGGGATCTTGGTGCAGCTGCCGCTGCCGCCGCACATCGACGCGCAGACGGTGATTGAAGCCATCAGCCCGGCCAAGGACGTGGACGGTTTTCATGTGGCCAGCGCCGGTGCCCTGATGACCGGCCTGCCGGGTTTTTGGCCCTGCACGCCCTATGGCTGTATGAAGATGCTCGAATCCATAGGCTACGCGCTCAAGGGCAAGCATGCGGTGGTGATCGGTCGCAGCAATATTGTGGGCAAGCCCATGGCCCTGATGCTGCTGCAGCAGGACGCCACCGTCACCATCTGCCATTCGCGCACGCCAGACCTCAAGGCCCTGACTTTGCAAGCCGACGTGATCGTGGCCGCCGTGGGCAAGCGCAAGATACTCACCGCCGACATGGTCAAACCCGGCGCCGTGGTGCTGGATGTGGGCATGAACCGCAACGACGAGGGCAAGCTCTGCGGCGATGTGGACTTTGAAGGCGTCAGCCAGGTGGCCGGCTACATCACCCCGGTGCCCGGCGGTGTCGGCCCGATGACCATCACCATGCTGCTGGTCAATACCCTGGAAGCGGCCGAGGCGAGCGCCGGCTGAATCAGCGGCGCGCCAGGCGCCAGAAGGCGGCGCCAGCGCTGAGCCACTGCAGCACCAGCATGGCGCTGCCCAGGCCATGCCACAGTCGCAGCGACTGCCCCTCGGCGCGGGCTGCCACGATGCGCGGTGCCACGGCCAGCTCTAGCAGCAGTGCCAGCAAGAAGCCGGCAACCAAGGGACGCATCAGGGCCTGTGACCAGGCAGCCAGGGTGTAAGAATCAGACCGCGATACCGCCATGAGCAGGAGCAGCGCGCAGCCGCAGGACAGCCAGGTCTGGGCCGAAAATAGCCGTGCGGCCATGCTGCCGGCTATGGCCGGACTGGGCAGGTGGGTGAACAGCAGCGGCACCACCACAAAGCACAGCGCAGTCAGGCTGCCCCACCACAGGCCAGCGGCCAAGGTAGCCAAGCGCAGGCGCTGCAGTTCGGACATCGAAGCCGTGCTTTAGCGGTAGCTGACCGAGACAATCTCGTAGCGCTTGACGCCACCGGGCGCCTGCACCTCGGCGGTATCGCCCTCTTCCTTACCGATGAGCGCACGCGCGATCGGCGAGCTGACATTGATCAGCCCGAGCTTGAGGTCGGCCTCGTCCTCACCGACGATCTGGTAGCTCACCTGCTCGCCGCTGCTCTCTTCTTCGAGCGCCACGGTCGAGCCAAACACCACCTTGCCACCGGCGTCGACCTCAGCCGGGTCAATGATCTGAGCGGCCGAGAGCTTGCCTTCGATTTCCTGAATGCGGCCTTCAACGAAGCCCTGGCGATCCTTGGCCGCGTCGTACTCGGCGTTCTCACTGAGGTCACCCTGAGCCCGGGCCTCGGCGATCGCAGCGATCACCGCCGGCCGCTCCACGGTCTTGAGCTGATGCAGCTCAGCCTTGAGCTTCTCGGCGCCGCGTTTGGTGATGGGAAGGGTGGTCATGAACCGTCTCCAGGGGAAAAAGAGAAACCGCCGCCGGTTGCCCGGGGGCGGTGAACAAACTTGAATTTTGGCGAAGTGTAATGCATGGCTACAGCCCGGCATAGCCGGGCTGTAGGTGTGTCAACTCGCGACCAACTGGGCGTGCAACTCCTGCAAGGAGGAGACCGACAGGTGCTGCAAATACTTCATCCCCTCAACCGCTGCCTCAGCACCTGCAATGGTGGTGAAGGTGGTCACACGGGCAGCGAGAGCCGAGGTGCGGATCTGGCGCGAGTCGGCGATCGCGTTGCGGCGCTCTTCCACCGTGTTGATGACCATCACGATTTCATCGTTCTTGATCATGTCCACCACATGCGGCCTGCCCTCGGTGACCTTGTTGACCAGGGTGCAGGCAATGCCGGCCGCAGCGATGGCCGCTGCCGTGCCCTTGGTGGCCACCAACTCGAAGCCCTGGGCCTTGAGTGCGCGCGCCACTTCGACCGCGCGCGGCTTGTCGGCGTTCTTGACGGTCAGGAACACACGGCCAGAGGTCGGAAGGCGGGTTCCGGCGCCCAGCTGCGACTTGACGAAGGCCTCGCCAAAGGTCTTGCCCACGCCCATCACCTCGCCGGTGGACTTCATCTCGGGGCCGAGGATGGTGTCCACGCCCGGGAATTTGACGAATGGGAAAACTGCTTCTTTGACGCTGAAGTAAGGCGGCGCCACCTCAGCGCCTATGCCCTGCTCGGCCAGGGTCTGGCCGACCATGCAGCGCGCCGCGACCTTGGCCAGTTGTATGCCGGTGGCCTTGCTCACGAAAGGCACGGTGCGCGAGGCACGAGGATTGACCTCCAACACAAAAATCACGTCCTGACCGTCCACATGCTGAATCGCAAACTGAACATTCATCAGGCCCACGACGTTCAGGGCTGCGGCCATGGCTGCGGTCTGGCGCTTGATCTCGGTCACCGTGGCGGCCGATAGCGAGTATGGCGGCAGCGAGCAGGCCGAATCGCCCGAATGCACGCCAGCCTGCTCGATGTGCTCCATCACGCCACCGATGAAGGTTTTACCAGCCGGGTCGCGCAGGCAGTCCACGTCGCATTCGATAGCGTCATTGAGGAAGCGATCGAGCAGCACCGGCGAGTCGTTGCTCACCTTGACCGCCTCGCGCATATAGCGCTCCAGATCGCGCTGCTCGTGCACGATTTCCATGGCCCGCCCGCCCAGCACATAGCTGGGGCGCACCACCAAGGGGTAGCCAAGCTGACTTGCCTTTTCCAGCGCCTCGGCCTCGGTACGGGCAGTCGCATTGGGCGGCTGGCGCAAGCCCAGCCCATGCAGCAATTGCTGGAAACGCTCGCGGTCCTCGGCCGCATCGATCATGTCGGGCGAAGTACCGACGATGGGCACGCCGTTGCGCTCGAGATCAAGCGCGAGCTTAAGCGGGGTTTGGCCGCCGTACTGGACGATCACGCCCAGCGGCTTTTCCTTGTCGACGATCTCCAGCACATCTTCCAGCGTCAGCGGCTCGAAATACAGGCGGTCAGAGGTGTCATAGTCGGTGGAGACGGTCTCTGGGTTGCAGTTGACCATGATGGTCTCGTAGCCGTCTTCACGCAGGGCCAGTGCCGCATGCACGCAGCAGTAATCAAACTCAATGCCCTGGCCGATCCGGTTGGGGCCGCCGCCAAGCACGATGATCTTCTTGCGGCTCGTAGGGTCAGCCTCGCACTCACCGCCCTCGGCCTCATAGGTCGAATACATGTAAGCGGTGTGGGTGGCAAATTCAGCCGCGCAGGTATCGACGCGCTTGTAGACCGGCCGCACGCCCAAAGCCCTGCGCCGCTGGCGGATGGCTTGATCGGTCGTGCGCAACTGCTTGGCCAAACGACGATCCGAAAAGCCTTTTTGCTTGAGCTGACGCAAGGTGACGGCGTCGATGTCCTCCAGGCTCTTGGTCTCCAGCTCGAGTTCGATTTTGACGATCTGCTCGATCTGCACCAGGAACCAGGGGTCGATGCGGGTCAGCGCATGGACCTCATCAACGCTCATGCCCTGCGCAAAAGCATCACCGACGTACCAGATACGGTCCGGACCGGGCGCGCCCAATTCCTTTTCCAGCACTTCACGGTCCTGGGTTTTCTCATTCATGCCATCCACACCGACTTCCAGCCCCCGCAGGGCTTTCTGGAAGGATTCTTGGAAGGTGCGGCCCATGGCCATGACCTCGCCCACCGACTTCATTTGGGTGGTCAGGCGCGAATCGGCCTGCGGAAATTTCTCGAAGGCAAAGCGCGGAATCTTGGTGACCACGTAGTCAATCGAAGGTTCGAAAGACGCCGGGGTGGCTCCGCCAGTGATCTCGTTGCGCAGCTCGTCAAGCGTGTAGCCAACGGCGAGCTTGGCCGCCACCTTGGCAATCGGAAAGCCGGTGGCCTTGGAGGCCAGCGCCGAGGAGCGAGACACCCGCGGGTTCATCTCGATGACGATCATGCGCCCGTCTTTGGGGTTGATCGAGAACTGCACATTGGAGCCGCCGGTATCGACGCCGATCTCGCGCAGCACCGCCAGCGAGGCGTTGCGCATGATCTGGTATTCCTTGTCGGTCAGGGTCTGCGCCGGTGCCACCGTGATGGAGTCGCCGGTGTGCACACCCATCGGGTCCAGATTCTCGATCGAGCAGACGATGATGCAGTTGTCCTTCTTGTCGCGCACCACCTCCATCTCGTACTCTTTCCAGCCCAGCAGTGATTCTTCGATCAGCAGCTCATTGGTGGGCGAAGCCTCGAGGCCGCGCTTGCAGATGGTCTCGAACTCTTCAGCGTTGTAGGCAATGCCGCCGCCGGTTCCGCCCAGCGTAAAGCTCGGACGAATCACGGTGGGAAAGCCCACCTGCTTTTGCACACCCCAAGCCTCGTCCATGCTGTGGGCGATGCCAGACCGAGCCGAGCCCAGGCCAATCTTGGTCATGGCGTCCTTGAACTTCAGGCGGTCTTCGGCCTTGTCGATGGCCTGCGGCGACGCACCGATCAGCTCAACCTTGTATTGATCGAGCACGCCATGGCGCCACAGGTCCAAAGCGCAGTTCAGCGCAGTTTGCCCACCCATGGTCGGCAAGATCGCGTCGGGCCGCTCCTTGGCGATGATCTTTTCGACCGTCTGCCAGGTGATGGGCTCGATATAGGTGACGTCGGCCGTGGCCGGGTCGGTCATGATGGTGGCCGGGTTGCTGTTGATCAGGATGACCTTGTAACCCTCCTCACGCAGGGCCTTGCAGGCCTGCACCCCGGAATAGTCGAACTCGCAGGCCTGGCCGATGATGATCGGGCCGGCGCCGATGATGAGGATGCTTTTGATGTCTGTGCGCTTAGGCATGCGCTTTCTCCTTGGCCTGCTGCATCAGCGCGGTGAAGCGGTCGAACAGGTAGCCGATGTCTTGGGGGCCAGGCGAGGCCTCGGGATGGCCCTGGAAGCAAAACGCCGGTTTGTCGGTGCGCTCCAGGCCCTGCACGGTGCCGTCAAACAGGCTGATGTGGGTCGCCCGCAGATGGGGGGGCAGGGTTTTCTCATCGACCGCGAAACCATGGTTCTGGCTGGTGATCGAAACCCGGCCGCTGTCCAGGTCCTTGACCGGATGGTTGGCGCCATGGTGGCCGAACTTCATCTTGAAGGTCTGCGCGCCCGAGGCCAGAGCCATGATCTGGTGGCCCAGGCAGATGCCGAAGGTGGGCAGACCTGACTCCATCAGTTGGCCGGCCGCAGCGATGGCGTAGTCGCAAGGCTGCGGGTCGCCGGGGCCGTTAGAGAGAAAAACACCGTCGGGCTGCAAGGCCAGCGCGGCGCTGGCCGGCGTCTGCGCCGGCACCACGGTAACGCGGCAGCCCCTGTGGGCCAGCATGCGCAGGATGTTTTTCTTCACGCCGAAGTCGTAGGCGACGACATGGAATTTCGGCGCGCCCTGCTGGCCATAGCCTTGCCCGAGTGCCCATTCGGTCTGCGTCCACTCATAGCTCGAGGCACGGCTGACCACCTTGGCCAGGTCCAGCCCGGCCATGCTAGGGGCGGCCTGGGCAGCAGCAAGCGCCTGCTTGATCGCAGCATCGGTGATGCTCTGCCCGGCCGCCAAGGCCAAAATACAGCCGTTTTGCGCGCCGTGACTGCGTAAATGCCGGGTCAACTGGCGGGTATCGAGCTCGGCGATGGCCACCGTGCCCTGAGCGTTCAGGTATTGGCTCAAGGTCTGCTCGAGCCGGAAATTACTGGCTAGCAGTGGCAGGTCTTTGATGACCAGACCGGCGGCATGCACCTTGTCGGCCTCGACGTCTTCGGCATTGATGCCGTAGTTGCCGATGTGCGGATAAGTCAGGGTGACGATCTGCTGGCAGTAGCTGGGGTCGGTAAGGATTTCCTGGTAGCCGGTCATCGAGGTGTTGAACACCACTTCACCGACCGTCGAGCCAGGCGCTCCAATGGACTTGCCGATAAAGACCGTGCCGTCGGCAAGGGCCAGGATGGCGGGGGGGTGACTTCCCTGTAGGGACAAAAGCACTGGGTTCTCCGTTGGGTTGACGGTTCGCCCGGTCGCACGCGCACGAGGAGATTGGCATCCCACTGGCGCTGGCTGGTGCTTGTGTAAAAAGTCGGCTTTTGCTGCGCCCGGGCGAGGCTGATTCTGAAAAGCCTCTGATTATAGTCTGGCTCCACCAGTGCCTGCGCTCTGGCCGACGGACGAGACCGCACTGGCATGCAGGCAAATGGCAGCGGCAGCAGCCACATTGAGCGACTCCTGGCCGCCCGGCTGGATGATGCGTACCGCCTGCGACGCCCGAGCCAGCAGGTCCAGCGACACCCCCTGGCCTTCATGGCCGAAGACCCAGGCACAGGGCCATGGTAGGGCCTGCTCGTGCAGCGCCTGTCCGCCATGGGAACTGGTGGCCAAAAGCGGCAGCGCCAGGCCCTGGAGTTCCTCGGCCTGCACCCCCTCGAACAGTTGCATGCCGAAATGCGCGCCCATGCCGGCGCGCAGCACCTTGCCCGACCACAAGGCAGCGCAGCCCTGCAAAGCCAACACCTGCACAAAACCAAAAGCCGCCGCGCTGCGCAAAATGGAGCCCACATTGCCGGCATCCTGCAGCCGGTCGAGCACCACGGTGGGCACATCGGGGCGCCAGGCACTCGAGCGCTCCCAGCTGAGCAGGGCGCCGATCATCGCGGGGGACTCCAAGGCGGTGAATTCGCGCCAGAGTGCGTCAGCCACCACCACCGTGCGCTCGGCCTGGGGCTGCCACTGGCCCAACATGCTCTCCTGCTGAGACTGTGCCAGCACCAGGGTCTGCAAGCGCCGCCCGCCCGCGACCGCCGCGGCCAACAGATGCTCACCCTCTACCCAGACCAGGCCCTGCTTGCGGTAGGCCGCGCCATCGTGCGCCAAACGCCGCAGGTCCTTGATCCACGGGTTTGCGCGGGAGCTAATGACATCAATCTGAGCCATGGTGTCAGCCGCGCCCCTCATTGAGCATCACCCGCGCCACCGGCGAAAACGAGCGCCTGTGCTCAGGGCAAGCACCATGCGCTTGCAGGGCCGCCAAATGCTCGGCGGTGCCGTAGCCCTTGTGGGCTGCAAAGCCGTACTGCGGGTACTGCTGATGGTATTGCTCGCACCAGCGGTCGCGGGTGACCTTGGCCACGATAGAGGCCGCTGAGATGGCCGGCACCAGCGCATCGCCGCCGACGATGGCCTCGGCCAGCATGGGCAGGCGCGGCAGGCGGTTGCCATCGACCAGCACCTTCACCGGGCGCAGGCGCAGTCCCTGCACCGCGCGCTGCATGGCCAGCAGGGTCGCTTGCAAAATGTTGAGCGCATCGATCTCCTGCACGCTGGCCTGAGCCACCGAGCAGCACAGTGCCTTGGCCATGATCTGCTCGTACAGCACCCCGCGCCGCACGGCGCTCAATTTCTTGGAGTCGTCCAGGCCACGGATAGGGTGGAGATCATCCAGGATCACAGCGGCTGCCACCACCGGGCCGGCCAGCGGGCCACGGCCTGCCTCATCGACGCCAGCCTGCAGGCCCGGCGCGTCCCAGTGAAACGCGGCTTGCTCAGGCGGCAATGATTTTCTCGATCGCATCACAAGCCAATCGGGCGGTATCGCGGCGCAAATCATGGTGCAGGCGCTCAAAACGCTGCGCCAGGGCCTGCGCCTCCGGCGGATGGTCCAGCCAGTGCAGCACGCCCTCGGCCAGGGCCTCGGGGGTGGCTCGTTCCTGCAGCAGTTCGGGCACCACGAATTCGCGGCTCAAGATATTGGGCAAACCCACCCAAGGTTGCAACTGCTTGCGCCGCATGATCTGCCAGCTCAGCCAAGGCATGTGATAGGCGATCACCATAGGCCGCTTGAACAATGCGGCCTCCAGGGTCGCGGTGCCGCTGGCCACCAAAGCGGCATCACAGGCAGCCAGCACCTGATGCGAGCGGCCGTCGACCAGGTGCAACGCCTGGGCATCAGGCCCGCTCCAGCCGGCGGCACGCGCCGCCTGCTCGACCGCAGCACGCAAAGCCGGCAGCACAGGTACCGCAAAGTGCAACTCGGGCCGCTCACGCAGCAGCAGGCGCGCAGCCTGAAAGAAGCGGCCCGCCAGATGCTTGACCTCGGACTGCCGACTGCCCGGCAACAGGGCCACCACCGGAGCGCCTTCGGGCAGGCCCAGGCTGGCGCGGGCCGCCTGTCGGTCCGGCGTCATCGGGATCATGCTGGCCAGCGGGTGGCCGACAAAAGTAGCGGGCACGCCCTGCGCAGCCAGCAGCTCGGGCTCGAAGGGAAAGAGGCACAGCACATGATCGGCCGCGGCGCGCAGTTTTTCCACCTTGCGCGCGCGCCAGGCCCAAAACGAGGGGCTCACGAAATGCACGGTGGCAATGCCCTGGGCCCGCAGCGCGGCCTCCAGGTCCAGATTGAAGTCGGGCGCATCGACCCCAATGAACACATCCGGTGGCGCCGCCAGCAGTCGCTCGCGCAGTTGCCGGCGTATGGCCAACAGTTCACGCAGGTGAGGCAGCACCTCCACATAGCCACGCACGGCCAGCTTGCGCTCGGGCCACCAGGCCTCAAAGCCCTGCGCTGACATGGCCGCACCGCCTATGCCCAAGGAGCGCAGTTGTGGCCAGCGCTGGCGGCAGGCGGCGAGCAAGGCGCCGCCTAGCAGGTCGCCCGACGCTTCGCCGGCCACCATGGCGAAACACGGCGACTGCGACATGGCCGAGCCTAGCGGACGATGCCGCGCTCGGCGGCGTCCAGAAAGGACAGCATCAGATCGATGTCGGCATCCGAGGCGGCATAGGTACCCCGCATGGCCGCCAGCGCGGCCTTGGCGTCGGCCAGGCTCAAGCCCTGGCGGTAGAGTGTGCGGTACATGCGCTTGACCACAGTAATGCGCTGATCGTCAAAACCACGCCGGCGCAGGCCTTCGGAATTGATGCCCTGAGCCTGGGCGGGATTGCCCACCGCGTTGACAAAGGGCGGCACATCCTGCGACAGCCGGGTCTGAAAGCCCGCCATCGCATGCGCGCCAACCCGCACAAACTGATGCACACCGGTCAAGCCGCCCAGCACCACCCAGTCGCCCACATGAACATGCCCACCCAATTGCGTGGCGTTGGCGATGATGGTGTTGTTGCCCACCATGCAGTCGTGGGCCACATGCACATAGGCCATCACCCAGTTGTCGTTGCCGACCCGCGTCAGGCCGCCACCGCCAGGAGAGCCAATGTTGAAGGTGCAGAACTCGCGCAGGGTGTTGCGATCGCCGATGTGCAGCGCGCAGGGCTCGCCTGCGTATTTCTTGTCCTGCGGGATCGCGCCGATCGAGTTGAACTGAAAAATCCGGTTGTCGCGCCCGATGGTCGTATGGCCTTCGATGACGCAATGCGCACCAATGCTGGTGCCCTCGCCAATGCTGACGTTGGGCCCAACGGTGCTGAAAGGGCCGATGCTGACCCGCTCGCCCAACTGAGCCTGGGGATCGACGATGGCGGTGGGGTGAATGGAGGCCATGTGCAGCTTCGTGACAGACTCAGGCAATGGTGCGCATGGTGCACATCAGCTCGGCTTCGCAGGCGATCTCACCGGCCACCCGGGTCACACCCTTGAATTTGTAGATGCCGGCACGGGAGCGCTCCAGGCTAACGTCCATCACCAGTTGGTCGCCGGGCTCGACCGGGCGCTTGAAGCGCGCCGCATCGATGCCCGCAAAGTAGTACACCGTCTTGTCGTCCATTTCAACGCCAGCCGCATCGAAGGCCAGCAAGGCAGCCGCTTGCGCCATGGCCTCAAGCATCAGCACGCCGGGCATGACCGGTCGATGCGGAAAGTGCCCGGTGAAGAAGGGCTCGTTGATGGTGACGTTTTTCAGCGCCTGGATGCGCTTGCCCGATTCAATCTCCAGCACACGATCCACCATGAGGAAGGGGTAGCGGTGCGGAAGCTTCTTGAGGATCTGGTGGATGTCCATCATGGTGCCTTGTTATCGCCCTGCGCCAGCTGAGCCTCGAGCCGCTTGATCCGGTCTCTGAGGCCGTGCAGTTGTTTGAGTGTGGCGGCGTTTTTTTCCCAGGCGGCATTGTCGTCGATAGGAAAGAGCCCGCTGTACAGGCCCGGCTTGCTGATCGAACGGGTGACCACCGAGGCCGCCGAAATATGAACACCGTCGGCCAGGCTGAGGTGCCCCAACACCACCGCGCCGCCGCCTATGGTGCAGCGCTGTCCAATGCGGGCGCTGCCGGCCACGCCCACGCATCCGGCCATCGCGGTATGCGCGCCCACATGCACGTTGTGGCCGATCTGCACCAGGTTATCGAGCTTGACCCCGTCCTCCAGGACAGTCTGGCCGAGGGCCGCCCGGTCCACGCAGCAGTTGGCGCCGATCTCCACATCGTCGCCAATGCGCACGATGCCCAGCTGCTCAATCTTGACCCAGCCATGGGGCGAAGGTGCAAAGCCAAAACCGTCAGCGCCAATGACCACGCCCGAATGAAAAATGCACCGACGTCCGACCAGGCAATCATGCCCGAGGGTGACCCGCGCAGCCAGCACCGTATCGTCGCCGACCTGGGCGCCCTCGCCCACCACGCAGTGTTCGCCGATGCGCACACCCTCGCCGATCACGGCATCGGCCCGCACCACCGCAAACGCCCCGATCGAGGCAGAGGCTGCCACCCGGGCTTGCGGATGAACGCGGGCGCTGGGATCTACCCCCGCCTCGGCGATCCGCCCATGGCGACGCTTCCACAGCTGAGTCAGCCGCGCAAAATACAGGTAGGGGTCAGCCACCACGATCGCCGGACCGCGCTGTACGGCCAGGGCCTCCATCGCGGGCGATACGATGACACAGCCGGCCTTAGAAAGGGGCAACTGGCTCTGGTATTTGGGATGGCTGAGAAAACTCAGCTGGCTGGGCCCTGCCGACTCGAGCGGGGCGAGCCCCTGGATCGGCAATTGAGCCGGACCGATCAGTCGGGCTGGAAACTCGGCCTCAAGCGCCTGAACAATCTGGCCGAGAAGCAGCATCGGGCCGCCGGCGAGCGCTCAGCCCCGGATCAACGAGAACCCGCAGCACTGAGGGACTTGATCACTTTTTCGGTGATGTCGTGCTTGGGGTTGATGTAGACCGCTTCCTGAATGATCAGGTCGAATTTTTCACTCTCGGCCAGCGCCTTGACCGCCCGATTGGCCCGGTCAATGATGGACTGGAGTTCCTCGTTCTTGCGGTTATTAAGATCTTCCTGGAACTCGCGGCGCTTGCGCTGGAACTCCCGATCCTGATCGACCAACTGCTTTTGCCGGGCGCTGCGCTGGCTTTCGGGCAGGGTCGGGCCTTCACGCTCGAGCCGGTCCGAAGAGGCCTTGATCTGGTTGCCCAAATCGTTGAGTTCTTTTTCTCGCTTGCCGAATTCGACTTCCAGCTTGGTCTGGGCTGCCTTGGCCGGCCCGGATTCGCGCACGATGCGGTCGAGATTGACGATGCCAATCTTGAAATCCTGGGCGAAAACGGACAGCCCCGCCAGGGACAGGGTCGCGCACAGGGCCATGGAGCTGAGGGCTTTGATCATCAGAAAGAGGTGCCGATCTGGAACTGGAAGCGTTGTATTCTATCTTCTGACTGACGACGCAGCGGATTGGCCAGGGCCAGCCGCAGCGGACCCATGGGCGAGATCCAGCTGATACCCACACCGGTCGAGGCGCGCAACTCCTGCGCCCGGATGGGTTCGCCTGCGGCGAACACATTGCCGGCATCCACAAAACCAAACAAGCGCAAGGTGCGGTCATTGCCCGCACCCGGGAAAGGCGCGCTGAGCTCTGCATTGAGGGTGATTTTCTTGGCCCCTCCCCGCGCCGCGCCGTTGTCGTAGCGTGGACCCAAAGAGCCCTGCTCAAAGCCGCGCACCGAACCTAGGCCGCCGGAGTAGAAGTTTTTCAGCACCGGATAGGGCTGACCCGACATGCCTTTGCCAAAGCCGAACTCACTGTTCAATCCGATGGTGTACTGCTTGTTGAGCGCAATGTAGTTTTGCAACTGATACACCGCACGGACATAGCGGACATCGCCGCCCGCACCCCAATCACCATTGACACGCTGATACCAGCCTTTGGTGGGCACGAGGGCACTGTCACGCTGGTCCCGTTGCCAGCCCAGTGTCAGCGGCAGCGAATGCGAACGGCCACCGTATTGCTCGGTGTAAGCCAGCAGACCCGGGTTGGAGCCCGGGCTCACCGACAAGGACTCGACCCCGCCGCCGAAAAACACGGTGTCAACTTCGGTGAAAGGCACGCCAAAACGGATGCTGGCGCCTTGGGTCTTGAGCAGGTAGTCGGTGGCCTCTCCGGTCAGCGGTCGGCTGGTGCGACTGTAGACGTCAAAGGCGCGCGACACACCGTCAGCCGTGAAATAAGGATCGACCGTGGTGACCACCACCTGGCGGTTCAGACGGCTGGTATTGAGCTCAAGGCCCAGATAATTGCCCGTGCCCAGCACGTTTTCCTGGCGGATGCCAGCGATGAGGGACAGCCGGTCTGCGGTGGAATAGCCGGCACCGATATTGAGATTGCCAGTGGGCTTTTCAGCCACCGTGAAATTGAGGTCCACCTGATCTGGCGTGCCAGGCACGTCCTGGGTGTCCACATCGACCTGGGTAAAGTAGCCTAGGCGGTTGACCCGCTCGCGCGACAGGCGGATCTTGTCGCTGTCGTACCAGGACGACTCGTACTGACGAAATTCGCGACGCACCACCTCGTCGCGGGTGCGGGTGTTGCCAGCCACATTGATACGGCGCACATAGGCGCGCCGGGACGGCTCAGCCTGCAGGACAAAAGACACCCGGTTGTTGACGCGGTCAACTTCCGGCACCGCCTCCACCCTGGCAAACGCGTAGCCAAAGCTGCCGAAATACTCGGCGAAGGCCTTGGTGGTCTGGCTGACCTGATCGGCGTTGTAGGCCAGGCCCGGCTTGATACTCACCAGAGTCTTGAACTCCTGGTCCCGACCCAGGTAGTTGCCCTCCAGGCGCACCCCCGAGACCACAAAACGCTCACCCTCGGTGATGTTGATGGTCACCAGGATTTGCTGCTTGTCCGGCGAAATCGCCACCTGGGTGGAGTCGATGCGAAAGTCCAGGTAGCCGCGGGTTAGGTAGTAGGAACGCAAGGCCTCAAGATCGGCATTGAGCTTGAGGCGCGAGTAACGGTCGGACTTGGTGTACCAGCTGAGCCAGCCACCGGTGTCAAGGTCAAACAGGTCGCGCAGCGTGCTCTCCCTGAAGGCGCTGGCGCCGACGATGCGCATTTCCTTGATCTTGGCCAGCTGCCCTTCGGTCACGGTAAACGTGAGGTTAACCCGATTGCGCTCGACCGGCGTGACGGTGGTGAGCACCTGGGCGCCGTAGAGGCTGCGGTTGATGTACTGACGTTTGAGTTCCTGCTCGGCCTTGTCGGCCAGCGAGCGGTCAAAGGGCTGGCCCTCGTACAGACCTGACTCCCGCAAGGCCTTGCGCAGCGCATCCTTGTCAAACTCCTTGAGTCCAACGAAGTCCACATCAGCGACGATGGGGCGCTCCCCAACCACCACCACCAATACATCACCGCTGACTTCGAGCCGGACATCCTTGAAAAGGCCCAGTCCGAACAAAGCCCGGATGGCAGCCGAGCCCTTTTCTTCAGTGAAGGTTTCGCCGGCACGCAGGGCAATGGACGCGAACACGGTTCCGGGCTCGACCCGCTGCAGGCCCTCGATCCGGATATCGCGCATCACGAACGGGTCCAGGGACCAGGCCAGGGTGGAGGCGAGCAGACCCGCACACAAGGCCGAAAGGGAACGAAACTTGAAACGTTGAAGCGCTTGATTCATGAGAAATTCGCTGCGTCGGGGCCAGGCAGACACCCCTTATCCCAGCAGCCGAGACAGATCGTTGAAAAGGGCAATGGACATCAGGAGCACCAACAAGACGATGCCGGCTTTTTGCAGCCGATCCAACCAGACCTCGGAGACGCTGCGCCCCGTAACGGCCTCCCAAAGATAATACATCAGGTGTCCCCCATCGAGGATGGGCAAGGGCAGCAGATTGAGCACGCCCAAACTGACACTGATCATGGCCAGAAACAGCAGGTAAGCGCTCAAACCCAGCCCGGCCGACTTACCGGCATAGTCGGCAATGGTCAAAGGGCCGCTGAGGTTTTTGAGCGAGGCCTCGCCAATCAACATCCGGCCCATCATGCGCAGGGTCAGCCAGCTGATCTCCCAGGTCTTGAGCACGCCATCCCAAAGGGCACCAGGCAGGTCTTCACGCACCAGCACCTTTTCCGGGGGCTCGCCCACGTAGGCGGCAATGCGTCCGATGCGCCCGGCCGGATCGTCCTGGACCTGCGGTTGCACCTGCAGGCTGAGCGTGCGCCCGGCGCGATCAATGCTCCACAACTGCGCCTGTCCATCGACGTTGCGCCGGATGATCTCGCGCAGCTGCGCCGCGTCGTCGATGCGCTGCTCGCCCACCCGGCGCACCAGATCTCCCGCAAGCAGGCCCGCGGCTGCGGCTGCCCCGCCAGCCTGAACCTGGCCCAGCACCGGGCGGCTCCACGGGCTCATGATGCCGATCTGACGGTACAGGCCCGCATCGGGCTGGGTTTGCTCCAGGCCGCTGAGGTCGAGCAGCACCTCGCGGCTAGTGCCGCGCTCGGCCTGGGCCTGCAGCAACAGCCTGAGCTTGTCCCGCTCGAGTGCCGCTTGGGCCAAACGCCAGCGCAGATCGTCAAAGGAGCGCACCGGCTCCATGGCCTGCCCCTCAAGCCCAGCCTCCAACACCAACTCACCCGAGCGCACACCAGCGGCTTGCGCCAGGGAGCCGGCGGCCGGAGTGGCCAGCACCGCCTTGGGCTGCTCCAGGCCCATCCAACTGACCGCCGCATAAAGAAGGACGGCCAGCAACAAATTAGCCAGAGGGCCGGCAGCCACCACGGCGGCGCGGGCTGCCAGCGGCTGGTTATTAAAAGCCAGATGCCGCCACGCCGGCTCGACCGGTGCCTCGCGCTCGTCAAGCATCTTCACATAACCGCCCAGCGGCAGCATGCCGATGACAAATTCGGTGGGCTTGCCCTTGATCTTCCAGCGCAAAATGGGCCGGCCAAAACCAATCGAAAAGCGCAGAACCGGGATGCCGCAAGCGACCGCTACCCGATAGTGGCCATATTCATGAATCGCGATCAGCAGCCCAAGGGCCAGCAAAAAGGCCAGGACGGTGGTCATCCCGGTCCCATCGTGCGCACCTGGGCCATTGCGCGCTCACGCGCCTGGCTGTCGATGGCCAGCAAGCCGGCCAACTCGTCGACCTGAGGGGCCGACCAGGCGTCGAGCGTGGCCCGGTTGACCTGATGTATCTGGTCAAAACGGATCCGTCCGTCCAGGAAAGCCTGCACCGCCACCTCATTGGCCGCATTGAGCACCGCCGTGCTTCCGGTCGGCCCTGCCAGCACCTCCCAGGCCAATTGCAGACCGGGAAAACGCCGCGCATCGGGTACCTCAAAGGTCATGGTGGGCAGGGCCCGAAAGTCCAGCGCCTGCGCGCCCGAGGCGACGCGCTCTGGCCATGACAGGCCATAGGCGATCGGCACCCGCATGTCGGGCGTACCCAGCTGGGCCACCACCGAGGTATCGCGGTACTGCACCATCGAGTGGATGATGCTTTGCGGGTGAATCACCACCTCGATCTGCTCGGGCGTCATGCCAAACAGGTAGCGCGCCTCAATCACCTCCAGGGCCTTGTTCATCATGGTGGCCGAGTCCACCGAAATCTTGCGTCCCATCACCCAGTTGGGATGCTTGCAGGCCTGCTCGGGCGTGACCTCGCTCAGGGTGGCCGGGTCGCGCTCGCGAAAAGGGCCGCCCGAGGCGGTGAGAATAATTTTCTCCACCCGCGACGGCCAAGTGGCCGGATCATCGGGCAGCGACTGAAAGATCGCCGAATGCTCGCTGTCGATGGGCAAGAGCTTGGCACCGCCTTCGCGCACCGCCCGCAGGAAAACCTCGCCACCGACCACCAGCGCTTCTTTGTTGGCCAGCAGCAAGCGCTTGCCCGCGCGGGCAGCGGCCAGGCAAGCCGGTAGCCCGGCCGCGCCCACGATGGCCGCCATCACCACCTGCACCCGCTCATCGCTGGCAATGCGCTCGAGCGCGTCGGCACTGGCCAGCACCCGCGTGGCCAAGCCGGCCTGCGCCAGCTTGTCGCTCAATTCCTGGGCAGCCTGGGGCTGCGCCATGACCGCAAACTGCGGGGAAAATTGCCGGCACTGCTCGAGCATCAGGTCGACCCGGCTGGCTGCGCTCAAGGCGAACACCTCAAAACGATCGGGATGCCGAGCCACCACATCCAGGGTGTTGACGCCAATCGATCCGGTCGAGCCGAGCACCGTGATGTTTTGCTTCATGCGCTGAACCTTGAAAAAGCCACCAACATCATCGCCAGCGGCACCACCGGCAGCAGGGCATCGACCCGATCAAGCACACCGCCGTGCCCCGGCAGCAGGCCGCTCGAATCTTTGACACCTGCGCTGCGCTTGAGCAGCGACTCCAACAGGTCGCCGACCACACTCATCGCCGATAAAAACACCAGCGCCAGCAGCATCACCGCCAGCCCATGTTGGGCCAGCAACTGGCCCTGCAAACTGCGCTGGGGCACTGGCAACATCAGGCGCACCTCGACCGCCGACCAGGCCAGGCCCAGAATCAGCACGCCCACTGCCCCGCCAATGGCCCCCTCCCAACTCTTGCCCGGACTGACCTGCGGCGCCAACTTGCGCGCAATCCAGCGCCCGCCCCAGGCCCTGCCCGCAAAATAAGCCGCCACATCGGCCATCCAGACCAGCGTCAGCACCGACAGCAGGAAATTGATGCCCAGCATCCGCGCCTGTGCCACCGCCAGCCAGGCGGTCCACAGCAGCAGCAAGCCCAGCAGACAGCGCAGCCAGCGTGGCAAGGCGGGCCAGGCGGCAACGCCTCGGGCCAGCAGCCAGACACCGCCCAGCACCCAGATCAGCGCCGCCAGACTCCAGGCCAGACTCAGATCCAGCTCCAGCCAACCGGACCACCAGGACCCAAGGCCGGCCAACAGACAGGCCAAGCCCAGGGCCCAGGAGGCAGGCGCTTTGAGTGCATTGAGCCGGCCCCACTCCCAGGCACCGGCGGTCAGCAGCACCAGGCTCAGGCCAGCGAAGGGCCAGGGGCTCGATGCGAACAAAGCCGGCAGGAAGAGCGCCAGCATGAGCACGGCAGTGATGATGCGCTGCCGTAACATGGGGTGATGTTCAGGCGGTCCTCAGACCGCCATGATGTCCTGCTCTTTGGACGCCACCAACTTGTCCACTTCCGCAATACAGCGGTCGGTAAACTTTTGAATATCGTCCTGGGCACGCCGCTCGTCGTCCTCCGAAGCCAGCTTGTCCTTGACCAGCTTCTTGACGCCGTCGTTGGCATCGCGGCGCAGATTGCGGATGGCAATCTTGGCATGCTCGCCCTCGCCCTTGACCACCTTGGTGAGCTCCTTGCGGCGCTCTTCGGTCATCGGCGGCATCGGCACCCGGATCAGGTCGCCCTGCGAGGCCGGATTGAGCCCCAGGTCGGAGTCACGGATGGCCTTCTCAATCTTGGCACCCATGCCTTTTTCCCAAGGTGCCACGCCTATGGTGCGCGCATCGAGCAAAGTGACATTGGCCACCTGGCTGATCGGCAGCATCGAACCGTAATAGTCGACCTGCACGGTATCGAGCAAGCCGGGGTTGGCGCGGCCCGTGCGCACCTTGGTCAGACTGTTCTTGAAGGCCTCGATGGACTGCTGCATCTTTTGCTCAGCGTTCTTCTTAATGTCCTGAATGCTCATGGTCTCAGCTTAGGTAAAGAGGAAAAACGGGATCAGACGTGGACCAGGGTGCCCTCATCCTCACCGAGCACCACGCGCTTGAGCGCACCGCTCTTGAAGATAGAAAACACCTTGACCGGCAGTTTTTGGTCGCGGCACAGCGCAAAAGCAGTGGCGTCCATGACCTCGAGGTTGCGCCCCATCGCCTCATCGAAGGTGATGGAGGCAAAGCGGGTGGCCGTCGGATCTTTCTTGGGGTCGGCGGTATAGACGCCGTCGACCTTGGTCGCCTTGAGCACGATCTCGGCGCCAATCTCGGCGCCGCGCAGGGCCGCAGCCGTATCCGTCGTAAAGAAAGGGTTGCCGGTTCCCGCTGCGAAGATGACCACCTTGCCTTCTTCCAGGTACTGCAGGGCCTTGGGCCGCACATAAGGCTCGACCACCTGCTCAATGGCGATGGCCGACATGACACGCGCCGTCAGACCCGCCTTGTCCATGGTATCGGCCAGCGCCAGTGAATTCATCACCGTCGCCAACATGCCCATGTAGTCGGCGGTTGCCCGGTCCATGCCGACCGAGCCGCCCGCTACGCCTCGGAAAATATTGCCACCACCGATGACAACCGCCACCTGCACGCCCAGGCGGGTGACTTCAGCCACCTCCTCGACCATGCGTACGATGGTGGCCCGGTTGATGCCAAAGGCATCGTCGCCCATCAGGGCCTCACCAGACAGTTTGAGCAAGATGCGCTTGTAGGCCGGCATGGATATCCCGCGAGTTTTGACGAAGTTTAGCGCCTGACTCCTAGCGATCAAGCGCCCTTGGCAGCGGCCACCTGGGCTGCAACCTCGGCGGCGAAGTCGTCAACCTTCTTCTCGATGCCCTCGCCCACCACATAAAGGGTGAAGCCTTTGACGCTGGTTGCCTTTTCCTTGAGCATCTGCTCGACCGTCTGCTTGTCGTTCTTGACGAAGGGCTGGTTGAACAAAGACACCTCCTTGAGGTATTTTTGCACCGAGCCTTCGATCATCTTGGCGGCGATCTCAGCCGGCTTGCCCGACTCGGCGGCCTTGGCCGTGGCCACCGAACGCTCGCGCTCGATCAACTCAGCGGGAACATCGGCACTGGTCAGCGAGACTGGCTTCATCGCGGCCACATGCATGGCAACGTCTTTGGCGGCGGCCTCGTCGCCTTCGAACTCGACCACCACGCCGATGCGGGTGCCGTGCAGGTAGGCGGCCAGCTTGCTGCCAGAGGCAAAGCGCTTGAAGCGACGGACCGACATGTTCTCGCCGATCTTGCCGATCAGGCCCTTGCGCACGTCTTCAATGGTGGGGCCGAAGCCGTCGAGCGAGAAGGGCAAAGCGCCCACCGCAGCCACATCAGCCGGATTGCTCTTGGCAATGCCTTCGGCAACCGCCTGGGTCAGGGCCAAGAAGCTGTCGTTCTTGGTGACGAAATCGGTCTCGCAGTTGACTTCCACCAGAGCGCCGACACCGTCAGCCATGTGGACCGCTACCACGCCCTCGGCGGTGACGCGCGAGGCGGCCTTGCCGGCCTTGCTGCCGAGCTTGACGCGCAGCAGTTCTTCGGCCTTGGGCATGTCGCCATTGGCTTCGGTCAGGGCTTTTTTGCACTCCATCATGGGTGCGTCGGTCTTGGCGCGCAGTTCAGCGACCATGCTTGCGGTGATTGCCATGTTCTGATCTCCTAAAGGCTTTGCATTTCCACAGGTTCTTGCCCACCCGGGCAGAAACCCAAAACTTGTAAAAAAGGGGCTACGCGAGCCCCTGTGTTCAGCGGGCGTTCGCCCTGGTCAGGCTGCGTTTTCAACCTCGACGAACTCGTCGTCGCCCTCAGCGGCCTTGACGATGTCGGTCACTGCATTGGCGCGGCCTTCGAGGATTGCGTCGGCGATACCACGGGCATAGAGCGCCACGGCTTTGGCCGAGTCGTCATTGCCGGGGATCACATAGTCGATGCCTTCGGGCGAATGGTTGGAGTCGACCACGCCGATCAACGGTATGCCCAGCTTCTTGGCTTCGGCCACTGCGATTTTGTGAAAGCCGACGTCGATCACGAAGATCGCATCGGGCAGACTCACCATGTCCTGAATGCCGCCAATGTCCTTCTCGAGCTTCTCGATCTCGCGCGTGAAGGTCAGTTGCTCCTTCTTGCTGATCGCATCAAGGCCAGCTTCCTGCTGAGCCTTCATTTCCTTCAGGCGCTTGATCGAAGACTTGACGGTTTTGAAGTTGGTCAGCATGCCGCCGAGCCAACGCTGGTCCACGAAAGGCACGCCGGCGCGGCGGGCTTCGGTGGCGAGAATCTCACGGGCCTGGCGCTTGGTACCCACCATCAAGATCGTGCCGCGGTTGGCAGCCAGCTGACGGGCAAACTTGCATGCGTCCTGAAACAGGGGCAGCGATTTTTCCAGGTTGATGATGTGAATGCGGTTGCGATGGCCAAAAATGAAGGGGGCCATCTTGGGGTTCCAGAAGCGGGTCTGGTGTCCGAAATGGACGCCGGCTTCCAGCATTTCACGCATGCTTGTCGACATAGTTACTCCTAAGGTTGGGTCTAAAATCAGCGCCCGCCTCCAGGAACTCCTGAAGACACCTCATCAGTGGCTGATTCGCGATTGGTCTTGTCCGCTTTCAAAGCGCCCAAAAAAAGACGGATTCGAGAGCGACAAAACTTTTCGAGTATACCACCTCAAGGTCGGCCCCTAGGGTCAGGCCCGAACCCAGGAGTGCAGCGACCATGCCCGGCCCCATCCAAGACCTGCAACAGTTGCGCCAGGCGCTGGCCAGCGGCTATAGCCAGCGGTCGCATCTGCTCGAACAGGCGCTGCAAGCGAGCACTGAGCGGCCAGCCCGGCACGCCTATCTGCTCTCGCCCCAAGCCGAGCTTGAGCGGGCACTGAGCCATCCGTCTCAGGACGTCGGCTTAGACAAGTTGCCCCTGGCGGGCATGCCTGTGTCGGTCAAAGACCTGTTTGACGTGGCCGGCCAGCGCACCCTGGCCGGCTCTGTGGTCCTCGGCGGCGCGGCGCCGGCCGTGGCCGACTGCCCGGCCGTGGCCCGCCTTCGGGCCGCCGGCGGCCTGATCGCCGGACGCACCAACATGACCGAATTCGCCTTTTCAGGCGTGGGCATCAACCCGCATTACGGCACGCCGGTCAACCCGTGCGACCCGCAGGTCGAGCGCATCCCTGGCGGCTCCTCATCGGGCGCGGCCGTATCCGTCGCCCTGGGTGCGGCTGTGGCCGCCCTGGGCTCGGACACCGGCGGCTCGCTGCGCATCCCGGCTGCGCTGTGCGGGCTGGTTGGCTTCAAGAGCACCGCCCGTCTGGTGCCCACCGCCGGGGCCATACCGCTGTCGACCACGCTCGATACCGTCGGGGCCATCACCCGCTCGGTGGGCGATGCCATCGTCGTCCATGAGGTACTGGCCGCCCGGAAGGTCGCGAACACCGGCCACAGCTTGCGCGGCGCGCGACTGGCGGTAGCTCGTACCTGGATGCTCGACGACATGGAGCCAGCGGTGGCCGCCGCCTTCGAAGCGAGCTTGCGCATCCTGAGCGAGGCCGGCGCGAACATTGAGCAACTGGACCTGAGCGAGATTGCCGAGTTGGGACCGATGAACGCCGGCGGCGGCTTTTCGGCCGCCGAGAGCCATGCTTGGCACCGCAAGCTTTTGGCCGAGCAGGGGCAGCGCTACGACGCAAGGGTGGCTCAGCGCATCTTGCGCGGCGCCCAGATGAGCGCTGCCGACTACCTGGACCTGGTCGCGGCGCGCAGCGCCTGGATAGAGCGCATGCAGCAAAAACTGACGCCTTTCGACGCCGTACTCTCACCGACCGTACCGATGCTGGCCCCGCCGATGGCCACGCTCGAGAGCGACGATGCACATTTCTTCAAAACCAATGCACTGCTGCTGCGCAACACATCGGTGGTCAATATGCTCGACGGCTGCGCCATCTCCCTGCCCTGCCATGAAGCGGGCGCGCTGCCGGTCGGGCTGATGCTCTGGCACGGCGCCATGCACGACGATGTGCTGCTGCAACTGGCCCTGCAAATTGAAGCAGCGCTGGCCTCGGCAGGCAGGCCGTCCAGCCAGTCGCGCTAAGGCGCCGGGCCAGGCCGCCATGCAACGCATCAGTGCCGCCATCAGCTGGCCCCTGCACGGCATTGCCGCCAGCCGCCAGCTCGAAAGCCTGAGCCAGGCCGGCTTGGCGCCGCAGACCCTGATGCAGCGCGCCGGCCTGTCGGTGGCCAGGCTGGCGCAGGCGATAGCGCCGCACGGCCGGCATGCCTGGATCGCCTGCGGCCCCGGCAACAACGGTGGCGACGGCTTTGAGGCGGCCCTGCAGCTGCAGCGCTGGGGCTGGCATATCAGCTTGAATTGGCTGGCCACGGACAAGGCGCCGGCCGACGCCCAAGTGGCAAGGCAACGCGCGCTGCACGCAGGCTTGCACATCCAGGAACAAGCGCCCGAACAATTTGACCTGGCCATCGACGCCCTCCTCGGTCTGGGCGGCGACCTGTCCGATGAGCGAGCCGGCAGCGCACTGATGCGACAGTGGCTCGATCGCATGCACAGCAATGGCAAGCCGGTACTGGCGGTGGACCTGCCCTCAGGCCTGAACGGCGACACCGGCCAGGGCGGCATGGCGTGGCGCCCGCAAGATCAACGCCACACCCTGAGCCTGCTCAGCCTCAAGCCCGGTCTGCTGACCGCTCACGGGCGCGATCAGGGCGGCCAGTTGTGGTTCGACCCGATCGGCGCCGATCTGAGCAGCGTGCCAGCGACCGCCTGGCTGATCGGGAGCGACACACTGCCGCGCATAGCCAAGGCCGACGCGGCGCACGCCAGCCACAAGGGCAGCTACGGTGATGTGATGGTGGTCGGTGGCGTTCATGGCGAAGGCGCAAGCATGGTTGGCGCAGCCCTGCTGGCCGCCCGCGCCGCCTTGCACTGTGGGGCGGGCCGGGTGTACGTGAGCCTGCTGGGACAGGCGCTGCTGCATTGCGATGTGCAGCAGCCCGAGCTGATGTTCAGGCCCTGGCCACCCCTGACCCCGCTGGCGCCAGATCTGGTCATGGTTTGCGGCTGCGGCGCGGGCAGTGCAGCCGCTGCTGCTCTGCCCCAGGTGCTGGCCAGCAGCGGCCCGATGGTGCTCGATGCCGACGCACTCAATGCGCTGGCCACCGAGGCGCCGCTGCGCCGCCAGCTGCGCCGACGCCGCCATGCAGACACCGTGCTGACACCGCACCCGCTGGAAGCCGCACGCCTGCTGGGCTGCTCGGCCGCCGAGGTACAGGCCGACCGACTGCGGGCCGCGCAAAGCCTGGCCGATGAAACGGCTTGCACGGTGGTGCTCAAGGGCTCGGGCAGCATCGTCGCCGCCCCTGGACGCTCTGCGCAGATCAACCCAACCGGCAACGCACTGCTGGCCACCGCCGGCACCGGCGATGTGCTGGCCGGCATGGTGGGCGCCGCACTGGCCCGTGGACTGGGCGCTTGGGACGCAGCGCGCTGGGCCACCTACCATCATGGAACACGGGCCGACGAATGGGCCCGGTGCAGGCCCGGTCAAGCCCTGTGCGCCAGCGATCTGATCGGCGCGCAGCGCCAGGGCCGCTAAGGCGACAGTACAAGGGCCACAACACGCGGGCCGCAGTACAAGGCTCGCTCAAGCGGGCTCCGAGCCCGCCCTGAGCGCACCCTAATGCAGCAGCATGACGCCGATCTGCAGCAGGAGCAGCATCAGCATGGGCGTCAGGTCCAGGCCGCCGATGGGCGGCACCCAGCGCCGCAGCGGCGCCAGCAGCGGGTTGACCAGGCGTGAGAGCATGGCATCGAGCGCCGTGCCCCTCTGTAGCCAGGACACCAGCACCGCGCCGATGACCAAGACACTGCACATCTGCAACGCGGTACGCAGCAAGAACACCAGCCCCAGCCCCGGCACTGCGGCCCACAACCATGCGCCGGGCAAGGCAGTCATCACTGCCCCCAGTAGCATGCGGCTGAGCAGCGCGAAGACGAAGGAAAGGACCAAGGCGGCCAGCACACTGCCCCAGTCCACCCGGGCCTTGGCCACAGACTGCGGCAGCCAGCGCCGCAAGGGCTTGACGATCCAGTCGGTCAGGGCCATCACGAACACGCCGGGTTGCGCCCGCATATTGACCCGAAGACCATTCATCCAAGCGCGCAGCAAGGCAGCGCCCACCAGCCACTGAAAAAGCACCTCAAGAACCAAGGCAGCAATTTGCATGGCAGGACTCAGCGGCGTGGCTTCTTGCCCTGCTTGCGGCCGACCTTGGCGGCGGCCTTCTTGACAGCCGCCTTGAGCGACTGCAGCGGCGTGCCCGGCGGCGAGAGCAAAGCGGCGCGCGAGCGGCCGGCGGCCGGCGAGGGCAATCCGTCGCGGCGCGCCTTGCGGGCAGCCTTGCGCTCCTGCCCGTCCTCCGGGGGCCGGTCCTTGCCCCCGCGCAGGGGCAGTTCCTGCCCCTCGTGGACCAAGCGAAAGTCAATGCGGCGGCCGTCTAGGTCCACCCGACTAACCTGGACGCGCACCCGCGAGCCGATGGCGTAGCGGATACCGGTGCGCTCACCACGCAGCTCCTGGCGGGCCTCGTCAAAGCGGAAATACTCGCCACCGAGCTCAGTGATGTGAACCAAGCCCTCCACATACATCGCGTCGAGCGTGACGAAGATACCGAAACCGGTGGCTGCCGTGACCAGGCCGCCGAATTCTTCGCCCAGGTGCTCGCGCATGTACTTGCACTTGAGCCAGGCCTCGACATCGCGGCTGGCCTCGTCGGCCCGTCGCTCATTGGCACTGCAGTGCAGCCCGGCGGCTTCCCAAGCCTGTTGCTCGGCACTGGTCTTGCGGGGTTTTTCGGGCCTTTGTTCGGGCGCGCTGACCCGTCCGGCCAGGCGCTTGCTGAGCTTGGCGTGGGCCTCACCGGGCACCGGCAGGGTGGGCAGCTGGTAGCGGGTCTGGCTCAATATCGCCTTGATCACCCGGTGCACCAGCAGGTCAGGATAGCGACGTATCGGGCTGGTGAAGTGCGTGTAGGCCTCGTAGGCCAGGCCAAAGTGACCGCTGTTGATCGGCGTGTAGATGGCCTGCTGCATGGAGCGCAGCAGCATGGTGTGGATCTGCTGAGCGTCGGGCCTGTCCTTGGTGGCCTCGGCAATGCGCTGAAAGTCGCCGGGCAGCGGATTGTCGCCGATGCTCAGCCCTGCCCCGATCGCCTTCAGGTAGTTGCGCAGGATTTCCTTTTTCTCCGGGGTCGGTCCCTCGTGCACCCGAAACAGACCGTGCTGCTTGCTCTGTGCAATGAAGTCGGCGGAGCAGACATTGGCCGCCAGCATCGCCTCTTCGATCAAACGGTGGGCCTCGTTGCGGGTGCGCGGCACGATCTTGTCGATGCGGCCAGCCTCGTCGCAGACGATCTGCGTCTCGGTGGTTTCAAAGTCCACCGCCCCGCGCTCACGTCGGGCCTTGAGCAGGGCGCCATAGACCTCGTGCAAACTGAGCAGACGGCCGAGCAAGTCCTTGCGCTGCAGGGCCTGCGGTCCGCGGGTATTGGCCAGGATGGCGGCTACCTCGGTGTAGGTCATGCGGGCATGGCTGTGCATCACCGCCGGGTAGAACTGATAAGCATGCACCTCGCCCTTGGCGGTGACCAGCATGTCGCAAACCATGCACAGGCGGTCCACATCCGGGTTGAGCGAGCACAGGCCGTTGGAGAGTTTTTCCGGCAGCATGGGAATGACCCGCCGCGGGAAATACACGCTGGTGGCGCGGTCATACGCATCGACATCAATGGCGCTGCCGGTCTCCACATAGTGGCTGACATCGGCGATAGCCACCAGCAAGCGCCAGCCCTTGCCCCGGCCCACTCGGGCCGGCTCGCAGTAGACCGCGTCGTCAAAGTCGCGGGCGTCCTCGCCGTCGATGGTGAGCAGGGCGATATCGGTCAGGTCGACCCGATCGGCCTTGTCGCCCGGCCGCACGCCGTCGGGCAGGGTCCGCGCCAGGGCCAGGGCCTCATCGCTGAACTCATGGGGCACGCCGTACTTGCGCACCGCAATCTCGATCTCCATGCCGGGGTCGTCGATTTCGCCCAGCACTTCCTTGACCCGGCCGACCGGCTGTCCAAACAGCGCCGGCGGCTCGGTCAACTCGACCACCACCACCTGGCCGGCGCGCGCCGTGCCAATGGCATGCTTGGGGATCAGCACGTCCTGACCGTAGCGCTTGTCTTCAGGCGCGACCAGCCAGACACCGCCCTCCTGCAGCAGGCGCCCAATGATGGGATTGGGCGAGCGCTCGAGGATCTCGGTCACGCGCCCTTCGGGCCGGCCCTTGCGATCGAGGCGCACCACGCGGGCCTTGACCCGGTCCTTGTGCAAGACCGCGCGCATTTCATTGGGCGGCAGGTAAATGTCGGGCTGCGCATCGTCGCGCTGCACGAAGCCGTGGCCGTCACGGTGGCCAAACACCGTGCCTTCGAATTCGGTCAGCAGGGACGTTGCGGCAGCGGTGGGGGAATGGTTTGTCTTGATGGGTTTTCTCTCGTGAACTGGCAGAGCCAGCAGAACTGGGACAGCGGGGTGTCCGATAAATTTAAGCGCTAGGCGCAAACCCGCTGACGTAAATGGTACACTGCCGGCCGTTGCCCAGGTGGCGGAATTGGTAGACGCACTAGTTTCAGGTACTAGCGCTGAGAGGCGTGGAGGTTCGAGTCCTCTCCTGGGCACCATCTCATAACTTGATTCTTGCGAAGAAGAGTAGCAAGACGAGCAAGCAAACTAAAAAGCCGCTGAAAACTCAGCGGCTTTTTTCTTGGTCCGGACTCCATGAAACCCGTTCGGTCCGTTGCCCTCCTTCAAATTCTCTTTAAATCGGCAGCGCCACCAGATCATGGCCCTCGGTGCCGACGATGCGCGCCGACGTGAACTGCCCCACCTTGAGCGTCTTGCTGATTTTTTGCGGCGGCAAAAGGCGCACCAGCCCGTCGATCTCGGGCGCATCGGCATAGCTGCGGCCGATACCGCCCTTGCGACCGAGCGCAGGCGCCGAATCCACCAGCACCTGCATGGTCAGACCGACGCGCTCTCGCAGCTTGGCGGTGGAGACCTCTTCGGCCACAGCCATAAAGCGCGCACGCCGCTCCTCGCGCAGCGCCTCGGGCACCGGGTCGGGCAAGGCATTAGCAGCTGCGCCCTGCACCGGGCTGTAGGCAAAGCAGCCGGCCCGGTCAATCTGCGCCTGCCACATGAAATCGAGCAGGTGCTCGAACTCAGCCTCGGTCTCGCCCGGGAAGCCCACAATAAAAGTACTGCGTACCACCAGCTGTGGGCAGCGCTCGCGCCACTTTGCCAGACGCTCCAGATTCTTTTCGCCGCTGGCAGGCCGCTTCATGCGCCTGAGCACATCCGGGTGGCTGTGCTGCAGCGGCACATCCAAATACGGCAGCACCAGGCCGTCGGCCATCAAGGGGATGATCTCATCGACGCTGGGATAGGGGTAGACGTAGTGCAGACGCACCCAGGCGCCGTGCGGTGCGGCCAACTCGCCCAGCGCGCGGACCAGCTCGAGCGTGCGGGTCTTGAGCGGCCTGCCGTCCCAAAAGCCGGTGCGGTATTGCAGGTCCACGCCATAGGCCGAGGTGTCCTGACTGATCACCAACAGTTCCTTGACGCCGCCTTCAAACAGCGCCTGTGCCTCCTTGAGCACATCGCCAATCGGGCGCGAGACCAGATCGCCGCGCATCGAGGGGATGATGCAGAAAGTACAGCGGTGGTTACAACCCTCGCTGATCTTCAGGTAGGCATAGTGCCTGGGCGTGAGCTTGATGCCCGCCACACCCATGGGCTGGGGCACCAGGTCCACAAAGGGATCGTGGGGCTTGGGCAGGTTGCGGTGGACCGCGTCCATCACCTCGTCGGTCGCATGCGGCCCGGTGACCGCCAGCACACTCGGGTGCAGGCTTTGCACCAGGTTATCGCCGCCGTCGGCGGTCTTGGCACCGAGGCAGCCGGTAACAATGACCCGACCGTTATCCGCCAAAGCCTGGGCAATGGTATCGAGGCTCTCCTTGACGGCCTCGTCGATGAAGCCACAGGTATTGACGATGACCAGATCGGCGCCGTCAAAGGTCTTGGAGGTTTGATAGCCCTCGGCGCTCAGCCGGGTCAGGATGAGCTCGGAATCGGTCAGCGCCTTGGGGCAGCCCAGGCTGACAAAGCCGACACGAGGCGGGGTCTGGGAGGCCCCAGCGCTGGGCAAGGAAAGGTCTGAACTCATCACCCGATTGTCTCAGACCAAGTCCAGGGCTTGGACAAGGCGCCAGCCAGGGACCTTGGCTGCGTCAGAGCCTCGTGTTTTTAGGGGAGCGCAGAATCCTGATGGCCGGCGACCAGCTTGGCCAGCAAGGCCGACATTTGAGCGCGTTCTGGCTCGTCGAGCGGCGCAAGCAGGCGGTGCTGGGTGTTACTGGCCGCCCGCCTCATTTTGATGGCCACCGCACGGCCCTCGGGCGTGATCCAAAGCCGCTTGCGACGGCGGTCCTGCGCATCGGGCTCGCGTCGCACCCAAGCCTTGCTCTCCAGGCGCCCGATGACCGAACCGGAAGTGGCCGCATCAAAAGCCACCCGGGCCGCCAGCGTGACCTGATCCTGCCCCGGTTCGTCGATCAAAGCATTGAGAATCGCGAACTGCACCGGGGTGACGCCAAAGCTGGCCGCCTCTTCCATGAACAAGGCCACCGCGATTTGGTGGGTACGTCGTATCAGGTGGGCGGGTGCCTTGGCAAAATCAAAACTCTTGGCCATAGGCACAAGTTTAAGGCGCAGTCACCGCCACCCCGGACCTGACGCCACAAAGTACGCTGGCCCGGCCCGATCGACACGGCTGCCCAAAAGCTGTTTAAATCCAGCATCCGCGCCATTACCGCCCCCCGACAAGGCCTTTGACCTCGCATGAATTACACCCATACTCCGCCCGATCTGGTCGCCGCCCCTGTGGTCGGCTCATCACAGTTGTTCCCAGTGCACAGGATTTACTGCGTAGGCCGCAACTATGTCGAGCATGCCAAGGAGATGGGCTTTACCGGACGCGAGCCGCCGTTTTTCTTTCTCAAGCCGGCCGATGCGCTGGTGGTGGTGCCCCAGGGCAGCACCGGGCAGATCGCCTACCCCAGCCAGACCCAGAACTTTCACCATGAGATTGAACTGGTGGTGGCGATTGGCAAGGGCGGCAAGAACATTCGCGCCGCCGATGCCCACCAACATATTTATGGCTACGCGGTCGGCCTGGACATGACCCGCCGAGATCTGCAAAACGAAATGAAGAAGCAAGGCCGCCCCTGGTGCATAGGCAAGGCCTTTGACCAGTCTGCGCCCATGGGTCCGATCACCCCGCTGGCCCAGGCCGGCCCCATCGAAACGGCCGAAATCTATGTCAAGGTAAGCGGCCAGGACCGGCAGCGCAGCACGATCGACAAGCTGATCTGGAATGTGGCCGAGACCATCGAGCATTTGTCGGCAGCCTGGGAGCTGCAAGCGGGCGATCTGATCTTCACCGGCACGCCCGAAGGCGTGGCCGCCGTCGGGGCTGGCGATGTGATGGAGGGCGGGATCACCGGCCTGGGCAGCCTGAGCGTCAAGGTGGTCTGAAACCAAAGCCCTGAGCCCCACACCATGCAACGCCCTGCCCTCAAGCACTGCCGCGAATGCGGCGCCAACCTGGTCTACCGGCTACCCGACGACGGGGATACACGGGAGCGGGCCATCTGCACCGCCTGCCAGACCGTCCACTATGAGAACCCGCTCAATGTCGTGGGCACCGTGCCCTGGTGGGGCCAGACCGGCGAGCAGGTGTTGCTTTGCAAACGCAATATCGAGCCGCGGCGCGGCAAATGGACCTTGCCCGCAGGCTTTATGGAGCTCGGCGAGACCACCGCCCAAGGAGCAGCGCGCGAAACCGACGAGGAAGCCGGTGCCAGCATTGAGATGCAGGAACTGTTCACCGTGATGAATGTGGTGCGGGTTGGCCAAGTCCACCTGTTTTACCGGGCCCGGCTGCTCAGTGACCACTTTCAGCCCGGCCATGAGACCATGGAAGCTCGGCTGTTTACGGAAGACACCATTCCCTGGGACGAGATTGCCTTTCGGACGGTGCGCGAGACGCTGGAGCGCTACTTCGACGATCGCCGCAAAGGCCAGTGGGGCATACACACGATAGACATCGCCTAAGACCCGCTCTGGCGGCACTTTCCCGCGTACTTGAAGCGCTGCAACTTGCCCTGCGCAGGAACGTCGTTGTAAGCAATCAACTCCATCGAGCCTCGCTTGATCAGCAAACTGGTCTCCTGAGCACTTGCGCGGTGTTTGCGACGGGCGCCCAACTCCGCCTCCGATGTCAGATTGGTGCCTTCATATTCCTCGGTCACCAAGGTACTGACCCGCATCTCGAAGGGTTTGGGGCCGATCACGGTGAAATACAGGTGTCGGCCAATAACCTGTAACTCGACGCCGACCCGCGCCGCGGTGGCCTTGCCCTCGGCATCAGCATACTTTCCCTCCACCTCGCACTGCAGTTTGAAGGGCTGCGCCCAGGCCATAGGGGTAGCAGCGGCCCACAACAGAGCCAGTAGCGACAAGAAACGCGCAGCGGTTTGCATCGGTTTGTTCTCCACGTAGGCCACTGTAGCAAAGGTGACCCGCACGCACAGGGGTGAAATTACCACCCTGCGCGGCCCAGGACACAATCAGCCATGGCCCTGGAAATCAATCATAAAGAAGTGCTGACGCCGCCGGTGCCCGCTGCGACCGTGGTGCTGCTGCGCGACAAGCCCGAGGGCATGCAGGTGCTGCTGCTCAAGCGGCACAGCAAATCCAATGTGCTCGGCGGCGCCTTCGTCTTTCCCGGCGGCAAGCTCGACAAACTCGACAGTCAGGTTGCCCATGCCGACCTCGACCAGCCCCCTTCGGCACTGCAGCAGGCCCTGGCCGAGGACGGGCTCGACGAGCCCACCGCCTGCGGTTTGCATGTGGCCGCCCTGCGAGAAACCTTCGAAGAGTGTGACCTCTTGCTGCACGGCCCCGATTGGGACGTTCAAGATGCGGACCTGGCACGCGCCAAGGTGCGCGAGCGCCTTTCGAGCGGCATGTCCTTCCTGCAGGCCATGGCAGACGCCGATCTGCGACCGCTACCCACCCTGCAGCTGCAGCCCTGGTCGCGCTGGATCACACCGCGCCGCCCGAGCATGATGGACAGGCGCTTCGACACCCGGTTTTTCGTGGCCATTGCGCCCGCCGATCAGCAAGCGCGCCACGACGAACATGAAATCACCGAAGCCTTGTGGCTGCGGCCCAACGAAGCCATGCAACGCTACTGGGAGGGCGAGTTGACGCTGGCGCCGGTGCAGTTGCTCACGCTGATGCAGGTCGGGCGGTATCGAAGGGCGGTGCAGGTCATGCAGGCGGCCCGCAGCCGCGCGCCGATGCAGGTCTTGCCCGAGCCCCATGACATCGACGGGCAGCGGGTGCTGTGCTACCCGGGTGATCCGGGTCATTCGGTGCGCGAGCCCGCCTGGGAGGGTCCAACCCGGATGACATTTCGCAATGGCCGCTTTGAGCCCGAAGGCGGCCTGCAAGCCTTGCTATCCTGAGAGCGGGATTTCTAATAAGTAATAACCCGTATAAATCGCTACAGATATTGCATTCTTACAACAATTCAGGGCAAACCTTAGATCCACCGCGCTGAGTCTGCATTAACCTTGGGCCCGCAGAACGTTGATTCCTTCGATCTGCGTTTCCTACAAATTGACTTTAAAAGGTTGACCCATGAAAGTTGTGATCTCCGCCATCATCGCCGCCTTCGCATTCATCGCTGTGCCCGCAATGGCCGCTGGCGACAAAGTTGCTGCCAAAGTGGACTGCAAGGACGCCAAGAACAAAGACCACGCTGACTGCAAGAAGAAGTAATTTTTCTTTGCGTCAAATCAAAGCCCGCCTCGTGCGGGCTTTTTCACGTCCGGTGGCGACCGGACATCCTGCAAACAATTGGCCGATTCAAAGGCGCTGGCGCGCGCGGCTCAAACGTTCATCCAGATACGCATCGTAGAAGTCGGGCTGATACACCCCTTCCATCCGATCGGCCAACTCCAGCCCGCCGGGCCCGAAAAACAGCAGGGTCGGTGCCAGCTTCACCTTCCACAAGCGGGCGAGCTCATCATGGCTGCTGGGTTGACCCTGCCAATCGCGCACGGCTCGGTTGCTTCTAAGATCGACCTGCACCACGGCCTGCCCCTCGGCCAGACGAGGCAGCAGGTTGCTGCGGCGAACGCGCTCGCAATAGACGCAGCCTGGCAGGCTGACCAGCACGATCAGTGGCTGAGCCCGCTGTGCCGCCAGTTTGCTTTCTGCGGCGAGATCCTGCGCAAGCGGCAAAGCATGCGGCTGGGCCTGGGCCACCGGGCACCAGGGGGCCAGTAAGGCAGCGCCCGTCCCTAACAAGCACTGGCGCCGGCTCGGGTGGCCCTGGCTCACCCTAATCCTCCAGCGCAATCTGGGTACACACGGCGCGGCACAACTGAACCACCTGCTTGTTGACGATGCGGTAATAGATCTGCACCCCATCGCGACGCTTTTCGACCACGCCGGCCTGGTAAAGCGTGTTCAGATGCTGCGACATATTGGGCTGTGTGGTGTCTATCTCAGCGAGCAGCTCGGAAACGTTTTTCTCGCCGTGGCACAAGCTGCTGATGATGCGCAGGCGCATAGGCGCGGCCATGACCCGGAAGACTTCTGCCGCCTTCTCAAAGACTTCATCAGACTGGGCTAGTACGAGCCTGTCGGATTCGGCTAAATCGGAAGTGGCCATGGTTGAATAGCAAAGGGATGCAAAACCCCGATTGTGCGACAACACCAAGCCGGTCGCGAGAACGGCCCACCGGCTTCAAAAAGCTTCTTTTTCTGCTTCCAGATAGGCCAGGCTGATGTACTTGCCGATATTGGACTCGAAGCCCTGCATACCGGCGGCGCGCTGAGCCACCCGGCTATCAGCGAGTACCATGGCCCTGGCCTCGGCCTCATTCTTGCCGTCCTTGACCGCCTGCAGGCAAGGCTCCCAAATACCAGCCATGAAGCGACCATAGGTGTCGAGCAGATCCCGGGCCGCATGGCCATGCCCGGGCACCCACAGCTGCGACCCAGCGGCCTGCGCGAGCGCAGCGTAGTACTTGAAGGTGCCTGGGTAGGAGCCTTCGTCCATATTGGCGATGCGATTGCCCATGGCGATGTCGCCCACCACCGTGACCTTGTCTTCGACCACCTCGACACACAAGTCAAAAGCGGTGTGGGCGGTGCCGTAGTGGTGCATCCGAAATTGCGTGTCGCCCCAGCGCAGAATCTGACCATGGGCCACCGGCGTATTGGGGGCCACCACCTCGGTGCCCAGGGTGGATTGGTTGGTCCAGCGCTCAAGCAGGGCGCGCCAGCTGCTGCCGGTCGCGCCGCGTATGGCTTCTAGGGTGCCTGGCAGCGCGTGTATCGGCAGCTGCGAGCCGAAGGCCTTTGCAAATGCGTGGTTGCCCAGCCAATGGTCACCGTGGTAGTGGCTGTTGAAGACGGCCACCACCGGCTTGTCGGTGATCTTGCGGATCATGCGGATGGCCATCTGCCCGATCTGTAGCGAGCTGCCCGAGTCCAGAATCACCACGCCCTGGGAGGTGGTGACGAAGACGATGTTGGCCATCATGCCCTGGTTTTGCTGCGTCGGAAAGCCATCGGGCGAGAAAATCATCCACACCCGCTCGGACAGACGGGTGGGGGCAATATCAGGAACCGGCGGGCCCATGATGAAGTCACTGGTCTGCTGTGCCAGCAAACCGACTTCAGGCACCAGTGCTGCACTGGCCAAGGCGGCAGCGCCGCCCAGAAGCCGGCGTCGCTGGAGCTTCGTCGGGACTCGCATGATGGGCTCAGGCGGCATAGCCGGGATTGGGCAGAGCCCCGATGATGCGGGGGCTATTGAGCTGGCGTGGCTTGATGCGCCCACCCTGGGCCTTGAGCCACTGCTCGACCACATCCCAGACCTGGGGATTGCCAGCACTGCGGGCCTCTTCGGCCACCGGCGCCCAGCCTGCAACCTTGTAGCGCCTCGACGCATCGATGGGCTGGCCGCCCAGGCGCATATCGCTGATGCGCCGGCCCGTGCTGGCGGTGGGGTCGCAGGCATAGCTCAGGCCGCCGACACGCACCATGTCACCGCCTTGCTGATAGTAGGGGTCGGGATTGAACAGGTTATCGCAAACATCCTCCAGCACAGTCTTAAGCATCTCGCCGCTCATCTCGGTCACGGTGGCGAAAGAATAGGTGGTGGCGGTCATGTCCATCAGCCATTCGCGGGTGACGGCCTGACCAGTCAGTAGCGAAGTTCCCCAGCGAAAGCCCGGTGAAAACGCGATCTGTGCGCCTTGGACTTCCATCAGCGCATCGAGCAGCAATTGATCGCCGGTGCCATTGAAATTGCCCCGACGGTAGAGCAATCCTTCGGTCACACCCAGGCTTTGGCTCAAGCGGGACTCATACGGCGCCCTGATCTTGCGCACCAGCGCTTCCATCTGCGGGTCGGCCGGTAGCATACTGGCAAATACCGGCAGCAATTTGTAGCGAAAGTCGCTGACCTTCTTGTCTTTGACCTCGAGGTCGAGCACGGCCAGAAATTTGCCATTGGAGCCGGCATTGGTGACGATGGTCTTGCCGCCCGGGTTGGCCACCAGGGTGGCTACCGGCACGCCGTCATGGGTATGCCCGCCCAAGATCGCATCAATGCCCCGGACCCGGCTGGCCATCTTCAGGTCTACGTCCATGCCGTTGTGGCTGAGCACCACCACCACCTGCGCGCCCTTGCCCCGGGCCTCATCGACCATGGCTTTCATATTCTGGTCTTGGATGCCGAACTCCCAATCGGCCACCATGTATCGCGGGTTGGCAATGGGCGTGTAGGGGAAGGCCTGGCCGATGATGGCGCAGGGCACGCCGTTGATCTCACGCATCACATAGGGCTTGAACACCGGATCACCGAAGTCGGCGGTCTTGACGTTCTGCGCCACAAAATCGACCTGGCCTGCAAAGTCTTTCTCGACGATGTCCTTGACCCGCTGCATGCCCAAGGTGAATTCCCAGTGGCCGGTCATCACGTCAACGCCGAGCAGCTTGCAGGCGTCAACCATGTCCTGGCCATGGGTCCACAAGGCCGTGGCCGAGCCCTGCCAGGTATCGCCGCCGTCGAGCAGCAAGGCCCCCGGGCGGCTGGCTTTGAGCCGCTTGACCAAGCTGGCCAGATGCGCAAAGCCACCGACCTTGCCATAGCGCCGCGCTGCCTGTTCGAAGTCCAGGTAGGTCAGCGCATGGGCCTGCGCAGAACCGGCTGGAACGCCCGCCGCTTTGAGCAATTGCTCGCCGACGAGGTGCGGCAATTGCCCGCGCATGCTGCCTATGCCCAGGTTGATGCTGGGCTCCCGAAAGTGCAGCGGCAGCAGTTGCGCGTGGCAGTCGGTCATGTGCAGCAAAGACACCTGACCGAAACGCGGCACCTCATAGAGCTGATTGGCTGCGGTGCTTGCGTCGGCCTGGGCATGCCGGCCCAAGGCCATGCCGGCAACGCCGGCGGCGGTCATGACTTGCAAAAATTCGCGCTTGCTCAGGTCCATATATAAACCTCGACTGATATGTGAATGCTCAAAAAACCCGGCCAGGCCGGGTTCGGAATCCGCTCACTTGTTGACCGGCGAAGCGGGATCGAGCAGCAAAGCCACGATATGGCGAACCTGCGTCTCATTGAGCACGCCTGCGTGCCCAGCGCGCGGCATGTTCGAACAGGCGTTGTAGGCCTTGGCGTTCCAGATCTTGCCCCAGGTGTACTCCACCATGGCCCGCGACGCGGGATCGCTGGGATCTTTGACGCCGCGAATCTTGCCGTAGTTGTACAGGCTGGGGCCGAGGGTGCCAAAAGAGATTTCTTCCTTGCTGATCTGGTGGCAGTTGTAGCAATTGCCGCCATTGGCCACCTTGGCATTGTCGGACCAGGTCAGGCCCCGGCCGCTCTGGGCAATGGCCTCGCCCTGCTTCCAGTCACCTAAAAACTTGCCATCGGAAGGCCACTTGACCGCCTTGAGATTGACTTGTTCAATGCGCTTGGCGGTCGCTTCATCGAGAGGCTTGCCGGCGACATCGGCCTGGCTGCACAAGCGATTGGTCTCGTCGGTGGCCAGCACCCGGTCGACCTTGGCCATGCCTTGGTCACGGAAGGACGCCTTGACGATGCGATCGGTCAGCGCGTCAAGTTCGGCCGATGAAGGCAGGCTGGCGCAACCGGCCACCAGAGCCGATGCAGCCACAACGATCAGCGACTTGCGAAAGGTTGTTGATTTCATGAGTGGCTCCTCAACGTTTGATGGCTGGAACCGCCGAAGCAGCCCCCTTGGCGTTGACGCCCAGATAGGTCGACAGCGCAATGGTGGCATCGCTGCCGAAGCCCGGATAGGGGAAGCGCTGCTGCCGGTAGCAGTCATTCAGGCGTAATTGCATGCTCCACATCTGCCCATTGGAGACCCGGTAGGCGGGCCAGGCCGCGAAGCCCACGCCGTCGCCCGGGTTCTTGGTCAGCACCGGCAGGTCCTGCAGACGGATGCGCTTGCCTTCCTCGCCGTGGCAGGAGGCGCAGGAAAAATCGTGCGTGCCTGCGCGCTGGAAGAACAGGCGCTTGCCCACCTCATAAAAGGTTTT
>Ga0164292_10000152_pt1 | contig 46525 bp, 32 predicted proteins | sample GEODES117metaG_FD_111486 | JGI IMG/M metagenome (GOLD analysis project Ga0164292, IMG submission 111486) | Eutrophic lake water microbial communities from Lake Mendota, Wisconsin, USA - GEODES117 metaG | ecosystem: Environmental > Aquatic > Freshwater > Lake | place: USA: Lake Mendota... | reverse complement strand
TGCAGAAAGGCGACCGGATCGACGCGCCCGAACTTCAGGTTCACGACGAAGCGGCGACACCAGCGATTCACGAGCCAAGGACCAACCAGATTTTCGAGCACGTGGTGTGGATCCTCGACCAAGTCGCAGAACAGCCAGTCGAAGACCTCGCCCTCCGCCGGCCGAAACCCGAAAGCATCCTCGCGCCGATGCTCGATCTGCGGATGGTCCAGCGCACCGCCCTTGAGCGGCCCGTTGTCGAGCGCGAGCACGCGGGCGCCCCGCTTGGCGGCGCTGTAGCTCCAGCCGCCGGGAGCCGCCCCCAAGTCCACCACCGTCTCGCCCTCCGCCGGTTCGCGGCCGGCCAGCAGGTAGGCCTCCTCAACCTTGAGATAGCTTCGCGACGGCGCCCGTTCGTCGTCCGCCATCCGATGCGCGCCGTTGGTCCAGAATTCGCGCGCCGCGAACGCCCGCCGAAAATCCACGAAATGCACCCGCCAGCCACGTTGCAGGCCCACCGAACGCGGCAGGTCCGGCTGAGCCAGGCGCGCGACCCGCGACAGCCGCGCCCGAACCCGCTCTTCGAACGCCTTCTCGACCGCCGAAACGCGACGCCCCAGCCCGACCACCTCCGCTGGGAACGAAAAGAGGCACGGCCACGGACCCTCCACCCGCTCGCCGCGCAACTGCTCCAGAAATGCGTCCGCCAATCCGTGCGCCAATGCGTTCACGGACTCACCCGCGAACTCGCGCGGCGACGGCATCCAACCATGCGGAAACGCCAAATCCAGCGCCCCCGCCGTCTCACCCGCGGCATCCGCCGGAGTCGCCACGACCCAGTCTCCTCCCCGCTCGCCCACGGCAAAGCCGCGCGCCGCCAACTCGTCGGCCAACAAGTCCTGAAATCCCGCCTGACAGGTGAAAAACACTCACCTAGCTCACCCAAGCGCGACCCCGGCGCAACCCGCAAGTGACACCGCCCGCGCTCAGACAACCCGACCGGTCTCTGGCTCGAGCGATTCCAGGCCCGCCGGATAAAGGTTCCGATAAGCGAGGCGAAGACCCTTCTCGATCGCTCCAGCCTCGAAGGGCTTCGAGATGAAGTCGTTCATCCCCGCCAGCATCGCCTCATGACGATCCTGGTGCATCGCGTTCGCGGTCAGCGCGACGATCCACGGACGAATCGCCTCACGCCCGGCGCGGATGCGACGCGAGGCCTCGAGGCCGTCGAGCTCCGGCATCTGTACGTCCATGAAGATCACATCGTACCCGTGTCGGGCGAGGGCCCCGATGACCTCCAGACCCGTGGTCGCAAGATCGCATTCGTAGCCCAGGCGACGGAGCGTCATCTGCGCGACCTTGATGTTCACGTGATTGTCGTCCGCCACGAGGATCCGCAGCGGGCAACGCTCCGCCAGACTCTGGCCCGGTCGGCGCGCCATCGCGCGCGGCGCGTCCGACGCATCGGCGTTGCCCAGCACGTCGAGCAACGTCGCCACCAAGGCGGAGAACTTGACCGGCTTGAGCAATCGCGCCGCGTAGGCCTGCGACCCATCGCGACGCGCCAGGGACGTCAGGAGAATCATCGGTACGCTTCCGTACCCCCCGCGTGAGCGGATGCGCACCGCCAGGCAGTCCCCCTGCGAGCCGGCCAGCGTGTCATCGATCATCACCAGATCGAAATCGTTCTGGCCATCGAGCCGGGCGAGAGCGTCGCCGGCCGATTCCACCTCGGTGGCGCTCAGTCCCAAGTGGCGCAGGTTGGCGGCGAGGCTACGGCGCGCGGCGGCGTTGTCCTCGATGACCAGCACCCGCAGGCCGCGCAGCAGCGCTCGCAGACGCAGGGTTGGATCCTCCCCGCGGGCGGTGCACGCCTCGGCGGTCAGGGTGAACGAGAACGTCGAACCCTTGCCCTCCACGCTCTCCACCCACATCCGTCCGCCCATCAACTCAGCGAGACGACGACTGATGGCCAGGCCGAGGCCAGTGCCGCCGAATTGCCGCTGGGTGGAGCTGTCGACCTGCGAGAACGATTTGAACAGCCGATCCATGCGATCCGCCGGGATGCCGATGCCGGTATCCCGGACCGAGAACTGCAGCACTGGCGCGGGCGCATTGCCGATCACGGCCACCGAGACCTCGATCTCGCCGCGCGCGGTGAACTTCACCGCGTTGCTGAGCAGGTTGGTGATGATCTGGCGGAGGCGCCCGCCATCCGTGAGGATCCATGACGGGACATTCGACGGAAAGTCGCAGATCAGTTCCAGACGCTTGTCCGCAGCCGTGACGGAAATCAGGTCGATGGCCTCGTCGAGCAGACGCCGCAGGTCGACCGGCTGCAACTCCAGCTCAAGGCGTCCGGCCTCGATCTTGGAGTAGTCGAGGATGTCATTGATGATCTTGAGCAGAGCGTCGCCGCTGGTCTCGATCGTGCGGACATATTCCCGCTGCTGCGGTGTCAGGGTGGTGTCGCGGAGCAGGCTGGCCATCCCGATCACGCCGTTCATCGGCGTGCGGATCTCGTGGCTCATGGTGGCGAGGAAGGCGCTCTTCGCCTGATTCGCCACCTCCGCACGGTCACGGACGCGATAGGCCGCCGCGGCACGCAGCGACTCGCGCCGCCGCATGCGCCACTCGCGCCGCCGGCGCCGCGCGACCATCAAGCCGGCCGCTCCGGCCAGACCACCTAGGACAAGGAGCGATCCGCCCGCCGCCCAGCGTGCCGGGCCGAGCCGCGCGCGGACGTCCTCCGCGGCGAGATCGACGCCGACTGCCCCCACGATTCGCCCGTCCGCTCCGACGATCGGAGCGAAGCCGCTCATGAAATGTCCGCGCTCATCCACGATCGGAGCGGCGTTCGCCTGCGCGCCCGACCCCAGCCAGATACCCTCCAACGCGGGATTCGCGCCGCGAAACGCGGCCATGACGGGATCTGCGGGCCTCGTGTCGCGCGGATTGGTCAGCACGTAGTCCGTGCCGAGGACCGTATGCAGCCGACCCTCCTCGTCCTTCACCGCCGTGTAGACGTGGTACAAGCCAGGTTGCGCCCGATGGAACGCCACCAGCGGCGCCAGCGCGTTGAGGTGCGCCGGCGATCCCGACTGCGCTGCGGACCGCAAAACGTCATGCTCCGCCGCATCGACCTGCACCGCGAGCGTCGCCGCCAGCGCCCGCAACTCGCTCGCGACCGAGGCCAATTCCCTCCGCTCTGCCACCCAAAGCACCCACCCCACCGCCATCGCTCCCAAACCCAACCCGCCAAGCGCAGTCAGCACCCCCTCCAAGCGGGGGCGAACAGCGGGAAACGTTTCAGGGCCAGACTCCATTCGTAATAATGCCTAGGTACTCATCGGACAATTCAGCACCGGGAGCAGCGGAGACCTGACGGCAGAAGAGCCACACCAAGCCGTTCGCAAGCGTCGCATGATCAGAGAGGTACGGGCCATATCGCGGGTTCGGGATAAATCCCGGAAGTCATCCCGGGAGTGCCTGGAGCAGACACGGCGACGAATAATCATGATGGAAAATGAGGTATTCACCCTATCTCTACCAGACTTTTTTGACCGCACCTGCAGAGGTCGCCTCGGGGACGCCTACTTACAACGCTTCGCCCGGGCTCGACTCGCCCCGGAATCGCGTCTGAGGTGGCGCCATGCGTTCTCTGACGACGATTTTGCCGCTCATGACTGCCGCCACGCTCGCCACCGCCGCCATCGCCTCTCCATCCTCCGGCCCGCGCCCGCGCGAGGAGATCCCGGCGGAGTACAAGTGGGACTTCACCGCGATCTACCCGAACTGGGAGGCGTGGGAGACGGCGATGAAAGAGACCGAGGCGAAGATGGAAGCCTATGCCGCACGGAAGGGCACGCTCGCCTCCGGTCCGCAGGCGCTGCTCGACGCGTCCCTCGCCTCCGATGAGATCGGTAAGCTGGCTTTCAAGCTCTACCGCTACCCGCAGCTGCAGCGCGACGTCGACATGCGCAACCAGGAGATCGCCGGCCGCTTTCAGCGGGTGAGCGCGCTCTTCGCCAAGTTCGGCGTCGCCACCGCATGGTTCACCCCGGAGCTGCTCGCCATCCCCCAAGCCACCGTGGAACGCTGGATCGCCGAGACCCCGGGACTGGCACCGTACGCGTTCAGCCTCCTCGACAACTACCGGCAGCAAGCGCACGTGCTCGACGAGAAGGGCGAGCGTCTGCTGTCCCTTGGCTCGCGGTTCAACCAATCCCCGACCTCTATCTTCCAGGAGCTCAGCACCTCGGACATCAAGTTTCCGAAAGTCACGCTTTCGGACGGCAAGGAAATCACGCTGTCCCCCGGACCCTACCAGCAGATCCTGTCCACCAACTACCATCAACCCGACCGGGCCAAGGCGTTCGAGGCTCACATCGGGACCTACGCTGCCACGAGCAACACCTACGCGGCGATCTACAACAGCATCCTGCAGCGAAGCTGGTTCAGCGCCCAGGCCCGCAATTATCCCAGCACCCTCGACGCCGCCCTCGACGGCAACGCCATCCCGCCCGCCGTGGTCGAAACGCTGATCGACACCGCCCGCAACGGCACCGGCCCGCTCCGCCGCTACCTCCGACTCCGCCAGCGGCTCCTCGGCCTCGAGTCCTACCACCTCTACGACGGCTTCATCCCCGTCTTCAAAACCGACAAGACCTATCCGTACGACTCCGTCCGCGAACTCGTCGCGAGTTCCGTGGAACCGCTCGGACCCGACTACGTCAGCCGCTTCCGCGAGTTCATCTCCGGTGGCCGCATCGACGTTTACGAGAGCCCCGGCAAGCGCAGCGGCGCCTACCAAGCCGGCGTCTACGGAGTCGGCCCGTATCTTCTCCTTAACTACAATGACACCCTCGACGCGGTCTTCACGTTCGCCCACGAGGCCGGTCACGCCCTCCACACCGTCCTTTCCAACGAGACCCAGCCCTTCGTCAATTCGTCCTACACGATCTTCGTCGCCGAGGTGGCTTCCACCACCAACGAGCGCTTCCTGCTCGAGCGCCTACTTGCCTCGACCGACGACCCGAAGGAACGCTTCCTGCTCCTGCAGCACGCGGTCGACGCCATCCGCGACACGTTCTTCACGCAGGTGCTGTTCGCGGATTTCGAGCTCCAGGCCCATCGCCGGGTCGAGCGGGGCGAGCCGATCACCGCCGAGGTCCTCAGCAAGCTCTACCTTAAGCTGCTTGAAGACTATTACGGAGACGCCGTGAAGGTCGATCCGTTGTACCGGTACACGTGGACCCGCATTCCCCACTTCTACAACACGCCCTATTACGTCTACCAGTACGCGACCTGCTTCGCTTCGTCTGCCCAGCTCTTCCGGGAAATGACGACCGGCCCGGCCGAGTCCCGCGCCGCCGCCAAGGAACGCTACCTCACGCTGCTCCGCAGCGGCGGCAACGACCATCCGATGAACCAACTCCGCAAGGCCGGGGTCGATCTCACCCAGCGGGCCACCGTGCAGGCCGTCGTCGACCAACTCGACGCTCTGGTCACGCAGATGGAGCTTGAGGCCGCCCGCATCCAGCCCTGAACGCCGCGTACTCGTTTCCCATGAAATTCATCGTCGTGGTGGTTCTCCTCGCCGGCCTCGTCCTCACCGGCCTCCTCCTGATCAAGGCCCGCTTGGAGGGCAAGGACCCCCACGACGGTCCGGACCAGCGGCGCTGAGCCCCAGCGGTCGGGCCGTCCGCTTCAGAATCGGCCCAGCAGCAGCGACGGGAACGCGCCAAGAACGATCAGCAGGCCGGCGGCGAGCACCACGCCGAGCGCGGCGGCCGGCGGCACCTCAATGGGGCCGCGTACGCGCACGTCCTCGGCGATCCAGGCCTGCTTCAGCAAGATGAGGTAGTAGTAGAGCGCGACGGCACTCATCGCGATCGCCAGCAGCGCAACCCACCCGGCCGGATGGCTGAGTCCATCGATGCGGAACGCAGCCGCAAAGACCACAAACTTCCCGAAGAAGCCCGCGAGCGGTGGAATGCCGGCCAGCGAGAGTACGAACACCGCCAGGCACGCGGCCAGCAACGGCGACCGGCGACGCAGGCCGGCGAGGTCCTCGATGCGATCTCCGTCACCCGCCCGATCCAGCAAGGCGAGACACGCAAACGTCCCCACCGTGGCGAGGCCGTACGTCGCCGCATAGTAGAACAACGGTCCGGGCCCGACTTCCCCCGCCGAAAGCAACCCGAGTCCCAAGGCCCCGGCGTGCCCAATCGCCGAATACGCCAGCAGGCGGCGAATACTGACCTGCGCCAGCGCCACGAGGTTGCCGAGAAGCAGGGAGACCGCACACATCGCGGCCAGCACCGGCACCCAGCCGCCCCCGGCTCCGCCCGTCAGCGGCGCCGTCGCCGCCAGGGGCCCGAGGCCCGACCAGAAGATCCGCCAGAAAAACGCCAGTCCCGCCAGCTTGGCCGCCGAGGCGATCAGCGCGGCCGACATCGGCGGCGCGCCTTGGTACACATCAGGCGCCCACGGATGAAAGGGCGCAACCGCCGCCTTGAACCCGAACGCCGCCAGGACCATGCCGACCGCGACCGCACTCAACGACCCATCGGCATGGGCCGCCAACGCCATCGAGATGCCAGTCAGATCGATCCGCCCAGTCATGCCGTAAAGCAGGCTGAAGCCAAACAGCAGCAGCGCCGCCGAGACTCCACCCTGCAGGAAGTACTTCAGCGCCGCCTCCGCTGACTCCGGACGACTACGATCATAACCCGCCAGGACGTAGAGCGAGAGGCTCGCCAGTTCCAAGGCAAGGAACGCCAACAGGAGGTTCTGCGCCACGGCCATCTGCAGGAATCCCACCGTCGCCAGCAACGCCAGCGCCACGTACTCCGCCGGCTGGTCGCTCACCCGCGAGCCCGTCAGACCGAGCAGGCTCAGACCCGTCAAGCCCAGCACGCCCAGCCGCACCGCCACCGCCAGGAGGTCCACCCGGAGGTTGCCCGCCCACACGCTGCCCTGCGCACCGTCCTGCCAGATGACCAACGCCGCCACCCCCACACCCAGCAAGCCCGCGCCCACCGCCATCTGCAGGCGGCTGCCCCGTGACCGTCCACTCCCCCAGACAAGATCCACCCCGATCACCAGCAGCGCCGTAGCCGTCAAGAGGGCCTCCGGCAGCAGCACACGGAACAAGAGTGCGTAATCAATGCTCATGGGACGACGTTCGTGGCCGCAAAGTGGAACGCGGGCGACTGCAGCGCCGGTACGATCCAGTCGAGCAGCAGGTCCGGCTTGAGCCCGATTAGGATCGTCGCCCCAAGCAGCAGCCCGGCCCCGAGCTTCTCCGGCAGGGTGAGGCGCTCCCCTCCCTCACCGGGCTCGGCGCCCGCCGCACCAAACTGACCGAAGAACGCGCGCTGCATGACGCGCAGCGTGAAGGCGCCTGCCACCAGTACGCCGACCGCCGCCGCCACCGCCCAAATCGGATGGAAGTTCCAGGCCCCGACGAGGATCTTGAGCTCCGCCGGGAAGCCGCTGAAGCCCGGTAGGCCCATCGACGCAAGCCCGGCGAGCACGAAGACGGCCGCCGCCCCGGGTAGGCGGCGGTGCATGGGCCGCGCTTCCAGTTCAACCAAATCGCGAGTGTGTTCCCGCTCGTAGACCATGCGCCCGACGACGCCGAAGAGCAGGCCGGCGATCACGCCGTGCGAAAACATCTGCAGGGTCGCACCGGCCAGGGCCTCGATCTCGCCCGTCGCCAAGCCGAGCATGACGAAGCCCATGTGACTGACGCTCGAGTAACCGATGACGAACTTGAAGTCGCGCTGCACCAGCGCGACCAACCCGGCGTAGACGATGCCCGCCACCGCCAGCCAGCCGATCACCAGCTGCCACGCCGCGAAACCGACCGGATAGAACGGCAACGCGATGCGCAAGCAGCCATACGCGCCGAGCTTCATCACCACGCCCGCGAGGAGCATCGAGGCCGCGGTGGGGGCGGCGACGTGCCCGGTCGGAGCCCACGTGTGCAGCGGGAACAGGCCAGCCAGCGTGGCGAACCCGAAGAACACCAATCCAAAGGCCGCGACGTTCTCGCCGTAAGACATCCGCGACGCGGCCTCGGTCAGCGCGCCGAAAGAAAATCCCTCCGCACCACCCGCACCATAGGTCCAAACCAGCCCCGCCAGAACCAGCGCGCTCCCGGCGAACGAGTACAGCACCAGCTTCATCGCCCCATACTCACGCCGGGTCGATCCCCAGCCCGCGACGAGGAAGTACTTCGGCACGATCGCAATCTCGTAGAAGACAAAGAACAGGAAGGCATCCGCACTCAGGAACACCCCGTACACCCCGGCCACCAGCGTGAGGTAAAGCGCAAAGAACTCGCCCACCCGCTCTGCCACCGTCCACGAGAAGAGCACCCCCGACGTGGCAGCGAGCGCGGTCAGCACGACCAGACTCAGGCTGATGCCGTCCACCGCGAGGTGGTAACGGATCCCGAGCTGCGTGATCCACGGTAGATCCACCAGCGTGACGAGCTCGTTCGACGGCGCGAAGCGAGCCGCCGCCGCGCCCGCCGCCACCGCGCCGAACAGCGCCGTGAGTAAAGCCACCACGCGCGCCGCAGCCGCGGAGCGCGCACCGGCCACGAGGGCGAGCAGGGCGCCGACGAGGGTCGCGACGGGAATCCAAGGGAGCAGGCTCATGGCAGCGTAAGGGAAGCGGCCCACGACATGGCCAGCGGATTGATCAGCCCCGCCAGCAGCTGCGGCGCGACACCCAAGAGGATCATCAGAACGACCAGCGGACCCAGCACGCGCCACTCCGCCGCATCAAGGTCGGCGAAACTCCCCGCAACCGCTCCAGACCGGGGCCCGTGAAAGACGCGCTGCCAGAAACTGAGCAGGAAGATCGCCGTCACCAGCAACGCGACCGTCGCGACCGCCGCCGCCAACGGCTGCAACGCGAACACGCCGCGGAAGATGAGGAATTCCCCGACGAAGCCGTTCAGCCCGGGCAGCCCCAGCGACGAGAAGAGCGCGACGCCCGCGAGGAGCGCGAAGCGCGGCGCCGCGTTCCGGACTCCGCCGAAGCGGGCAAAATCCGAATCCCCGCCCGACCGCTGTTCCAGCACCCCGGCGACGAAGAACAACGCCGATGCCGACAAGCCATGATTGAAGGCCTGCAGGAGCGCACCAACGAGCGCAGACTCGACCGCGACGCCATCCGCCGGCCCCGCGCCCGCCACGGCGAAGAGCGCGAGCAGGCAGTAGCTCACGTGGTTTAGCGAAGAATAGGCCAGCATGTGGCGCAGGTTTCCTGACCGCAGCGCCGCCAGCGCACCGAGCACGACACCGCCGAGCGCCATCACCAGAAGCGGTCCCGCGTACGCCCGCAGTTCCTCGGGAAAGATCGGCCACAGGAGGCGGAAGAAGCCATACACGCCCATCTTCGACATCACGCCGGTGAGGAACATGGACACCCCAGCGGGGGCCTCCGCGTACGTCGCGGGCATCCACGCGTGGAACGGAAAGAGCGGAGCCTTCACCCCGAGCCCCACCAACACCCCAAGAAATACCAGCACCGGCGTCCACGCGCCGAGCGCACCCAGCTTTCCCGCCAGCTCTCCCGCCGCCCGCAGGCGCGCGAGGTCGGTGAAGTTCATCGTTCCGGTCGCCGCGTACAGCGCCGCAAAGGCGAGCAGCAGCCCCGCACTGCCCGCGAGCGTGAAGACCACGAAGCGGTACGCCGCGGTTCCCGCGTGGGCGCCACCCCAGCCACGAATCAGGAAGAACGCCGGCACGAGGCTGAGCTCCCAACAGATGAACCAAGGGAAGAAATCGAGCGCCACGAACACGCCCAACGCACTTCCTTGCAGGAGCAGAAACCACGCCCCCGCCGCCCGCACGCGGGTCGCCCGCCGCAGGGTCGTGACCAACGCCAGCGGTCCGAGAATACCCGTGAGCAGCACGAACAGCAGTCCCATGCCGTCCAAGCCCAGATGATAGTCGATCCCGAGGCTGCGGATCCACGGTACGCGCTCCTCAACGAAGAGTCCGGCCAACGACGGATCGAAGCGCGCCAAGAGAAGTACGCCAAAGACGAGGGTGGAGGCGCTGGCCAGCACGGCCAAGGACCGCGCGGCGCGCGCCGGCAGCGATCCTGCAACCCCCAGCAGCAACGCGCCCAGCCAGGGCACTGCCACCAGTCCCGTGAGCAACAGGGACGCAGTCATCGGACACCTCCCCAGATCAGCAGCAGGGCCAAGACCGCGAGACCCACCACCACCGCACGGAGGTAGCCCTGCACGTCGCCAGTCTGCCCGCGCGCGTAGCGCTGTGCGCTGTGGCGCAAGCCATCGCTTGCGCGATCGAAGCCGGTGTTGAGTCCATCCTCGTCGATCGCCCGGTTCACCTCGCCGGTCGTCTCCGCAATCCGCCCGGTCAGTCCGACCACGCCGCCCCACACCCAGCGCTCCAGCCACGCCGCGAGGGCCGCCGCGCCGCGCAGGAGTCGGCCAAAGGTCGCCGCATACCACTCATCAAACCAGAGTCGCGCGGCCAGCGCGGCGAACACCCGGGGCCAGCGTTGCGCGAGGGGATCCAGCGCCCGCGCATCGACGCGGGGTCGCCGGCCATACATCCACCAACCCGCCGCGATTCCCACTCCCACGAGAACCGTCGACAGCACCATCAAGCCGAGTCCGTCGCTCCAGCCATGCGCCGCCACTGGCGCACCGGTCAGCTGCGACTGCAGCCACGGCCAGGCCGGGGTGCCGATCCACCCGGCGCAGATCGACGCCACCGCCAGCACCGCCAAGGGCAGTGTCATCGCGCGCGGCGACTCCTGCGCGTGCTCCGCGCCCTCACTGCGCGCCCGACTCAGGAAGGTCTCGCACACCAGCCGAGTCATGTAGAACGCCGTCAGCACCACGCCGGCAAGGCCGGCAAGGAACGGCAACTGCGACACGGGCCAGAGTTCCGCCGCGTGCAGCACGGCCTCCTTGCTCCAGAATCCGGAGAACACCAGAGGCAGGCCGATCAAGGCACCGGTACCGAGAAGGAAGGTGACATAGGTGAAGCGCATCCGCCCCGCCAGCCCGCCGAGCCGCCGCGAATCCTGCTCGTGATGCGCGGCATGAATGACCGATCCGGAACCGAGGAAGAGCAACGCCTTGAAGCAGGCGTGGGTGATCAGGTGAAACACCGCTGCCACCCAGGCGCCGACGCCCACGGCGAGCATCATGTAGCCCAACTGCGAGACGGTGGAATACGCGAGCACACGTTTGATGTCCGTCTGCGCCACCGCCAGCGCCGCTCCGAGCAAGGCCGTGATCGACCCGACGACCGCGACGGCCGTCAGCGCGTGCACCGGCACCGCGGCGAGTCCCTGATCCGCCGCCATCAGCGGGAAGACGCGGGCCACCAGAAAGACGCCTGCCGCCACCATGGTTGCCGCGTGGATCAACGCCGAAACCGGGGTCGGACCCTCCATCGCGTCCGGCAACCAGACGTGAAGCGGAAACTGGCCCGACTTACCCACCGCACCGGCAAAGAGCAGCAGCCCGATGCCCGTCGCCGCCGTCCAGCCTCCCGGCAACACCGTGGCCGCGAGTCGCTCCAGCGCACCGGCCTCCAGCACCCCGGCACCGCCGTCGTAGAAGAGGGAGCTCCCGGTCGCGTGGAAGAGCCAGAGCAACCCAAGCAGGAATCCCAAATCACCAAGCCGCGTGGTCACGAACGCCTTCTTCGCCGCAGCGGCTGCCGCGGGACGCTCGAACCAGAAGCCAATGAGTAAGTACGAAGCCAGTCCCACCAGCTCCCAGCAGAGTAGGAGAAGCAGCAGGCTGTTCGCCACCAGAAGCCCGAGCATCGCGGCCACGAAGAGGCTGAGGCAGGTGAAGAAACGTCCGATGCGCGGATCCTCCCGCAGGTAGGCGGTACTGAAGACAAAGACGAGCACACTGACCGCGCAGACGAGCACGCTCATAATCGCGCCAAGCGGGTCGAGCAGCCAGCCGAGACGCACCGGCGTGGATCCGGCGAGGAACCAGGTGAAGTTCGCCGTGAGCTTGGCGGCCGGCGCGGCCAAGGCGCCGAACAGCGCAGCGAGCGAAAGCAGGAACGAACCAAGGATCGCCACGAGCGCGAGGACGACCGGTAGGCGGCGGGCCGTCCGGGGCGCCGCCGCGCCGACCACCGCCGCAACCAAGGGCAGCGCCGGGATCAGCCAGAGTTGAGAGGCGGGCAACATCATCGTCAGCCTTTCAGTCGGTTGGCCGCCGCGACCCGGATGGTGCGTAGGTGACGGTGGACGGCGATCACCAGCGCCATGCCGACGGCGGCCTCGGCCGCCGCAACCGCGATCGAGAAGAGAACGAACACCAGACCCGCCTCACCGCCACCCGGGCCGAAGCGCCAGAAGGCGATGAAGTTCAGGTTCGCGGCGTTGAGCATGAGTTCAACGCCGAGCAGCACGAGGATGGCATTCCCGCGAACCAGCACGGCCACCAATCCTGTGCAAAACAGAGCCGCCGACAGCGCAAGGCAGAGGTGCAGCGGACTCATGCGTCACCTCCCTCCGACGGTCGCCGCGGCGCGGCGAGGAGCAGGCCGCCGATCAGCGCCACGGTCAGAATCAGCCCGACCAGCAGGAGCGCCACGAGGTACGGACCGGCGAGGAGTTCCCCGAGGCGACGCAGCGGCACCGGCGGCGTCGGCTCCACGGACGGCAGACGCGTCCAGAAAATCGACGAGCCGAGCATGGAGGCGACCAGGGAAACCGCCACGAGCCCGCCGAGGGCCCGCTGCGCCGATGGCGCCGGTAACGCACTCTCTCGACCGGGCCGCGTCAGCAGCACCGCGAACAGCACCACCATGGAAACACCGCCCACGTAAACAAGCGCATGGGCGAACGCGATGAACTCCGCTCCGACGGCGAGGTAGAAGGCCGCGAGTCCCAGCCAAGCGAGGACGAAGAGCAACGCGCTGTGGATCAGGTTGCGCACGAGCACCGCCGCGACCGCGGGCACCAGGCAGACCAGCGCAAGAATGGCGAGCAGCAGGGTCATGGGGAGGCGTAGCGGTAGGTCCGCGGGCCATAGCCCGCCGTGAGGGAGCGGCCGAGGACGACGAAGGGCACTACCACCAGCAGTGCCGAGACCACCCAGCGCGCGACCCCGGCCGCGCCCGTCCAGTCGGAGGTCACCGCCCACAGGCCGCCGTTGACCAGGTTCACCAGCGCCAGCGGGACGAGAAACTTCCACGACAGGCGGGTCAGCTGGTCGATCCGCAGGCGTGGAAACGTGGCACGGATCCAGATGAAGCCGAGCAGCAGGAGCAGCAGCTTCATGCCGAACCACACGTAGCTCGGGATGAACTCCAGCACCGCCAATGGCGCCTGCCAGCCCCCGAGGAAAAGCGTCACCCCCATGGCGCTCAGAGCCGCCATGCCGAGGTACTCAGCCATGAAGAAGAGCGCATACTTGAAGCCCGAATACTCCGTGAGGTGTCCTGCGATCAGCTCACTCTCCGCCTCAGGAAGGTCGAACGGGGAGCGGTTCGATTCGGCCAACGCCGCGACCATGAAGACCCCGAAGGCCGAGAAGCCCCAGGGCGTTAGTGCGTGCCAGTGCGGCCAGACGCCGGCGGCCCAGCCGCCCTGCGCGGCAACGATGCCGGTGGTCGAGAGCGAGCCCGCCACCACAACCACGGGGACCATGGAAAGCAGCAGCGGTACCTCGTAGCTGATGAGCTGCGCGAGGGCGCGCATCGCCGCGAGCAGCGAGTACTTGTTCCGGCTCGCCCAGCCGGCCATGAAGATCGAAAGCTCGGTCGCGGCGCCGGCGGCGAAGAAATAGAGAACCGAGGCCTCCAGTTCGACCGCCACGAGGTTCCGGCCGAAGGGGATCACCGCCAGCCCGATCAACGAGAGGGCCACGAGGACGACGGGGGCGAGGAAGTGCAGCACCTGATCCGCCGCGCGGGGCACGATGTCCTCCTTGGTGAGCGCCTTGATCGCGTCGGCGAACGGCTGCAGCAGCCCAAAGGGCCCGGTGCGGTTCGGGCCCGGCCGATTCTGGATCCGCCCGAGGATCTTGCGCTCGGCAAGCGTCATGTAGGCGAAGAGCAGCCCGAAGACGCCGAGAATCGTCGCGATCGACAGCAGCGCCGCCACCCACGGCCGCAACGCATCGGGCAGCCAGCCCGTCAGCGCGTCGCGTAGGAGCAGCGGCGCGCGTTCGAGCCAAGCATCGGCCGGCGAAGCAGGGGCGGCGGCGGCGAGGATCATGGGGACGGAGGACGAGGCGCGGGAGGAGGGACCGAGTCGACCGGAGCGGACGCCGCCGGGGCCGTCGATCCCGCGGGAGCTGGCCGCGCCGCGCCCGGCGCGGCGGCGGCGGCGGCGGCGGGTACCGCGGGTTTCGGAGCGGCGGCCTTGGCGGCAGCAGCGAGGCGGGCCTTCTCTTCGGCCGCCCGGCGCTCGGCCGCCAGCCGCTCGTCGACCTCAGCCGCCTCGGTCGGGTGAATCTGATGGTAGTAAGCGTTCGGCTTCGCGAGTTGTTCGCGGTTCAGGAGCAACCCGCCGAAGCGATCCGTCGCCGCGATCGCGAACTCCTGGTCCATCTTGATCGCATCGAACGGGCACACCTCCACGCAGATCTGGCAACTCATGCAGACCGCAGTATCGATCGCGAAGACGGCAGGGTAGATCTGCGCCTTGCCGGTCGCATCGGGCTTCTTGTCCTTGCTCTTCTCGATGTAAATGCACTGCGGCGGGCACTCCTTCTCGCAGATCTGGCAGGCCACGCAGCGCAGCGTGCCCATCGGGTCGTCCGCGGTTTCCGAGACCAGGAACGGGAAGTTGCGGTAGGCCTCGGGCAGCTTCGGCTGCACCTCGGGGTATTCCTGGGTGACGTAGCGCGCGGGGTCGTGATAGCTCCCGACGAGATTCTTCGCCGTGACCGCGAGCCCCTGAAGAAGTCCTTTTCCGAGCATGGGTGGGAAGGGGTGTGGGTTCAGCGGTCGACCTCGCCGAGCACGATGTCGATGCTCCCGAGGATGATGACGGTATCCGCGACGGAATGCCCGAGGCAGAGATCCTCGAGGATGGTGAGGTTGACGAACGACGGCGCGCGCACGCGGTAGCGGGTGGGATTGCCCGTGCCGTCGCTCCCGAGGAAGAACCCGATCTCGCCCTTGGGGCCCTCGATGCGTCCGTACGCCTCGCCCGCCTTAGGCCGGAGCCCGCGCTGCTTGGCCTTCGGATCGAGGATCGGACCGCCGGGCAGGCCGCGCAACGCCTGGTCGAGGATCGAGATCGACTCGCGCATCTCGAGCATGCGCACCATGTAGCGGTCGTAGACGTCGCCGTCGCGGCCGATGGGTACCCTGAAGTTGAACCGCGGATACACGCCATAGCCGTCCACCTTGCGGAGATCGTGCCCCACCCCACTGGCCCGCAGCATCGGGCCGGTGACGCCGGCGTTGACCGCGAGCGCGGCGGGCAGGCGGCCGACGCCTTGGGTGCGGGCCATGACGATCTCGTTGCCCGACAGCAGGGCCTCGAACTCGTCGAGGAACGCACCGTACCCATCCACGAGCGTGCGGGTGGCGGCGAGCCATTCGGCGGACGGATCCACGCGGCAGCCGCCGAAGCGCTGGAAGTTGCACATCATGCGGGAGCCGCTGAGCGACTCGAACAGATCGAGGATCTTCTCGCGCTCGCGGAACGCGTACATCAGCGGCGTGCCGCTGCAGCCGCAGTCCTGCATGAGGAAGCCGGCGAGGCAGGTATGATTGAGCAGCCGGCTGAGCTCGGCGAGGATGACGCGCACGTATTCGGCGCGCTCGGTGACCGGGATGCCCGCCAACTTTTCCACGGCGAGGGCGTAGGCCCAGTTGTTGGTCATCGAGTTCAGGTAATCCAGCCGGTCGGTGTACGGCATGGAACCGAGGTAGCTCGTGCCCTCGCCCAGCTTCTCGTGGTTGCGGTGGAGGTAGCCGAAGACCGGCTTGAGGCGCACGATCCGCTCGCCATCGAGGACGACATCCATGCGGAACACGCCGTGGGTGGATGGATGGTGCGGCCCGAGAGAGACCTCGAGCAAGTCGCCCGCGCCCTCCTCGGGGGCGAACGCGGGCGTGCGCAGACCGAGGGCCGCGCCCTCGATCTTGCGCACGCGGGCGAGGCCGGTGGCGGCGGGATCGGGGAGCATCATGGCGACGGCTGGACCGCTCCCGGGGCGGCGGCAGACGGATAGTGGCGGCGGGCCTTGGCGAGCACCTCGCCGTGCGGCGTGGGCTCCCACTCGTAGTCGTCGGGCTCGACGTAGTCCTTGCGCATCGGGTGCCCGGCGAAGGCATCCCACATCAGGATGCGCCGCAGGTCCGGATGCCCCTCGAAGACGACGCCGTAGAGATCGAAGACCTCGCGCTCCTGGAACTCGCAGCTGCGCCAGACCGGCGTGAGGGACGGGAGCGTGACGGCGTCGGTGCGGTTGCCGGTGCGCGCGCGCAGGATCACCGGACCATGGCGCCGCGCGACGGAGTACAGGTGGTAAACCACCTCCAGGTGACCCGGCTCGATGCGCGTTTGCTTGCGCTCGATGACGACGGGCGGGCCGCCGGGTGCGCCGGGTTGGGACTCCTTGACGGTTTCGACGACCTCGCGGTCCGGCGAATCGAGCCCGGTGACGTTCGAGCACTGGTCGAGGGCGAGTGCGGCGTCATCGCGCAGGAACCGCGCGACCTCGCGCAACCCAGCGGGACTGATGCGGAGGGAAACCTGGCCGCTCGGCGATCCATTCGGCACGAGCTCGACGGACACCCCGGGAAAGCGGGCGAGCAAGCGATCGCGAAGGGCTTCGGGGGATTCCATGAGTGGGTGGCGAGCGGTTCAGGCTTTGTCCGGCCGCACCAGCGTGGGCGGTTTCCAGAGCTCTGGGGAGAACGGCGGCTCGATGTCCTCGGCGCCCAGTTCCGGAACGGTGGCGTCGCATGCCAGATCGGAGCGCAAGTGGCGCGGGGCGTCGGGCCCGCGGAGCGGCTGCTGGCGGATCTTCTCCTGCAATTGCACCAACCCGTGCAGCAAGGCCTCCGGACGCGGCGGGCAGCCCGGGATGTAGATATCGACCGGGATGAAACGATCGATGCCCTTGAGGACATTGTAACCCTGCTTGAACGGCCCACCCGAGATCGCACAGGCGCCCATCGCGATGCAGTACTTCGGCTCGGGCATTTGGTTCCAGAGGCGCACCACGTGGGGAGCCATCTTCTTGGTCACGGTGCCGGAGACGATGATCAGATCGGCCTGGCGCGGGGACGGACGGAACACCTCGGAGCCGAAGCGCGCGATATCGAACTTCGCCATCGAAGCGGCGATCATCTCGATCGCGCAGCAAGCAAGACCGAAGTTGAGCGGCCAGACCGAGTGACTGCGGCCCCAGTTGTAGAGCTCCTGCACACTCGTAAGGAGAATCCCATGACGACGCAGCTCATCGCGTTCCTCCGCGGAGAGCGGACCGGGGGAGGAGGCATCGGTGGGGGCGTCGCTCATATCAGGACCATTCGAGATGCCCGCGGTGCCAGGCCCAGACGAGACCCTCAGCGAGCAGGAAGAGGAAGATGAAGATGGCGACCCACGCGCCGGTGGGCAGACCGGTGAAGGCCACCGCGAGCGGGAGCAGAAAGAGCAGCTCCACATCGAAGATCAGAAACACGATCGCGTAGAGGTAGTAGTGCGCCTTGAACTGGATCCACGCGTCGCCACGAGGAGCCACGCCGCACTCGTAGGCATCCTGCTTGGTCGGGCTCGGCTTGGGCGGCTGGAAGAACCGGAACCACAGCTGCGCCACGGCGAGCAAGGCGATGGGAAAGGCGATGGCGACCAACAGAAACAGAGCGAGGAACGCGTACGGGTGTAGGTCCACGGCGAGATACAGGACAGCTTTGGCAACGGCGGCCATTGTTCAACCTCCAACCACGTTCATCCTTTGCCGACGCCGCGTGGCCGCCGAGTTACGCGGCCCGGGGCCGCGGCAACGCCTTCGGGCACGCGTAGCCGAAGCGCCCGCACGGGGCAAACCGTGTGCCAACGATTCTCATCGGCATGGCAAGGACTCTCATTCCCGGATGGGCGCGATCTGTTAGTCTGAACGTTCGCCTTGGTCATGCCCCCTTCCCGCCCCATTCCCAGCACCCGCCCCCTCCGCCGTCGCCCGAACCGGGGCAAGACGTCCGCCGCCTTGCCGAAGGACTTCGTGTGGGGGGCGGCAGCGGCGGCCTACCAGATTGAAGGAGGCTGGAACCAAGGCGGAAGAGGCCCCTCCATCTGGGATCACTTTTCCCAGACCCCGGGGAAGGTCTTCGAGGACCACACCGGCAACGTCGCGTGTGACCATTATCACCGCTGGAGGGAGGACGTCCGATGGATGCGCCGACTCGGGCTCGATGCCTATCGACTCTCGGTTTCGTGGTCGCGGATCTTGCCCCGGGGTATCGGCCGGGTGAATGCCCGAGGGCTCGACTTCTACGATCGGCTGGTGGACGCGCTGCTGGCGGCCGGCATCCGGCCGTGGGTGACCCTTTATCACTGGGACCTGCCGCTGGCGCTGCAGGAACGCGGGGGATTTCAGAATCGAGAGATCGTGGAGTGGTTCGGTGACTACACCGAAATCGTGGTCCGCCGGCTCGGTGACCGCGTGCGGCACTGGATCACGCTGAACGAGCCCCCCGTGATCGTGGGTCTCGGAATGCAGCAGGGCGTCTTCGCGCCGGGCCAGACCCTGTCCTTCGCGAAGTGCCTTAAGGCGGCGCACCACCTCCTGCTCGCGCACGGACGGTCGGTGCAGGCGATTCGGGCGACGAGCCCTGGGCCGGCGCGGGTTTCCCTGGCGCATACCGGACGCGAGCGCATCCCCGCGAGTCGCTCGATCAAGGATCGTGAAGCCGCGCGGGCGGACACCTTCCGCTGCACGGAACGCGGGTTCGACAACCTCGCGTGGTGGGCGGATCCGATGATCCTCGGACGCTATCCCGAAGACGGCGTGAAGGCCTTCGCCGCGGATCTGCCGAGCATTCGGACGGGGGACCTGGCGCTCATCTCGCAGCCGATCGATTTTCTCGCTTACAATTGTTACTCCGGGTTTCCCGTGCGGGCGGGAGCGCGCGGGGAGGCGGAGCGTGTGCCCGGCGGCTGGGGCCCGGGGAACCCACGCGGCACGCTCCCATGGCTGCAAGTGGCGCCGGAGGCGCCGTACTGGGCGGCGCGTTTCCTCCACGAGCGCTACCAACTCCCGGTCGTCTTCACGGAGAACGGAGTCTGCACGACGGACTTCGTACACTTGGACGGGAAAGTGCACGACCCGCAGCGGATTGATTTCCTGCAGCGCTACCTCGGAGGAATGGCGCGGGCGGTGCGCGAAGGCATCCCGGTGGAAGGCTATTTCTACTGGTCGATCCTCGACAACTTCGAGTGGGCCCAAGGCTACAAGGACCGCTTCGGCCTGATCCACGTCGACTACGGCACCCAGAAGCGGACGCCGAAGGATTCGTTCACGTGGTACCGCGACCTCATCCGTCGGCGCGGCGCCGGCCTGTGAGCCCGCCCCACGGGGTGCGCGAAGGGGCCGGCCCCGGCGCGAACGCGGGGGCGGCTTGCCATCGAGAAGGGGCCAACGCAGGCTGCCGCACGTGAACCGGCCCCAGGTGCTGCTCGTCTTCCTGCCCCGCTTCGGGGAAAGCGCGCACATGCTCCGCGGCATCGCACACTACGAACGCACGCACCAAGTCTGGGCGGCGTACCACGACGACCAAGCACGCGCCCTGGAAGATCCAACCTGGCTGCGCAGCCGTCCTTGGCGCGGCGTCATCACCCGTCACGCATCAGAAGGTCTGGTGCAGGCCTGCGCGGAACTCAGGATCCCGTTGGTGGACCTCGACGACACACCGACGTTTTGGGGTGTGCCCAAGATTCGTCCGGACAACCGGGCCATCGGTCACCTCGCCGCCGAGCACCTCCTCGAGCGCGGCCACCGACACTTCGCCTATGTCGGCTTCTCCAGCGAATCGTATTCCAACGAACGGGGCGACGGATTCGCGGAGTCCCTCGCGCTGGTCGGGCATGCGTGCACGCGCTTGGAGATTCCTTATCCCGGTGACAATCGCCCGGTCTGGGATCCGCCGCAGATCGAACAACTGACTACCTGGCTCAGGGGTCTGCCCAAGCCGGTGGGGATCCTCGCATGCATGGACCTTCGCGCTCAGCAGGTGCTGTCCGCCGCGAGCGAAGCCGGCTTTCTCGTGCCGGAGGAAGTGGCCATCCTCGGGGTGAACAACGATCTCAATCGCTGCGAACTCAGCTTCCCTCCCCTTTCGAGCGTCGCCCCCAACTCTTTCCAATCCGGCTACCGGGCCGCGGAGATCCTTGCCCAAGCCTTGGCCGGCGGCGGCGGCACCGCAGCCATCGAGCGGGTCGAACCCACCGGCGTGGTGACGCGGCGCTCCACCGACGTCCTCGCCATCGCCGACCGCGTCGTGGCCTCGGCCCTGGGCTTCATCCGGGAGCGAGCCTGCCAAAACATCTCGGTCGACGACGTCGTCCGCCACTCCCACACCTCCCGCAGCCAGCTTGAACGCAAGTTTCGGCACTTCCTCGGCCGCACCCCCCAAGCGGAGATCAGACGCATTCAAGTGGCAACAATTAGGACACTCCTGCAAGAGACTGACTTTCCCTTGAAGAAAATCGCCGCTCTGTCGGGATTTGAGCACGTGGAGTACATGTGCGTACTCTTCAAGCGCGTGACGGGCCAATCGCCGGGGGCGTACCGGCGGCTGCAGGCAACCGGGAATTCTCAATAGCGCCTTCGCCTCGGAGCAGGCGTGAGGACGCTTTTCACACCGGAAATGCCGGGCGGTGAGTCGGCAAAAATTCTCAAGCAAGATGTAAGTGATCTCATTTACCTCGGGCGCTGGGTTCTCTAGTCTAGGACTCCCGGAGGTTACCTCCGGCTCTGCCCTTGGTTCACTCCGAGGGCGGTGTTTGTCCTCCTACCCTCAAGCCCCCCAAATGACCAAGTACCGTGTGCTCTCGCGGGCCCGAGCCTTTGCGCTCCTGCCCGCACTCAGCCTGCTCGCGCTGGCCCGCCTTTCGGCGCAGGCCGTTCCCTCCACGCCCTCCAGTTCTGCGGCCAAGCCCTCCGCGGACGAGACGATCGAGCTTTCGCCGTTCGTCATCGAGGCCGACGAGGACGAGGGTTATTCCGCCAAGAACACCCTCGCCGGCACGCGTCTGCGTACCGAGCTGAAGGACGTGGGCTCGGCGATCAGTGTCGTCACCCAGAAGTTCCTCAAGGACACGAACTCGAAGAGTTCGGCCGACCTCCTCGTCTACACGACGGGCACCGAAGTTGCCGGCCAAGGCGGTAACTTCGGCGGCGGCGGCGACGGCGCGATCATCCAGGACGGTTCCTACAACCGCCCGGTGGCCAACACGCGCGTGCGCGGTCTCGCGGCGGCGGACAATCTCCGCGACTTCTTCCTCACCGATATCCCGTGGGATTCGTACAACGTCGGTCGCGTCGATCTCCAGCGCGGTCCGAACTCGATCCTCTTCGGTATCGGCTCACCGGCCGGCGTGATCAACAGCAGCCTCAACACCGCATCGTTCCGCGATGCGAACAAGGTTGAGCTGCAGGTCGCGACGTTCGGCTCCGTCCGCGGCGTGGTCGACTTCAACAAGGTCATCCTCCGCGACGAACTCGCGGTCCGCGTCTCGGCGCTGATGGATAACACGAACTACCGGATGCAGCCGGCGTACCGTGATGACCACCGCATGTACGGCGCCGTAAACTGGCAGCCGAAGCTCTTCTCCAAGGGCAGCGCGAAGACCTCCATCCGCGCGCACGTGGAGTCGGGCGACATCAAGGGCATCAATCCGCGTTACACCCCGCCGATGGATGCCATCTCGCCGTGGTTCACGTCGATGAACAAGGCGACCTACGACTGGCAGAACAACAGCCAGGTCACCGATCGGGCCAACGCCCGCTACAGCCCGTATGTCGGTGCTGCCGGTGGCCGCATCTTCGACGGCCAGGTCGTGGCGTTCAACGCCGACAGCCCCACGCCCGGCACGGCGTTCGCGGCCAGCCCGTACACGTTCCCGACGAATCTGCCTCCGGCCAACAACGAGACGTCCAACGGCTCGTACAAGGGCATCGTCACCTACAACAACATCGCGAGCAACCTCCGCCTCGATGGCTACGTGATCAATCCCTACAAGGCCAAGTCGCTCACCGATCCGAGCATCTTCAACTTCTACGATAATCTGATCGAGGGCGAGAACCGGAGCAACACGAGCAAGTTCGACGCCTACAACGTCACCCTCAACCAGACGTTCCTGAACAACCGCCTCGGCGTCGAGGTGGCGTACGACAAGCAGGACACGGAGTGGGGCTACCGCAACTTCCTCGCTTGGGATGCGGCCGCAATCTCGGTCGACATCATGCGCACGTTCATCGACGGCTCCCCGAATCCGAACGTCGGCCGCCCGGTCGTCATCGGCGGCGGTGGCTCGGCCGGCAGCGGTCGCGTCGTCCGCGAGCGCGAGTCCGCCCGTGGCACGGTCTTCGGCGAGCTCGATTTCAATGACTTCATGGATCGTCAGGCTCCGTTGGCCAAGATCCTCGGCCGCCACGTGATGACCTACAGCGGCGCCATGCAGCGCGCCGACACGCTCCAGACGTCGTGGGCCAACTGGTACACCGGCTCGGGCTACGCCCAGACCGCCAACTCGTCCGTCGGCCAGGCCTCCCGCGACATCTCCAGCCTGACCTACCTCGGTTCCGCGCTGACCAACGCCACGTCCGCCAGTGGCTTGAACCTGCCGCGCATCACCGCGATCCAGCAGCCGGTCTCGACGACCGTGAAGAACTGGGACGCAACGACCAAGACCTACAAGGCCTACCCGCTGCCGGTCGTTAACCCGAACGACGCGACGTACAACAATGACAATCGTCCTTACCTGCAGGCGTCCAAGAACCGCGACGAGATCAACTCGCAGGTCTTCGTGTGGCAGGGTTACTTCTTCAACGGCGCGATCGTCCCGATGGTCGGCTGGCGCAAGGACGTAGCGGAGAACTTCAACGCGGGTGACCCGCGCAAGGACGCGGGCGTCGTGACCAACTACGCCGATGCCGAGTGGCGTCTCCCGACCGGTCAGCTCGAACAGGGCACCGGCAAGTACAAGGAGCGCCTGTACAGCATCGTCGACGGCCAGACGCACACGTTCAGCATCGTGGGCCACGCGCCCAAGGCGATCATGGAGAAGCTCCCGGGCAACCTGACCGCGAGCGTGTTCTACAGCCGCTCCGCGAACTTCCAGCCCGATGCCTCCCGCAAGGATATCGTCGGTGGCCTGATCCCGTCGCCCTCCGGCAAGACCGAGGACTACGGCTTCGCCATCACGGCCCTCAACGGCAAGGTCGCGTTCAAGGTCAACCGCTACGAGACGTCCGTTTCCAACGCCACCCTCTCGGGTGAACTCGGCAACGCCTACCTGATCGGCGCCGGCGAGGCCTGGGGTCAGGCCGCCGCCGTCCAGCTGAAGGCGAACAGCGGCAACTGGCCGGGCGACGGCAACTACGGCACGACCTCCGCCTCCTCCAAGTTCGGCGCGGGCAACATCCTGCGCTGGCAGCCGGCCGACGCCGGGAACCTGGTTCCCGACTCGCAGGGCCGCCAGCCGGGCTCCAACGGCTACCAGCAGACCTACAGCCAGGTCTCCATCGACCGCCAGTACGACATCCAGCGCGCCTCGACGGATGACTGGCTCGCCAAGCCCGTGCCGGCTTCCTTCCAGTCCGCGTGGGGCATGACCGGCTACGCTACCGGCTCCGGCAACTGGAGCATGAACAGCGTCGCCGTCACCGGTGACACGCTGTCCAAGGGTACCGAGTTCGAACTCGCCGCCCAGCCGATCGACGGTCTCGACCTCTCCATCAACGCCTCCAAGACGACCGCCAAGCGGCTGTCCATCGGCAAGGCCTACTCGGACTGGATCGAGAAGCGCCTGAAGGACTACGCCGGCCCGATGGGCGACATGCGCCTCTGGGGTAATGGCAACTGGGCGCTGGAGCGCGGCTCCGGCGGTACGGTGCGCGACAAGTTCGAGAACGAGACGCTCCCGGCCTACAAGCTGGCGCTCGCCCTCAACAACTCGAACGTCACCGAGCTCCGTCCGTGGCGCTTCAACGCCACCGCCAACTACGCGTTCAAGTCCGGTCGCTTCAAGGACGCCAACGTCGGCGGCAGCTACCGCTGGCAGGACAAGCAGGTCACCGGCTACCGTCTCAACTCGACCAAGGACGGGTACAACGTCGACAACCCGTACTACGGCCCGACCGAGGACGCGGTTGACCTGTGGGTCGGCTACCAGATGAAGATCCTCTCCGATCGCGTGAAGTGGCGCGTCCAGCTCAACGTGCGCCATCTCTTCGCGACCGACCGCCTGATCCCGCTCACGGTTCAGCCGGATGGCAGCCCGGGCGCCTTCCGCATCGCGGAGCCACGCGTGATCTCGCTGACGAACTCGTTCGAGTTCTAAGCGACCCGCGCTCCCGAAGCACACGGTCTCACTCCAGGGCCGGTGGCACTCGCCACCGGCCCTTTTTCTTGCCCAGGCCACGCGCGTTTCCCGCGCCGCAGGGTTGCCGCTGCGCGGTGTCCCGATTTACCTTCTCCACCGATCGCCCGCCATGGAACGCACCCTCCCCGGAAAAAGCCGCGCCGGACTCGATCCTCGTCGCACCCTCCAGCACTGGATCCTCGCCAGCCGCCCGTGCGTCGCGGCACTCGCACTCATCGTGCTCAGTGGGTGCGCGCCCGAGGCCCGGCCGCGATCGACGCCCACCCGCTCCACCTCGGTCGCGACCCCGGCATCCCCAACCGCCTCCGCGCCCGAGATCGATCTGGAGCGCTTCGTCTCCCTTCCCGTCGGGCAACCCATCGCCGGCAAACCTTGGATCTCTCACGTGACCACCGGCGACCTCGACGGTGACGGGCGCACCGACATCCTCGCGTGCGACGACAAGCTCAACGCCGTCGTCTGGCTCCGCCAGACCGCCCCCGGCACGTTCGCCGAATCCATTCTGCGCGACCAACTGCCCGCACCGGTCCACGCCGAGATCGTCGACTTCGACCGCGATGGCGATGCCGATGTGATCGTTTCGTGCATGGGACAGGTGTTTCCCAACAACGATAAAATCGGCTCCCTCGTCCTGCTCGAAAACGACGGGCGACAGACCTTCTCCGCCCAACCGCTGCTTGAGCAGGTGGCGCGAGTGACGGACGCGCGCGCCGCAGACCTCGACGGAGACGGTCGACTCGACCTCGCGGTGGCTCAGTTCGGCTACAATCAAGGGGAGGTGCGTTGGATGCGCAATCTCAGTGGAAATCGCTTCGAGAGCCACGTGCTCCTCTCGCTGCCTGGCGCGATCAACGTCTGCATCGCCGACTTCAACGGTGACGGTGCCCCCGACATCGCGGCACTCATTTCCCAGAACTACGAGGAGATCTATCTCTTCGAAAACAGCGGATTCGGCACGTTCACGCAGAAGATCATCTTTGGCTCCACCAACGAGGACTACGGCAGCTCCGGGATCAGCATCTGCGACCTGAACCGCGACGGCCGACCGGACATCCTGTACAGCAACGGCGATGGCTTTGCGTACGCCGATCCGGGCAAGCGTCCGTGGCACGGGGTGCAGTGGCTCGAGAATCGCGGCCAGGGGTTCTTCAAGTATCACCGCATCGGCGACATGGATGGGGCCTACAGTCCGATCGCGGTGGACTTGGAGAACCGCAGCGTGCTGGACGTTATCTGCGTCAGCGGCTTCAACGACTGGAAGAACCCGCGGGCGGCTTCGCTGGTCCTGTTCCGCAACGATGGGCAGCAGCGATTCACCCGCACGGTGCTGGCACACCAGCCGATTCAAATGATCTCAGTCGCGGCGGGCGATCTCGATGGATCGGGCCGCCCCAGCCTCGTCACGGGTTCGTTCTACGCCTATCCGCCGTTCGACAACATGGCGCGCTTGACGCTGTGGAAGCCCCGCAAGCCATGAGGAGCGGGCGTGCAGCCCGGAGCCAACCGGGAGCGCCGGCGTCACGCTGGAAGCTCGCACTCGTCTGCGGCCTCCTGGTCGTCGGATGCGGGGGTGCGGCGGGGCTCTGGCACGCTCACGTCCAACGCGCCACCGTCGCGGCGCACCTTCCCTCGCTTCCCGAGGAAGCATCACTCAACTCCGTCGCGCTCGCCGAGCGCCTGCGGGCAGCCGCGACGCGCACCGGAGAACTGCTCACCGCCACCGAGGGGCTGGGCGAGCTCGCGACGCTGCTGCATGCAAACGGTTTCCCAGCGGCCGCGCTGGTGGCGTACGAGGGGCTGCAGCAGCTCGAACCCACGAACCCGCAGTGGCCGCACCGACGGGCGCATGTGCTCGCCGGCTTCGGACAACTCGAGGAGGCCATTCCCTTGTGGCGGCGGGCTTCGGAGCTCGCCCCCGACTACGCCCCGGCGCGCTTGCGCCTCGGCGACGCACTCCTGAAGTCCAACCAATTGGCCGAGGCCGACCGGGCTTATCGCGAGGTATTGCGCCGCACGCCGAGCAATCCGTACGCGTCCCTGGGAGTCGCTCGCGTGCACGTGGCCCGCGCCGAGTGGAGCGCCGCACGCGACGCCCTCGAGCAGGGTCGCCGCGCGCAGCCGGACTTTGTCGGAACCCTGATCCTCCTCGCCACGGTCGAGGAACGGCTCGGTAACGACGAGGCTGCGCGCACGCTGCGCGCCGAAATCGCGATGCGGGAATTCTCCGACGTCCCCGATCCGTGGCTCGAAGCGCTACTGGACGACTGCTACGACGCCTACCGCGTGAGCGTGGGCGCAGCCGTGGCCACCTACTCTGGGGCGCCGGAACGCGCGGTTCAGTTACTCGAGCGCGCCCTCGCCCTTGCCCCGAACGACGGCAGCTACGAACGGCAGATGGGCAAGTTGCTGTTTCAACTGTCGCGCCTCGCCGAGGCGCGCCCTCATCTGGAGCGTGCCAGCCGCCTTTCGCCGGGGGACTCCGCCGCGTGGAGCCTGCTGGTCGATCTGCTCGAGAAGGCCGGTGACGCCGCGGCGATGCGTCAGGCCCTGCAAAACGGCCTGCGTCACTGTCCCGACTCAGCCGCGCTGCGCTACGCGAACGGGCGACAGCTCGCACGCGCCGGTCAGGTCGGAGCCGCCATCGGCGAGCTGCGCAACGCCCAGCGTCTCAAGCCCGACGAGGCGCGCCCGTTCGTCGAACTGGCCTTGCTGTTCTTCCAGCAGGATCGAATCGAGGAGGGTCTGGCGGAACTTCGCGGTGCCCTCGTCGCGGAGCCCGATCATCCGTTGGCGATGAGTATCCTCGCGCGCCACTCGATCGAGACCGGCGACGCCGCCCAAGCCCGGCATTGGATCGGTCGCCTGCGCCGACAACACCGCTTCTCCCGCGAGGATCTTGCTGCCCTCACCGCCGTCTACCAGCAGGCCTTCGGACAAGTGCCCTGAAGAGCTGCGCGCGGCGTTTCATGCGCGACCGTACCCATCTCCCGCTCAGCGGGGCATCTGCAGGCGGCGAAAGACCAGCAGCGGAGCGTCGCTGCGCGAAACCACCACTTCTTTCCGGCCATCCGCATCCAGGTCGATCGCCACGACCGCAGTCGCCTGACCCGTCACCACCCAGCCACTCTGGGCCGACGGGACCGCAACGAAGCCGCCGCGGCCATCGCCGCGCAGCACTACGCCGAGGCCTCCTTCAAACCAGCCGATCGAGGGAACGGGCGCACGGCTGTTCTGGCCCAGCACCAGATCGGAGTTTCCGTCACCGTCAAGGTCATCCACCAGCACCGCTCCCACCGGCGCCAGCTGCGCCTCAGTGGGAAGAGGCGCAAAGCGATAGGGCCCGTTCACGGAGCTGAGTAGAACGCCGCTGCGCGCTTCCGTGACTTCCCACATCCGCGCCGCCGCGATGGCGTCGGGATCGAAGAGGTCGTCTACCGAGGCGCGGGCGAAATCGTTCACCTTCGGGAAACGCCGCCGAATCGAAGGGACGACCGCCGCGAGCTGCTTCGCGGTGCGGCGAGGGAAGAGCACACCCCCCACCCGCTCCGCCTCGATCAGGACCGGGTCCGCGTCCGGACGAAACTCCCCAACCAGCAGTACTGCCGTACGTCCGTCGCCCACTTGGTAGGGAGTGTTGAGACCCAGGTTGCCCACCACGAAATCCGGCCGACCATCGGCATTGAAGTCTCCCTCCGCCAGCGCGCTCCACGCACCGCGACCCGCCGCCGCGAAGCCGATGGACTCAGACTGATCCTCAAAGGCTCTCCCCGCGCGGTTCCTCAGAAATCGTACGCCACCCCAATCGAGCGTGACGACCAGGTCCGTCCAACCATCGCCGTCGGCATCGGTAGCGAGCGCGGCGGTGACCATCCCGAGGTCAGACCGGCCCAGCGACCACTGCTCCGTCGCATCGATCCAGCGTCCCTCTCGCCACGCCAGGATCACGCTGCGTGGCGCCTCCGGGAAACGCCCGGGCTCGACACGTCCACCAACGAAGATCTCCGGCGTGCCATCGCGGTTGAAGTCGGCTGCGACCACCGCACCCACGCTCAGGGGTAGCGGCGGAAGGAGCGCGGACGCATCCTCCGCAGCCCCGTTGGCTCCGATCTGCCACAGGGTCGGCTGATAGGCCGGCGTTCCCGCCGGCTCGCTCACGCCGCCTCGCGTGATCAGCCACTGTCGTGGTCCTCCCTCGACGGGCCGCACGACCAGCATCGGACCATCGTTCACGAGGGTTGGAGACGCCCCGGCCGACGACACCCGGAGCGCACGCACCGAGGCATCGCCGGTCTGTACGAGCATCGCGGAGTCGAGCACGCTGCCGCCGATCAGGAGGTCGTCCTTCCGGTCCCCGTCCAGGTCCTCAGCCACCAGCGCGGGTCCGCGGCGATCGTGCCGGATCGGGAGCAGGGGCTGGGCCGCCGTCTCATCAACGTCCGCCTGCCGCACGCGAATGCCCGGGGCGAGTTCAGCGGTGACGTCGCGCAACCAAGGGGTTGGCGGCGGCTCGATCGCGGGAGCGGTCGGTCCCGTGGGGTCCTCGACCACCCGATAGCGCCGGTCGACCGCGAGGTCCCGAAACTCCTGCACCGCACCGCTCGGCCAGCGCACGGTCAGGCGACGGATCCGCGCTTCGTTCCCAAGGCCGAAGTGCAGCACCGGTTCGCTGGTCGAGAGATAACCGCGGGACAGCACCAGGGTGCGCACCTGCACGCCGCTCGCGGTTTCCACCTCGACCCGCGCGCCTACGCCGAAGCGGTTGCTACGCTCGCCGCGCAGCGAGACCAGCAGGCGATGTCCGCCTTGGCTATCATTGCGCAGCAGGGTCACCGGTGCCTGATAGTTCGCGAAAATCAGATCGAGATCGCCATCACCGTCGAAGTCCGCTGTCGCCGCCCCGAAGCTGACCCCAACCTGGTCGAGACCCCAGGCCTTGCCCGTCTCCACGAAGCGAAGGTCACCGGCGTTGCGGTAAGCCAGGTTCGCCTCCGCCAGCACCGGGCTGGAGCGCATGATGCGGATGCGCTCAGCGGGGCTCTCCGCCAGCATCATTCGCGACAGGAGATCCGTATTGTGAAGCTCGCGGACCATCCCGTTGGTCACGTGCAGATCGAGGCGGCCATCGTTGTCGAAGTCCTCAAACCGCACCGACCAGGTCCAATCTGTCGCGGCAATCCCCGCGAGATGCGCGGCCTCGCGCATGCGGCCGACCCCGGAGTTGAGGAAGAGCGCGTTGCGGAGCAACTGAGGCGCCACCTCCGACGTCACCACCGGATCCCGGGCCACGGTCCGGGAATCCGCCATCCCGCGCTGATCCTTGGCGCGCGTGGTCGCCGCCATGTCCGCCACCAGCAGATCGATGCGACCATCGCCGTCGACATCGCCGAGATCAGCTCCCATCGCAGAATAGGGCGTACCGGGCAGGACGGCTCCGGCGACATTGCGAAACGTTCCGTCATGGTTGTTTCGATATAACTGGTCCGGAAACTCGAAGTCGTTGGCGACGTAGAGATCCGGCCAGCCATCCTCGTCGAAATCCCACCAGAGCGCGGCGTGCCCCTGCGTCTCGCCCTGAATGCCAGCCTCGTCGGTGACCTCGCGGAAGCGCCCCTCGCCGACATTGCGAAAAAGCCGGTCGCGCTGGCCGTGGGGCCGATGCTTGGCGTCGAGGAGGTTCGTCTGGATGTAGACATCAAGCCAGCCATCCCGGTCGTAGTCGGCGAAGGCCGCCATGCCCGATGCGTCCGCGAGGGCAAGGCCACGGGACGCAGCCTCCTCGCGGAAGGTTCCATCGCCGCGGTTGAGGTAGAGCCGATTCGGGGCCCCGAAGCGGCAGAGGTAAAGATCGAGATGCCCGTCGTTGTTCACATCGGCGAACGCGGCACCCTGTTTCCAGATGGCCGCATCGGAGCCGCGGTCGGCGACGCCGGCACGCTCGGTGACGTCCTCGAAGCGCCACGCACCGAGGTTCCGGAACAAGCGGCAGGATTCCGTCTTGCTGACGACGAAGACGTCGGGAAGTCCATCACCGTCGTAATCGCCCACCGCGATGCCCGTGCCGATGGCCCCGACCGTGAACTCCTGGTAGCGCTCCCACCACATCGTCGGATCGGCGTAGCGGTTCTCGGAGACCAGCCCGCTGGCGCTGGGCTCCACCGTCGCGAAAAGCGTGCTGCCAGCCGGGCCCGAGCGAGCGGCGAGCGGCTCGCTGATCGGTGCGGCCACTGCGGCGACGCGCAAACCGGCGGCGAAGCATGCGACCACCATCGCAAAGCTGCCCAGACGGCGAATCCGGCCGGGCGGAGACGGGCGCGCGACGAGGGGGCGGGTCATGGGGAGGACTGAAGTTTGGGCTGGTGTGCGCACCGTCGGCAATCCTTGAGGAGGCATGGGTACGGGGTTGCTCCATCGAGGGAAAACCGCTGGGATTCGGATCCGGTGGCACCGTGCCAACGGACCGCCTCGACCGCATGTTCGATCCCCACCCGAATACCGACCGCCGCTGGCTGCTGGGCTGGGTTGTGGCCTTCGGTCTGCTGGTCGCCGCAACGCTCGCGCACCAGGCACGACTGCGGTACGTCGAGTCCATTCCCGTCTGGTCGGTGACCTCGGCGGTGGCCGACTCCACGTCACCGACCGGCTACGCGGATGGACGGAGGCAGTGGATTTCACCCACGCGGGAACAGGAGACCTACGGTTGGATCGCGCGCACCCAGCACCTGTTCGCCACCGGCGAACTGCGGCACGGACGGATCGACTGGGACAACGCGCCGGAGGGTCGTGCTGATCACGCCCCCACGCTTTACACCCTCTGGATCGCCGGGACGGCGTGGCTCGTGCACGCGGTGAGCGAAGGATCGCTGGCCCTCGCGGCGGAGCGCGCCGCACTATGGGCAGACCCGGCGGTCGCGCTCGGCTTCCTGCTTTTCGCCGGCGGCTGGATGTGGCGGGCTTTCTCCGCGCGAGCCGCGTGCGTGCTCGCGCTTGGCTGGGTGCTCCTCCAGCCCCTCGCCTCGGCGTATCTCCCGGGCGCCCTCGATCCGCGCGGCCTCGCGTGGGCGCTGCTCGCGGGAAGCCTGCTCGCCTTAGGGGGCGCCCTCGCGACCACGCGCCCGGCGGCGGTCTGCCGCCGCGGCGCCGCCGCCGGAGCCCTCGGCGCGCTGGCCGCCGCGATCGATCCGGCGACCGGCCTCCCGGTCATCCTTGCCATCGCCTTGGGCGCGGTCGGCCAACAAGCATGGAACACCTCCGGATCATCGCCCGAGACCACCGCCTCGCCGTCGCTCTGGCGCTGGTGGTCAGCGGCCGGTGCCTTGGCCACGCTGCTCGCCGCGATCGCGCAATCGCCCATCTCGGATCTCCGCGTCAATCCGACGACGCAACCCGGACTGGTGACCGCTGCGGCATGGCTCGCGCTGGGAGAAGGACTGGCACAGTGGTCCCGTCTGCGGCGCTCCGCAGCGTCGGCCACGACGAGCGCCAAGGCTGCTTGGGTCACGGCGGCTGGCGTGGGTGGATCAGCCGTGGCGGGACTGATCTGGCTGTGCGCCGAATCCGGCGGGAATATCCTTTCGCGTGATCCCCTCGCTTCGAGGCTCTCGCCCGGGGCGGAGACCGCGGCGAGCTCGCTGGCGGCATGGCTCACGCACGACGGCCTGAGTGCGGAGACTTTCGCGCTCCTGAGCGTGCTGGCGATCGGAGTGGGTGCGGCGGGAATCGCCCTCCGGCGGGAACGAGCCCGCGCGCTGGCTCTCGTCCTGCCCGCAGCCGTGCTGCTTGCCCTCGGGAGCGCGCAGCTCCGGCTACTCGCCCCGGCGGGAGCCGCCCTGCTCGTCATTGCCGCCCTCTCGACCGGTCGGGGAACCCGCGGATGGGCCATCTTCGTCGGCATGCTGGCGCTGGCTCCGGGGGTGATCCTCGCGCGGCCACCCCTCGACGCTGCGACTCGTCGCCAGCTGAGCCAAGCCGATGTTGAGGCGGTGATTGAGCGAGACCTCGCGGCGTGGCTGGCCCAGCGCAGCGGAGCCGCTGGATCGGTCGTGTTGGCTGCGCCGAAGATCAGCGCGTCGCTCACCCATCATGCTCCACTCCGCGGCGTGGCGAGCCTCGCGTGGGAGAACGAAGCGGGCCTGCGGGCGGCGGTGCGCATCGCGCGCGCCTCCTCGCCCGAGGAGGCGCAGGCGCTGCTGCAACAACGCGATGTCCGATACATCGTCCTCGCTTCCTGGGACACCTTTTTGGAGGACGCGACCCGTCCCTCGCCGGACGCCCCGCCCTCCGCGCAGGCCTTCGTCGGCGCGCTGCAGCGCTGGGTTCCCCTGAGATGGTTGCGACCAATCCCCTACCGGTTGCCGCGCATCGGTGGTTTCGAGGACCAGTCGGTGATCGTGCTGGAAGTGGTCGACGAGCAGAGCGAACCGCGCACGCTCAGCCTGCAAGCGGAGTATTTTCTCGAGACCGGACAGAGCCGACTGGCCGAAGGCGTGGTCCCGGAGCTGCGTCGCTTCCCCGCGGACCTCGGGGCGCGGATCGCGCTCGCGCGCATCGCCGCCGCCGGCGGCGAGCCGGCCGCGATCAGCGCGGCAATCGGCCCCCTGCTGACCGCGCTCGATGCGGGTGCCGACCGCTCGTTGGCCTGGGACCGTCGCGTCGCACTGGCGGCTCTCCTTGAGCAAACCGGCAACGCCGACCGCGCCCTCGTGCACCTCCAGCGCTGCCTCCGCGATGCGACGCCGACACGGCTGCGCGCACTCACCACGGGCAGCCTCTACCGCTTGCTCGCGCAGGCGAAGAGAGCCCGCTTGTTGAACGCCGCTGCTCCCCTCTGGCAGGAAGGCCTACGCCTCTTGCCTTCGGATCTTGCCCACCGCCTAGCCGAGTCTCCTGCCTCATGACACCTCAAGTCCTACTCGTGTTCATGACCCGCTTTGAGGAGTGCAAGCCAATGCTCAGCGGCATCAATCACTACGCGCGCTCGCACCGCCCGTGGGACGCCTTCCTCGATGACGAAGCGCGCGCGGAGTCCGATCCACTCTGGCTGCAGCAGCGGCGCTGGAAGGGTGTGATCAGCCGCCACACCACTCCGGAGCTGGTGCAGGCGTGCGCTGAGTTGCGGCTGCCGCTGGTGGACCTCAACGACGAGCCGCCGTTCGCCGGCGTGCCGAAGATCCGGCCGGACAACGCCGCCATCGGGCATCTTGGCGGAGAGCACTTCCTCGAGCGCGGCTACCGGAACTACGGCTTCACGGGATTCCGCAACAACGGCTGGTCCTGCGAGCGACGCGACGGATTTGTCGAGGCGGTCCAACTCGCGGGCCATGCGGTCGACGTCTTCGACACGGACTATCCGAACCACAACGATCCGGCTTGGGACCTGGCGCAGACGCGGCAGCTGGCGAAGTGGTTGCGGCAGCTCCCCAAGCCAGCCTGTGTGATGGCATGCAACGACCTGCGCGCGCTGCAGGTAATCCATGCGGCCCAGACCGTGAACCTGCTGGTGCCGGAGGAGGTGGCGGTGCTCGGAGCCAACAATGACGAGGCCCGCTGCGACCTCGCCTATCCCCCACTCTCCAGCGTCTGCACGAACGCCTTCCTGTCCGGATACCTCGCGGCGGAGACGCTGGCCGCGCTCATGGATGGAGCCGAGAGTCCTGCGCTCGACCGCCGGGTCGACCCCACGGGCGTGATCACGCGGCGCTCCAGCGACATCCTCGCCATCGAGGATCCGGGGGTGGCTGCCGCGATCGGCTACATCCGCGAACACGCGTGCAGCGGGATCAACGTCGAGGACGTCCTCCGTCACTCCACCCTGTCCCGCAGCCAGCTGGAGAAGCGTTTCCGGAGCTTTCTTGGACGGTCGCCGCAGGCCGAGATCCGCCGGCTGCAGGTCATGCGGATCAAGCAACTCCTGACCGAAACGGACTTCCCGCTGAAGAAGATCGCGGAGCTGACCGGCTTCGAGCACGTCGAGTACATGTGCGTCGTCTTCAAACGCATCACCGAATTATCGCCCGGCGCCTTCCGGGATCGCCGCCAGTCCAATCGCCCGAGCCAGCGGGCCACCGGATGAGATCGCTCCATTCGCTCGGGTGCTGGGTCGGTGCCGCCCTCTTCCTCATCGCTGCAGGGACGGGAGAGACGCGGGGAGAGGGCCCGGCCTCCCGCGAAGCGATTCGCTCGCCCCTCTTCGCAGACGAGAATCTCCTCGCTTGGTGCATTGTCCCGTACGATCAGCGTGAGCGTTCGCCCACCGAACGCATCGCGCTGCTGCGCGAGCTCGGGTTGCGTCAGTACGTGTGGGACTGGCGGGAGCGGCATCTATCCACGCTGAACCAGGAGATCGAGGCGGCGCGCGAGGGCGGGGTTAAACTGCGCGGCGTCTGGCTGTGGATCGACGAACGAAATGATCGCATCGGCGCCCTTGGACCAGCCAACGCGAAGGTCATCCAAACCGTCGCGGCGGCCGGACTCGCGATCGAATGGTGGGTTGGTTTTCACGCGAACGTCTTTAGCCAGGCTACCGACGCGGAGCGGATCGCGAGGGGAGCAGCTTGGGCCACATACCTGCGCGACCTCGCCGCTCCGAGCCAGGGAACCATCGTCCTCTACAATCACGGCGACTGGTTCGGCGAGCCCGAGAACCAGATCCGGATCATCGCGGCCGCCGGCACGGAGCGACTTGGGATGGTCTATAACTTTCACCATGCCCATGCGCAGATCGACCGCTTCGGCGACCTCCTTCCGAAGATGCTCCCGCACCTCCGTGCCGTCGTGATCAACGGCATGCGACCGGAGGGCCCCAAGATCCTGCCAGTCGGATCGGGCTCGCACGAGCGTCGCATGCTCCGCCTGCTCGCCGAATCGGGCTACCAAGGCCCCATTGGGATCCTCGGCCACGTCGAGGACGCTGATGTCGGGGAAGTACTGCGGCGCAATCGCGACGGACTGCACGCCATCGTCGCCGGACGCTGAAGCGGCTCGCGCGAAGGCTCTCAACACCGGCGCAACGCCTCTCATGGCGTGCCGATCCCCGATCGGCTACGCTACCGGGAGGAATCCATGTTCACCACGGCCCGCGTACTTCTCGTCGTTGCACTCCTGCTGGCTCCCCTTCACCTGCGCGCGGCGGGGGACCCGCCCGTCACCCCCGGGGCGATCCCCGCGGTGGGCTGGGTGCTCGACCTCCTCCGCGAGACCAGTGGGAAAAAGATCCTCTCGGGGCAGCAGGAACGGATCGACTGGTTCGGACTCGATAACGAAGGGAACATCGACTTCGTGACCCGCGCGACCGGGCTCACGCCGGCGGTGCGCGGTTTTGATTTCATGTTCTACACGGTCAGTGCCGACGGTCGTTCCGGACAGCGGGCGGCGGAGCGGGCGATCCACTGGGCGCGTCGCGGCGGCCTCGTGCAGTTCTGCATCCACTGGTTCGTCGATACCGGATCCGCGCCGGGAAACCCAAAGTTCTACACCAGCGAAACCTCCTTCGACATTCGTCGGGCACTGGAGCCCGGCACGCCGGAGAATGCGGAGTTCATGCGGGAGATGGACCTGATCGCCGGCGAGCTCGCCAAGTTGCGCGACGCGGGCGTGCCCGTGATCTGGCGGCCATTCCACGAGTGCAGCGGTGGCTGGTTCTGGTGGGGAGCGAAGGGCCCGGAGCCCTTCAAGCAGGCTTACCGGCTGATGTTCGATCGCTACACGCGCGTGCACGGGCTCACGAACCTCATCTGGTGCTACAACCCCACGGAGTCGATCGGCGCACTCGAGGCGTGGTATCCCGGAGACGACGTGGTCGACCTCATCGGACTCGACATCTATCCGTCCGCCGGGACGCACCCCCATTACCCGGAAGTGTTCCGGCGCTTCCGCGATTTCACGCAAGGAAGGAAGCCCGTGACGCTGACGGAGAACGGGCCCATTCCCGATCTGGACGCGATGTTCGCCGACGGGACGGGCTGGCCGTCGTTCTGCACGTGGAACGGGTTTGAGTCCGATCCGGCGCAGAACAGCACGGCGTTCCTGCAGCGCGTCTACCGCGATCCCCGGACGATCACGCTGGAAAAAATGCCTGACGTCTACCGCCAACGCAGCCGTCCACCGAGCATCGCGCTGGCGCCCCGGAATCTGACCGTGACACCCGGCACGACCGCGAGTCTGGGCGTCGTGGCGAACGGTTCGGGCACCCTGCGGTTCCAATGGCTCCGCAACGGACAGCCGCTTGCCGGCGGCACCGAGGCCACCCTGACCTTGCCCCGGGTGGCCGCTGCCGACGCCGGAACCTACGCCGTGCGGATCGCCAACGAGTTCGGCTCCGTGGAGTCACCCGCGGCGACGCTCGCGCTCGGGACCAACCCGACGCCGCCGGGTCCACCGCAACTCGCGAACCTCTCCACCCGGGCGGCGCTGGGCACGCGAGGCGACCTCCTCATCGCCGGCTTCGTGATCCAAGGAGAAGGCGTGAAGCGAGTGCTGATCCGGGCCATCGGCCCGACGCTCAGCGCGTTTGCAGTACCCTCGCCCCTGCCGGACCCTGCGATGACCCTGGTCGATGAATCGGGACGCGCCCTCGCCGAGAGTGATGACTGGTCCCCGGCGGATGCGTCCCTGCCGGCCGCGTTCGCCGCGACGGGCGCCTTCGCGCTGCCGACGGGGAGCCGCGACGCCGCCCTCATTGCCTCTCTTCCTCCCGGATCCTACACCGTGCTGGTCCGGAGCGCCGATGCCGTCAGCGGCGGCACCGTCCTCGCCGAGATCTACGATCTCGCGCCGACTGCCTCTGCGCGGCTCGTCAATCTCTCCACCCGCGGTGCAGCCAGCACGTCGCAGCCCCTGATCGCGGGCTTTGTTTCCCGTGCGGCGGCTCCGCGAGCGTGGTTGATCCGCGCGGCGGGGCCCGCCCTCACCCGCTTTGGCGTGGAAGGAGCGCTGCCCGATCCGCAACTGACGGTCACGAGCCCGACCGGAGAGTGGATCGCGGCGAATTCCGGCTGGAGCCGAGATCCGGTGGGCGCCGCGGTGACCGCGCAACGCGCCGCGCAGGCCGGCGCCTTCCCGTTCGTGGCCGACGCGCGCGACGCTGCGGTGGTCGTCGATCGCGCTCCCGGAGGGACTACCGCGATCATCGGCGCGGCGAGCACCGCGCGCGGCACGGTGCTCGCAGAAATCTACGAGCTACCCTGAGTCTCGACTCTCTCGCGATTTCGTTCGCTGGACCGACGCCCGCCGGCCGGACTCACGGTTGCGGTTCGTACAGTCGGAACAACCCGCTGTGATCGAGATCCCCGAGGCCCTTCTCGTGGACGAGTCGCTCCCACTGCTGCAGCGAATTACGGAGCGTCGCTGAATCGAGTCCGACCGAAGCAGCGAGCTCGCTCATCAGGCGCACATCCTTGAGCTGCAGCTCGGCGCGCCCGCCGGGCTGGAAGTCGCGCTTCACCATGCGCTCGCCATGCAGATCGAGAATGCGACTTTCCGCGAATCCCCCGAGCAACGCCCGGCGCACCAAGGCGGGATCCACGCCCGAGAGCTCGGCCAAGCGAAGCGCCTGAGCGACCGCATCGATGGTCTGCGCCACGATGAGCTGGTTGGCGAGCTTGGTGACCTGGCCGCTTCCGCTAGCCCCGAGGTGAGTGATCTTCTTCCCGCACACCTGCAACACCGGCAAGGCCCGCCGGACGTGTTCATCACTGCCACCCACCATGATGGTGAGCGACGCCGCTTCCGCGCCCACTTGACCTCCCGAGACGGGGGCATCGACCCAGTTCACCTGTTGCGCCCATCGCTTCGTCTCCGCTACTCCCGTGGTACCGAAGTCGATGATCAGCGCATCCGGGTGCAGCCCCTCATGCAGGCCACCCGGACCAAACACGACCTGCTCGACCACCTCGGTCGTCGTCAGATTGATGCAGATCACGCCCCCACCCGCGCTGCGAGCGAGCTCCGGCAGACTCTCGGCGCGGCGCAAGCCGAGCCGAGCCGCGGCTTCGGCCGGCGCGGCGGAGCGGTTCCACACGACCACCTCCGCTCCGGCCTCATGCAGGTGGCGCGCGTTCGCCCGGCCCATGTTGCCGAGGCCGACAAATCCGATCTTGTGCCCGACGAGCGGCTTGCTCATGTGGAGGAACTGACCGCGAGCGCCGGTCAAAGGCAATTCCGTTCCCCGTTCCTCGTATGAAGATCCTCGTCACCGGCGGCGGCGGCTTCCTCGGTTCTCAACTGGCGCAACGCATCATCGCGCACGGTTCTCTCTGCGGCCGGACCGTCACCGAGATGGTGCTCCTCGACGCCGCGTTTCGCGCGCCACCGACGGATGCGCGCGTCCGTCACGTCACGGGCGACATCAGCGACCGCGCGACGGTCACGGCGGCCGTTGGCGCGCACTGCGATGTCATCTTCCATCTGGCTTCGATGGTCAGTGGCGAATGCGAAGCCCGCTTCGACGATGCGCTCCGGGTCAACCTCGATGGCGGGCGGAACGTCTTCGAGGCCGCCCGGGCCGCCGACGGCCGTCCCCGCGTCATCTTCGCCAGCAGCGTCGCCTGCTATGGCGGGCTGGACATGACCCAGACGATGTCAGACGCGACCAAGCAGCTCCCCCAGACCACCTACGGCATGACGAAGGCGATCGGCGAGATGATGGTGAACGACTACACCCGGAAAGGTTGGATCGACGGCCGGACGGTGCGCCTCCCGACGGTGATCGTGCGCCCGGGCAAGCCAAACGCCGCCGCTTCGGGCTGGGCCAGCGGGATGTTCCGCGAGCCACTCCACGGTGAACCGTGCCTTCTGCCCGTCCGTCGCGATCAACCCCATCCGATGACCGGCTATCGCACGGCGATCGACTCCTTCATCATCCTCGCCGAGGCCGACGAGGCACGGCTGGGCAAGGACCGCGCTTACGTACTCCCGGCGCATCGCGTAACCCCGCAACTGGCCGAGAGCGTCATCCACGAGGTCGCGGCGGAGCGGGGTCTCCGGCTTGGACCCATCGTCGACGCCTTCGACGCGCGCATTCAGGACATCGTCGATAATTGGCCGCAGCAGGTCGACGGGGAGCGGGCCGTAGCCCTTGGAGCACCGCGTCCTCCCGCGCTGAAGGTCATCGTCGAGCAATACATCGAGGACTTTCTCCACCGTTGACCGCGCCCCGCGCAGGCGCGGCGGCGGGCGATCAAGCGGCCACGGCTCACCACCGCGCACCCGCACCTCGGACACGCGGGTGCGCCCGCCGCCTCAGGGTCCGTTCAGGAAAAACTCGTCGCGAGGAAACAAGTCCGTGAGGGGAGCGACCCGGCGCGGCCGTTCCGGACTCCAGCGCACCGCCTGATCCGCGAACAGTGTCGACCAATCGTCAAACCCCGGGGTGCCCGCACGCAGGTGCGCGAGGTGGGCGGGATCGCGGAACGCCTCCCGGAGCCGCTCCGGGTCGAATGCGATCGGATCGTTGGATCCGACCAACACCGCGGCGGGCAGCAGCAGCAACGCATGCGGGAAAACCGCGACGAACGTATCGACCGTGCGCTGCGTCGGAGCCCATTGCACGTAGAGGCCACCTGGGGCCAGGCGCTGGCGGACCTGCTCGAGAAATTCTGCGCTGTAGAGCAGGCCCGACTGCGAGGCTTCGGGCAGGACCGCGTCGGCCTCGATGACATCATAAGTCCGGCTCTCGCGCGCAAGGAAGCGGCGCCCGTCGCCGTACTCGAAGGTCCAGCGTGGGTCGGCTTGCATCCTTGCCACCGGAGAGTCGGGGTAGCGTGCGGCGACCTGCTGCAGAACGGTGAGCACCGGTTCGACGATTTCAACGGCCCGGACTTCCGACTCGGGACGGATGCCGCAAGCCCAAGGCGTTCCACCACTGCCCACGCCGATGGCCAGGACACGTCGCGGCGATGGATGCAGCAGCGGCCCCACCGCGCCGAGGAACTGATGGATATCGAGGAACGGCAGGCGGGCCTGACTAAATCCCTGGATGAAGAAGTGTCCCCTGCCCTCTGGACCTGCGTCGCGCTCAGCCCGGAAGACGACTACGCCCGAACGATCCTCGGCGAGGATCGCGGTCTGCCCGTCGCGCACAGCATGCAGCCGCGACCAGAAAGCTTGGTTATCGGGTAAGAGCAGCAGGCCCAGCACGCAGGCCGCCGCGAATCCGGTCTCCGGTAGACGCAGCCGCCTCGCGCGGACCAACCAGATCACCAGCATGATCAGCGTGAGAGCCGCTAGGAGCTTCAGCGTGCCAACGGTCCCGAGCCAGTGCAGCGCGAAGAGGCCCGTCACCAGCGAGCCTCCCGCATTGCCGAGGATGTTGGCGAACTGCACCCAGCCCACGCGGGTCCCGACCGCCGCCACGTCTCGCTGCACTGCCTTCTGGACGAAGGCGAACGTGAGTCCCAGCACGAACGCCGGCGGACCGACCAGCGCCGTGGCGAGGCCGGCCATCGCCAGCAGCGCCGCAGGACTGAGCCGATTTCCTTCGACGTTCAAGACGCCGGCCAGCGGTCCATCCGGAAACGCGAACCAGAGCAGCGCGATCAGGGTCATGGCCAACCCGAAGCCGCCACCCTGAGCGATGAAGAAGGCGGGGCGGGGATCCGTGATGCGCCGCAGGAGCCGGACACCGACCGCCATACCGAGACCATCGGCGAGCAGGAAGATCCCGAGCACCGTCGGAAACAGGTACGCATGATACTGCCCGACCTGACCCATCAGGCGCACCCACAGGATTTCCAGGGCGATGAAAACGAAGCCCGAGAAGAAGACCAACACGCACCAGATCGGAAGACCGCCGTGGGTAGTGTTTTCCGGCACCGGCCCGGCGTCCCGGAGCGGAGGCGGTGCCTTGCTCGCCCGAGGCAGAAAACTTAGCGCGAGCAGTGCCGCGGAGAAATTCACCGCCGCCGCCAGCCGAAGCACGTCGACCACTCCCAGATTCCCGATCAGGAACCAACCGCCCAGCAGCGCACCGAGGCCCGCCCCCAGCGTGTTCAGTCCATTCAGCCAACCGATCCGTTCCGCCAATCCCTCGACGGAGTTCGACACCGCCCGCGAGAGCAAGGGCAGCGACGCACCCATCAGCGCGGTCGGAAGCAGCAGGCCAAGAAAGCACACCGCAAACCGCGTGAACGGCTCGCCGAACGATCCCGCGAGATCCCGGGCGAGCCAGTCATAGAGGAACAACTTGGAGACCAGCGCGAACCCGCCCACGCCGCACTCAGCGAGCGCGAAGGCCAGGACCGCCCGAACGGGGGTCAGACGATCTGCAAGCATCGCACCAAGGATCGATCCAAGACCTAATCCGGCGAGAAACGCTCCCACGACCAGCGCCGCCGCCACGGCGTCGGATCCCGCGAAAACGCCCAGCATCCGCTGCCACGCCACCTGGCAAAGCAACGCGGCGAAGCCGGAACCGAAGAAGGCGAGAAAGAGCCGTGACATGCAGGGAGCGAAGCGGTGCCGGCGCATCGCGAACGCGCGAGCTCCGGTTTGCCGCCGGACAGTTTTCCCGTCACCACGCCGATGACAAACCAAAGCGTGCTCCTGCCAAGGATACGGGACGACGCGGCGCCTCAGCGCCAAGAGCCAGCCCCCGCGAAGGGAACCCAGCAGCAGTACCTACCGGCCATCCGCGAACGTGCCGGCACGATCACTTCGGGCGAGCTCTTGGATTTGGTGCGGCGCTGAAGCTCCCGCGCGGCGCGGACTCGATCGGGCGCGCGCATCCAGCCTTCCGGCCGATCAGTGGGCGCCGAAACGCTCATCCTCCGGGAGAGGCTTGTCCTTTGTCTCCGGAGCGAACGGCAGCACGATGAGCCCGAGCAGGAAAACCGCGCACATGGTGAGAGCGGCCGGTCGCATGGGTTCGGCGTAGTCCGCGTAGACCTCCGTCTTCAGGAGACCGATCAAGGGGACGCCCGCCGCAGCGACAAAACGGCCGACATTGTAGCAGAAGGATGTGCCCGTGCTCCGCAGGTGCGTCGGGAAAAGTTCGGGAAGGTAGATCGCGTAGACCGCGAAGACCGAGAGCTGGAAGAAGCCCATGATCGGGATGAGCCAGAAAGTCTGGCTCGCGTCGCGATAAAACCCGAACGCACACGCCGTCGCGATCATCGACGTCGTGAAGGCGAGGGCGAAGGCACGGCGGCGTCCCAGACGCGCCGCCACCCAGCTCGCGGTCAGCATGCCGAAGAAGGCTCCGATCTGCAGCGTGAGCAGGCCCCAGCTCGCCCACTTGTCCACCAGCGGCCCGATCTCCGCCTTCGTCATTCCCTGCGCAAGGTACGTCTTGGTCAGGACGGTGCGGATCAATTCCGGGGTGAAGAAGCCGATTCCCCAGAGACCGATGACGCCGGAGCAGACGAGCAGCATGCCGAGAATAGCATTGCGGCGCCACCGGGGATCGCGGAACAGCTCCACGTAGGTAAAGGCGCTGTGGCGATCGAGTTCGCCGGAATCCTTCATCCGCTGCCAGCGCTCGGGTTCCTTCATGCGGGCGCGGATGATCAGGGCGAGGAAGGCCGGAATCGCTCCGATCACGAACATCCAGCGCCACGAGTTGCCGAGCGAGATCACCCCGGCGGTCTCAAGGCTGGCCATACCCATTCCGATCAGCGCGGCGGAGATGTTGCCGATGGCCGAGAGCGCCTGCAGTGCGCCGAGTGCTCCGGAGCGCGAACGCGCCGGCATCACCTCGGCGAGCAGCGCCACGCCCACGGCGAATTCTCCCCCCACTCCAAGGCCCGTGATGAAGCGATAGAACGCGAAGTCCCAGAACGAGGTCGAAAGCGCACTCAGGCCCGTACACAGGGAGTAGATCAGGATCGTGATCATCATCGTCTTCGCCCTCCCGATGCGGTCACCCAGGGCACCAAAGATGAGTCCACCCGTCGCCCAGCCGGCGAGGAACACCGAGGTCGCGTACCCGCCCCAGAGTACCGGATCACTGCCCTCCGGCAGGAGCGCCTTCATCGCCGGCATGCGCGACAGCGTGAAGAGCTGCTGATCAAGGCAGTCGAAGAGCCAGCCGAGCGCGGCGACCGCGAAGACAAACCAATGGTAACGGGTCAGGCCATGCCACCAGCGACCGGCACTCGGAGCAACAGGGGAGGAACTCATTGGGAACAAGAGGGCTCAGGAAGTCGGCGACGCGCCTTGCCGGAACGCAAGCCCGCAGAAGAGCGGGGCGAGGCGCCAGGCCGACGAGCGCCACACGGCGGATCGGCCCACTCCGGCATGAGAATCGCCGCCGCGCGGCGACAGTCGCCCGTGGCGCGTCCGCCCTGTGGGCCATCACGACCCCTCGTCGCATCCGGCCCCAGAGCCGCCACGCGGCGCGATGTCACCTTCCGGGCCGGTGATCACGGTGCACGGCGTGGCTGCTCCGCGACGAGGCGGCGTACCTCGTCGTGCTTTCGTTCGCGCTCGGCGTCGCACTCCGGCGAACCCCGACCCAATTCGCGGCAGAGCGTCGGACGACGCTCATAGATGGAGCAATGAAAGCTGACCTCGCCCGACCCGGAATCCCGGCGCCACACCAGCGCGGCACAGTGGCCGGCTTCCATTCTCAGGTACGCGCGATTCCCGACGAACCATGCCCAGCGGTCGGCGTCGGGACCGAGAGCGGCCCAGTCGTCGCCGAGCAATCGGACGTACGTCGGCGAATCAGAGAAGCAGCAGGCCCCGCAGGAACGGCAGTCGGCGGGCGCCTCCATCGCCACACGCGATCCCCGAACTAGCGGCGCAGATGCCGCAGAATCTGTTCGTGACCGCGGATGTACTCGTAGCGAGCACCGAGCTCCTCGAGCTCATCATCCGACACCTTCTGCGCGAGGGCGGGATACTTCTCGTTGGCCTTGTCGAGCGCGGAGCGCAGATCCTTCGTGATCTGCCGCCAACGCAGCACCTCACGATCATAGGCTTGCTGCGCAGCGGAACGTCGGCCGATGACCTGAGCGGCCGTCTCGATGTACTTTTTCAGGGGATCCATGGCGAGGGTGACGCGGCCTCGACCGAATCAGACCAGGCGCCCGGAATCAACCCGCTCCTGCGCTAATTCTTCCCCTGGCTGCGTGTTAGGGAGCACTTCCGAGCCGGTCACCCATCCTCGCGTACGTCTCGCGGAACTGGCTGGACTGCTCCAGCACGTCCGCATCGAAGCGAATCCGTCCCCGGGCGAACACGGTGATGACGCAGGATCCGCCGAACTTGAAGAGCCCCTTCTCCTCGCCCTTCGGAAGCGGGCGACCCGAGACGTACGTCTCCACGATGCTGCCCACATTGGTCGCTCCGACCTCCAGCATCGCGACCCGGCCGAATTCCGGTGAGTCGATCAGCGTGAGCCGACGCTTGTTCTGCGTCAGGTACTCCACGTTCCGTCGGAGAGCGATCGGGCTGACGGAGTAGAGCCAGCCACCGATCAGGCGTCCGTCATCCGGCGTGCCGGCGACCGGAAAGTGGAAGCGGTGGTAGTCGACCGGGCACAGACGGGAGATCAGCATTGAACCCCCGGCAAACTCGGCCGCCAGTTCCGGGCCTCCCAGCAATTGCTCGAGGGAGAACGTCGCGCCCTTCACGTAGAATCCCGGCGCGGTCGCGACGTCCGCGAAGGCGAGGTGGCGTCCGTCGGCGGGGAAGACCGCTAGACGCGGGTTCTCCGGCTCGGCGATGGGCCGGGCGGAGGGCTTGAGGGCGCGGGTGAAGAACTCGTTGAACGTGCGGTATTCGAACGCCGACTTGGCGAACTCCTCGACGTCGAGATTGTAGTCGACGATGAACGGGAAGACGCGCTGGGCGCTGGCGCGCCAATTCATGCGCCAGCCGAAGTAATGAGAGAAGAGCGCCCGCCGGGCGATCAGCCACGTGGTGGCTCGGCCCAGCGGATTCTCGTAGGCCCAGCGCAGCCACGCTTCGCCGTAGACGGCCTCGGTTTCGATCGTCTTGCGGTAGCGATCGTAGAAGCGGATGGGCTCAGAGGTCATGGATCAGAAAAATTTTTTCGCCTTCTCGAACCAGCTCTTGGACGTGGGATTCTCGGCATCGCCGCTGACCTGGGCGAACTGCTCCAGGATGCGCCGCTGCTCGGCGGTGAGGGACTGAGGAACCTCGACGTGGACACGGACCAGTTGGTCGCCCTGATCGCCGCGGTTGCGCAGCGAAGGCATGCCCTTGCCGCGCAGCCGGAAGGTGGTGCCGCTCTGCGTGCCCGCCGGAAGCTTCAGCGAGGCGCGGCCGAACAGCGTGGGGACCTCGATGGTGCCGCCCAGCGTGGCGAGGGTGAACTTGATCGGAATCTCGCAGAACAGGTCGTCGCCCTGCCGCTCGAACAACTCATGATCACGCACCGAGAGCACGATGTAGAGATCGCCCGCCTCGCCACCGGCGACGCCGGCCTCGCCGTTGCCGACGGAGCGCAGCCGCGAGCCCGTGTCCACCCCGGCCGGGATGCGGACATTGATCTTGGCGTTGCGCGGGAGACGACCCTCGCCGCGGCACTGGGAGCACGGTTTCTCAACCTTGGTCCCGGCCCCGGCGCACGTCGGGCAAGTCTGGGTGAACGTAATGATTCCCCCACTACGACGGATCTGCCCGCTGCCGCGGCAGGTCGGACACGTGGTGCGCTTCGAACCGGGCTCGGCGCCGTCACCGTCGCAACGCTCGCAGACCATGTTCTTGCGGAAGGTGATTTCCTTCTCCACGCCCTGGGCCGCCTCCTCGAGCGTGATCTCCAGGTCGTAGCGCAGATCGGCGCCGTCGCGGCCCGCATCGCGCTGACCTCCGCCGCCGAACATCTCGTCGAACACACCCCCACCTCCGCCTCCGCCGCCACCGCGGCCGCCGAAGACCTCGCGGAAGATGTCGAATGGGTCGTGGAAGCCACCGCCGCCGGCACCACCGGGCCCGCGCGGGCCGCCCCCACCCGCCCCGCCGCCTTCGAAGGCGGCCG
>Ga0164292_10000150_pt1 | contig 47021 bp, 48 predicted proteins | sample GEODES117metaG_FD_111486 | JGI IMG/M metagenome (GOLD analysis project Ga0164292, IMG submission 111486) | Eutrophic lake water microbial communities from Lake Mendota, Wisconsin, USA - GEODES117 metaG | ecosystem: Environmental > Aquatic > Freshwater > Lake | place: USA: Lake Mendota... | reverse complement strand
GCAAGAAAGCAGAGAGCGAAATATAGCTCTTGTTGATAAGTTAAAAATGAGTAAAGAAATTACATTTCAAGCAACGAAAATAGCAAACTTAGAGTTAGCCAGAGCTGATATTGCAATTGCTCTTCATGCCTGTGATACGGCAAGTGATGATGCAATCTCTTGGGCAGTAAAAAGTGGGGTAGAAATGATCTTGGTTGCCCCTTGCTGCCATCATGACATTCAAAGACAGATGAAGCACTCTCCAGCTCCTTGGAATATTGCAACTAAACATGGAATTATCAATCAAAGAGTGGGAGATATCCTCACCGATTCAATTAGGGCTGCGGTGCTAAAGATTTTGGGATATCGCACAGATATCATCGAGTTTGTTGCAGGGGAGCACACACCTAGAAATCTGATGATTCGCGCCTTTAAAACTGGAGCGCCAGCGCAGCGGGGTGATATCGAAGAGTTAGAGCAGATTATTGCCCAATGGAAGATTGAGCCTGCCTTAATGGTTCGCCTTAAAGATGAGCTCTCAGTTAGGCTTGGCTAATGTCGGCAAAGCAATCTGGTGGAAAAGTTTTAGCATCACTTCCTACTGGCCAGAAGGTTGGAATTGCATTCTCTGGTGGCCTTGATACCTCTGTTGCAGTTGCATGGATGAGACAAAAAGGGGCGCTGCCCTGTGCTTACACCGCAGATCTTGGTCAATACGATGAGAGCAATATTGAAAGTATTGCCTCAAGAGCTAAAGAGTATGGAGCAGAGATTGCTCGCCTTGTTGATTGCAAGAACTCTTTAGTTGAAGAGGGCCTTGCTGCTTTGGCATCTGGCGCTTTTCATATTAGAAGCGCTGGAAAGATTTACTTTAACACCACTCCACTTGGAAGAGCTGTTACTGGAACACTTCTAGTTAGAGCGATGCTTGAAGATAACGTTTTGATCTGGGGAGATGGCTCAACATATAAGGGTAATGACATAGAGCGTTTCTATCGCTATGGCCTGCTAGCTAATCCTGAGCTAAAGATTTATAAGCCATGGCTTGATAGCGAATTTGTCGCAGAGCTTGGTGGTAGAAAAGAGATGTCAGATTGGCTTAAGAGCCATAACTTGCCTTATCGAGATAGCGCTGAGAAGGCTTACTCAACAGATGCCAATATCCTGGGAGCTACTCATGAGGCAAAGAAGCTAGAGGAGCTAAGTACTTCAATTGAGATAGTTGAGCCAATAATGGGAGTCAAGTTCTGGGATCCCGCAGTAGCAATCGCGCAAGAAGATGTGAAGATAACCTTTAAGTCGGGAAGACCAGTTGCAATAAATAATAAAGATTTTAGTGATCCAGTTGAGTTGATGAAGCAGGCTAATTTAATTGGTGGCCGCCATGGCCTTGGAATGTCAGATCAAATCGAGAATCGAATTATTGAGGCAAAGAGCCGAGGCATCTACGAAGCACCTGGAATGGCGCTGCTATTTATTGCCTATGAACGCCTGCTAAGCGCAGTTCATAATGAAGAGACTCTGGCTAATTACTATCAATCAGGAAGAAAGCTAGGTCGCCTCCTTTATGAAGGAAGATGGCTAGATCCACAATCGCTAATGCTTAGAGAATCACTAACTCGCTGGGTGGCATCGGCTGTAAGCGGTGAAGTTGTCGTGAGGCTAAGACGAGGCGATGATTATTCAATTATTGATACAAAAGGCGAGAACTTTAGTTATCACCCAGAGAAACTCTCAATGGAGAGAACGCAGTCAGCAGCCTTTGGACCAGAGGATCGAATTGGGCAGTTAACTATGCGTAATCTAGATATTGCAGATACTAGGCAGAAGCTTGAAATGTATCGAGATCAGGGCCAGATTGGTAAGGGAAACTTTGATTTAGTAGAGATTGAAAATCAGGGAAAAAATGAGAAGAAGGGTAAATAAATGACAACGAGTGCGATATCAACGATTCTTGATAACTTTCTAGAGGAGGGAATCAAGCTATCGCCAATTGGAGCAACCATGCTTGGTGTTCCTGGTCTTGATGATCAACTAGATGACCTTTCAATGGAAGGCAATGAGAAGCGAGCAGAGCTAACTCGAAAGACTCTCGCTGCAATTAAGAATGAAACTCCAATTAATGAGTTTGATCGAATCGCCAAAGATGTGGCAGTAGAGCGGCTAACCTCCGAGCTAAACCTCAATGACACCTTTGAAGCGCGCATTCTCTTTAATCTAATCTCATCTCCCGTCACAAGCATTCGTCAGGTCTTTGAGATGATGAAGGCAGATCAAGCAGAAACGGTTTCAAATGTAACAAAGCGTCTTGCTGGAATTGAAGCAGCTTTTGCTGGGTGGAAATCATCTTTGGAGTTTGCAGCAGAGAAAGGGAAATTCAATTCTCGTAGACAAGTTCTTGCAACCGCTGGTCAGTTAGAATCTTTTTCAAAGGGTGCATTTACTGTAGTTGCCAAGAAATTCAACCCTGCCGGCGATAATCAAGCTTTATTGGCTGCAGCAAAAAGCGCTGAGGCTGCTTGCGTTTCACTTTCATCTTGGATGCGCGATTCTTATGCGCCTAAGTGCCTTGCAGTTGATGGCGTGGGCGAGGAGAGATACAAGATGTGGGCTCGCCATTTCACTGGCGCAAATCTTGATCTGCGCGATACCTACGAGTGGGGAATCAAACAACTAGAGATAATTAATGAGCGGATGTGGAGCGCAGCAAAGAAGCTCTATCCAGATGCAAAAACTCTTAGAGAAGTTGCAGATCGCCTTGACTCAGATCCTAGATACACAGTTGAAGGCGAAGAAGAACTACTTAAGAAACTACGTGAGTTCATAACAGCTGCTGTGGAGAGACTTGATGGAAAAGAATTTGATATTGATCCCAGAATTCGCAATTGTGAAGCACGTCTAGCCCCTGCCGGAGGCGCCTCTGCTGCCTATTACATGGGACCAAGTGAAGATTTATCAAGACCTGGAACAACTTGGTTTCCAACTATGGGAAGAAAAACTTTCGGATGGTGGAACATTGTCTCAACTTGGTATCACGAAGCAGTTCCAGGACATCACCTTCAAGTAGCAACTACAAAGATAAATACTGATCGACTAAATCGTTTCCAGCGCAATAGAGTCTGGGTCTCTGGTTATGGAGAAGGCTGGGCGCTTTATGCAGAGCGCTTAATGGATGAACTAGGTGCTTTTGAAGATCCTGGTTATGAGATGGGATATCTCTCAGCGCAAGGGCTAAGAGCGGCACGTATCGTCGTTGATATTGGAATGCATTGTGGTTATAAAGATTTTAATGGTGAAGTTTGGAATGCAGAGTCTGCATTTAAACTTCTTCATGAAAGAGCTTTACTTGATGAAATCTCTGCACGTAGTGAAGTGGATCGCTATCTTGGCTGGCCAGGACAGGCAATTTCTTACAAAGTTGGAGAGCGCTTCATGATGGAGGCAAGAGAAGATGCCAAGAAGAGACTTGGATCAAAGTTCTCTCTAAAGAAATTTCACTCATATGTATTAAACCTTGGTCCAATGGGACTTGATCCCTTTAAGGCTGAAATGGCCGTTTGGGACGGAGAATAATTCTCGGCTAGACTCGCTTTATTGTTTCCGGGGTCGGTGTAATTCCGAACCGGCAGTTAAAGTCTGCGACCCGCTTGCATCCAGCTAGCGGTGGACTTGGTGAAACTCCAAGACCGACGGTTAAAGTCCGGATAAGAGGAAACAAAATGCGTGCATCCTTGCGCGCACTCTTTTGCGCACCCCGGAAATCTTTTCGGAGGTGGCGATGATGATAGATGCAATATCTGCAATGCGCCGTGCCAACGAAATTTCAAAACTTGGTCTTGGAAAGAGCGCGCCGAATCCAATTGTTGGGGCAGTAATTATTGGCGATGATGGCCAGATTATTAGTGAAGGTTTTCATCACAGCCAAAATGGCGGAGCACATGCTGAAGTTGTTGCAATTGATAAAGCTGGACCGAAAGCATTAGGAGCAACTCTCTTTGTAACACTTGAGCCATGTAATCACATGGGAAAAACCCCGCCCTGCAGTGAGGCGATAATTGCTGCAGGTATTAAGAAAGTGATATTTGCAGTTAGCGATCCAAACCCAATTGCTCAAGGTGGAGTAAAGAAGCTAATTGATGCAGGAATAATTGTTGAGCAAGGGCTACTCCAAGATGAAGTCTCCTTCACCAATAGAGCATGGCTTGGAAAGATTAATAACTCTCGTCCATATATAACGATAAAGATTGCAGCTAGTCTTGATGGAAAAATTGCAGCGCTAGATGGCAGCTCAAAATGGATCACAAGTGAGATTTCAAGATCTGATGTGGCAATTCTTCGTAGTCAATGCGATGCCATAGTCACTGGTACTGGGACAGTCCTTGCTGATAATCCATCTCTAACGGTCAGAAATGTCGAGCGCGAAGATTTTGAATTTAGACCCGTGCGAGTAATCCTTGGAAAACGAGAGATACCAATTGATTCAAAGATTCTAGATAAGAGCGCTGAAACAATCCAGATTAAAGATAGTGATCTAGGTGCGTTCATAGAGTTAGCTAAAGAGCGCAGCTGGAATCAGATCTTGATTGAAGCTGGCCCAACGTTAAATAGCGCATTTCTTAAAGCTGGACTCTTTGATGAAGTTTTCCTCTACCAAGCGCCAACACTTCTTGGGTCCGGTCTTGATTTTGCTAGCAATCTTGGAATAGAGAGCCTTAATCAAAGGCTGAATCTTGAGCTAATTGCTGCGGATTTACTTGGAAATAAAGATAAGAATTTAAGGCTTCACCTCTTGGCGGTGAGTAAATAATGTTTACAGGTCTTATTGCTGATAGGGCAGGAGTTGTTTCTATTTCTAGAGGCGCTGAATCTGCCGTGATTCAAATAGAGAGTGTTTTAATCCCTGAAATAAAGGTAGGGGATTCAGTGAGCATCAATGGAACCTGCCTAACTGCAATTGAATTAAATGGAGATAGTTTCAAAGCTGATGTGATGATTCAAACGCTCAAGGTGACAAGCCTTGGAAAACTTAGCGAAGGTGATTTTGTTAATTTGGAGTTAGCCACGAGGGCAGATTCAAGACTTGGTGGACACATTGTTCAAGGACATGTCGATGGAATTGGAAGCGTTGTTGAGAACTCACCAGGTGAGAAGTGGAATAAATTTGTAGTAAAAGTACCGAATAGCCTTACTAAATACATAGTTAATCAGGGCTCAATTGCAATAGATGGAGTATCACTTACCGTAGGTGAGATATCTGATGATCTACTAACGCTCTGGCTGATTCCAGAAACCCTAGAGAGAACTAATCTCTCTCAAAAATCAGATGGCGACATTGTAAATATTGAAGTTGATGTCATCGCTAAATATGTCGAACGCCTCATGAACAGAGGTCAGTGATGAGTCTTTCAATAGATAAGGCACTTGATGTCTTCAGAGACGGTGGTTTTGTAATTGTTACAGATGATGTCGATAGAGAGAATGAGGGTGATCTCTTCTTACTTGCTAGCGCTGCCACAACCGAGAAAATTGGTTTTATGATTCGCTACACCTCAGGTGTTATATGTGTGGCAATGACCGAGGGGCGCTCAAGGCAGTTGCATCTTCCGCTTATGGTTAAACAGAATCAAGATACTAAGCGCACCGCTTTTACCGTGACGGTGGATGCTAAGCACGAAATTACTACTGGAATCAGCGCAAAAGAGCGTGCTAACACGATAAGAGCTTTAGCTGATTCAACTTCTACAGCAGAGGATTTCATAAGACCTGGCCATATATTTCCTCTAGTTGCCCATGAAGGCGGCCTTGCTGCAAGGCGCGGACATACAGAGGCTATCGTTGAGATGTGCAAGCTGGTCGGTGAAAACCATGTTGGAGTTATCAGTGAATTAGTTAATGAAGATGGCTCGATGATGCGTGGAGAAAATCTCATCAAGTTCGCTAGCGAGCAAAACATTCCTATCCTAAGTATTGCCCAGCTCCTAAAGACACTGGATGTTTCAAATAAAGTTAATAGCCAGAAGGAAATTAACTTTAATTGGGCAGAACTTCCACGAAGCAGCAGTGGTCAGATTGAAAAGTGGCAGATTACAACCTTCCTAGGTCGAGGCGGAGTTGATCATGCGCTTTTGAAGTTTGGAAGTATTGACTCAAAGCAACCTCTCTTAGTGAGAATTCATTCAGAGTGTTTAACTGGGGATGTATTGGGCTCGCTTCGATGTGATTGCGGATCACAGCTAGAGAGAGCTATGAATGAGATTGAAAGAGCTGGCTCTGGATTAGTTATATATTTAAGAGATCAAGAAGGGCGAGGTATTGGACTCTCTGAAAAAATCAAGGCTTATCAATTACAAGATCAAGGCCTTGATACAGTTGATGCCAATCTAGCCCTTGGCCATAATATTGATGAACGCGATTTTGGTGATGCAGCTGAGATTCTCCACTCTTTAAGAATTGATTTGGTAATTTTGTTGAGTAATAATCTAGAGAAGCTAGAGAGTCTCACCTCAACTGGTATCAAAGCTAGCCTTCAGTTTCTTTCAGGTGAGATCAATACTTTTAATGAAAAATACGTTGCAACTAAAAAAGAGAGACTGGGGCATAAATAATGTCAGGTGTAGTTCCAAAAATATCACTTGGCGATCTAAGCCAATTTCGAGTAGCGATTATCTCTGCTAGTTGGCATGAGCAGATCTGTGCAGATTTAATCGCTGGAGCAAGAAGAGCTCTACTAGAGGCGAAAATTGATCCAGAGCCGGTTATTTTCGTCCCAGGATCATTTGAATTGCCACTAGCTGCCCAGCTAGCCCTTGATAACGGCTTTGATGCTGCAGTTGTTCTTGGAGTGGTTTTAAGGGGGGAGACTCCTCACTTTGATTATGTCTGTCAGGGAGTAACTCAAGGAGTTATGCAAGTATCTCTTACAAGATCAAAGCCAATTGGCTTTGGAGTTTTGACGGTAGATACCGTAGATCAAGCAATCGCTAGAAGTGGCGCAAGTGGAAGTAAGGAAGATAAAGGCTTTGACTCAACAGTTGCAGCACTTGAGCTCTTGAGAGTTAAGAGAGATTTACCCGTTCTGAGGAAATCCTAGATTTATCCCGCCATGGCTTGGATCAAGCCAGCGGCTAGTAACTACCTTGCCTCTAGTAAAGAAGTGAACTCCTTCACTTCCATGAGCATGGGTATCTCCAAAGAGTGAGTTCTTCCAGCCGCCAAATGAGTAATAGGCAGTTGGCACAGGGATTGGCACATTAATTCCAATCATTCCAACTTGAACTTCATTTTGGAATCTTCTAGCTGCTCCACCATCGTTTGTGAAGATTGCAGTGCCATTGCCATACTGATGCTTATTTATTAACTCAAGTCCCTGGTCATAAGTTGATACTCGAATTACTGAGAGAACTGGCCCAAAGATCTCATCTTTATAAATACTCATCTCAGGTGTTACTTGATCAAAGAGAGTTGGTCCAAGCCAAAAACCCTCTGCTGCTCCATTAACTTTTGGATTACGACCATCTACAACTAACTTTGCTCCAGCGCTTAGCCCTGCATCGATATAGGAGGCAACTTTGTCGCGATGAACTGCGGTGACAAGAGGGCCCATATCTGAACCTGCGCTGCCATCTCCTGTTTTTAGGTTTGTCATGCGCTCTGAAATTTTCTTAATTAGCTCATCAGCCACTGGTTCAACAACAACTAGAGCTGAGATCGCCATACAACGCTCACCAGCTGAGCCAAAGCCAGCATTTACTGCTGCATCTGCTGCTAGATCAAGATCTGCATCAGGCAGGACCAACATATGATTTTTTGCCCCACCTAGGGCCTGAACTCGCTTGCCATTTTTGGTGCCATTTTCATAGATATATCGAGCGATAGGAGTTGATCCCACAAAAGAAATTGAAGCCACATCAGGATGAGCTAGCAGGCTATCTACTGCAACTTTATCGCCATGGATAACATTAAAGACGCCATCAGGAAGACCTGCTTCTTTCCAGAATTCAGCTATGAGATTGATAGTAGATGGATCTTTCTCGCTTGGCTTAATAATTACTGCATTACCTGCAGCAATAGCGATGGGAAAGAACCACATAGGCACCATCGCTGGAAAATTAAAGGGCGAGATGATGGCGCAAACTCCAAGTGGCTGGCGAATTGAATAGACATCAATATTTGTTGAAGCTCCTTCAGAGTATCCACCTTTTAATAGGTGGGGAATCCCGCAAGCAAACTCCACAACTTCAAGGCCCCTGGTTACCTCACCCAATGCATCTGATAAGACTTTTCCATGCTCATCAGTAATTAACTTTGCTACCTCTTCTTTTCTAGCATTTAAGATTTCTCTAAAGGCGAAAAGAACTTGAACTCTCTTAGCAAGAGATGCTTGAGCCCATTGCTCTTGAGCCTTCTTAGCAACTTTGACGCCATGATCTATAAGTTCTGGGGAGGCAAAATCAACCTTTGCTGTAACTTTTCCTGTTGCTGGGTTATATACGTCCCCACTTCTTGCAGCGCTCTCTTTCCAATACGCGCCATTGATGTGGTGAGTTATTCTCTTAATTTCACTCATTTCTACTCTACCCCCGTGTAGTACTTATCGATTTGAGAAAATGCTTTATCAAGTATTGCTAGTCCTTCGTTAAATTCTGCCTCAGTAATATTACATGGTGGCACTACATGCATACGATTAAAGTTGGTAAAAGGCATTAAACCAAGCTTTTTACACTCACCCACTAGCTCATTCATCGCAGGAGATGATCCGCCATAGGGAGCAAGCGGCTCTCTGCTTGCGCGATCAGTTACTAAATCAAGAGCCCAGAAAGTTCCAAGGCCACGAACTTCACCAATGACGCGATGTTTGCTCGCTAAATCGCGCAGAGCGGGGCCAATTACCTTCTCACCAATTTGGGCTGCAGCTTCAACGATTTTTTCATCTTTCATAGCATCAATAGTTGCTACTGCTGCTGCGCAAGCCAGGGGATGGCCAGAATAGGTAAGGCCGCCAGGAAATACTCGATCTTTAAAGGTTTCTGCAATTTCTTTTGAGATTACAACCCCACCAAGTGGGACATATCCAGAATTTACTCCCTTGGCAAAGACGATTAAATCTGGATGAGCAGTTGAATGTTGGTAGGCAAACCACTTCCCAGTTCTTCCAAATCCTGACATCACTTCATCTGCTATCCATAAGATTCCATACTTATCACAGAGGCGCCTTACTCCCTCTAAATATCCCTTTGGTGGAATCAAGACTCCAGCAGTGCCGACAACAGATTCAATCAAGATAGCTGCAATTGTCTTTGGTCCTTCAAATTCAATAACGCTCTCTAGATGCTCGAGCGCTCTTTGACACTCTTCCTCTTCGCTCTTTGCCCAAAAAGCACTTCGATATAGGTATGGTCCAAAGAAGTGAACGTGTCCAAAGGCAAATTCATTTGGCCATCTTCTTGGATCTCCTGTGGCTGAAATAGCAGAGGTGGTGTTGCCATGATAAGAGCGATAGAAAGAGAGAATTTTATGGCGTGAGGTATGGATGCGAGCCATTCTGATCGCATTTTCAACGCCATCTGCACCGCCATTGGTAAAGAAAACTTTTTCATGGCTTGGACTTGCCAGAGCGACAATTCTGGAGGCAGCTTCTCCGCGCGCTTCATTTGCTGCTTGTGGAGCAATAGTTGTCAGAAGGTCTGCTTGTTTCTTTATTGCATCAATAACTTTTGAATGTTGAAATCCAATATTTGTAAAGACTAGTTGGCAAGAAAAATCTAGATACTTCTTTCCATCAAAATCCCAGAAATATGAGCCGCTACCACCTGCAATTGGAAGTGGTGTGATTTGACCCTGAGCAGACCAAGAGTGAAATACATACTTTCTATCAAGGTCGTAGACCTCTTTACCTCTAGCGGGATTGGGGATGAACTCGGCCATTGCGCTATCTAATCAGCCTAAAGCGATTTGCTCAAGGAGTGGGAGTGTCCTTACTGATTACTTGAGGTAACAACACCCTCATGGATGCATTCCAGATTCTTTCGATCTTTGCCACATTCTTGGCAGAGAAGAAAGAGATTATGGCAAAAAACATTAGCGCAATTATGAAATTGCTTGGTTGGCTCACTGCAAGCATCACACTTTCCGATCAACTCAGATAACTCTGAAAAGTCAATTACCATTCGCTTATCAAAAGTGTATAGCGAGCCTTGCCAGAGACCACTATCTGCATATTTTTCTCCATAGCGCACTATCCCGCCAGCTACCTGATAAACCTTATCGAATCCTCGCTCTTTCATTACTTTCGTTAATATCTCACAGCGAATTCCGCCAGTGCAGTAGGTGACTACTGTCTTCTTTTTTAAGTAATCATATTTGCCACTATCTAACTCTGCTACAAAGTCTTTTGTGGATTTAATATCTGGAATAACTGCATCTTTGAAGTGACCCACTTTAGCTTCATAGGCATTACGGCCATCAAAGAAAACTAGATCCTCACCTAATTGCTCAGCTAGCTCATTTACTTTTTCAGGGGAGAGGTGCTCTCCTCCTCCAAGGATGCCTTTTTCATTGACTTCTAGATTCTCAGGAATTCCAAAGGTCACTAACTCATCTCGCACCTTCACGCTCAGCTTTGGGAAATCATCTCCAGCACCTTCTGACCATTTAAAATCAATCTTCTTAAATCCGGGATACTCCTTTGTTGCTCTCACATATTTCTTTAGATCGCTCATATCCCCACCTAAAGTTCCATTAATGCCATGTCGACTGATGATGATTCGACCCTTAAGATTTAAAGAATGTGCCAGAGTCTTCTGCCAGAGCCTGAGCGCCTCAGGATCTGCAACTGGAGCAAATCCGTAATAGAGAATGATTTTTGGCAACATATAACCAAGTCTAATATCGGCTCGGCTGATTGAAAACCATGCCAGTTAGGGTCAGAATCAAGCTATGGCAGGTAAAGGTGTTAAGAGTAAGCAGGTTGCTAAACGAAAGAGCCCCACTTCAAAGGTGAGCTCTCCAGTGCTGACTCAAAGCCAACCTGTTGCCAAGAGGGAAGATCGTATTGGTTGGTACTCACTTTATATCTACGCAATCTGTTTAGTAACTTTGCTAACTTGCCTATTTTCATTGGTGAGCGTTGTTCGAGGAATAGTTGATGCCCTCTGGCCTGATCCTGGTTACTTTGATCCCTACTCAGTTCCTAAAGACTCAGCTTTAAGCGCTGATCAAATCAAAGAGAATTTAACCGAAAACAATCAGCGCCAAGCAATTAAAGGCATTGTGAATTCACTAACTACCTTTATCATTGCTGGACCTATTTATTTTATGCACTGGCGCCTTGCAAAACGCTCGCGAAGCCTATAAGAGAGCTCTGCCTTAAAAGCCGGTGTTTGTTCTTTAACTAGTTTCCTAAAAGAATACTCAGCAAAGCAAGTGACGCAAGCTCAAAATGCGGCCATAGAGACCATGAAGAGAGTCTAGTGATTTTTAGAGATAGAGCAGGGGCCTGAGTGATTAAAGCCTAGGGCTAAATCAGATTGGACACGCAGCGGGAAATACAGCCAATCTCTCTTGACCGCCCAAATGCCTGCCCTTAGACTCCTGTGCACTATACAAAATGCCAAGTCCTAATTGGCATTTTCTACCGAGGGGAAAATTTATGAAAAAGAGTGCACTGAAAAAGTTGGTTGCAGTTCTTGCCTCTGCAGGACTGATGTTGCTTGCGCTCGCACCAACGCCTGCAAGCGCTAACCAAACTATTCGTCTCTATATTGGGGCAGACACTAACGTCAAAGACCTTTGGGAGAAAGCATTACTTCCTGAGTTTTATAAGGCATATCCTGATTACAAGGTCGAAATAACCTATGACCGTAATGGCCAAAACGATGCTCAAACTCTTGCAAAGGTTGTTGCATCAAAGGCAACAAGAAAAGATCCAGGAATGGATGTAATTGATGGTGGAATGACAGTTCAACTTGGCGGCGCAGGATTGCTCTGGCGCGGTACACCAGGCCTACTTCCAAACCTTAGAAACGTTCCTCAAGTTCTGATTAAGAACGGTAAGGGCGGTATTCCATATAGAGCGTCTTTGGTTCTCCTTGCTTACAATTCAAAAAATGTTAAGACCCCACCTAAAACTCTTGCTGAAGTTCTTGCATGGGCTAAGGCTAATCCTGGCAAATTTACTTATAACGCCCCATCCGGTGGCGGATCAGGTTTTGCCTTCGTTCAAACAGTGCTTGATACCAATCTGACGAAAAAAGAAGTTGATACTCTTGTCACTCTTCCCAACAAAACCCTTCAAGCCAAGTGGGAAAAGGGATTTGAGACCCTACGTGAGTTAAATAAAGTAACTTATGGTCAGAATGGAACCTACCCAGTAAATAATGCGGCAACCCTGGATCTACTATCCAAGGGGTTAGTTGATATGGGACCTGTCTGGTCAGATCAAATTGCTTCTGCGCTTAAGGCTGGAACGATGCCTAAAGATATAAAGACAACAACGATCAGCAATCCTTCCTTCACGGGAGGCCCGGCGTTCTTGGGTATACCTAACAATTCGCCAAACCGTAACGCTGCTCGAGTACTGGTTAACTGGGTTCTTTCCCCAGCTGCTCAAAACATCATTGTTACTGGAGTGATGAATGGACTCCCTGTGATTCCAGTGGAGCTACTCGATGCATCAGCTGCAGCTTCGATAGGAGCGGTAGACATCACGACTTTGAGACCAGGATATCTAAACTCCAATGCAACAGACCTAAGATCAGCCTGGGCTAGCAAAGTTCCCGGCAAGTAATACAAAGTTACTTAGGTGTCACAAAGCATTGAAGTAACTGAAACAAGTGACCTCGCGGCTCCCAAAGCCGCGAGGTTATCTACTTTGGGTTTTTTCATGTCTCTTCCCCCAGTTCTTGTTCTTCTGGGATTTATCGGCGTGCCAATTGTTCTCGCCTTTGCCTTTAGCCTCGGCCACACTAGTGGACCAAATGAAATAATTTCACTAATTGGCCAAGAGATATACGAAAAGGATTCTTGGTGGGGAACGTTAGATGCTTACCGAGCTGTTTTTCAAGATTCTCGATTTGGACCTGATCTGCGCACGACTCTTGCTGTTACCTTTATTGCAACTTTCTTAGTGGTTGTTATGGCCCTAGGGATGGGTATTTATCAGCGAATTGTAGGCGGAAAGCTTGCAATGGTGATGATTTCTTTATCCCTCGTTCCTCTCTTTGTACCAGTTGTGATAGCAGCCTTCGCTATTCGAACTTTTTATGATGGAAATGGTTTTTTGAAATCACTCCTCTATCATTTCGGCATTGATTTTCCGACTATAACTATGACTACAAATGCCATAACAATAGGAACTATTTGGACTTCGCTGCCATTTGCGATACTTATGGTTTCGTCGGGGTTACAGTCAATTCCTGACGCCCTAATCGAAACTGCACAGGATGCCGGTGCTTCTTTCCTCAGGATTGTTAGAACAATAATGATTCCTTTGGCATTCGTACCGATTGTAATTGCGATAACTTTTACTGCCATCGGAATAATGGGATCTTTTACGGTTCCCTACTTCCTGGGGGCAAATCAGCCAACCATGCTAGGCGTTGAAATTGCATTGTTTTTTGGTCCTTACAACCGGCCTCAGCTATCTGTTGTTATGGCTTTTGTAATTTTTATTGCGGCTTCTTTGGTGGCTGTTTTATATGTGTGGGCAAACGTTCGTAGTGCTAAGCAGAGCGGAAGGATTTAATGGCACGCGAGAGTAATAAGCTTAATCTTCAAGCCAGCAGCTTAATTACGCGAAGCTTCATCTTACTTTTTATCATTTTTATGGCGATATTTATTCTTGGCCCGCTATTTTGGTTGGCTGCAAGAGCATTTGTAACTTCTTGGACCTTTCCCAATTTATTGCCAGATGGGTTGACTCTGGAATGGTGGCGTGTGATCACAGGAGATGAATCCTTAAAGAAGGCTATAAGAAACTCTTTGATCATCAGCCCGATTGTGGTGCTTGCAGCTTCAGTCATATGTTTGCCAGCTGCTTATGCATTTGCGCGCTACAAATTCTTTGGTAGGAAGACCTTCTTGATAGGAATGTTTGCAGCAAATGCGTTCCCTAAAATTGGTCTTTTTGCAGCAATAGCTACGCTTTATTACACACTAAATCTCATGGGAACGGTGCTTGGAGTCATAATTATTCAGCTCTTGGGGACCATCATATTTATGACTTGGATTCCGGCGGCTGCTTTTGCGGCTGTTCCGCAGAGTCTGGAGGATGCAGCTCGTGATGCAGGCGCCTCTAAATTTCGCGTTTTTCGCGACATTACGCTTCGACTTGCTATGCCAGGAATTCTTGTTGGAATGGTTATGTCATTCCTTCATGCCTTTGATGAAGCTCAAGGCACTTATTTGGTGGGTGTACCAACCATTTATACTATGCCAACGCTAATGTACGCTCTAGTTCTTAACTATCCAGCTCAAATTGCCGCGGTTTTTTCCATTTTATTGACCATTCCATCGATAATTCTCATCGGTATCGCGCGAAAGCACATCTTAGGTGGTCAGTTGGCAGAAGGGTTCCAGATCAAGTGAGTAGAGTCGCAAAGAAAAGGGTGGGTTAAAACTATGGCAAACACAGCTGGCGAAGGTGGACTGCAATTAGTTGGATTGAGAAAAATTCTCGGTGGCCGCGTAATTATTGATAATCTTGATCTGACCGTGAATAAAGGGGAGATGGTCTCTTTGCTCGGTCCATCTGGATGTGGCAAGACGACGACACTTCGCATGATTGCTGGGTTCTTGATTCCAGAGTCTGGGCGCGTAATGCTCGATGGAAAAGATGTAACAGCGCTTGGCCCAGAAAAGCGTCCTAGCGCAATGGTTTTTCAGAATTATGCGCTCTGGCCGCATATGACAGTATTTAAAAACGTTGCTTACCCACTAAAGATTCGTAAAATGAACAAGCAGGAAATCGAAAAGCGAGTTCATGATGTGCTTTCTGTCGTGAATTTGATGCATCATGTGGACTCTCGCCCAAGTCAAATTTCAGGCGGAGAGCAACAGCGTGTTGCCCTGGCACGAGCGCTGGTGCAGGAACCAGATATATTGCTTTTAGATGAACCTTTGTCGAATCTTGATGCCAAGTTGCGAGTTAAAGTGCGAGAGGAAATTCGTGAACTCCAGCGTCGCTTGGGCATAACTACGGTTATCGTTACTCACGATCAGGACGAAGCTCTTTCAATTTCAGATCGTATTGCAGTAATGAGAGCAGGCAAGATTGAACAGTTCAGCACTCCGCAAGAACTCTACGATGCGCCAGCAACTGAGTACGTGGCAAACTTCATTGGAAGTCTTAACAGCTATCCAGGCAGCTTTAACGATGGCAAACTAACAAGTGGCGATTTCCAAGTAGGAATTAGACCCGAAGATGTCATTTTCTCGGAAAAGCAGATCCCAGGAAGCGTTGCAACAAAAGTAGATCGAGTTGTCTCCCGAGGTCACTTCTTTGAGGTTTACCTCAATCGCGATGATATGAAATTGCGGGCCTTTCTTTCAACTGATGTTCCCGAAGCAGGCTCTATGGGGTATTCAAAAGTTGCAAAAGCACTGCTCTACAAAGATGGCAACCTAGTCAAGATAATTAAAAATTAAATGACTTTTGCTTGTGCTCATAGAGGCGACTCAAGTGTCTATCGCGAAAATACCTTAGAAGCCATAAAGTCTGCAATTGATAAAGGTGCGCAAGTAGTTGAGATTGATGTTCACTTAAGCTCAGATGGAGAAGTGGTTGTGATTCACGATCCAACCTTAGAGCGTTTATGGGGGTGCACAAAGCAGGTAAAGAATTTAACTTGGTCGGAAATTTCAGCAATCAGAACTGATGACTATCGAATCCCATCGCTTCGTGAAGTTTTAGAGCTATTCATCGGCAAAAGCTCGATTTTAATGATTGACATGGAGATTACCGAACCAGCAGTGCCTTCGGTAAAGGTTGTGTTGGAAAGCGCTCTGCCACTGTCTCAAGTGACATGGTGCGGAAATATCGAAGCGATGAAGCTGGTTCGCGGCGCATCCTACGAAGCTCGAATCTGGATGCCCTGGGACTCACTTGATTTACCAAGCAAGATAAATATTGAAGAACTTCGTCCAGAATTCCTTAATTTCAATTATTCATCTGTCACTAAAGAAACAGTTAAGCATGTCCATGAACTAGGCTGCAAAGTTTCGGTCTGGACCATTCAAGATCAACCGATAATGCGCTGGGCTGCTGCTATTGGAGTTGACTCTATTACATCGGATTATTTGGAATCCCTGCAGAGCACACTTAGTGAAAAACCTTCGCTCTATGAAGGTCAACCTATGGCTCTATCAGAAGCGGAATTAGATCTGGATGAAATCGAGCGAGTAGCAGAAATTCTTGGCGAGTGGTCTGCAATGGTAACAACCCATTTTGATCCAGGTGAAATGTCCTTTAAAACTAATGCGGGAGACATAGTCACAAGAATAGACTTACTCATTGAAACTCACGTTCGAGAGGTGATTCGCGCGAATTTCCCCGGACATAATTTTCTAGGCGAAGAATTTGGCGGAGAGACAATGGCAGATGTTCCTACTTGGTATCTAGATCCAGTGGATGGAACTACTAACTTTGCCAATCGGATGCCTTGGTCATCCTTCTCCTTAGCGCTAGCAATCGATCGTAAGCCTCTGATTGGAGTGGTAACTCATCCTTGGCTATCGCGCGTCTACTCAGCAAGGGCTGGAAGAGGCGCAAAGTGCAATGGCAAGAAAATATCTTTAGATGATGAAACGGGTACTCAACTCTCCAGCAGAATTGTAAGTACAGAGTTAGACGCATATCTCCCATGGGAAGGAATGACGGAATTTTTGGATGAACTTGGTAAGAGATATTGCACGATGAGAATCATGGGATCAGGAACGTTGACACTGCTTGGCGTTGCTGCCAACCACAGCGTTGGTGCTGTAATTTCAAACTTCAGTCCAATAGATCATCTGGCTGCAGTAATTATTGTTTCAGAAGCGGGAGGAGTAGTACTTAACGAGCAAGGAAAGTTAGACCTCTTCCCGACCAGTGGCGGTGTTCTTTGTGCCACAAAGGGCGTTGCCACCGAACTTTTTGAAATTTGGAGCTCTGTCAAGAAGTAGCAATTATGAAAAAGCCATTCCTTTCAAGAGTCGCATCTGCTCCTATTTCTTGGGGAATTTGCGAAGTTCCTGGCTGGGGAAAGATGCTTTCAACGAATCGGGTGCTCTCAGAGATGGCTCAACTGGGCCTTGCTGGCACTGAGTTAGGAGCGCCAGGATTTCTTCCGACAAATCCAGATGAGATAGATGCAATATTAGAAGAACATAAGCTAAAACTCTTAGGTGGTTTTACCCCAGTTGTTGTTCATAATCCAGTTGAGCGAGATGCAACTATGAAGTATGTTCGAAAGACTATCGAGTTATTTAAAAAAACAGGAGCTACCCAATTAGTCTCCTCGCCGGTTTACACCTGGAATTGGGATACGCCTGGAGCTTTAACAAATGATGAAATTAAGCATATGTTCAAGGTTCTTGATGAAATCACCTTAATGTGCAAGGACAACGGAATCTCAAATGTCCTACATCCTCACCTCATGACTGTAGTAGAGACTAAATCAGATGTTGAACGCGTTCTTGATGGATGCGATGTGGATTGGTGTCTTGACTCAGGACATCTTGCAATTGGCGGCGTTGATATTCTTGAATTTGCGAAAGCTGCTTTCGATAGAATCGGACATGTTCACCTAAAAGATGTAGATCTAAGTAGGGCGCCATCTGTACTCAATCGAAGTCAATCAATAATGGAAGGGGTTCAAGACGGCCTATTTACAGTCTTGGGCAAAGGCGATGTTCCAATCTCCGAATTGGTGAGATTCCTAGAGAGCCACGGATATCAAGGTTGGTATGTGATTGAACAAGATATGGCAATTACAGGAAATCTCCCCGCGCTTGGTCAAGGCCCTATAGAACTCGTAGGGGAGTCACTGGCCTATCTACGTTCTATTTCACTTGATTAGAACTTTTTATCCGAGACACTTTGATTGATCTGAGTTTAGATTCACTCTTTATCGACGTGAAATTGATGGGCCTGCAAGATAGAGAGTTGGTTATTTTATGCCAGCTTTGCAATATCTCCGCCGGGAGTAATTCCCTCTAGTTCACATATCTTCCGCGCCATTTTCAGTGTTATCAAGAGGTCTTCCTTGCCGGCAATAATGGGATCCTCTTGTTGTTTCCCAGTATGAACTAGTTCAGCAAAGGCTGCTATTTCGATTTCGAAATTTGGCTGATATGACTTGAAGGTACTTTCGACATGATCTAGTCCATTTCGCTGGGTGTGAATGTATTCTGTCGGCACCCTCAAGATGTATGGACTATAAAAAATGATGTGATGGCCCTCTTTCTCATTAACCCAACGGATCTCCTCTTGATACTTTGGGTAGTCCTCAAGATAGAACCAACGGATTGTGACTCGGACTCCATCCAAGGTATGTCCTAGGATAATAAAGGATTCGCTACGACTCTTCTGCGGCCATCGATCAACATAATCAATTTTTTCGATATGCACATCTAGCGCTCGCAATACGGAGAGTTCGTGGATTATTGAGCCCATCATTATGTCGTGATACTCGGGACCGAATGCCTTGGCAGCATCAGCACCTAACGCATCAACCATTGCCTTATTGTTTGAATTTTCGATCTTTGCGAGCAATTCTTTTGATAGTGGAAATGTTTCGATGTGTGCATCGGTAGTGGCTACTTGGCTATCGCCACTCGGGTGATAAACGACCACATCAACACTTCTTGGACGACCCTTGATTCGCTCTTGGGCCTTGTAGACAGCCTGATCAAAAGTTTTCATGTACCCAAGCATCAATTTACGGCCAGACTTCCTCCAGGAAGTCTCTATCAACGCCATCTCCTCCTGAGAATATGCAAGGGGTTTCTCGCAAAAGACATCTAAACCTGCATCCAGGGCCTGAGCGGCAACCTCAGCATGTGCTCCAGAATTTAAGATGAATACCGCGTCTATTTCACCAGATTCATACATTGCAGCTGTCGAGTCGAATACCTTGCTGATAGCAAAGCGCTTAGCTAGCGCATCTGCAGCCGCTCGATTTAGATCTGTGATTGCACGCAAGTCGAAGAGGTCAATTCGTCGTCGCAAAATTGGTAGGTGAACAGATGATGCAATTAAGCCAGCACCAACGACACCAATCCGTATTGGTTTAGGCATCAAAACCTCTTAATCTTTCCGAACTTTGTTCATAGAGTAACGCTACTTACTGGAGCTCCAGGGTGAGGAGTACTATAACTCAAGCAGTGGTCTAGGTTGGGGAGCTTTTGACCTTATTTGCTCGACCACCTCAGTTCATCTACTGAGGCCACTTCTAACCTTGAATTTCTTCAGTCTATGCAAGGTAAGAAACCGAATAGCATCGTCTAATTCTTTTCACCGAAGTTTTTAGATCATCACGGGAGACCTATTTGCGAAATTTGTTGAGCTACCCCCGGCTGCATTGGAAATATCTGAAGGTATATGAGCCAGTCACGCTCACCTTGGTAGTAGATTTCAAAATTGATTGATCCAATAATTGCTAAATCAAAAACATTTTAAGTCTATCGCTTAGTTAATTAGCGGCAACATGATCGGCAATTACGATTGTGGTAGACCACTCAACGATTATTTATGCCGGCCAATTCGCCATAAATCTCCCAACCCCTTGGCCAGAGTGAAACACTTCTACTTCTTGACTTAGACTTCTCTCCCTAGTCTCCTGCGACGCTATAAGTACTTAGGAAGCGGCAAGCCTAATCGAAACTTGGTTCCAGTGGGGTGAATTCAAAGTCCATCTTGATCCCTGTGGGTGATGTGCCATCGAGAGTGGGAACATGACCCTCTTCCATATTGAGCTTTCCTCAGTTAGAGTGATAACACAAGTACGCTCAGAAAGGGGCGCAAAATGAAAACCAAAGTTCTAATCGCATTAATTGCCTTATCTATGACGGTCGCGGGTTGCTCTAGTCCCGGATCAGATAGTGAAAATAGTGCAAATACTACAGAAACAATAAATCAACCAGTCACTGTTGAAGAAGTGGCAGCCCTAGGTGATATCACACTCGATGTTTGGGCAGATGCGGGCGAAGAGAATACAATGAAAATTCTTATACCTCAGTATGAGGCTATGTATCCAAATGTAAAGGTTAATCTCACGATAAAAGGCTTTGACGATCTCATGAGCACTGTAGTTCCTGCCTTAGCTGGAGAGGGAGCACCAGATGTGGCTCAAGGTAATCAAGGTTATGGGGTAGATGGTGCACTAGTTAAAGCAGGGCTCATCAGAAAACTTACTGATGTTGCTACAGCTTATAATTGGAGCAGTATTTATAACTCAGGAGACTTTGGTCAATTTTCCTGGAGTGAGGACGGCTCCCAATACGGCTCAGGTGAATTATTTGGAATGAGCCCTGTGGCTGAATTTGTCGGTGTTTTCTATAATAAGAAGAAATTAGCTAAATTAGGTATTTCTGTTCCAACAAGCTTTGATGAATTTGCGGCCGCACTTGAAACAGCGAAGAAAGCAGGGGAAACCCCAATAGTTCTCGGTAACTCTGATCAATGGCCAGCTACGCATGTCTTTGGATTAATCCAGGGCGCATTCACCCCCGCATCTGACACAAAAGATTTTATAACTGGTGCACCAGGATCTTCATTCGTGTCGACAACAAACGAGACTGCATTAAACACTCTGCGTGACTGGATCAAAAAAGGTTACTTCACAAAGGGTTATGATGGAGTGAGCGCTGATGATGCAACTGCTAAGTTTGCCGCTGGCGACGGTGTCTTTTACATGGGCGGTACATGGTTCGCTGGGACTATTGGTGAGGGACTGGGCGATGACGCTGGCTTCATTGCAAATCCTGCTGCTGGATCTGGTAAGCGAGCTGGAACAGGATCTTATGGACTTGGTTGGCACATAAGCAGCAAAACTGACGCGCTAAGCGCATCGGTTGCCTTCTTAGCGATGATCATGGATGCAGAGTTTGCTCAATCTCTGGCCTCCCTTAACCGTATTCCCTCTGCAAAAACTCCTCTTGAAGCAAGCAGTAGTTTACTGAAAGATATGCAGAACGCTGGGGCTAGCATGTTTGCAGACTCAGGGCTGACTTTCTATCTGGACTGGGCTACTGACACAATGTATGACGTTTACACGTCAAAACTTCAGGAGTTTATGGCAGGTAGAATTGATGCATCGGCAATGATGCAAGCAATTCAAGATAATTGGACTAAATTCCAAGAGTCAAGATCTAATTAGTAGTTAAGATGCGAAGCGCCACTTCGAATACAAATGAGATGGGAATTAAGTCTCATAAAGAAAAGAAGTGGCGCCTTCGCCAGTTTGATTTACTCCCTATTGTTTTTGTCTCCCCATCTCTAATTTTCTTTTCTCTCTTTGTTATATATCCGATATTCCAAACTCTATGGTTATCCTTTTGGAAGTGGGACCGAATATCACCTAGTATTTGGGTAGGTATTGAGAACTATAGAATCGTGCTCTCTAACCCGGAAATTTATTCGGCATTTTCACACTCATTTGTCTTTGTTATTTTCTATAGCGTGATTCCCATCTTTATCGGACTAATCATCACACTTCTATTATTAAGAGTAAAAGTCCGCGGTGAGGGTTTCTTTCGCGCAATACTTTTTATGCCGCAAATAATTTCGACAGTTGTCGTGGCAATATCTTGGCGATGGATCTACGCTTCAGATGGACCAATTAATAATTTCTTTATATTCTTAGGTGCTGAGAAAATCACAACTGCATGGCTAGGTAACTTTGACACAGCCCTTATTGCTGTTGGCATCATTGGAACTTGGATAAATTATGGTCTAGCAATGATTCTATTTTTGTCTGGAGCCCAACGAATATCTCAAGACTTGCTTGATGCAGACAGAATTGACGGTGCGAATATGTGGCAAGAATTTCGATATATTCTTTTGCCCAGCATAAGGGGTGAAATCCTAATCGTTTCAATTGTAACCATGACCCTTGCATTACGAAATTTTGATATTGTCTGGAATGCAACACAAGGTGGCCCAGGGAATGCTACGGATGTTCCTAGCATTTTCATCTACAAGTCTGCCTTCGTAAATAGATATGTTGGAGAAGCTGCAGCAACCTCGTTTATATTGGCGCTTGTGATATTTTCAATTACAAGTGTATTGCTACTGAGACGAAGAGAATCCGATGATTAGTCTTCGTGACAGATTTATAGCCTATACAGTTTTATTACTTGGAGCAGTAGTTGCGCTTTATCCCCTATGGTCGATATTTAATCTCTCCATCTCAGAGACAAAGCGTATTGAGAAATCTGATTTTAATTTTCTTGGTATCTATTTTGGTAATTATGTCGAAGCATGGAATCGAGGTGCTTTTGATCGGGCTTTATTATCTAGTTTGTTTGTATCAACCTCCGTTGTTCTTGTAACCTTGCTTTGTTCAGTGCTGGCGGGGTATGCCCTTGCTTTGATGAAGGTGCCTTTCTCTAGAACTATCTTATTATTTTTACTACTTGGATTAGTTATGCCTTACGAGGGCATTGTAATTTCTCTTTACGAGATGATGAGTGCGCTAAATATCCTAAATACTTACTGGGCCTTAATTCTCCCGCAGATTGCTCTTTCAACTCCGTTCTCTATACTTTGGTTAAGAACGTTTTTCAGAACAGTTCCACGAGCAATCCTAGAATCAAGCACGCTGGATGGGGCTAATAGGTGGCAAAGCTTGAGATACATTATGATCCCGTTAGCAAAATCAGCCATCGGGACTCTAGCAACATTACTTTTCTTGTTTACTTGGAATGAATTCTTACTGGCCTTAGTGTTAGTCCCAAGTAACTCATCTGTTCAAACTGTTCCATTGTCTCTATCTTTCTTTGCGGGGAATAGAAGAAATAGTGAACCTCCGGTAACTGCCGCCGCCGCCGTTATGGTTGCCTTACCCATCCTGTTAGCATACGTTTTTCTTCAGCGCAGATTAATCAGGGGTATAATTTCTGGCGCTATTAAAGAATAATCATGCGAAAAAACTTCAAACTCTCATAGCCTTACTTTAATTACGGCTTCCAGTTTGCTGGGACATCACCAGATCCTCGCAGGTAAACTGCGCGGTCCGACTTCCTTACAGACATTTTCTCTTTCGAGCCCTTGGGAAGAAAGAAAGCATCACCTTTGGATAGAACTGAGTTTGAAATTTGACCGTTATCTGCATCCACAGAGTCGATGATTAAGGTGCCCTCTAGAACATACACAACACTCTCTCGCTCGACCAGTGCGAAATCCTCAACATGACCTAATTCAATAGTCCCTTTAATGACATGTAAAAATTCAGTTGCTACAAGCGTTGAAATGAGATGAGTTGGATCTGAATCACGAAAAGACAGAATTGAAGTTCTATCTGAAATCTCAAGAAAAGATGCTTTACTCTTTGAATCTGGCTGACTTTCTGGCCAGTTATTTACAGTTTTCCCATAATTATATTTATTTTCTGCCAGTGGCGGCTGTCTCTTTGAAAATTCAGATGCAGCTCCCATTGCTGGGGGAGGGGAGAAGTATTCAAGGACACGAGTAGTTTTTTTCCCCATGCTAAAGCCGTGATTCCAGGTTTCTCGGTGAAACAGTAATCCACTTCCCTCGCTCACTAATTCAACTTCACCAGTTTTAGGATTGGCTAAAATTAGATCACCCTCTAGTACAAAATATAGAATATCTGCAGCAAAGATTGTCTGATTGATTGAACTATGTCTAAACCCACTACTAGGGCCTAATTCAAATTCAAGTACATGTAATTGTTTTGTTGATGAAATAACTCGATCGGTTACAAAGCCTGATATTGAGTCACCCCAGGTGTGCAAGACCATATTTTCTCTTTTAATATGGGTAGGTTCTTTGAACTCTGGTCTAGGAGTTGGCTTACGTTTGATTTCTGAAGGCTCTAATGAATCGTCATGCATAAATAGAGTGTAGCACGATACTAAATGACATATATTTTTCCTTAAAGTGAATTTAGAACCTTTGAATTGAATTGCAAGAGAACCTTATTATTAAGTAAAGGAGTTATGGATTATTTCTCTTCAAGAACTCTCAATATTTTCAAATATATTTGGATTTGTGCCATAGTGTAGATATAAAGAGTTACCAAAAAAGTGAAGAGAGCAAAGCTTTCACTCTATTTTTAATGAATTTTGGGCTATAACGCCAGCTCCAATTAAACCTGAGTTAGAAAGCGATGCCATGCTAATAATGTCATTGATGGTTCTTGGTAAGAGTTCACTTACCAACTCCCTGTAATTCTGTGATCCAAGCCAAAGACCGCCTCCAATAATAATTTTAGAAGGATCTAGGACTTCGACGAGATTTATTAATCCTCGACTGAGACTCTCAGCAGCTTGTTTAATTACTATTTTGGAATTAGAATCTGAATTAAATTTTTGGAATACTTCAACCGCCCCACTCACTGAAACTCCACTCAAACGTTCATACTCTCGTGCGATACCAAGTCCAGAAGCAACAGATTCTAATGACTTAAACTCCCCATTGTGCTCAATCTCGGTTACTCCAAATCCAATCGCACGTCCATTTGCACCAGTCCATGCACGACCGTTGATAATCAAAGTATGGGAAATGCCAGAACTCACCAAAACATATAAATAATTAGTTTGTGATTTATTCTCTATTAAGTGCAACTCACCCATTGCTGCACATCTGACGTCAGATTCAACAACCCATTTAATTCCTGTGAGTTCTAGTAATTCACTCCTGGGTTGGCTTTGCCAATCAATAGTATCTCTGCTGATTATTAGACCATCATTTGAAACATACTCTGGAAAGCCGATGCAAGCTGAGGAAATGTTGATATTGGTTTTTGCCGCTAATGACGTTAAGTTAACAATAGTATTCTTTGTCCGCCGTAACCCCTGATCTGCTAAACCAAGTAAAGATTCCCGAGAGGCTATCTTCTCTTCATGAATTATCTTTAGGTTTTCATCCAAAATTCCACCATGAATTTTTGTAGCCCCTACATCAACAGCAAGAACGTACTTCACTAACACCCCCAGCTAGAACCACTGCCACTATTTATGCACGTGCTAAGTATCTTATTTTGGACCAAGCTTTGGCAAACTTAGATAAACCACACATTCTAAACTATGCCAGACTGTTGAAATCTACAGCTTCTCTCTACTTTTCTTTCCTGCTTTTCCAGTAGCGAATGCAAAGAGAGCTAATCCTGCGACTAGCGCGCCTGCGCCAACGCCATAAGCAATGACATCATCAGCTCGATTTGAATCAACAAATACACCTACAAAGACCACAGCGATAATGGCTACAACGACACCTATTAGTTTGGATTTCAAATCATCAAGATCTTCAACACGAAGCCACATTGGCACATCAATATCAGTATCGATAAATAGTTCATAGAGACCATAGCCAATAACTAGAAGTACTGTGCCCAGTAATATGGCATCAATAGCTGTTAATACGTCAACAATTGTTTCTTTGAGTCCATATTGATTCTGAATTGAATCAATTACAGCTAGGACCATAGCAAAGGATCCCTGAGCCATAAGAAGTAATGCGCCAAGAATTGAGGCAAGGGCAGGGATAACGACTGCATACCTGGTAAGTCCTAGTAGGCGCTTCATAACTGGCTTTAGGGTATCTGAAAGAGAGTTGATTCATGTATCAGGAGGGCTTTATTGACATGAGTGTTTTTGGAATTATTCAGAACAACTATGGTTTGTGAGGGTATTGGCCAAATATCAAGTGATTTAGAGGAATCTATGGGTGAAGACTTGAGCTTTATCAACCTTGATTCTTATCTCAGAACTGCACTAAATGGCGAACTATCTTGAGGTTAAATTCCTATCACTCAAGATTATTCGCTAAGCCCTTTGAAAGTGGTAATTTCTAGTCGATATCAGCAACTTGAAGACACTAATTTTATTTTGAAAACCTCTTGTTTTCTTATTCAGACATATAAACGTTTATTCCTTTGGAATTTTCGTTATCTCATAATTTCTTTGAGTGAGAGCATGACTGCAGTTTCTTAACTCAGAAACGTAAGAATTTATCAATGTAAACCACTGGACTGACTAGCCATCCATGGGTAGTATTACCCTATGAAAGATTTGGGAGCCTACTCAATTGATATTCAGCTACTTGTAACTTTGAAGATGGTGATTGCCGCAATACTTGGAGCCATAATTGGCTGGGAACGTGACCGAGCTGGAAAATCTGCCGGAACCCGCACAATGGCTCTAGTTGGAACTTCCTCTGCTCTAGTTGTAGCAATTGGAGAAGTATTGAATAGAGGCTCAGAATTTGGAGACCCAACTCGAGCACTTCATGCAGTGGTAACTGGCATTGGATTTCTCGGCGCTGGATTGATTTTTACCATTGAAAGATCCAGGGAGATACAAGGAGTTACAACTGCTGCGACAGTGTTTAGTACCGCATGTATGGGAATCGCAGTTGGACTTGGCTTTTACATCACGGCGGGAGCCTTTGCGCTGACAATAATCATCGTTTTGCGATCGACTCACATCTTGGAGAAAGCTCACAATGTGAGAACTTCAAGCAAGAGTTCCCCTGCTTCATAACAAATTGTTACTTATGCGCCTTTGATCTTCCCGGATGGGCACGCTTAGACTTTCCACTGCCATTTCCAGGCACTCGACTGGGCAAGAGCAGGTAGGGAGCCTTTTAACTCGTTATGGGCTCGTTTAATCATTTGAAATCTACCCTCTTTACCTAAAGGTTGCGTGCGGGTCACCTAAATGTTGTCTGAATCGTTACAAATATTCATTGTGAAGTTGCCTCAAAATCATTGACTTGAGAGGCCCCAGGCATAAAGATGGGGCAACGGTCATGAAATCGTTTACACATTCCGGCGCAAAGGGCCTGATTGGTAAACGGGAGCTCAACCGCCCAGATCTTCCCACTTTTCGAAAGAGAGTATCCATGAAACAGCGAACAAGAAGCAGCGTCGCGATTGGTCTCGCACTTGCTTTAGCTATCGGGGTCACTTCAATTACTCCTGCTAGCGCAAATTCTGTTGGCGCAGCTTGCGCCAAAGCTGACCAAAAAGCCAAGGTCGGCAAGGTAAATGTAATCTGTAAGCAGGCTGGCTCAAAGCTTGTTTGGACTGATACCCGCGTAAGAACCGTTGAAATTGCGGCAAATGCGATCCCGGGTGGTAAAAACTCCCAGACTGCCTCCTGGATTAACAACTTCGTCATTCCAAAATTCACTTTGGCAAGTGCTCAAAAGGGACAACAAGTCAAAGTCAATTTCGTTCCTAAAGGAATTGATGACAATGCCTTTAAGACTCAACTAGCACTTGATCTCTCCGCAAAGCGCGGAGCTGACATCATCAACTTAGATGGCTTCTGGATTGCAGAGTTTGCTGATGCTAACTACATAAAGCCACTAGAAACGGTACTTGGCAAAAAGACAGTAAATGCCTGGGACGGCTGGTCACAGATGCCAAAGTCAATCCAAGGCGTCATGTCATATGACGGAAAACTCTTTGGAACTCCATCAGGGACAGATGGTCGCATCATTTACTACAACAAGAAGCTATTTGCTGACGCAGGTCTGCCAACAGATTGGCAACCAAAGTCTTGGGCTGAAATTCTTACAGCAGCCCAAACGCTAAAGACTAAGCTTCCATCAGATACTGTTCCATTCCAGCTCAACGCTGGCGCGGGAATGGGTGAAGCAACAGCAATGCAAGGCTTCTTGAACTTCATTGCCGGTGCTGGATCACTCATCTACGACACAAAGTCAAAGAAGTGGCAAGGAAATACCAAGGCTGTTCGTGACATGCTTACTTTCTACAACGAGGTTTACAACGTGAAGAAAGTTGGCAATTCAGAGTGGCAGAAGTTAGCAGGCGAAGCTGGACGTAATGCCTCTTTCGAAGCATTTTCAAAAGGCAAGCTAGCAATGATGATTGAAGGCGACTACATGTGGCGTGGAGTAATTAATCCAGCTACTGGTAACTACAAGATGGCTGACCGCGATACCAATGTTGGCTTCGCAAGAATCCCATCACAAACTGCCGGTTCCGGTGTTGGTAAGCAGAACTTCGTCTCCTACTCAGGCGGCGGCGGTTATGTTGTTAACCCGAATACTGCCAACAAAGCCACCACTTGGGATCTTCTCAAGTTCATGAATAGCGAAGAGGCAATCTTGGCTTTCATGTCGATTGGAAACTCAGTTCGCATTACTCAGCGCGCTGATGTCAACGCAGTCACTCTCACAAGTGATCCATGTCTAAAGTTCGTTTTCGAAAAGGCAATTCCAGTTACCTTCTTTAGACCACCAAGTGCGGATTACAACGCCGTCTCAACTCTCCTGCAGAAGGCGACCGCTGAAATCGTTCAGGGCTCCTCAGTTGCACAAGTTGCAGCAGATTATGAGACAGCACTGAAGGCTCTTGTTGGCGCTGACAAAGTAACAAGTAACTGATTGATTCTGTTGGGGTGAATCAACATTTACTAAGTAAGGGTCGAGGCTTAGGCCTTGGTTACTGAGATAAAGGCGGGTTCCCGGACTGACAAGTCCGGGAACTCTGTCCTTCGTGGTGGCGCTGCGAGTTTTTTTCTTTCGCCAGCGACCATAATCATCATTATATTTCTTGTTATCCCTGCCTTCTGGACGATCTATCTTGGAATAACTAATTACCGCCTTACCGGTTTTTCAGCGGTTGACCCAGAGATTATTGGACTGGAAAACTTTAAGCGTGCTTTGAGTGATCCAGCATTTTTCAATTCACTAAAAGTAACTTTCATCTTCACAATTGGTTCTGCGATACTTGGTCAAGCAGTACTTGGCTTCTTTCTTGCTTGGATTCTCTTCGGTTTAAGTAAACGAATTCGCAGTACCGTGGAAATCATCGTAATTGCTGCTTGGATGGTTCCAAGTTCAGTTGTATCGTTCCTTTGGATTGCTTTTCTCAATGGCGATGTAGGAACTTTGAATGCCATTCTGGGTTCACAAACTAGATGGCTTATTGAATATCCACTTGAATCGATAATCGTCTTCAATATATGGCGAGGTACTGCCTTTTCAATGTTGCTCTTTGCTGCTGCGGTTGCATCAATTCCAAAATCTCATCTTGAAGTTGCCCGGGTCGCTGGAGCCAGCCGTGGTCAACAACTCAGGACGATCGTTTTGCCTGCAATACGACCATATATTTTGACAGATATTCTCTTGATCACTCTCTGGACCTTCAATGATTTCGGTCCGTATCTGATTACATCCGGTGGTCCAGGACAAGAGACAGAGCTGCTGGCGATATTCGTCTATAACAATGCTCTTCGATTCTTAGACTTTGGCTATGCCTCCTCCATCGCAGCAATAATGCTGTTAATAAATTTGATTCTTTCTTTGATAGTGATTACCACAGGAAGAAAGAGGTCTAAGTGAAGAATCCCTTCCGGGCAGATATGGAGAAGAGCTCTAGCGAGCGCATTACATCTGCTCTCTTTGTGGTTATTGTTTCGCTCTTTTTCTTGCTTCCAATTGCCTGGCTATTCCTTGCTCCTTTTGACGGACAACCAACTTATCGTTTGAAGTTGTCAGATCCCAGCTTCAATAACTTCCGCGAAATGTCTCAGAATCCTTATGCTTATCGCTCGCTACTAAACTCGGCAATATTCTCGGCTGGCACAGGTCTAGTGATTATCTTAATTGGAGCTCCTGCGGCTTACGTGTTGAGCCGCGTGAAGTTTAAAGGCCGCGATGTGTTCCTCTATTTCTTACTTCTCTTTTCGTCGGTTGTTAGTGGAAGCGCAGCAATGGTTCCTCTATTTTTGTTAGCTCTTCGCTTCAATATCTTGGATACTTATCATGGAGTGATTTTCATACTTGCTGGTGGCCTGTTACCTGCAGCGATATTCATATTGAAAGATTTCACTGATTCGCTTCCAAGAAGTTATGAAGAGTCAGCCAAGATTTTTGGAGCCTCGAGTTATAGGATTTTGAAAGATATCGTGGCTCCAGTAATCAGACCTGGGTTAGCTGTTATCTTCGTCTGGGCTTTTGTGCAGAGCTGGGGAAACTTCCTCATACCCTTCATAATAATACGAGATATCAATAAACAGCCTGCTGCCGTGATGATGTATAGCTTCTACACTGAGGCAGGCGATGCTGTTATAAGAACAGTTGCAGCATTTGGCTTTTTATACACAATTCCAGTTTTACTGATGTATTTCTATGTAAACCGTAAATACGGTTTCCGATTCTATGGAGGTATAAAAGGATGAGCACGGTAAATATCAAAGGGATTACCAAAGTATTCCCAAATGGAGTCCGAGCTCTAGATGATCTTGATTTGGAGATAAGAGACGGAGAGTTTTTCGCCCTACTTGGTCCCTCTGGCTGCGGAAAGACTACTTTGTTGCGCACCCTTGGTGGACTTGAATCAGCAACTGATGGTCATATTCTAATTGACAATAACGATGTGACTCGTACCTCTGCAGGATCTCGAAATGTTGCCATGGTTTTCCAAGACTATGCGCTTTATCCGCATATGAATGTAAAGGAGAACATTGAGTACCCTCTTAAGATTCGAAAGTATCCAAAAGATGAGCGCGATCGCAGGGTGAACATGGCGGCCAAAGCTCTCTCAATTGAGACTTTGCTAGATCGCAAGCCAGGTCAAATCTCAGGAGGTCAGCAACAACGTGTTGCTGTGGCAAGAGCTATGGCTACTACTCCTAACCTCTATCTATTTGATGAGCCACTTTCTAATCTCGATGCACGCTTAAGGCTTGAAGCCCGTTCCTTCTTGAAACAATTACAACGAGAGCTAGGTGTGACAACCATTCTTGTAACCCATGATCAAAGCGAAGCTCTAGCTCTTGCTGATCGCATGGCAGTTATGGAACTTGGCAAGATTAGACAGGTCGGAAGCCCAGTGGAATTCTTTCATCGCCCTGCAAATATATTCGTAGCATCATTTATTGGTTCAACCCCGATGAACTTAATTGAAGGCGTTGTCGAAGATAAGAGTCTGAAGATTGGTGACTTCAAATTTGCATTGCCTCCAAGTGTTTCCAAAGTAGCCAATACTGGAGCCAAGCTAACTTTGGGGGTTAGACCAGAATATGTAACTATCGTTAAATCATCAGGACCTGGAGTATTTAGTGGCAAGGTGAAAATCACAGAAAATCTTGGTACTCACTACTTGGTTCTGTTTGATGCAAATGAAACTGTGGTTCGTGGCACAGTCCCAGATGGAGTTGAGCCAAATATCGGAGATGTGGTTCACTTTAAGCCAGATCCAGAGCGAATGCTCTTCTACGATACGAATTCTGGTGAACTGATCTAAGAAATGGAATTTACCCGTTACTTCTCCAATCAGGATCGGGAGGAATCTATATATCAGTACTTCCCATTCGATGTTCCCCGTGGCGTTAATGGAGTAACGGTGAGGATGACTCACGATGGTTGGTCATCGGTAGTTGATCTAGGTCTCTTTGATCCAGATGGGTTTCGAGGCTGGTCTGGATCAGAGCGAGAATTGATTGCGGTATCAAGAAGTGAGGCGACTCCGGGATACATTCCTGGTGAAATCATCAGCGGGACTTGGTTTGTTTCAATTGGTCTACATCAAATCGAGAAAGATGGAATCAATGTAAAGGTCATAATTGATTTTGGTGATCCAAAATTTCCCCCTCTAGCGACCTCTCCTATTACCTCAAGTCGCCCACCGAGACGAGAGTTAATAGCACCGCCGGGTTGGCGCTGGATACCAGCAGATTTCCACTCCCATTCAATTCACTCCGACGGAAGTCTTTCCCTTGAAGAGTTAGCAAATCTTGGCCTAGAACAAGGTCTAGAACTAATGGCTATAACCGACCACAACACTGTTAGTCATCATCCATTCCTTCCAGAAATCTCAACCAAGTTCGGTATTAATCTACTTCCAGGTCAGGAAGTCACTACTGCTAGCGGTCATGCAAATGCTTTTGGAAAGATTGAGTGGGTCGATTACCGTCAAGCAACAGATAAGTGGCTCTCTGATACTAAGGAGCAGGGCGGTTTATTCTCGATTAATCATCCCGTCGCCTATCCATGTCATTGGGATAGAGAAGTACCCTCAGGTCTGCAATTCTTGGAGCTATGGCACTCATCCTGGGATCGAAAGAGTGATGAGCCCATTGATTGGTGGGAGAAGGTTGGACGACCTATTCCAATCGGCGGTAGCGACTTTCACAGACATGGACGAGATGGGCTTCCTGGTCAACCAACAACTTGGATTTTATGTCAAGTGGAAAGTTTAGAGATCACAGAAAGCGATATCTTTGATGCACTTGTAAATGGACGAGTTGCAATCAGCGCTTCAACATCAGCCCCTTTAGTGCTTCATGTTGAAGAGAAAGTTTATGTGATTGGTGGAGAGGGCCTTACGCTAAAACTTCCTAGTGGATCAGAGAAGAAAATTACATCTATGCGCCAAGAGATAGATGCTCAGAGGGGTATCTATCGATTAAGTGATGCCAAAGGATTAGTTCATAGCCTTGGCTATGTTCATAATTAGTTATTTACTAAATCGCCATCGGCTTCGATAACGCCGACTCCAATAAATTTATTCATGCCAACCCCTCGATTATTGCTGAAATTATGGGTATGGTATCGGTTTCATACTACCAACTAAGAAACTACGAGGGCTATGGCGCGAAGCAGTCATGTAACTATTCGAGATGTTGCCAGCAGCTCTCGGGTTAGCACAGCGACAGTAAGTCGAGTCATCAGCGGAGATGGCTATGTAAGTGGCGCGACCCGTGAACGAGTGTTGCGCAGTATCGAGAAACTCGGATACAGCCCATCTTTTGCAGCTCAATCTCTAAGGACCAAGAAGTCAACTGTCATCGGACTAGTGATTACAGACATTAAAAATCCTTTCTATCCCGAACTTGTAAGTGGAATCGAAAATGAAGCGCAAAGAAGAGGCTATTCATTGATTCTTTGTAATTCTCAAGAAGATAGCGAAAGAGAGAGCGCATATCTAGATTATTTATCTAGCCATAGAACTGATGGAATCTTAATTTGTGTACCAGGCATGGCTAATCGTCAGCGAGATAAGCTTCGAAAATTCCTGGGTCCGATTGTACTTTTGAATGAGAGTAAAGTGGATAGAGATTTTCCCACAATCGCAATGCACGACTTTGAAGGCGGTAGACAGATTGGCGAGCATCTTCATGAGATAGGATTTAAGAAGATTATCTACGTTGGCGTGGCACGAGAAGTGAAAGATGGATTACCGCGTTTTGAGGGCTTGAAGAGTGGGGCAGGAACTAGGGTTGATTATATTGCACCAGACAATTTGTTAGTTGATACTGAGAGCTTAGTAACTAGAATCCTTGCTCAAAACAAAACTCCCTTTGCGGTTGTAACTCATAATGATATTAGCGCCATTGCTCTAATGCATGAATTTATGAATCGTGGTTTAAAAATCCCAGAGGAAGTAGGAATAGTGGGATATGACGACATTGCGATGAGTGCATTGGTAAACCCAGCCTTGACTACTGTGAATCAGAATCTAGAACAACTAGCTCATTTAGCCATGAACTCAATAGAAGCCCTATTGGCTGGAGAGAAGAAGTTAAAGGGCACAGAAGTCTTGCCAGAATTAGTAGTAAGAAATTCAACCTTAAAGAGCAAAGTCCAAACAGCCACAAAAGCTATAAACAAGGGGAGATAATGCAGATGAAAACACCTTCCATAGCCGATTTTTTATGGCTGAAAGAGGAGTTCCAGAGGATTCACCAAATGAATCGGCAAGTAGGTGTTGCTGATTGGTGCGCTCACTCCTACGACTTTTCCTGCCCATCGCATCTTACTTATCCATTCCAATGGTTCTGGGACTCCTGCTTCAATGCAATTGCCTTAAGTCATATCGATCCCAAGAGAGCCGAAGCTGAGCTGGTTAGTTTGATGAAAAATCAACATGAAGATGGATTCATCTCTCATGTGACTTTCTGGCAACGGGATGCATTTGAGGAGATGGTTTCGACCTATGCCATAGCTTTCCGAAATAAATATCTGACCGATGAAATGCAACCGCCATTACTTGCTGAAGCAGTAGCAGCAGTAGCTGCTAGAGGTCGGGGGGAGGCATTCCTTAGAGAAATTCTTCCTGGAGTGAAGCGTTTTTATGATTGGCTTGATGCCGTTCGTTCTCCATATGGCGATGGACTAATTCGCGTGGTTCAGCCAGATGAGACCGGGCTTGATCACTCACCCAAGTGGGATGAGTTGATGGAAATTAAGGATGAAGAGAATGCATCCTGGTTCAAGGGATGGAATCTAATCTGCGATAAGTACATTCCATTTAATCGAGACCCTAAGAAGATGTTCGAGGTGGACTATTTCGCTGTAGCCGATGTAATGGTTAACGTTATATACATTGAAAATCTAAGGGTTCTATCAAAACTATTTCTACAAATCGGTGATAATGAAAGTGCGAAATTACTTGATAGTAGAGCCAGTAAGGCAAAAGCCTCTCTTGAGGAACTTTGTTGGGATGAGACCGATGGCCTTTATTACGACATAAATGGCAAGGCAAATAAGAAAATACGGGTCAATACATTCTCATCTTTGATGCCACTGTTATTGCCTGATCTTGAACCTCAAAGGCGAGATCGCTTGATGGCCCACCTATTAGATCCCAAAGAGTATTGGGCCACTTACCCGATTCCATCAGTTGCGATGAATCACCCTACCTATCGACCCGATACCGTCGGCGGCAATTTAGTGTGGCGTGGACCTACTTGGATGAATAGCAATTGGTATTTGGCTCGAGGTTTGATTCGACACGGCAGACTTGATTTAGCACGCCATATCGCGGCTCAGAGCATAGAGTTGGTTAAGAAGAGTGGCGTGCGTGAGTATTACAACCCAAGCACGGGGGCAGGTTGGGGAGCTCCAGATTTCAGTTGGTCAACAGTTCTAATTGATTTAGTAAAGGAGGTAATCTGAGTGAGAGAGTTCAAACGTTTGCAAGGCTCAAAAATTGGCCTGGTGCCACTTAATTGGAGATTTACCGATGAACGCAAGAGTGAAGTTATTGCAAAGTTTGCAGAGTATGGCTTTCTCGGTATCCAAGTTTCTGAGAAGCAAGCAAACTCATCTGAGTATCGCAATCTCTTTACAAAACACTCGATAGCTGCAGCTGAACTCTATATAGCAATCAAGTGTGATACTAAATCAATTGCAGAAAATTCAGATGAGGAGACCAAGCGTCAGATTGACTCTGCAAAAAATGCAAATGTGGAGATGATTGTATTTGCCGTAGATGGTGATGCTGTTCGTGATCGGATTGCATCCAATGTCCATCAAGGACCTGCTTTAACTCCAGAGGGGCTAACCGAATTGGCTGAGCACTTTAATAAGTGGAGCAAGTACTGCAATTCCCTTGGAATGCGGGCTTCCTTTCATCCTCATGCAGCTACCTATATTGAAACCCCAGAAGAGACCGCAGCTCTATTTTCTAAATTAGATGAGAATGTGGGACTCTGTCTTGATGTTGGACACTGGTTGGTTGGAGGCGGAGACCCAGTTGCGGCCGTTAAAGAATATAACTCTCGAATAACTCACCTGCATATTAAAGATGTTGACCCTCAAGTGTTGGCCAAACTAAAGGCGGGTAAATATGAGGGAATGGATATAGCGGTAACTCAAGATAAGCTCTTTGCACCTGCTGGCACTGGAGCTCTGGATCTAGATGGTCTTCTTGACTCGCTAAACCAAGTTGGCTTCAGCGGCTGGTTGATGAGTGAACAGGATTCAGCCTGGGAGCCTTCAGAGGAAAAATCCTTAGAGTCTTATCGCAATATTGAAAGAGCGCTAACTACCTAGAATTTTCGCTGTATTTGCTTCATTGCTATCGACTCTGAATTTTCGAATTCATCTGCTACTCCAACCTCCCAGAAAGCCCCTCCCTCGCTCCAGATAGCAGGCGCAGTCTCAATCACGATAACTTCTACCTTTTTAGAGTTTCGAGTTGCTGCCACAATCTGAGCTACTTCATCTGCGCTCTCTGCTCGATGAGTGCTTGCGCCCATAGATTTTGCATGGGCTTGAAAATCAACGCGTGGAGCGTCTGTAGATTCAGTGATCATGGTCCTGAAGGAACTTGCGCCATTGTTGCTTTGAAGTCTTGAAATCACTCCGTAGCCACCGTTATCGCAAACTACAATAGTTAGCGCAGTTTCATGTAGCACCGCGCTATAAATTTCAGAGTTCAACATCATGTAGGAGCCATCGCCAAGAAGAGTTATAACCCTCCCTGCTCTACGAGCCAGGGCGGCGCCCCATGCTCCACTTATCTCATAACCCATGCATGAGAATCCATACTCACAATCAAAGGAGTGGACGGACTTTGATAGCCAATTCATATTTAATTCCCCAGGAAGGCCACCTGCTGCGGTCATTACATAGTCTTGCGTTTCAGCAATTTCATTAACAGCTATTACAACTTGTGCGTAGGTTGCCAAATCAGATTTTAGCTCTTTTCTAGAGTTAATCTCTTCGATTATTTCAACTCGAGCTCTCTGGGCTTGGGCCAACCATTGATTCGATTTCACATCAATTCTCGGAGCTATTTCATTTAATGTCATTAAAGCATCTCCAACTACCGCAACACTTCTCCGCTTTGAAGCATCGAATCTAGATGTGTTGATCCCAATAATTGTTTTCTCTGCAAACAGGGTCCAGGATCCAGTGGTGAAATCCTGCAATCTTGTTCCAACTGCGATTATTAGATCTGCTTGAGCAACAACTCTATTAACCGGATCGCTACCAGTAACACCCAGGGGTCCAATTAATCGCTCATCCGACCAAGGTAGAACGCTCTTACCCGCCATTGTCTCAACAACGGGAATGTTCTTCTCTGAGGCAAATCGAGCTAAAACTGATTCAGCTAGCGAGTAATGCACGCCGCCACCAGCAACAATTAAGGGTTTATTTGCCTTGTTTATTAGCTCAATAGCCTCTTGTATTTCACCCAAATCTGGTCGTGGTCTAGGAATCTTATGTACCTTCGATTTAAAGAAATCCTCAGGGAAGTCATATTTCATCACTTGAACATCTTGAGGAAGCCCGATGAATGCGGGGCCGCAGCTTGCTGAATCGAGCAGAGTGTTGAGCATTTGAGGCAGCGAGGTGAGAATCTGTGTGGGTGAAGTGATTCGATCCCAATATCGCGTCACTGCTCGAAAAGCATCATTAGCGGTTAGTGAAGGCTCATCAAAGTGTTCCATCTGTTGCAGAACTGGATCTGGATTACGGGAATTGAAAGTATCCCCAGAGAGGATTAAAAGTGGAAGTCGATTGGCTAGCGCAACGCCTGCAGCAGTTACAACATTAAGTGCACCTGGACCAATAGATGTAGTAACTACTTGGCATTGTTGACGACGCTTCGCTTTTGCAAAACCTATTGCGGCAAGCGCCATTCCCTGTTCGCTCTGGCCGCGATAAGTGATTATCTGCTCTTTTGCTGCAGATAGTGAGACGCCTAATCCAAGAGCATTTCCATGACCGAATATGGCATGAACTCCTGCGAAGTAAGGCTGCAAGCCTTCATCAGTATCGATTTTTTGAGCAAGGAGCCATCGAACTATTGCCTCTGAGACCGTTATTATCATTTACTTATCCTCCAGGGAATTCTTGGATCAGTTGTTTGAGTCGTCCAATCTTGGCGGATATGTGAATAAGTTGGATCATCGCAGAAACCCATATTACGCTCCAAGTTTGGGCCAGCCAAAACATTTAGGTAATACATGGGATAACCAGGAAGCGCTGTACATGGCCCGTGATAGCCACGATCAACGAGGTAGATATCTCCATCTCGCACCGAGATGTTGTCATCAAAGGAGATTGAATCTTGCGGGGCAGAATAAGTTCTATGGAATCCAAAGCCTGAGCTACAACCGTGTGGGCTATCTACCTCTCCGATTCTGAAGTAATAAATCTCTTCGTTATGAAACGGACAATCACCAATACCATCGTGGCGATGTGGGGGATAACTAGAGGTGTTGCCATCGGGAGTTATAACTTCAACTGCATTTAGCTTTACCGCATTTGGAAAGTTGTCGGGATGCATAAATGGTCTGATCTCTCTAGTGGCCGAGCCAGAACCTCTTGTCTCCACTAACTCTGACTTGATTACATAAACAGTGGGAAATCGCTTCTCGGCTCTAGCGGTAGCAAGAGCTATTTCAATCTCGCCTTTTCCTTCTATTTCTACTCTTGAACCAGGAGAGATATATATCCAATCTGTTGCGCCTTCAAATACTCCACTACGTCCATTTAGATGAAACTCCACGCCATCGATTTCTACCTTGATATCTCGACCTTTAAGCGGAATTAGAGCAGCTTCATTACTCTCTGTAAGTTCTAGTGGAATCTCAAAGGCGCCAACAAAGTGAGAAAAGATAGACAACCCGCAGTACTGCCAATTTGCCACCTCTGGCGTAATCGACTGGTTGCCATCTTTTGCCGGAAAGTATCGCTTCACTTGGTACTCATCAGATTTTTTACTTCAATCTCTGTTGGCATCGCATCACTACACATCAATTGACTTGCAACATGAGCCCCTGCCGCATTGGCAAATTCAACGCTTTGAGCCGGAGTCCAATTATTAAGTAATCCATGTACTACTCCAGCCCCGAAGGCATCACCAGCTCCAAGCCCACAGCGAACCCTTACTTTGATTCCAGGAATAACCCTGCTTCCGCTCTTGTCAGCCACAAGGACGCCATTAGACCCATCTTTGACAATTGCGAGTCGAACCCCACTTGCTAATAGCGAGTCAGCAAATTCCTTTGAATCACTTGTAATTGGTAATCCTGTAGCTACCGAGCACTCAATTCTATTTCCAATAACCACCTGGGAGTATTTCAAAGCTGCAGAAATCTGGAGATGGGCATCTGCTTGGTCATTCCAAAAAGAAGGACGGAAATCTAAATCAAAGATATTTTCCTCTCCATTATCTAACGCTCGAGAATTAAGCAGTGAGTGAACAGTACTTCTTAATTTTGGATTAGCCAGCGTTGAACCGGTATACCAAAAGAACTTGGATTTTGAAACCGCAAATTCCATAGCAGGACTTAATTGCATCTGGGTATCTGGCGCATCCTTATCGCGATAAAAGACAAGTTCGGGGTCATCCGGATTTTTCAGGCCAGCAATTACAACAGGGGTCTTTCCAGGGTACATACTTACAAATTCAGTCTCTACTTTGAATTTTCTTAACTCTGAGAGTGCATATTTTCCAAAGGAATCATCGCCGACGCCAGTAATTAGCCCAACTCTGTGTCCGTATCTGGCAGTTCCAATAGCAACATTAGTTGGACTTCCACCTACAGCCTTTTTGAAACTCTGTTGGTCCTCTAATCCAGCTCCCTCTTCTTGACCATAGATATCAACGCTGATGCGGCCAATAGTGATTAAGTCGAACACTTGTTGATTTTATCCCGCAAGCTCATCGACGACAATCATCCCTTCTCGGCACTCCACAACCACGGTAGCTGGCCATCTTGGGTCATATTTTCTTGCTGAGCTGATTGTTTGGAACGCCTCTCTCTTTTCCTTGCTAGTTAGGATCATGATTGCCAATCGAGATTTATCGGCAATAGTTGATATTCCAACTGAAACGCCAAAACGAGGCACTTCCTCAATACTCTTGAAATCAGGAAATGTAAGTAAATTATCGTTGCGAGTCTTTTCTGCTAGTTCCATAACTGATGTCAATGATTGCCTTGCGGCACCAGGCCCATTAAATGCAACGTGGCCATCGCTACTTCCGCTGGCAAGAATAAAGATGTCTATTCCACCAAGTGAATCAATTAAATTTTCATAGGCCATTGGATCTGCGGCATCAGGGGCATGAAGATTTGCCAAGTTGATTTGTCTAGGTTTTTCCAGCCCCGCATTAATAAGCGCCAACAATTCTTCGTGGGCAAATTTCCGACAACTAAAGTGTTCAGCTAAGGAGACATTCTTAAAATTACCTTCTGGCTCCTGCCAGACGTAGTCATCCATTAACAGAATGTGCACTCGCGAAAGATCTAACATTTCCCTGCGGGCAATCTGGGCAAGAGCTTTAATGGTAGGCCTTGGAGTGCGACCGCTGGGAAATCCTAAGACAAGGCGATTAGAACCAGACTGTTTTATCGCGGTGGCAATCCTTTGACCAACAAATTCACCAACAGAATCAGAGTCCCTTAACTTGATTATTGGAACTGAAGCGCTGGTCACCTACCTATGATAGTGCTCGATGAGCTCAACTGAATTTGCTAACTCTCGAGTTATTCAACAATCGCAAGGACCTTGTCGAAAGCTCCTTGAGCCATAAGAAGCAATACAAAGATTCATATAGAGCCACTTACGCTCATAAGTGGGTTGTGTAGGGATCGAACCTACGACCCGGTGATTAAGAGAAATCACTGGGCGTAGGCTTCAGTTATCACCGCTTTACTTTCTATGCGGGATTCACGCTCAGTCACTTATACAGATTAGGTCGGGATTTCACCCATTATTTTTTGCTAAACGGACTGGGAACGGACAGGGCTACCCCAGGTTATTAACTTCTGATGACATCTATATGTACTACCTCACCAGATATATCTCCTAAAGTATGTAAACAAAAGTAAAACAACTTTGAGTTGAGGCTTTATCTTCTGCCTACCCACATCTCTATCCATCTAGACCCTGAACGTGGCTCAACTCCCGCCAAAACCACCCTGTAAAGGGCATCTGCTTTGACCCCACATTGATTAATTTGTGCTTGCTCTATATGTATAGACACTACCCAAAATTTTCTGTTACAGAAGTAAGGAGGCCTGGGAAAAGGTAGAGAAGTTGAGTAGGGTGAAGAGATGAAGAAACTAAAGGCATTTAACTTAGTAGTTTTGTTCTCATTGTTAGTCTCCACTTTAGTCCTAATTTCACCTCCTGCCAGTGCAGTTCGCAATGGCCAAGAAACGCAGGTTGGTAAATATGCGATACCAGTCCAAAGTTCTGCTTCGTGGTGTTCGGGTGTGGCAATAAGTACCAGAGTTGTTCTCACTGCTGCGCACTGTGTAGTCAAAGGAAGTACAAGTGTTGCTGATATCAAGGTTGGCAATCCAGGAACAAATCAAACAATCAGTGCTCCTCGCATTAGCGTGATTGAGGTTCTTGTTGAGCCTGGTTTCGTCAACGATGATTCTAGAAAAGTTCCAAAAAACGATATTGCTTTTTTAATACTGGCTAGTGATTTGCCCAGCGTAAGTATTACGAGAGTTGCAACAGAGGATGACATCAAGAAGATGGCAGGTAAAGGCGAGGTGTTGATGTTGCAAGGTTATGGAAGAACTGAAGAAGGCAAAGAGGCTTCAAGTTACGCTAGTTTCCCTCGCAATGGCTTTTTCTCTATCGACAGTTACCCCGTCTTTGACTCTACCCTGCACTCTATTTCGTCAAGAACTTACTCGGCTTGTAATGGTGATAGCGGTGCACCTGTTGTCTATGAGGACGGCAAAGAGGCAATCTTGCTGGGAGTAAATGTTGGTGGAGGGGGGCTTACAAATAATTGTAGACAGATTAGTTCAGATAATATATTTCGCACCGAAGTGCAAATTCCAAGTAGACACTCCTCTATTCTGGTTAATTCCATTGTGAAATCATCCCCAACAGTTGGAGTCGCCTTAAAGACTGCTCTGGAAGGAAAGGCTGCAGCAGAAAAGGACTTGGCGCAGTTAAGGACTGAGTTGATTTCAATTAAATCAGAATTGGATTTAACTCAAGCAAGACTCTCGAGTACCCAAAGTGCTTATACTCTACTCACAGATGAAAAAAATGTATTGGTTGCTAAAAACGAGGCTCTCTCATCAGAGGTCCAATCTTTAAGTGATGCTCTGCAAAGCATTAAGGATGAAGTTCAGATTCTCACGAAGTATGCAACAACAACGATTACTTGTATCAAGGGCAAGAGCACAAAGAAGGTGAAAGGAATTGGCCCCGAGTGCCCTGCTGGATACAAGAAGAAGTAATGACTAATGGCCAGTCAGTAGGCCTGGGCAAAGGTGGAGAAGTTGAGTAGGGTGAAGAGATGAAAAAGATTTTGACAGGGGCTTTAGCCCTCTCATTGCTTATACCTATCCAAGCCAATGCGGCGAAGACAGTTCCATATAAGAATCAAAGAGCAGGTCAGTTCTGCAAAACAGTTGACATCGGCAAGAACGTTAAATTGCCTGCCGGTATGAAGTTAAAGTGCACTAAGGATGGCACAAGAGCCAGATGGAAGATGAATCACTAGTGGTTAAATCCTCTAGATTTATTAAACTCGCTTCATTAGTTCTTTGCTACTTGTTTTTTACGGCAGGTCCATCATCGGCTTTGTTTGGGAGTGAGTGCAAGAAACCAAAGGCAACATATCAAAAGTATCAGCAAGAGTATAGTCGACAATTAAAAGCAGAAAAGATTTCATTAGCCAGGTATGAAGCGAAAAGAGAATCAGAATATAGAGAATGTCTAAAAAATCCCAAGGCATTTCTTACAGCCAGAGAATTTAATCTCGGCAAAAAAGATAAAGATGGATGCTATTTATTCAAGGCTTTAGGTGTAGGATTTTCTTATCCGGTAAGTGGGAGGAAGTCTGTTGACGCATACAGAGATTCGATGCTCATTATAAAAAGTTATAAGAATTGTTTTGAGCCATCTCAGTATATAAATGCTACACAGTGGTTGAAAAACAATAACAAGTAGATTTCTAGGCAAAGATAGAAGAGTTGAGTAGGGTGACGAGATGAAAAGACTTGTTACGGCACTCACCTTTGCCCTCTTGATTGGCTTGTTCCAAAGTTTTCCTGGCAAGGAATCAGCATTTGCTGGACCGATAACTGACCGAATCGTACCCTTTATCAAACAGAGCAACACCTTAGTTGATACCTGGAATCAAAATGCTGAAATTGCTGATGCCTTGGTAGTCGCGGCTGAGAATGCTGCAGACACAAAGGCATTCACTTCCTTACCAATATTGAATTCTCAATTTTTGACCCTTTATGCAAAATTTGTGTCGGATTCAAATTCACTCAGCGCCCTACTGGATATTTGGTTTTCGGAGTGCACCCCAATTTTAAATGGTTCAAATTCCACCCCAGATGGTTTGTCTGCAGCAGATGCTTGCTTCGAGTTTTTGGACTCCAATAATGCTGCTAAGGATGCCCAGAATGCAGCAATATCTGCATTAGCGCTAGCAACCACAACATTACAATCAGCAGAAGCCAAAGCAGCCGCAGAACTCAAAGTAAAGCAAGAAGCAGAGGCTAAGGCCGCAGCAGAACTAAAAGCGAAGCAAGAAGCAGAAGCAAAGGCTGCTGCTGAGTTAAAGGCTAAGCAGGAAGCGGCTGCGCTTGCCGCTGCCAATAAGAAAATAACTATCACTTGCGTTAAAGGAAAGACTGTAAAGAAGGTAACGGCTGTAAAGCCGAAGTGTCCTGCTGGGTATAAGAAGAAGTAGTTACTGATGGCCAGTCAGTAGTCCTAGGCAGGGGTGGAGAAGTTGAGTATGGTGAAGAGATGAAACGAGGGGAGAGGTCTTGAATTCTAGATTTTTTCCTTTTAACAAGCCCTTCTATAAGGACTTTCTGTTCTATGGATTCATTTATTTGTTTTATTACAATTTCTCAAGAGATTTACGTGAACTAGTTGAGTATGGGGATGGAAATCTCGTATTTCAACTTATCGAAATTATTGCTAATACTTTACTAATTTCCTGGGTGTTTGCAATAATCGTGTCTGGATTGCGACTTTACATAACAAACAAAATTGAGGCAAGGAAGTCCAAATTAAGATACTCAAAGGATGGAAATGAAGCACAGCAAATAATCCTTACAAAATTTGATAAACCAATTTCTGAAATGACCTCTGAGGAACGAAAGGCTGCAGCCAAGCGCCTTACTGATAATTTCTTCAATCAAGATAAAGGCAACTGAAATAGGTGAAAAATTGAATAGAGACAAGCAACTAGTCGGCGCGGCAGGAGAACATCTAGTGCTCTCTCGTCTATTGAATCTGGGCTATCTTGCGGCCCCTGCACCTAGAGGAACTCGTAAGGTAGATGTTCTTGTAAATCACTTAGATGGCAAAGCACCTTGTTTGATTCAGGTAAAAACAAGAACTGGGATTGATGCTAATCAGGGATGGCATATGGCTGTAAAGCACGAGGAAATGAAAGACCCAGATATGTTTTATTGTTTTGTGGCTCTTGGTGACATTGAAAGTAATATCTATGTTATACCTGCCAAGAAAGTTGCAGAAGTTGTACGGGATTCTCACGCTAAATGGCTCAGTACTCCAGGCGCTAAAGGTCAGAAACACAATGACACTGATATGCGTAGAATTAAAAACGATTATGGAATGGACATTAAGTCGGCACCTGCAGGCTGGATGGATAAGTATCTAGAAAATTGGGAGTTATTGGGGTGAAGTCTTTACCTATCATCTCCCTCGTCCTACTCGTTGCCTTATCTGGTTGTTCTTCCAGCGACGAGAATTTAGTAGACCCAAAAACCAATATGGCAGTGTTCTTTTGTCCTATGCTCAAAGAGAGTGTTGAGGACGCCAATGATAAATTTTGGACGCTTGGAAAAAGAACTTCTGTTCAAGAACTTCTTGAATCTCTTTTGGAAGTGTCAGAGCAATCACGCACAATTGCGGTTGTTTCAGGGCCTCCTGCAGAAGATTGGTTGAATCAACTGTCTCAGAATTCGTTTGACCTCTTAAGATATTTCACAGGACCTGGTGAAGATGGTTCGTCACAACTAACAGAAATAGCGAGTCGGTGGAAATGGACTTATGAACAATTGGAAACTTACTGCAGTTAATAATGGCCAGTCATTAGGCCTGGGCAAGGGTTGAGAAGTTGAGTAGGGTAGGGAATGAACAAGTCAGGAATCTGGTTCAGACGATTCTTGTTGAGTTCTATTCCTATTGCTGCCCCGTCTCTTTACTTAGGGTTTTTTCCTTGGCTACTTGCATTCTTTTACTACCTCAGTTTATGGATAGTGTTTTGGTCTAAAGACAATGCAGGGGATGCAAGAGGTGGGTATCCCGACCAATTAGGTGGACCATTTTAGTGATACAGTTTGGAAATGAAAATTAGCGTTTTTGGATTAGTTAGCGTCCTACTCCTTACCAGTTGTGGAGGTGGTGACGGTGGCGACGATAGTAACTTGCCTTTTAGCGAAGATGCTCGCTGCGCAACTCTGCAACAGTATTGGTTAGGTCTACAAATGGAAGCAGAAGGTACAACTGATGAAGTTGAAAAGCAGAGATTGCTAAGACTAGCCGAGTCTACAGAACAACAAATAAATTTCATAGAAAATTGTTCACTTGATTAACTTTTCAGGATAGTTTTCCACCGCTATGCACGCCCGCTAGTCCTTGTTTTTTGTAGGCGCTTTTACACCCTTGACCCTCCATAGCCTTTTCTTTCCTAAAAAGTTAGCCGTTGCTTTTTAGCAACTCTTTACCGTTGCTTCTAAGCAACACCTCAACCGTTGCGCTTTAGCAACGCTCAGTTTTACTAGGCGTTATATCTACGGTTATTTCGGTAGCAGTTTAAAAAGGGGGCTACCCAAAGTAGCCCCTAAACCTCTGGCAGTCAGTCTGCACTGAACTATCAAAACTGTACGGTAAGCCCAGATGTGATGGAGATTACAAAAAAATTTGATTTAAAACCGTTCGGAATGGCTGTTTGAACGGGTTAATAGATAGTAGAGATGTTTTTTTCTGGCAAATTCTACAAATTTGCCTGACTGTGCTGAGCAAATCCCGAAAGGATTTGCGTTACAAAGACTGTAACAGTCTGCTTCTGACAGTCTCTACTATCTATTCAAACGGGATATCTATGCCAATTTTGGCCACCTTTGAGCATGGGCTATTTATATTTTTCTGTTCAGATAGTTGGCCAACGATGCCCCTGCATCATCAATCTCGCTATCCAGCACTGAGGTATAGACCCGTAATGTCATCATCGGGTCAGAGTGGCCGAGTAATTTCTGGGCAGTTGTCACGTGGATACCTTGTGTCTTAAGAAGGTAGGCATACGTCCTCCTGAAACTATGAACAGTAACCCCGTGCTTGTTGGCACATTTCTGTAATGGCTTGTAGGTGGTTGGCAGTGGTTTGAACCAGCCCAGATATGGAACCTTTCTAACACTTGTCTTGGATTTACAAGGACCATTAACAGTTCTGGATACAAATACAAATTCATCCCTGATGTCGGATTCGGTAATGGCTGCAGCCTCTGACCATCTCAGTCCGTGCAACGCTAGGAATCTGACTTGATGGTTGTATCTGCCCCAATCTTTTTCATCAACCTCTGGCCAAGTCAGGAACTTCTTATCTGAAATCTGTATGGGTGCAGTACGAAGCCCATCCGCAGGATTGTTGCCACAGACCTTGTACAACTTAGCCTCGCGATAGATTGTCTTCACCAGCATCAGGCAGTGCCTAGCGGTCTGCGGGGGCAGTGATATTAACTTTTGTTGCAGTACAACAACATCAACATCATCGAGGCTCATAGAGCCTATGACGGGCATCAGATGCCTTCTATACAACCTTCTGTAATCGTGGAGCGTCTTGGGCCTTACTTGCAAAACTTTCCAGACAGTCTCAACCCATTCATCTACCAGCATTTTTCATAACCTTCCCTTAAGGAAGGACCTACTGATTCTTACTCACCAAGTCTTACGACTTTTTAGAGTAGTTCTTCAGTCTCACATACGCTCGTTTGTGGGTTGTGTAGGGATCGAACCTACGACCCGGTGATTAAGAGTCACCTGCTCTACCAACTGAGCTAACAACCCGTTGATCATTTGTCGTGATCAAGCGGAGCAAACTATAACCAGTAGAGGGGCAGATACCAATTTCTAAGCCCAAT